>WNFI01103854.1_pt1 | contig 37458 bp, 35 predicted proteins | sample 5400471 | NCBI WGS metagenome assembly WNFI01 (sample SAMN13153348, study PRJNA577476) | soil metagenome | isolation source: 100 cm saprolite on Douglas fir-dominated hillslope | place: USA:California | collected 2013-09-17 | reverse complement strand
CGCCTGTTCGAGCGGCGCATTGCCTTTCTCGAGTTCGTCAACTATTTGTTCCAGACGCTGCAGACAGTCTTCGAATTTAGGCACTGGGCCAGAACTCCAAGGACATTTTACCCCAAAGTGGAGCCAGCAATAAGCAGATATTCAGCTCTGCGCATGGAAAGTTTAAATAGCAAGCATCCAGGAATGTTGTCAGCGACCGTTGGCCGCCTGGCACGAAGCTCCGCCCTGCCCGTCCAGCACGTCGATTGCGGACGAATACCGTCCCAGCGGTGCGGCCACCTGTGCCCCCTGTACCAATCCGCGGACTTGTTGCAGCATCTCGCGAGCAATGAGAACGCCTTCGGCGCGGGCGGCATCTGCGCCAGGAGCGCGGCTCATGCGGTCGACAATGGAATCCGGCACTGACACGCGCAGTTCGTTCTTCATGAACTCAGCGTTGCGGACACTGACCAACGGCCAAATGCCGGCCAATACGGGAATGCGGCAGTGCTCGATGCGGCGAATGAACGTTTCCAGCAAAGCAATATCGAACACCGGCTGGGTAACGGCATAGTCGGCTCCCGCTTCCACTTTGTACTCGAAGCGGCGGATCTCCTCATCAATATTGCCGATGCCTGGATTCGCGCCTACGCCAATCAGGAACTTGGTTCCAGCGCCGATGGGGTTTCCCCCAATGTCCATGCCGAAATTGAGATTGTGCACGATATTGACCAGGCCAATGGCGTCCACATCGAAGACCGCCGTGGCATCGGGATAGTTGCCCAGCTTGGGCGGATCGCCAGTTATGCAGATCAGGTTATGGATACCGGTGCTGTACGCCCCCAGCAGTTCGGATTGCATGCTGAGCACGTTGCGATCGCGGCAGGTGAAATGCAACACAGTCTCAAGGCCGGCTTGCTGCTGGATGAGAATGCAAAGCGCCAGATTGCTCATGCGGGCGGAAGCCCGCGGACTGTCGGGGATGTTGATGGCGTCAATCCCGGCAGCTTTTAGATACTTTGCGCCTTCCACTTCCTTGCGAAAGTCAATGCCCTTGGGCGGAACGATCTCGACCAGAGTAACGAAGTCACCAGCGGCAATCTTTCTGCCGATGTTCGATCGTTGCGCGATCGGCGGCGGCGTAACCCCGGACTCTCGTTTACGTTCGGTCATTACCTGAAAGCCGCCGGTTCGTCCTTTTATGTTGGCGCTCCGCAAAGCCGCCTTCATCGTGCGAATGTGCTCGGGAGTAGTGCCGCAGCATCCGCCGACCAGGCTTACGCCGGCGTCGACAAATTTCCGGGCATAGCTGGCCATGTATTCCGGCGAACACAGGTATATGTTCCGGCCTTCTACATTGCGCGGTATTCCGGCGTTCGGCTGTGCGGCGAGCGGTCTGTCCGTGGTGCGGCGGATGCGTTCGACGGCCTCCAGCATGGCCACCGGGCCAACGCTACAGTTGCAGCCGATTACGTCCGCTCCCCAGTCGGCAAGCTTGGCGGCGAAGGTTTCCGGACTGGCGCCGTCCAGGCAGTTTCCTTCCTCGTCAATCGTTACTTGCGCGACAAGCTGCGTATTGGGAGAAACCTCCCGGGCTGCCAGGATTGCCTGATGAAGCTCCTCGAGATAGCCAAACGTCTCCAGGATCAGCAGTTCCACGCCGCCTTCAAGCAGCGCGGCAATCTGTTCCCGAAAAGAGGCACGCGCTTCCTCGCGCGAAGTCTTACCCAGAGGCTCAATACGAATACCCAGCGGTCCAACCGAGCCGGCAACCAGGGCACTGCCCGCTACTTTTAGGTTGAAGGCGTCCGCGGCCTCGCGGGCCAGTTGCGCGCCGCGTAAGTTGATGTCGCGCACCTTGTCCGCGAGCCCGTATCGCGCCAGACGAAAGGAGTTACCGCCAAACGTGTTGGTTTCGACGATTTCTGCGCCGGCGTTGAGATATTCCTGATGAATGTTCCGCACCAGATCTGGCTGAATCAAATTCAACTCGTCATAGCACTTGTTGATGAACACACCTTTGGCGTAGAAGAGTGTCCCCATGGCTCCGTCACAAAGTACGGGCCCTTGCTTCAGCCGGGATAGAAGGTCCTGGTGCATGTGGCTCTCTCCAGAATACCGCAGCTCGGCGCTGATGACCATTGGCCAACCAGAGCCCTGGTGCAGTGCTCTGTTATAATCGACGCTCATCACATGGCATTCATCGAAAAACGGCTAAAGACTCACCTCTGGCTGGTCGGCTGCGCTGCGCTTGCGGCATTGATGATCGGCTGCGGCGGCAGTACTTCGTCCAGCGCTAACTCGCAAAAAACTCCGTTGTCCGGACTTAAGAAGCGCGTTCTGCTCTCCAATCAGCAGAGCGGCAGCGTGATCATTGTGGACGCTCAAAAGGACCAGTTATTCAACAAGGGTTTTAGTATCAGTGGCGCCAGCAAAATGGTGACAGCTTCCGGCAAGACAGTCGTCATGGAGCAGGGCACGAATAGCATCGAAGTCATCGACAACGCGACTGAGGCAAGCGTAGTGCAGTTGCAACTTCGCGATCAGGCTTTCGACATTGCCATCAGCGCGACTGACGGCAAGACCGCCTACGCGGCCTTGCGCAACGTAGGTGAAATTCACGTTTTTAATACCTCTAACGGAAACCTGCTTCAAATTACCAACGTGCCGCTCGTGACGCGCCTGGTAGAAGGCCCAAATGAGCACAAGCTGCTCGCGTTTTCCGACAATCCCAACGGCCTGGCTGCTCCGAATACCGGTGGATTCTTTGTGATTGATACTTCCACCAACGCCGTCACCTCTATTACTGGCCCCAAGTTCGATCAACCCTACACGGCGGTCTTTGATACTTCTGATAACAGCGACAATACATTTTGGGTCTTGAACTGCGGCAAAGAATGCGGAGGCGTGGCGGCCAGCGTGGTGAAGGTAAACCTGAACGGCTCGACCATCGGTACGACAATTCCAGTTTCCGCCGCCACGGCGGGAATACTCAGTAATTCTACTTTGTTCGTCGCCGGCACACCATTTGGCTCAGCCACTGGAACGCTGCAGGCGGTGAACACCAGTTCCCTGACAGCATCGGCGCCGGTCACAATCACCAACGGCATACACGGTAAGATGGCCTCGGCCAGTAATAACAGCCTGTTTATTGGCTCTACTGGATGCACTACATCTCCGGGATCAGCGGCTAACACGATCACGAGCTGTCTTTCGATCGTCAATACCACTTCGAACGCGGTTGTTATTCCGGAAGTCTCGGGCTTTCGGCAAACTACGGCTGTCACGGGTATCCAGCCCATTTCGGGACGGTCCGTTGTATATGTGTGTCAGGGCGGTGAGTTGGATATCTACGACACGACAACCGGCAAGGCAATCATCCCAAATCCACCCATTGACATCATTGGCCTTGCGTTTGACGTAGTCCAGATCGACCCGTAATCTTGCCCACCGAGGTTGTTTTCGAGTCGTTTCCTCGAGTGTTTGTGATAGGCTTTGGCCAATTGGAAGTGCGACTATTTCGGCTCACGATATTGACCGAAGACCCCCTGCAAGCGTAATCGCCCCTGCGAATTTCCCGGCTTGAGTAAGCATGTTTTGGATTCTCCGTTTCCCATTTTTTGGGCCAAAGTCAAACCAAACTTGGAGGATATGTATGAGCTACGATTCCATTTTTCGTCCAAACCGTCGCCGTTTCCTGAAAGGCGCCGCGTCTCTCGCCGGAGGCGCCGTCCTGGCGGGTTCCGGTAGGGCCTTTACCACGCTGGCGGCATTTGCGCAAGATCCACCGGCCGGCTGTCCCACGCCACCCAGCGGAGGCACTCATTTTGTCCCCGGAAATGACACGCGGCCAATAATACTGCGAAAGTCAATCAGCGCGTTCAGCCCAGCCGAGTTGACCCAGCTTCAAAATGCATATGCCGCCTTGCGCGCTTTGCCCGCGAGCGACAAACGCACATGGATACTCCAGGCGGACATGCATGCCTTGTTCTGCGATTCGTGTAACAACTCGCCCTTTGACATTCACGGTTCATGGAGTTTCTTTCCCTGGCACCGCGGCTATCTCTACTACTATGAACGCATTCTGGGATCTCTGGCCGGCGATATGGACCACTTCCGCCTGCCGTACTGGGACTGGGAGAACATTCGCACGCTGCCCACTCCGTACCAGACGCCGGGAAGCTCCAGCAACTCGCTTTGGGACAACAAGCGCAGGCCGGGCCTGGCGGGCGGAGGAAACCTGCCTTCCTCAGACGGCACCGCCGCCCGCATCACTACTTTGTATGGGCTGACGGATTTCGCCTCTTTCGGTGGCGATGCCTTCTCCGGCGGCTCCCTGGAATCTGATCCCCACGGCACCATACATGTTGACGTCGGCCAGTTCGGAGGGGCGCAGCTTGACATGGGCAATCTGGGCTATGCGGCCCGCGATCCGCTCTTCTTTGCCCATCATTGCAACATCGACAAACTGTGGAGCGGCTGGAATGATCTGGCAAGCGGTTCGGGCACGCATTACAAGAATCCGACAGATCCGGCCTTCCTCAACCTGCGCTGGTCTTTCTACGACGAGAACCAGCAAGTAGTCTCTATCAGCGCCGCGGACATGCTCAACCACAGTACCAACCTGCGGTATACCTACAAGTCTCTGATCATCCGCGTTCCGCCGATCTGGCTCCTGCTGGAGTGCGAGCTGATTTGCTGCCTGCCGGGACCGGATCCTGGGCCGTGGCTAAAGGTCAGTGAACAGGTTAGGGAAACAGTGATCCAGAGTGCCCGCGCCAACTCGCCCGTTGTGCTGGTGCTGCACGGAGTAAGCCTGCCACCGGGCGTCAGCGGGAACTTCGACGTGTTTGCCACTCGCGGTGAACGCCGGATTCATGTTGGTTCTGTGGGCATCATCGCCCACGGATTAGAGCAGAAAGAGCAGCACTCGAAATCCCATAAACCAATCACCCTGACACTCGACATAACCCAGGCTGCTCCCGAGTTGTTTCTACGGGACAAGCCGGCTACCCTGCATGTGTTCCGCAGAATAGATGAACAGCGGCCGGGCTTCGTCGCCAAAGGCCAAAAGCTGGAAGAGGTATTTCAGCTCAAAGCGGAAAAAGCAGAGATTCGCGTGGCTAAACGTTAGGCGGCAACCACGTTAATCTCTAGAGGCCTCGCGCAAGCGGGGCCTCATTGTTGTGGCGTCAGCACGAGTTCATGCGTCTTTGCGCCCCGCACTGCGGCGTCTGAGTAGGCCAGCGTGAATGTCGTGTTCCTGTACCATGCGTTCCAGTGGTCCATGTAGTGTGGGCTGAAAAGCTGTCCGGATTCTCCCAAAACGATGTTGAACGTTGAGCCGTCAAGATTGGAGAAGTCGACAGTCATACGCTCTGACGGGCCAAAGCGTCTTCCTACCTGCTTGACCGTAAAACTGCCGCCGGATTGCGGCTTGATGCCAGGACCAGTCCACTTTCCAATCACCGGTAGAGCGCCCAGCACAGGGTGATTGATCTCAACGGGGAACTCCTGTCCGTACTTCCAGCCGGCCAAATCAGCCGGTGCGCTCACCAGAGCGTCTTCCACTGCTTTGGTCAGGAGATCGTCGAAGCTGGCGACTCCGGGCGGCAACCAGCGTGGCGGCTGGTTCTGAACGATAGTCTCAAGCGCAACTGCGGACTCGGACCATTCATAGTTTACCCATTCCTCGCCGAGCTTTGGTTCGAGCAGAAGCTTCCACAGCGCGCGCCGTGTCGCGACTTCTACCGTTGGCGCAGCCGAATCGGCTGACATGCGCCCGTCAAAGCCGCGCATGATGTCCGCTGCCTTACGCGTGCGGGCTGTTGCCCGGGAGCTGTGATCAACGGCGTAAACGAAATGATCGGCAAAGAAGCGGTCATATTCTGAAGTAACGTCGGTTTGCAAGGCCAGCATATCGGCCGGAGCAAATTTTCTGCCTGACTCAAGTATCCGGTAGATGCGCTCTACACGGTAGGGCGGGAACCACTGCGACGCGAGCAGATAAGGATAGCCCTCAGGCGTGATCCTCGAATTAGCTGTTGCAATAATTCCCGATGGCGGATCGTACACGCTAGGCAACTTGTCGAAGGGCAGATATCCAGTCCAATCGTGTTTGCCGTCGGCTCCGGAAACGGGGAGCGTACCGTCACCCGACGTACGGATGGGGACAAAGCCCATGGACTGGTACCCAATGTGTCCGTCAACGTCGGCATAGACCACGTTTTGTGACGGCGTGGCAAAAGTCGAGAGGGCGTGACGGAACTGCTCCCAGTTCTGCGCCGAGTTCAAATCGAACAATGGAATGCTGATAGCGTGGGTGTCATAAATCAGCCACTGCAAAGCAATCTTGCGAGTTTCGCCGGGAAGGAGATCAGTGATGATGGGGCCGTGGCGCGTTATAACTACGTCCAAAGACTCTTCTGCACTATCTTTTACGTGAATAATCTCATGGACTACTTTAGATTTTTTAAAGCCCTGTGGCGTTTCATATTCACCGGAAGAATTGAAGTTCTCGATCATCAAGTCCTGCACATCTGGATTCAAATTCGTGTAGCCCCAGGCAATCCGCTGGTTGTGTCCAACGGTGACGAAGGGCAGCCCGGGCAGGCTGAATCCTTCAACGTTGAAGTCCCCGGAGTGCAGGTGGATCTCATACCACGTGCCGGGCACTTGGTGGGGAAGATGCATGTCATTAGAAAGCAGAGGCTTTCCCGAAACGGTGTGCTCGCCCGAAACTACCCAGTTGTTTGAGCCGGGCACACACCCTTCACATGCATTTTGATCGGCCGGTGGTGGCGTCGATTTTAATCCGCTGATCGGCTTTTTGTCCGGCGGCGGTAATTCGACTCCGGTGCTGCGCGCCGAGCTTCCAGGCGGGCGGTCGCGCCAGGAGTCAGGCGGGTAAAGATCCGCAATCAGTTCGGGGGACAGCTTGGCGCTGATTTGCTCGCGCCAATACTCAGTCTCGAACTGCGGGTTGAGCAACTGGCTCATGCTCACGCCCACGAGTACGGAGTCTGCTACCGTCCATGGTTTGGGCGAGTAGCCGAGAACGCGGAATTCAATGGGCAGATGGTCGCGGTGCTGGTCAATGTAGGCATTCACTCCGCGCGTGTAAGCTTCAAAGAAAGCACGGTCTCGCGCAGGAAGCTGTGCGGCAACGCGCTCTGACACGGCGCGCAGACGGAGAATACGCTGCGCCTTGTCATGTTCGACCCATGTTGAACCAGCGCGAATACGTCCGGTAGATCGTGAAACTCTGGGCGTGGCCGGCTTGGAAGCGGGAAGAATCTCAGCCAGTTCGCCTCCGGCAAATCGCCGCGTCATGTCCATCTGCCAGAGCCGGTCCTGAGCCGTGACATACCCCTGCACTAGAAAGAGATCGTCGAGAGTGGCTGCTGTCAGGTGCGGCACGCCGTGCGCATCGCGGATAACCGTGACCGGACCACTCAGGCCCGGGACGGCGATCGTGCCATCCAACTGGGCCAGAGCAGAGTGTGCGGTGTGGTAGAACCAAAAACCGGCGCCGAGAGTGGCCAGGACGGCCGCCACCAACAGCCAGAAAATTGTTTTCAGCAACCAACGTTTCTTGCCAGGACGCGCAACCGGAGCAGCGACAGAGGTTCCAGCCATAAGCTTGCGATTCTAAGGGATGCGAGCCCACGGCACAAACCGCTCGGCGTTGCGGTTTGACAGTCCGGCTTGGGATGGTAGGATGGTTTCGATACTGAAAATGATTTTCATTTTCATTTCCTATGCCAATGCAAACTCGCATTGACGACCACGCCCCGCCTACGCGCGAAGCCATGCGCGAGGCGCAGGAAATCTTCTTTCGCCATCTGAAGCGTGTCGGGTTGAAACATACCGAGCAGCGAGACACGATCCTGCGCACGTTTCTGGAAACACGCGACCACCTCTCTACCGACCAGCTATTCCGCCTGGTCCGCAAGAAGGACGCGAAGATCGGGTTCACGACCGTATATCGCACACTCAAGCTGCTGGCCGAATGCGGGCTGGCCAGTGAGGTGGCTTTTCATGACGGCGTCGCCCGTTACGAGCACCAGTTCAACCGCCGCAGCCACCATCACATGGTATGTACGGAGTGCGGCGTCTCCGTGGAGTTCTTCTCGCCGGAAGTCGGCAAACTGGAAGAGGAGATCGGACACAAGTACCGCTTTGACGCCACCCGTCACACCTTCCAGATTTACGGAATCTGCGGCGACTGCAGCCGCAAAATGTCCAAGAAACCGATCTAGATTCAGCTCTCCATTTCTGGCCACCACTGTTTCCTGCTTTCTAACATCTTTCCCACCGGCTACATGGCCGCCGACCTCGCGGAAATCCATCCCGGCAGTACCGTAGCCGTGTTCAGTTGCGGTCCCGTAGGACAGTTCGCGATTGCCAGCGCAAAGTTGCTGAATGCCGGACGCATCTTCGCCATTGACGCGATCCCCAGCCGCCTTGCCATGGCCCAGGACCAGGGCGCGGAAATCATCAACTTCGAGCGAGAGGACGTGATCGAGGCTATCAACGGCTTCACCGGCGGCATTGGCGTTGACCGTGCCTTGGATTGTGTGGGCGTTGACGCGAACCGGCCGCACCCTCCTGCCGTGGCGAAAACGATCAACTCCGCGCTTGCGATTGCAAGACCGGATGCGGACAACTGGCATCCCGGTGACGCACCTTCGCAGGTGCTTGAGTGGGCGGTGGAAGTGCTAGCGAAAGCGGGAACTTTCTCAGTTGTGGGAGTGTACGGGGACGCATCGAGTTTGGCGATCGGAAACGCGGTGGAAAAGAACCTCACGTTGAAGATGGGGAACTGTCATCACCGCAAGTACATTCCCAGGCTGCTCGACCTTGTGCGCAGCGGGACAGTTGATCCATCTGACGTGCTCACGCAAGTAGAACCCATGGAAGACGTGATTGAGGCATACAAACTCTTCGACAAACGCACGCCCGGGTGGGTGAAGGTAATGCTGCAACCACAATCGACAGTTAAGGCGGCGTAACGCGTGTGTGTGGTGATGGCGAGAGCGCGCGGCTAGGTACAATCTTGATGTGCTCGAACTGCACACCTACCGGCCAAGGGATCGTGAGCGATTGCTGGAGATCGATCAACTTTGCTTTGTTTCTGGCATTTCCTACACTGAAGAAGAGCTGGCGTTTTTCCTCAGGCGCTCATCCGCCATCACGCTGGTCGCGGAAGACGCTGGGAACATAGCCGGTTTCATTATTGCCGACCGCCTTCGGTCGCGCCGTGCCGACGTCTTGATTGGCCACATCATCACGATTGACGTTCTGCCCGACGCCCGGCGCTCTGGCCTGGGCAGCCGACTGCTCCTGGCGGCAGAGCAGGCGTTGAAGAGAGCAGGTTGCGAGAATGTTTCTCTGGAAGTCGCTGTGGACAACGCTGCCGCTCTGAGTTTCTACAAAAAGCACGGATATACTGTACTGAAGGTGCTTCCGCGCTACTATCTCGATTCCGTCGACGGCTTGCTGATGGGCAAGAAGCTCTGAAGAACTTCACCATGTTAAAATCGCGATTCTCGCTTTTCTGCCGGCGAGCTTTGGAAGTCGATGCGCTCATCAAAACCCCTCAGAATGGCCATTGATAGCGGTGGGACATTCACCGATTGTGTGTGGCTTGACGGTTCAGCGCTGCGAATACTTAAAGTCTTTTCAACGCCCGGCGATCCGTCGCAGGCCATTGCCGGCGCGGTCCAGAAGATTGCAGTGGCCGGTGATGAAGTCGTGGTACTGCATGGCACGACCGTAGGAACGAACACGCTTTTGCAGCGCAAAGGCGCGCGCGTTGCGTTTGTGACAACCGCTGGATTCGAGGACTCCATCGAAATCGGGCGGCAGAACCGTCCCAGGCTCTACGATTTCTTTTTTGAGAAGGAGCCGGCGCTCGCTCCGCCGGAGTTGCGGTTTGGTGTGGAGGAGCGCACGTCTGCCGAAGGCAAGGTGCTGCGCTATGCGGAGAGAGCGGCGATTGCAGCGCTGGCCAGGCAGATTAAGGCGCAAAAACCAGAGGCGATTGCGATCTCGCTCTTGTTCTCCTTTGCGAATCCAGAGAATGAGCGAGTCGTAGCCGAGGAACTACGCGGCGTGGGCCTTCCGCTTTCCGTCTCGCACCAGATCCTGCCGGAATTTCGCGAGTACGAGCGCGCCAGCACGGTCCTGGTGAACGCCTATTTGCAACCCGTCATGCAGAGATACCTTCACCGGCTTCAGGAGCGCGCAGAAATGACGAACCGTTCGCGAATCTTCGTCATGCAATCAAGCGGCGGTATTACGGCTCTGGCCACCGCGGCTGAGCAGCCGGTCCGCACCGTTCTTTCCGGGCCTGCGGGCGGAGTCGTAGGAGCTTCTGCGCTGGCGAAGCGTAGCGGCGTGGAGAGGATAATCACGTTTGACATGGGCGGAACATCAACGGACGTTGCCTTGGTCGACGGCCATCCCACGGCCACGAATGAAGCGGAAGTCGCTGGGCTGCCGGTGCGCGTTCCTGTCCTGGACATACACACCGTAGGCGCCGGCGGCGGATCGGTGGCACGATTTGACGCGGGCGGAGCCTTGCGCGTGGGACCGGAATCGGCCGGCGCCGATCCTGGACCAATCTGTTACGGCAAAGGCGAACGGCCCACCGTGACGGACGCGAATCTGTTGCTGGGCCGTTTGCCAGCGGACCAGTTCCTGGGCGGCGATTTTCACCTCGACCTGCCGCGCACGCTCGCCATCGTGAAACAGTGGCTCAGGCAGAACGGCAGCCGGCTTTCGGTGGAAGAATTTGCCGTGGGCGTTGTACGCGTAGTTAATGCCAACATGGAAAAAGCTATCCGTGTGGTCTCAATCGAGAGAGGCTATGACCCGCGTGAATTTGCGTTGGTGGCGTTCGGCGGGGCCGGAGCCATGCACGCATGTGATCTGGCCCAGGCGTTGCGTATCCCCAGAGTGATTGTTCCTGCGTATCCGGGAGCTTTATCTGCACTCGGTATCCTGATCAGCGATGTGGTAAAGGACCATTCGCGCACCGTCCTTCTTCGCGTGAACCAGTTGCCCATTGAACGACTGGACCGTATCTATTCCGAAATGCAGAAGAGTATTTCGACCGAGTTGATGAAGGAAGATTGGAAGGGAAGGGCCATCTTCGAACGCAGTTGCGACCTGCGCTATCGGGGCCAGGGCTATGAATTGAATTTGCCATTTGGCCGCGATCTTCTCAAGCGTTTCCACATCGAGCACGAGCGGCGTTACGGGTATAGCAGCCGCGCACGCGAGATCGAAATTGTAACTGTACGTTTGCGTGGACGTGTGCCATCACCAGAAAAGCTTTCATCCATCAAGATGGAAGCGCAAGAGGAAAAATGGGCAAGTAGCGTTACCACGGCGATGTTCGCAGGCAAAAGCATGAAGACGCAGATTATACCGCGTTCAAACCTTCGCCCCGGCAAACGATATCGAGGCCCGGCAATTATTACTGAATATAGCGCAACTACAGTAGTGCCTCCGGGTTTCACTTACCAAGCCGATAAGGCCCATAATCTTCTGGTTGGAATTGGTTGAGATAAGGCGCTCGCAAGGGCGCCTTATCTTTTGCTCAACTCGGCAAAAAGCAAAAGGGCGCTCAGCGCGCCCCCATGCCCTCTTCTCCCTTACGACTGTCAGGCGGCTTCGTCTTTTTTCACTTCGCCGCGCTCGTCTCTCTCCATCTGCGGTTTGTGCACCCGCAGTTCGTCGGCAACATCTCTGGCTGCATCCTTCATTTTGCCGACGGCTTCGCGGGTCTTGCCCTTGGCTTGGTCGGCGATTCCTTCAGCCTGCGTCTTTCTATCCCCAGTCCATTCGCCCGCCTCGCGTTTGACGCGTCCTTTTACGTCTTCCATTTTTCCCTTAATGCGATCCTTGTCCATGTCCATCCCCCAAATCATGAGTTTGTTGTCGAAAGTTTGTTGCTTAAACGGTGGTTCGCCTGCCGGTGATGAGCTGGAATATCAGTGCAACCAGCGCCAAAACCAACAGCAAGTGTATGAATCCACCCAGCGTGTAGCTACTTACAACTCCCAGCAGCCACAGAACGAGCAGAATTACAAAAAGTGTCCAAAGCATGTACCCACCCTCAGTGTTATTGTGACTCTACGGAGTTGGAAGACTGTGGTTGCGGAGCGGTTGTAAGAAATCGAGAGCAGTGGCTGGATACAGAGAGAGGCTGAGAGAGGCTGAAACCTTAGAAAATCTTTGTAAAATCCCAGTGTTACAGCTGGCGACTGCATTGGAGCAGCCGCCACTCACAATACGCGGTTAGTTATTAACTTTCTTTTCTGAGTACGTGATCGTTGCCGTTACGCCGTTACTATCGCTTCCGACGATTACACCCACGGCATGACCGCTATCCTTGTCTTCTCCGTTGACCACGCCGCTTACTTTGCCATCGCTGGTAGAAGTGGTAGTAGTCACCGTGAGCCCAGCGGACTTCAGCGCCTGACCATAGAAGCTCAAGACTTTGTCAGCAGAGTCAGTAGTAGTGAACACGAAGGCGCCACTCTGCTTGCCGTTCTCATTGACCGACATTGTGTTCTGCGGGTTCGAGCCGGGGTATACCGGCACCCATGAGGGCGCTTTGTCCGCACCGGCTCCGGTCCCGAACTTGGCGTTGCCGTTGTCTCCCTTTGTTTCCACGTTAACGGAATTGCCATCGGTCGAGATCTTCGCCTCGTTGCCTTTTTCATCGGTAATGACCATGCTCTTTTTCTCGGGATCAAATTTCATGCTCATGACCTTGCCGTCCCTCTTGTTCTTGACAACGATCGTGCCGGCCGAGTCATTGCTGCGGACAATTTCCAGGTCAGGATTGAGCGTGACCATCATCTTGGCGGTAGCCAGGCCGGGATTCTTCTGCATCAGTTCGGAATCCATGCCGGCCTGCTTGGCTTTGTGGATCAAGAAATAGGTACCCGCGATTCCGCTCAGGACCAGCAGGACCACCAAGCCCCCAAAGATGCCTAGAATCCATAAAAACACATTGGATTTTTTAGGCGGCGTGCCAGCGGGCGGTTGCATAGGTGTGGACGGCGTAGTAGACATGGCTTGATCTCCTGTTGACGCAGTTTGGTAAGAAGTAATGCGGGTCCGTAAGAATGCAGGCATTATACAGCGCGCTGTGGCGTTCGGACTATGTAGAAAGCCCTGTCACTACATCCAGCAGGACATTGGCCCCGGCGACGAGATCGGCATTGTCTGTATGTTCATCTGGGCTGTGACTGATTCCTCCACGACTGGGCACGAAGATCATAGCGGCAGGGCAGAGCCGCGCGATCATCTGCGCGTCGTGTCCCGCGCCAGAGGTCATGCGGCGGCTCTTGAACCCGCGAGCCTTAGCAGCACGTTCAATGAGACCTACGAGTTCACGATCAAATGTGACCGGCTCAAGGCGAACGATCTTCTCGGTGCGGATCTCCACATTTTCCCGTTGCGCAAGTTGTTTCAGGAATTGCGTGAGATGTTTTTCGGCGGAGCGCAGGCGTTGCTCGTCGGGATCACGCAAATCCACGGTGAAGATCGCCTGCGAGGGAATGATGTTGATGGCATCGGGGTGAAACCTGACGGAGCCCACGGTAGCGACGGTCGGCGGCGCGGCCGCAATGTCATCGCGTAAGAACGTGATGACTCGCGCAGCCGCAAGGCCGGCATCGCGCCTCATGGCCGTAGGAGTGGTACCCGCGTGATTGGCAACGCCGTCGATAGTTACTCTCTGCCACGAAATGCCTTGCAGGTTTTCGACCGCTCCAATGGTGCAACCGTCGGCTTCCAGAACCGGTCCCTGTTCAATGTGAAGTTCCAGATACATTGCCGGATGAATGTCTCCGGGAGTTGGAGATCCGGCGTATCCAATGCGCTTCAGTTCCTGGCCCAAGGTGCTACCATCCGTGCCGACAGCGGCTAACGCTTCCTGCAAGCTGTATCCCTCGGCGAAGACCAGTGAGCCCATCATATCCGGCTGGTAGCGCACGCCTTCCTCGTTGGTGAAAGCCGCGAGCACGATCGGGCGAGCAGGTCGCTTGCCGCTCCGCTGTAGCGCCTCGATTACTGAAAGAGCGGAGAGTACACCGTAGCATCCGTCGAGGATTCCCGCGTTAATGACAGTGTCAATGTGAGATCCGACCATTAGCGGCCGCTGCTCGCCGGTATTGCCCCAGGCACCGAAGATATTGCCGATGCAGTCCACTGTGACTGCTAGCCCGGCGTCTCGCAGCCAGCAGACGAGCAGGTCTCTGCCGAGCTTGTCCTCGCTCGATGCAGCTAAGCGAGTCAAAGCACCGGAGGTATCTCTCCCGGTATTGCCCAACACAGCGAGGCGTTCAAGAAGACGGGAGGCGTCGATGGAGAGGGAAGTCATGATGTAGCATGGTGAAAATTAGCATCAAGAATACGTGGATTGGACCAGGATGCAAGCGGTGGGGCGGCCTTTCTTCATCGGTCTGCGACTGGAAGCTGGCTAGGCTTCCTCTTCGAGAACAGCCTTCGCACCCGATTGCTGAGTGTTGACCGATGCCTGTTCCTGCCACCTAGCCGCAGCCCTCGCCCTCAGGCAGCATTCTCCCGCGGGAATTGGACTTCCGTGCGGACAGGTCCGGGGATGCCCGAGGAAGGTGCAGATACTATCAGTGGCCTCGGGCGAGAGAATGTGCTCAAAGCGGCAAGCCTGCTCTGCAACTTCCTTTTCGTCATGGACGTGGAAGGTTTGGGTGAACAGGATCTCAGCCAGGCGGTGACGGCGAATCACATCCTCGGCCCGCTGGCGGCCCTTTTCAGTAAAAATAATCATCTGCTCGCCGTGATCGTTATGCTCCGTGGGCGGACGGAATGCTACATGGCAGCGATTCAAACTTAGCTTGTGGCTGTGTGGCGCTTCCGTGTGTTCTGTCAACTCGATCAAGTCCAGCACTTCCATTCGTTCCAGCGCCATGCGCATGGGCAGAGCGCCCTCCACCTCCACGCGCCCTAGTTCGGCTGGCTCTCCGTTTTCCGCAAGCACCCAGAGCTCTTCCAGGACTTCGTCGAACTGCTCCTCGTCGGAAAGAGTGAATGTTTCCTGCGCAATGATCGTGCCGTGATGCAGCTCGAGCCGGCGGTCCGCGAGACGGGCGACCACGGGATCGTGCGTGACCATGATGATGGTCCGTCCCTGAGCGTGCAGCTCGCGCAACTGGTGCAGAACAATTTCTTCATTGAGCGCGTCAAGGTTTCCCGTAGGTTCATCTGCCAGAATAATCATGGGATCGTTGATCAGGGCCCGGGCAATGCACACACGCTGCTGCTCTCCGCCGGAGAGTTGCGATGGCAGATGGTCTGCACGCTCCTTGAGTCCGATGCGTTCAAGTGCGGCGAGTGCTTCCGCCTTGTCCGTCATGCTGTGGAAGTATTGCGCGAGCATCACGTTTTCGACGGCGGTCAGGTAGGGAATCAGGTGAAACTGCTGGAAGATGAAGCCAATTTTCTCCGCGCGGAAGCGGTTAAGCGCGGCTGGCGACATATGCGAAACATTGGTGCCGTGAATCCAGACTTCGCCAGACGTCGGCTGGTCCAGACAGCCAATCAAATTCACCAATGTGGACTTACCCGAGCCCGATGGACCCATCACTGCCAGCCACTCGCCCGGAGCCACCGAGAGAGAAACGTCGTCCAAAGCGCGGACCTCGGCGTTCGCGGTGTAGATCCGAGTGACGTTCTTTAGCTCGATCGGCATTATTCTCCCCTCAGAATCTGCGCGGGCTGAATGCGCTGCAACATTCGTATGGGCGCCAAAGCCGCCAGCAATGCCAGCACGATGGTCCCAAGAATAATGGGAAGCAGCAAGTCGAACTGCGGCGGAATGGCGGCGTCGAAATTCACTCTACCTATCCAATATGCCACGCCGCTGCCCGCAATGAAACCGGCGATCCCGCCCGCCAGCGCCAATAAGACTGACTCTGAGGCAAACAGCAGATCCACTGCTCTATTGGAAGCTCCAAGCGCTTTCATCACGGCGAAGTCTTTGCGGCGTTCGAGAACGGAACTGGTGAACGTAGCCACCATGCAGAGCATAATGAGCACGACGACAACGACGGAGGCGGCGAGCACAATAGACCGCGTGCGGCCGAGAACGGAGGTTTGCGTCTGTGTGATCTGCCGGACTGGCTCAACCTCAAGCCGAGGAAGGGACAGACGCAGTTGGTTGATGGCATTTTGAATTTCTTGCGGACGGCCGTCCACGCGAACGAGAGCGGTGTTGGGCTGGACTCCTGTCCACCTAAGCAGCGCGTCACGAGAAATGTATATGCGATCGTCATCCTCCGAGCCGGAGTGGATGACTGTGCCCGGCACGATTTGCTCGCTGGCCCCGGCAAAGGAAAGCTTTAGCGGGCCGACGGGCATGACGTCACTGGCGCGCGCTCCAATTAAAGCGCCGCCTTTGTCCCGCACAGTCAATGACCACCAGGAGTTCAGTTTCAGGAGTTTGTCGAGATCCGCTCCCCCTACGACGATCCTTCGTCCATTCGGAGTTGTGGCGATGGCATAGGCGACGGGAACAACGTCTCCTTTGTTGTCAATGACTGTTTCGATCTTCGCTAGTTCATCCGGAGTCAGGCTGCCAGTCCGTTTGTTGACAACCACGTTTGCGCCAAAACTACGGAACTCCCGGCTCATCTTGCCTTCCAGATCGTAGGAAATAGTGAGAGCGACCGTTGCCATGGTGGCGACCACAGCCATGGAAAGCAGGGCAGTGAACGCACGGTCTTTACGCACCCATGCATCTCTCATCACCAGGCGAAAGAACATCCGCTGACGGCTCACGCGTCACCTCGCAAGACGACTGCTGGATCGAACCGCAAGGCCTTCCGCACGGCCCCGGCGCTGCCAACAAATGTGACCAGCAGCGCGCTGAAGATTACGACCGGCAGAACTGCGGCGTTTACAACTATGGGAGACCCGAAAATACTTTCGCCGATGCGTTGGGCCACTAGTGAACCCGCGGCAAAACCTGCCGCTGCACCAGCCACGGCCAGCAAGCCGGCTTCAACGAGAAAAAGGGAAGCGACGGCGAAATTACTAGCGCCGAGGGACTTCATCAGGCCAACTTCGTGGCGGCGCTCGAGGATGGTTGCCGCCATGGCAGCAGAAATCGCCAGCGCAGAAGCGATCAGAGCGGCAATTGTCAGCAGCAACATTAGGCCGGAGATCCGCGCCAACACTTTGCCTTGGTTTTGCTCGACCTGCCGGATTTGGTCCACCCGAACGTTCGGCAGCGCTTCGTGGATCTGAAAAGCAATGGAGTTGGCATACGGCGAGCAATACCAGCGATCGTGCTGGGCCGACGACATCTTGCTGGGATCGCGGCGGGCAAATGCGTCTTCGGGCTTGGTGAGCGCGCTCACAGTCACGCGACGCACCAGCCCCGGTTGCTTCAGGATGCTCTGGGTGATATGGATCGGAGCAACAACTGCCTGATCTTCTGCGCCGCCAGCGTTTAGGATGCCGCTTACGCGAAGCGTCTTTCCGACAACGGCTATGGTGTCACCCACTGATAGGCGCTGCTCCTGCGCCAGTCTTTCGCCGACTAGAACATCAGGGAGCCGGTCTTTAGGCCACTCTGCATAGTCCTGCGGCCAATCGCCATCCACCTTCCACCATCCATCGACACTGCGAACGCCGGTCGAAAACTCCTCGGTACCGTAGCGGAGCGACTGCGCGAAATATGTGCCGATCAATTGGGATTGGAAACTCTGGCCGTGCGCGGTAAAGTTCTGCGGGTCAGAAAGGAACGGAGCAAAGCCGAGAATATTGTGTCCCCAAAAAATGCTTTTCAGCTTGATCAAGTCCGCCTCAGGGATGAACGCGCCCTCGCTGGCCGGCTTCAGACTCACGCCACCAAGATTTACATCAAGCGTGTCTTCCACAGGAGTAAGCACCAGGTTCGCGCTGGTCTTACGCAGCTCCTGGTTCATCTTGTCGCCGACATCTGTGCCAACCGCGATCATGGCCGTGGCAACGCTCATGCCTAGCGCGATCGCAAGCAGCGCCACGAACTTCCGGCGCTTTTGCCGGCGGAACGATTCGAATACGAGACGCAGAAACATTCAGATCACTTCGTGAAGTGCGCGGCTCCCTCAGAGAGATCGGCCAGGCTGATGGTTACGGCATTACCGCTCTGACTTGAGTGCAGCGGAATAGGGTTGCACCCACCGGCCTGTCCTACGCTTTGTGGATTCACGGGAGCGGCGCAATTCTTGCATACGAGGCCGTTTGGTCCCTTGTAAAAACCGACAGCGCCGCAAATCTGGCATGCGTCAAATACGCTGGCCACGGTCCCGTCCGGCTTGCGATAGAGCAGAAAGCGGACGTCGGTCCCGTTGGCATTGACGCTGTAACGGCGCAGTTCGCCCATGGCGAGGTCAGCAGTGGAGATGGCCACGTGACACTCTTTGTCCGTAGGATGACAGTCTTTGTCAAAAGGTAATTCCGTAGCTGGGGCGATGTCAGGTGTTTGCGCGTAGACGAACTCCGCTGTCACCATGGAAATAAACGCAACCGCGGTGCAGCAGACCGCGATGGCCCAAAAGCGCTCACGCTTTGCCGTCCACTCCGCTTTACGCTCTTCCGCTTTCGACGTAGGAACAATCGCCTCGGGTTTTCTGCGACGATATTCGAGTAGCACCATTAGGATGACGAGCGCTAGCATAGTGATCGGAAAGAAGTAGTCATTGCGCACTATCGGACCAATCAGCGCCATCTCATTCTTGCTCGACGGCAGATATCCATTCTCCGAAAGTTCGTGAAGGCCCGAGATGACAAGCTGCGCAGCCACAAAAAACAGGATGACAGTGGTGATGCGGAAAAATTTTTGCAGATTCACCCGAACGCTGCCCTTTACGAACATCACGCCAAACACAACCGCAAGAGCGACTCCCAGAAGCGTTCCCAGAAAGCTCATCAGTTCCGTGGTATTGAGCGAAACACCCTTGAGGATGACGACCGTCTCCAGGCCTTCGCGGAACACCATCAGAAAGATGAAAGCAAACAGGCCCCATCTTGAACCGGCGCTGGCGAACGATCCAACCTTGCTCTCGATCTCGCCCTTGAGCTTGCGCGCGGTCCGCATCATGAAAATGACCATGCTGACCACAAACACCGCGGCCACCAGCATGACCCAGCCTTCAATTGCGTCCTGATTGATGGGAAGATAGGAAAGGGCGACAGCGCCGGCAATGCTGGCGACAAGCGCCACTACCAGGGCCCAATAGACCATCTTGCGGAGGTCAGAGCGGCCTGTTTTGGCCAGGTACACCAGCGTGATTCCGACAATCAGCGCGGCCTCGACGCCTTCACGGAGTGTGACAACCAGGGCAGGGAACATGGATCAGCTTGGGGTCCATTCCATTTTGAAAATGAATTTCAATTTCAATTAGAGATTTTACCGACCAGGATAGCTAGAGTCAACAAATTGAAAACGTTACAGTCGCTGCCGCCGGGCTGCTGCCATCCTCCGGCTAAGAATACCGCGTCTAATGAGCGAGTCTGCTTGTGCCAAAAATCCGGGCCTATACCTCCGTAATCGAGATGGAACAACTGCGTTCGCTGTGGGAACAACTCACGCGAAAGCACCGTTGGACAATCTTTCAGGACTTCCGCTGGAACATGCTTGCAGCACAAGTCTTCAGTCACGCGGAGACTCCGTATGCAGTCTCCGTGGAAACCTCCCACGGCGCAGCGATTGTTCCGGCAGTGTTGCGGTCCGCCGACCAGTCATTACGTCTGCTGGGGGAAGAACTGTCTGATTACCGGTGCTTCCTGTGCGAGGGCGATGAACAGGTCCTGCGGATGGCATTAGCAGGCCTTTCGGCCTTGCACCGTCCGCTGGAGGTACTTGCGCTTCGGGAGGCGGACAAGATCGCATTGCCGCAACAGCTCACGCCAACGCCTTTCTGCGGTGCACCCGCGGTGAACTGCGCAGACGTCTCAGCGGACATATTTGCGGCGCGACACACCCGCCTCGGCCGCAATCTGCGGAGAATCCACGGCCTCGGATACGAAATCCATTCGTATAACGGCGCGAATTCGCAACTGCTTAGATCCATTTATCGTTTGAAGGCGGCACAAGCTTCCAGCAGTCTCTTTCACGATTCCGTACGGATCGAGTTCCTGGTCAAGGCTGCTCTGATGGAGCCTTCGCGGTTTGAGATTTTTATGCTCGAATCCGGCCCGCACATGGCCGCAGCCGTGGTTATCCTGCGCGAGGAGTGCGTTCGACGTTTCTACACGTCGTGGTTCGATAGGGCACTGGCGAAACACTCGCCTGCGCTGACGCTGATTTACGAAATCACTCGTCAATCCCTTGCTTGCGGGCTGAACTGCGACTACATGACGGGCGATCAGGGCTACAAACTTCGCCTTGCCAACAGTTCCATGCCGCTCTACCGATTGCGTGTATCCGCTGAAGAACTCGGTGACTTCAGCATGACTGATGCGCCGGAAGAATTGGTGGCGTAGCTCAGAGTCGCTTCAAGTACTTCTGCGCCAGCTCCAGCTGCGGAAATAGTCTTTCCTCCGCCTGGAATTCAGCGGAATGCACGCAGCGTCGCGATCCGCGAAGCTTCACCGGATGCCGCAGATGCAGCATCTCGTGATAGAGAAGATAGTCAATTGCATATCGAGGCACCTCACCGCGGTCAAAGATTTTGCTCACCACGATGGTGTTGTGCGCGGGATCGTAGTGTCCAAGGCTCTGGCGCGCGTGATTCTCGCTCCAGGTCAATTGTGGGCGAGCCATCAAGCCATGGAAGAAGCGCGTGTTCAGCTCTTCAAATATCTGATCAAGATGGTAATGCCGGCCGGCGGGACCATCCACACGTTTTCTTCCGCGCATCTGGCGGATGAGATGGATCTTTGAGGTCACGGCCTGGCTGCCGCTGAACCTGCGGTAGCGGCTCGCGTGTCCTTCGTCAATTCCTTTGCGGTAAAGCTTGGCCAGCAGGATGTGCAGGATGGCGTGCAGAACTTGCGTCGGCGCGCCCTCAAGCAAGTCTGACAGCCGCACCAGAATGCGCCCGTCGCGCAGACGGATCGTATTATTCAGGTTCGCGAAAGGGAAGAACTGCACTTTGAATTCGGGCATCGGCACGCGCGGACGCAGTTCCCGGTAGGCAGTCTCGAAGATGATGGCGTGTTTGAGATCCATGGGCCGCGGCGCAGCTAAGATGTTACTTCTTCTTGGTTGGTTCTGGCTCTTTGCTTTCCATGTACTCCCGCGCCATGTCACTGCTTGATTTCAACGCCTCCTCGGCATCCTGCAATGCGAATTGAAAGTCCGGTGACTCTTTTCTGGTCTGGGCATCTGTTTGGGCCGCGGCATGCAGTGTCTTCAGCTTGAGATCAAATTTATCGGCTGCCTCGATAACTTCTTTCAATCCTTTGCGGAATTCTTTCCGATCATCTTTGTCGAGCGGCCGGCCCTGGTAGGTGTCGAGGTTGTCATTGATCTCGTCGAGTATGGCGGTAAAGTCTTCCAGCAGGTCATGGATTTGTTTGCCCCGTCCATCGGCAGCTTTGGGATCGGCCCGGAGTTGATCGACCGTAACCAGGCGGGCCTCGGCAAACTTAATATAGAGCTTCAGTCTCTTGCCGGGCTCCATGGCCACTTCACGCAATTGGTCGGTCTCGGCGTCGGTAAGCGGATCGCGCCTTTTCGCGGCTGCGGCCACGAGCGTCAACACCAGGGAGACCACCAGCAACCGGCGTGCGTATTTCATTTGCTCTCCTTCCTTTTCGGCGCGAACATTTCGTTCAGAATGTCCTGGCGGAACTGCTCGATTTTCTTTTCAACCTGTTCGATAGGTGGGCGGTCATCCACACCGAGAGTGCGTTTCAGCCCTTCCAGTTTGCGCTGGGTTCCACGCAGGATGATCTCCGTCTCCTTCATCTTGCCGCGAGTCTTCACGGCGACGTCACGTGCTCTCGTGGCGTAGCTCAGGATTTCCTGCACCGTCGCTTGGGCCGCTTGGTCATTGGCCTCGCCGAACTGTTGAGCTGCAACGCCTGCCAGCGCGTCCGCGACCTCGGCGCAGAGTTTGGCTTGCTGTCCGCCAGTCGCCCGGTCAGCATCGCCTTTTAAGCTTGCAACGGTCTTCTGCTGGGCGGAGGCGAGCAGCGTCATCCATAGGATTGCAAAGCAAACGCCCGTGATTCTCGTTTTCATTTTGGTTCTATCGCTATCAAACGATGGCGCGCCTTGAATTCGTCGTCTGGCGATTTGCCGCCAGATGCAGCCAAGAAGAGTCTATAGTTTTCCGCCGCCGGTTTGTAAGCACGAAGATTGTCATACGATACGGCGCGAATCCAGTATGTCCAAGCGGTCTCCGGCTGCAACTTGGCGCGCGCATCCAGGACTTTGATGGCAAGTTCGTAATGCTTGTTCTGCTGCGCCGCAAATGCCAGATCGAAATAGGCATCAGCCAGACTCGGCTTGAGCTTCAGCGCTCTGATCAACTCCGCTTCAGCCAATGGGTAATTGTGCTGGCGTTCCAAGGCGGTCCCGAGTCCCATGTGCAGGTCGGCATCGTTCGGATTCTTCTCGACCAGCGCGCTGAACAGCGCGGCTGCCTTGTCATACTGTTTGCCCTCAAGATAAAGGCCGGCCAGCTCGCGGGCGACCGTTGGATCACCCGAGGCGTTTGCGGCTTCAAGGCTGGCTATAGCCTCGGTTGTCTTACCCTGAGCGGCCAGCAGCCGGCCCAACGAAACCTGGGCGGTCACGCTATTCGGATTCTGCGCCGAATATCTCCGCAGCAGGCTCTCCGCGTCGGCAAAGCGCTTCTGCTTGATGTAGAGACCCATCAGATGTCCTGTCGCCGTGCTGTTTCCCAGTTCGGCGGACTTCAGGTAATGCTGTTCAGCGCCTGCGAGATCGCCGGCTTGCTGCAGCAAGCGTCCGGCAGCGTCGCGCGGCTCAGGATCATTCGGAGACAACTCGATTGCCTTCTCGTAAGCTGCGAGCGCTCCCTTTGCGTCCGTGTCTTGCTGCACCTGCGCCAACAAGAGCCACGCAGTGGCCAACGCCTGCTGACTGCCCGTGGAGGGCTTCAATTGGACGGCGACCCTCAATGCGGACGCGGCCGCCGCGTCCTGTCCGTTCTTTACCAGCGCCAGAGCCAGATTTACATTCGCCTCGAACCATTTGGGACTAAGCTCTGAGGCTTTCTTATAGGCTGCGATCGCTTCCGGAATCTTGTTCAAATGGCTCTCGGCAAAGCCGAGGTCGAACCAAGCTTGCGGATTGTCCGAATACCTTCCGACCAGTGCTTTGAGCTTGCCCTTGGCTTGTTCGTACTGTTGTTTTTGCAGTAGATCTTCAGCCTCTGTGAGCGCGTCAGAAGTAGTATCGGCCATTGCAGGCGACGGCGACGGCCTGGTGTGCTTCTGGGCAGACACCGGCCTTGCCAGCGATGCCGCTGCCAGCAGCACGATCCATATGGCTCTATTCGTGTCCATTCTTTCGTGAGTTCCCGTTGCTTTGTAAGATGCGGGCCAGCCACTTACCTGTGTAGGATTTCTTTGCCTTCGCGACCGTTTCCGGCGTTCCGGCGACCACAATTTCTCCGCCGCGGTTTCCGCCCTCGGGACCAAGGTCGATGATCCAATCGGCGGTTTTGATTACGTCCATGTTGTGCTCTATCACGAGAACCGATCCGCCGGCATCAATCAGCTTGCGGAAGGCGGTCAGGAGTTTGCTCACGTCATCGAAATGGAGCCCCGTGGTTGGCTCGTCGAAGATGTAGAGCGTGCCTTTACCAGCGCGCGCCTTTTTGCGTTTCTCTTTTTCCTCTGGAGTCTCACTCTCAAAGCCTTGCGTGCGCCCCGCAGGAGTGAGATGCGCAGCCAGTTTCATTCTTTGGGCCTCACCGCCGCTTAGCGTGGTTGCCGATTGCCCCAGCCGCAGGTAACCCAAGCCGACCTCTTCCAGCACACGCAGCTTGTCGGTGACTTTTGGAACACCGGCGAAAAACTGAATGGCTTCCCGCACTGTGAGGTTCAGCACTTCGTGGATGTTCTTGTTCTTGTACTTTACTTCCAGCACGGCCGGTTTGTAGCGCGTGCCTTTGCAGTCTTCGCAGACCAATTCCACGTCCGCCAGGAACTGCATCTCCACCGTAACCGTGCCATCGCCCTGACAGGTCTCACAGCGTCCGCCGGGAATGTTGAAGGAGAAGTGTCCGGCGGTGTAGCCGCGCTTCTGTGCTTCCGCGGTTGAAGCCAGGACTTCGCGAATTGCGTCAAAGGCCTTGATGTAGGTTACCGGATTGGAACGCGGTGTGCGCCCGATCGGCGACTGGTCCACCAGCACCACGTCAGCGATGTATTGTCCCCCGGTCACCTTCTTGAACCCGTTGATTGCTGGTCCCGCGCCGCTGGTGATCCCTTTTTCCGCGGCGAGTGCCTGATAGAGCACATTGTGGACCAGTGTTGACTTGCCCGAACCCGATACTCCCGTAACCGCCACCAACATGCCTAGGGGAACATCCACGTTGACGTTCTTCAGGTTGTGAGCGCGAGCGCCTTCGATGCGGATTGTCGGCACACCGGGTTTTCTACGGCTCTGTGGTATCTGAATACGCAGCTCCTGACTGAGATACTTTCCTGTCAGCGATTGAGGAAGTTTCTTTAGGTCTTCATAAGCGGCTGAGGCCATCAGCCGTCCGCCGTTCTCTCCAGCGCCGGGTCCCAAGTCCAGGATTCGGTCAGCGGCGCGCATCACGTCAGGATCGTGCTCAACTACCAGGATCGTATTGCCGAGGTCCCGCAACTCTTGCAGGATGTTGATCAGCCGCGCTGTATCGCGATTGTGCAGCCCGATGGAAGGCTCGTCCAGCACGTACAACGCGCCCACCAGCCGCGATCCGAGAGACGTCGCAAGTTGAATCCGCTGCGCTTCGCCGCCAGAAAGCGTTGAGGCCAGCCGGTCCAGGGTCAGATATTCCAGCCCAACGTCATTCAAGAACTTCAGCCGCTCCTGAATCCGCTCCAGGATCTTGCCGGCAATCTCCGATTGTTCACGCGACAGCTTCAGGTTGGTGAAGAACGCGGCCGCCTCTTCCACCGTGAGGCAGGTGACCTCGCATATATTCTTGCCGTCAATCTTTACCTGTCGCGCTTCCATGCGCAGGCGCGCACCACGGCAGTCCGGACACTGGGCGTATCCGCGATACCGGCTCAGAAAAACCCGTACGTGCAGCTTGTATTTCTTCCGCTCCAGCCAGGCAAAGAAGCCCTGCACTCCGGGGAATTTGCCTTCGCCTTCAATAACCAGGAGCTGGTGGTCACGCTCCAGATCGCGCCAGGGTACATCCATGGGAATTCCATGTTGCTTGGCAAATTTTCTGAGATCAGAAAGGAGAGTCCGGTATTTCGGCTTGGTCCAGGGCTCGATGGCGCCTTCGGCGAGCGACTTGGACGCGTCGGGAATGACCAGGTCCAGGTCAAAATCGATCGTGTTGCCGAATCCCTGGCAACGCGGACACGCGCCGAATGGATTGTTGAAAGAAAATAATCTGGGCTCCGGCTCTTCATATCGGATACCGCAGCGCTTGCATTCGAATCTCTGTGCGAACTGCAACCGTTGTGACGCTTCGCCTTCGCGCGGCGCGGTTTGAAAGACAACCTCGCCGGTTTCGCGATAAGCCAACTCCACAGCGTCCACAATGCGGAGTCGCTGGTCCGGAGCGACAACGATGCGGTCTACCAGGACGTAGACGGGCTGGCTAAAGTCGATATCCAGCAATGACTCCGGCGTAGAAAACTCAAAGATCTGCTCGTTTTGAAACAGCCTGCCGAAGCCGCGTCTTCGCAGATCGAAAAGCCGCTCGCGCATAGCATCGTCCAGAACGGGCTTAGCGTTCGCTCCTTTGGCGGCCTTCTTACCCCGGCTCTTTTTGGCCTCAACGGGTGGGGCGGTCTGCTTCACCTGGAAAAGAACATTGAGCCGCGTGCCCTCGCCCAGCTCGAGAATGGTCTGGGCGATTTCGTCTACGGTGTCCTTCTTTACTTCCTGGCCGCACTGGTAACAGTAGGTGCGGCCGACGCGGGCGTATAGCAAACGCAAATAGTCGTAGATTTCCGTGGCCGTCGCCACAGTGGAACGGGGGTTTCGGGTAGTGTTCTTCTGACGGATTGCGATGGCCGGAGCGATGCCGTCAATCAGATCAACATCCGGCTTTTCAATGCGCTCCAGAAACTGGCGCGCGTAAGCCGAAAGTGATTCCACGTAACGGCGTTGGCCTTCCGCATAGATGGTGTCAAAGGCCAGGGAAGATTTTCCCGACCCGGAAACACCCGTCACCACGGTCAAGGCATTGTGGGCGATCTCAAAGTCAATATTCTTGAGGTTATGGACCCGGGCGCCGCGGACTACGATACTCTCATTGGCAGAAACTGGCATGGGCAATACAAAGCACAACCATTTCCCTGAGGGAACTGCACCAGCAGGGCCCGGAAGGATGGCTGAAACTTCTTATTATAGTCGGTCGCCGGCTTAACCGTGAGTGAGAAGCATCTAGTAGCTGACCCAGTGGCTCTCAACAATCTCAACACCGACTGTTGCATGCGCCGGCAGCGGAGAGTCTTGCGTGTAGGCTGAGCAAGCGCCATGGCGAAATGGACTGGTAATCACATGCTTGATCCCAAGTTCAGCAAGGCCCACAACCGCAATGGGCCCCATGATGACATCTTCTGATACCTGGCCCAACACACTTTGATCGTTCGCTGACCTATGATTGATCGGAACCGAATCGTTGGGACGAGGACTCTTGAACTTTACTTCGGTTTTGGCCGTTGAATTGTCGGGAAAGGTGATGCGCTCCAACTGCCATTTGACCTCGCCATTTCGGCAATGGCGTCCTGGGCGCTTTACGGACGTAACCGTGCCATGAAAAATCGTTCCAGCCGGAAAGAGTGTGACGCCTCTCACTATCACGGGGCGGGTCAGCCGCAGTGGCACGTTGTCTCCAGGTTTTGTGTTTGCTGGATTGAGTGGCTGGACGGTGGCAAGAAACAGCGCCGTCCCTTTCTCCACCAGTACCGTTCGCGCAAGCGGAGATGTCTGCTGGGCAGGCAGGGCTGAAAGCAGACAAAGGAAACATAACAATCTAGACATCGGCGATATCCCCTATCGCCAGCGTAGGAGGGCAGGCCCAAAGCCAGCAAGCGGCAATGGGCGGCACGCGCACATTGTCGCGGATTGCCGCCCCGGCGCCGTCGTTGGATATCAGTGGTTCTTTGGCTGGGTCATGCTGAACCAATTACCAAACGGATCTTTGAATACGGCCTCTATCCCATAGAACTGCTCGGTCGGCTCGGAAAGGAACTCAACGCCCTTGGCTTTGAGTTCTTCGTAGGTCTTGCGGCAATCTGCCGTATCGAACGCGCCGGCGCCTAGCGCTCCCTTCTTGATCAGTCCGGTCATGGTGGCAACGTCCTCCTGCTGCAGCTTGGGGCCCGGCGCCACCTTCATGAGGATGATCTCAAACCCGGGCTGGCCTTTAGGCGTCACCGTGAGCCAGCGAAAGCCGTTGGGCATTGTCTGGTCGGTATTTACCTCAAAGCCGAGCTTGTTGACGTAAAAATCCCTGGCTACCTCCTGATCGAGAACGAAGATACTGGCGTGCGACATCCGCTGAATCATTTTCTCCTCCTGTGTGGATTGCATTCACAGGTTAGACGAGTTGGTGGATTGCCGCTTCTTCGTTCTTGCTGTGTTTTCAGTCCAGCCCGCCAAAGCGGAGAAGAAAGCAGAATGGCGTAAAAACAATGTGCCACGGCGCGCGGTATCCGAACACCCGGCGGACTTCGCGTTGGTACTCCCTGGGCGTTCGTCCGGCCATCGAGCGGAACTTGTGGCTGAAGGAGCCAAGGCTTGAGTATCCGATTTCCATGCAGATTTCCGTGACCGACATTTCACCGAGTGCCAGCAGTCTTTTGGCGTGCTCCATCCGCAGCCGTGTCAGGTACTCATGCGGGGTCTCGCCGAAGGCTGAGGTGAACAATCGATGGAAATGAAAGGACGACAGACATGCCTCACGGGCGGCGCTATCGAGAGAGATTTGTGCGTCATATGAGGCGGCGAGAAGATCCCGCGAGCGGCAGAGCCGCCGAAATGTCTCGTCATGCAGGAGCGGAACTACAATTCTCTGCGGCATTGCTGAAGTGATGCCAGGCGACAGTCAGTTGCCCCTTCTCTTTTCAAGTTCCGCTTTCACGTAGCCGTCCCCCGCTGAGTAGCTCGCTGCAACGGTAGGGAAGTGATCGGGGCAAGTGGAGGGCGGCGTTTAGGTGCCGCCCTCGTGAAAATAGCTCTGTCAGGACTAAGCGGATGCGGCGGCGCCTTGCGGGCCCTTGAATGCAGCTGCAACATCTGGCCTCAGCAGGTACCAGACTATAAGACCGTTAATGGCAAGCCTGATTACAATTCCTACGGCCACGGCCGCGCTGAACTGCAGGAGGCCCAGCAGGGCAAAAACAGCCCCTAGCACCGCGAGTACAATCACGATTATGCGAGCCCAGTTCTTTAACTTCCACAGGCCCCACCCTAGAAGGGCGCAAATCGCAGCAAAAATGAAGCAGAACACGGACAACGCACCGCCGATTACAGCCATGATCCCGCCCGCACCTGCAGACCCCCCTCCGCTTTGGCTCATTGCGGCACCCAGGAAACCCATTCCGACGATGCTCCCAATGCCAAGCAGAACCAGTATCCCGGCTCCAATAAACTCCAAAATCGCAAGAATCGTGACGCCAACCGGTCTGTTCATAACGCAGTTCCTCCTTGGTTTGCTTTATTGCCCCGGTATTGTATACACAAGTTTGGGAAAATGAAGATATTTTTTATTCAAGCTTTGCGTGCAATCTTTTCTGCCCGAGCAGGAAATTCAGGTTATGCTCGGCGATTCCGATAAACAAGCACCGAAAGGCCTGAGAGAACCGTTATGCTGGGGAGTAGCAGAATAAACATTCCCTTGAGCAGCGCGCGTTCTCCCTGCGGTCCGGAGCCACGCGCGGAGGTAGCGCATTGCACGCAACCCTGTCCGGGGAGGGGGGCGGCAGTAAGGACAATCATCAGCACGAATTTCAGCAAAGCGGGTTTCATTGCAGTACGTGAAAACAGTTTATCCTCTGGCGAAGTGCAGCAGAGCAAAAAGTGCAAACCACAGCAGCGCCATAAAGTGCCAGTACCAGCCCGTGGCGTCCACAGCAATTTGCTGCGATTCAAATTTGCGCTTGATCCATTCCCCGGAAAGTGCGTAGAGCAGCACTGCAATTCCTCCGAGCAGATGAATAGCGTGCAACCCGGTAAGCGCATAAAAGAAGGATCCGCTCGGGCCTCCGCCCAAATACACTCCTTGATGCCGCAACGTGGACCACACGAGCAGTTGGCCCGCAATAAAACCAAGTCCCAGCAGAACGGTGATTCCCAGCCATGGCAACTCCGTTTGGAATCGTGGCGGGAAGATTCCCATGGTCGCGAACTCCGCCTTCCTCACCAGGCCACGGCGCGCCATTTCCAAACTGAAACTGCTGGCAACGAGGAGAAGGGAATTGATCCACAATTGGCGATAGGGAAGAACGATTGCCTGCCAATTGCTTACATGCGTTTCCTTAACGGAAATCCAAGGCCCCATCTGCTGCCGGACGACATAGGCGCTGGCAATTCCCGCAAAGAGCATCAGCACGCAGATGGAGAAAAGCGCTACGCCCACGCGATAACGCCGCAAGCGCTCCTGGCCGGAGCAAAAATCGTCGGGCTTCCCGGGGTCGCCGTCATCATCGCCACCGTAGCCGCGATGAACGGGAATCTTCCCCGGCCCCCCGCCGCCAAGCTTGGGATGCTTTTCATGAACGCGACCGCTAGTGATGGGCATATGTACTTCTGATGTTTTTCCCGGGTTATGCTAGGTGCCCGGAGCGTCTTGCATGAGAAAATCCTTCGCCGCGCCGGGCACGCTGTATTCGTAGGCTCCATGGTTCACAACGGGCTCGTGCTCGCCGAATCCTTGTGGCGGAACGGGCGAAGCCAGGCTCCACTCCAGCGTTGTGCAATCCCAAGGATTACCCGGGGCCGCCGGTCCTTTAAACATACTCCAGAAAAAGTTCACAAGAAAGACGATCTGTCCGGAAATTGTGAGGATGGCGGCCACGGTGATGAATCGCTGTAACGGCGCCATGGCCGCGACATAGGGGACACCAGTAAGCTCCGAATAACGTCGCGGATGGCCTGCGGCGCCGAGCAGGTGCATGGGCATGAAAATGGCATAGGCGCCAAAGAATGTGATCCAGAAGTGGAGCTTGCCCAGGCGCTCGTTCATCATGCGGCCAAACATTTTAGGAAACCAGAAATGCGTAGCGGCAAAGACTCCAAAAAGGCCGGACATGGCCATGATCAGATGAAAGTGCGCAACTACGAAATATGTGTCGTGCAGATAGAGATCGAGAGCAGGCTGTGCCAACAATGGTCCGCTCAGTCCGCCGGTGATGAAAAGCGACACGAACCCAATTGAAAACAACAGTGGCGTGGTGAAGCGTATATGTCCACCGTAAAGCGTCGCCACCCAGTTGAGTATCTTGACGGCCGAGGGAACGGCGATTGCTGTAGTCAGCGTGGAAAACGCAAAGGCGGCGTAAGGGCTCATACCGCTGACAAACATGTGGTGTCCCCAGACTAGAAATCCGAGGAAGCCAATGGCAACAACCGCGCCCACCATCGCGCGGTATCCGAAGACCGGTTTGCGCGCAAAGACTGAAAGCAAGTGCGAGGTCAACCCCATGCCGGGAAGAATCGCGATGTAAACCTCAGGATGCCCGAAGAACCAGAAAAGGTGCTGCCAGAGCAACGGAGATCCCCCAGTGTGCTCCACCGCTTTGCCGCCGACGATCAGACCGCTTGGCACAAAAAAGTTGGTGCCGGCGTTGCGATCCAGCAACATAAGCAGTACCGCAGCCATCAGGACGCTGAACGCCAACAGTGTCAGAATCGCTGTGACAAACCACGTCCAGCAGGTCAGCGGCATGCGCATCAAGTGCATCCCCGGGGCGCGCATCTTGAGCACTGTCGTGATCATGTTGATTGCGCCCATCACTGATGCCACACAGAACAAGCCCACGCTCACGAGCCAGAGGTCCGTACCTAGAGCTTGTCCGGAACCGGCGTCGCGCAGAATGCTTAGCGGAGGATACTGGGTCCAGCCAGCCCCCGAAGCGCCGCCGGGAACGAAGAACGCCGCGATCAGTACCAGGAATGAAAGCAGAGTAATCCAGAAACCAGCAGCATTCAGCTTGGGAAACGCCATCTCCGATACGCCCAATTGCAGCGGAAGAAAATAATTTCCGAATCCGCTCTGTGGCACTACCGACAACACAAAGAAGACCATCAGCGTGCCATGCATGGTCAGGTATGCGAGATAGGTTTCCGGCTTGATCTGGCCGAAGAAGGGAAGCGCAAGATTCGGCCACACAAGATGGATCCGCATCAGCAATGAGAGCACGGTCCCAATCAAAACCGCCGCCAGCGAGAGAAAGAAATATTGCAGCCCGATGACTTTGTGGTCAGAGCTGAAGACATAGCGGCGCAGAAATCCTGAGGAATGCGCGGTGCTCGCGGTTATGGAGGAGCGTCTTTCCATACGTCTATTTCAACGCGATTTGCGATTTCAACCAATACTTGAACTGTTCATCCGTCACGATTCGGGCCACTGCTTTCATCCGATAGTGTCCGAGTCCGCACAGCTCCGCGCATGCAATTTCATAATCCCCCACTTTCTCCGGTCGAAAGTGAGCGTGGATGTTCAGACCCGGGACGGTGTCCTGCTTGAAGCGCATGGCCGGAATAAAAAGGCTGTGGATGACGTCTTGCGAGCGGAGAGTCAGGTCTACGTCGTGCCCGACAGGCAAGACCAGCGCAGTAGAGACAATATCGTCCTTACCGGCGGGATCGCTGGGATCAATGCCGAGCGGATTGCCTTCCTCGGGATGAGCAAAGCGCTGCGCGTCCGTTCGGCCGAGCTGGCCGTCCTCGCCGGCGTAACGGAAGTACCATTGAAACTGCGCACCCGTGACTTCGACCTGAACAGCGTCAGAATCGGGCTGCTGAAACTTCATCTGGGACCACAACCGTAGGCCCGCACTGTTGAAGCCGAAGAATAGGGCCGCGATCAGAAGAGTCCAAACTATTTCAAGGCGCCAGTCACCGTGCGAGTACAGCGCCTTGCTCCGACGCGTGCGAAACAACGAAAGCGCGAGAACAATGTGGCCGACGATAAAGAGAGCACCCAGCAGCCAGAACGCTGTCGCGAATTGGTGGTCCACACCCACGGCCTGCGCGGACACTCCAACCGGAAACCACCACGGGTGGACTATAAACAGATAAGCGCAAGCGGCAACAAGCAGAAGAATCGCGAGCAGGAGCGCGATTGCCATTAGTGTGGCTTGTGTCCATTCTTCACCAGCTTGAGAAACTCCTGATGAACTCGTGTATCGGGCGAGAGCTCGGGATGAAACGTCGCAGCCATGATCTTGCCCTGGCGCACAAGAACAGGATCACCGCCCTGAATGGCGAGGACTTCAACGTCTTTCCCCGTCCCGACAATCTTGGGTGCGCGAATAAATACCATCTCTAGTGGCTCTTCGCCCAGTCTGGTTACGGCTGCCTGAATCGAGCTGTCAATCTGGCGGCCATACGCGTTGCGGCGTATCCGTATATCAAGCGCGCCCAGGGAAGTCTGCGGAGGATTTTCAACGTCTTTGGCCAGCAGGATAGCGCCGGCGCAAGTGCCGAAAGTGGGCTTGGTGAGCACGAAATCGCGCAGCTTCTCGAGAAACCCGTGCTCTTCCAGAAAATTCAGGAAGGTGCTCGACTCGCCGCCCGGGATCACGATTGCGTCGATCGTATCGAGCTGCTCCGGCTTGCGCACCAATGTGACCTGCGCACCCAACTGCTCAAGCCGGGCTTTATGCGCTTCGTAGTCACCTTGGATGGCCAGAACGCCGATGGTCATATGAATTTGGTAAGTGGGTAATTTGGTAATTGAGTAATTCAAAAGCAACCGGGGGCACAGCTCTTCAATTACCAAATTACCCAATCACTAAATTACCCAATCCCGCTCACCAGCCCCGTGTCTGTAACAGGTCCGCTTCCGACATCGCGGCCACAGCCAGGCCCTTCATGGCTCCGACCAGGTCTGAGCTTACTTCAAGCAATACCTTAGGATCATCGTAGTGCGTGGTCGCGCGGACAATCGCCTTGGCGCGCTTCTCGGCCTCGGCCGGGTCGCAGAAGTTGTGGGAATCGGCCATGAATATACCGGACCCGACAAACACAGCCTCCGCGCCCAATTGGCGAACCATGGCCGCATCGGCTGGCGTGGCAATCCCGCCTGCGGAGAAGTTTGGCACCGGCAGCTTGCCGGTCTTTGCTACCATGCGAACCAGTTCATACGGTGCCTGCAATTCCTTGGCGCGAGAGTAGAGCTCTTCGTCTCCGAGAACGGTGAGCACGCGCATGTCCTGAGTGATGGCGCGCATGTGCTTGACCGCGTGCACCACGTCGCCGGTTCCGGCCTCGCCTTTGGTGCGGATCATGGCTGCGCCTTCCGCGATTCGGCGCAATGCCTCGCCTAAATTGCGAGCGCCACAAACAAAAGGAACTTTGAACGCGTGCTTGTCCACATGGTGGGCTTCGTCGGCCGGCGTGAGGACTTCGGATTCGTCAACGTAGTCAACGCCCAACTCTTGCAGGATCTGCGCCTCGGCAAAGTGTCCAATGCGGCATTTAGCCATGACCGGAATGGTCACGGCTTCCATGATCTCGCGGATGATCTTAGGCGAAGCCATGCGGGCTACGCCGCCCTCCGCGCGAATCTGTGCAGGGACGCGCTCCAGCGCCATCACAGCAACCGCACCGGCCTTCTCGGCAATCTCCGCTTGCGACGCATTGGTGACGTCCATAATGACGCCGCCTTTGAGCATCTCGGCCAAGCCGGTCTTGAGACGCAGGCCTGTGTTGCCATTCATTTCCGACATACAACACTCCTCTTACACTTGTGGTGCTAACACTTCATTCTAACGCTTCTGATTGCCTTTCTGCGCTGCTTAACCCGCAGAAACTGTTGGGGTTGGATGAGGGTGAAACTGTGATGCAGGAAAGCGAGGACTGCGCCAGTTATTTCTTCGCGGTAACAAACTTGGCGAACTTGGCGAACATCAGCTCCGGATCAATCGCGATGAATGTCCCGGTGCTACGGGCCAGCGTCTCACCGGCTTCATTGACGATCTCAGCAACGTTGATGTGCTTCCGACCCTCGACCTGTTTCTCATAGCCGATTACAGTCAGACGCTTCCCGAGAGGCACCGGCTTGAGATACTCGATCTCCATGGCTTTGGTCAGCGCCAGGACGTTGCGCAGCTTGTTCACTTTTCCCATGGCCTCATCGAGAATTACGGCAATGATTCCGCCGTGCGAGTGTCCGGGCGGTCCCTGGTAGCGGCGCGAAAGCGTGAAGTTGCAGACTGCGCGGTGCTTGTCTTCTTCCAGGAAGAACTTCAGGTGCATGCCGTCAGGATTGTCTTTGCCGCAGGCGAAGCAGTGGTTCTTGAGCTTCTTGTGCCGTGCGTGAATGGCGTGTCCGTGAGCGGCTTTGGTTTTCTTCATGGGTGAAGAGAGATTCTACCCGTGGCTGTCGCGTTGCGCCACCAACTCCGCTGCTGCCTTGCCCTCGAGGACTTCGCGATACTGCAGGATACGCAGCGGCGTAAATGCCCTGAGCAATTCATTTGGCCCGAGCAGATAACGTGGGTCGCCTGGTCCGCCGGGGACCTTCATGCGATCGAGCGTGTAGGTTTTGTAGATCAGAAAGCCGCCAGGTTTGAGCGCCCGAATCAGAGCAGGGAAGAGTTCCCTGCGGAGAAAGAAAAAGACCACGATCAGGTCATAGCGTTTTGAGCCCAGGTCAGAGATGGCGTTGAGATCGGCGATTTCCGTTTCAAGGCATCCGGAATGCTGGACGAGCTTGCTGGCTTTTTCGCGCGCAAAGCCGAGGCCAACATCGGAGATGTCGATGATCCTGACCTGCCATCCCTTTTGCGCGAGCCAAATCGCGTTTCGTCCTGCGCCTCCTGCCAGATCCAGAGCCTCGCCGGGAGCGATGTCGCGCAGGAATTCGCGATAAGCGCTCAATAGAAATTGATCGGGCTCAAGCCATTTCTCGGGCGCCTCCAGGTACTTACGGTTCCAGGCAATTTTCTCGTTGGCTTCCATGATAGTCGCGGAAACTTAAGTACTTTTGCTGCGCTATACTTAGCATGAGTGAGCAACCCACGGCAAAAGACGTTCTATATTGAGACCTTCGGATGCCAGATGAATGTGCACGATTCCGAGAAGGTCATTGGCACCCTGGTCCAGCAAGGCTACCAGCAGGTACAGACTGTGGAAGCCGCTGACCTGGTCTTTTACAACACCTGTTCCATACGCGATAAGGCCGAGCAGAAGGTTTTTCATCGCCTGAACGATTACAAGAAGCTGCAATCGCAGGGCAAGAAGTTCGCTGTAATCGGCTGTGTCGCCCAGCAGGAGGGCGAAAAGATCTTCGAGAAAGCGCCGTATGTCTCACTTGTCGCCGGTTCAGCGTCATATCGTAACCTGCCGGCGATGCTGGTCCAGATTGAGGCAGGGAACAATCGCGTGACGGGGCTCGATGACCGCCAGACCGACCAGGCGTTTGAGACTGAATTCACCGCGCGGAGCAATCCCCACCGTGGCTACATCACCATCATTGAAGGGTGCGACAAGTTTTGCGCCTACTGCGTGGTTCCCTACACCCGCGGCAAGGAGCGCAGCCGGACATCCGATTCCGTGATGGCCGAGGCGCGCCAGATGGCCGAGCTGGGATACACCGATATTCAGCTTCTTGGCCAGAACGTTAACGCATATAACGATCCGCTGGCGAAGAAGAGTTTTGCGGAACTGCTGTACGCCGTTGGAGAGTTGGCAGGGATTCGCCGCGTGCGCTTTACGACCTCGCACCCGCGACATTTTGGCAAAGATATCGTCGACGCCATTGACAGTCTTCCTACTCTCTGTGACCACGTGCATCTTCCCGTCCAGAGCGGATCGTCGCGCGTGCTGAAAGCCATGAACCGGGAATACACGAGGGAGATGTATCTGGAGAAGATTTCCTGGATCAAGTCGGCTAAGCGTCAAATCGCGCTTACCACGGACGTAATTGTCGGCTTCCCCGGCGAGACAGCCTCCGAGTTCGAAGAGACCATCACACTGCTGCACGAGTGCGGCTTTGACGGCGTATTCAGCTTCAAGTATTCGCCTCGCCCGAACACTCCGGCGCTGGGGATGATTGACAGCATCGCGGATGCGGAGAAGTCCAAGCGCCTGCAGATACTCCAGGAGCGGCAGCGGGAGATTCAGAGGGCAAGCTACGAGAAGCGCGTAGGCCAGATATATGAAGTGATGGTTGAAGGTAAGAACGAGGCCCGTGGCCAGATCATCGGCCGCACATCACAGAACATTACTTTGAATTTCACCGCGCAAGACGCTGAGCCCGAGGTGGGAAGCTATGCTAAGGTGCTCGTAACCAAAAGTTTTCCTAACAGCCTTGTGGGCGAGCTGGTGCAGTAGGAGGGGCCATGGAAGTGGAGATGAAAATTCGCGGTTTGATGATGGACCCAGTCACCAACATGCCGATCGTGGTGCTGAAGGACACTTCTGGTGATGCCGTGTTGCCCATTTGGGTCGGCGTCTACGAGGCCAATGCCATCGCTCTGGAGATCGAAAAGGTCACCACTCCCCGGCCGATGACCCATGACCTGATGAAAAACCTGTTGATCGGACTGGACACCCATGTGCACAAGATCGTAGTGAGCGAACTGCGCGACGATACTTTCTTCGCCCTGATCTGGATGGAGCGCGACGGCAAGATCATCAGCATTGATTCACGTCCGTCAGACGCCCTAGCACTGGCTCTGCGCCTGGATTGCCCCATATATGTGGACGAAGAGGTCCTCAAGAACTCCAAGCAGGCAAGCGCGTCGCCGGACCGCGTGTCGTCAGAGGACCTGCGGAAGTGGCTGGAAGGCCTCAACGATGACGACCTTGGCCGCTACAAGATGTAAGACGCTTGCCATGCCCGACTCCTCTGCACAACTCCAACGCCTGTACGGCGCTGGGTTCGAACTGCAAACCTTCGAGCGCTTTCCCGGGGCCTTAGGTGTTTTTCGGGACAGCTGCATGGCTTTCCTCGTTCCTGGATCGGACGGTTTGCAAATCCTAGGTAACGCAGGCTGGCGGATGGGCGAGAGTTTAGGCCCGCTGGTTGAACGCAATGGGCGGAAAGTATTCGTACACAAGCAGGAAACGCTGGAGGCCACACCGGAGCGAATCGAGAT
>WNFI01071905.1_pt1 | contig 37508 bp, 36 predicted proteins | sample 5400471 | NCBI WGS metagenome assembly WNFI01 (sample SAMN13153348, study PRJNA577476) | soil metagenome | isolation source: 100 cm saprolite on Douglas fir-dominated hillslope | place: USA:California | collected 2013-09-17 | reverse complement strand
ATCGATGCCCGGCCCGGGGTCAAGCTTGTGCAGACTGCGTAAGTTCGTCTGCGGTGCCGGGCGTCTCGCTTTCTGATGCGGCGAGACGAGAAACATGGGAAGGCGCAGGATGATGGCGCGCCGCGAGGTGCATTGCGGGCCTTTGTCCGTCATCGGTTAGAGCGCGATGCGTGGACGATTTATTACCTTCGAGGGCGGCGAGGGCACGGGCAAGTCCACCCACGCGACGCTGTTGGCGGATCGGCTCAAGTCGGCCGGCATCGGCGTGATACTCACCCGCGAACCCGGTGGTTCCCCCGGCGCCGAAGTGATTCGGCACGTGCTGCTCTCTGGCGTTGCCAAGCCGCTCGGGGTGGAAGCCGAAGCGCTGCTGTTCGCTGCTGCCCGCGGCGATCACGTGCGAACGACCATCGAGCCGGCGCTGGCGCAGGGCGCCTGGGTTATCTGCGATCGATTTATCGATTCCACACGAGTCTACCAAGGCACCCTCGGCCGCCTTGATCCGCTTTTCATCCGCGCGCTTGAACGCGTGAGCGTTGGCGACCTCAAGCCTGACCTCACGTTCATCCTCGACGTCCCGGCCGAGGTTGGGCTTGCGCGCGCCCAAAAGCGGCGCGGCGAGGGGGTGACCGACCGGTTCGAAGGCGAATCGCGCGCCTTTCATGAGGCCTTGCGCGAAGCCTATCGCCTGCTCGGGGCTGCTGAGCCCGATCGCTGTGTCGCGATCGATGCCACCCAACCAAAGCCCGCGGTCGCCGAACGGATTTGGCGGACCGTCGTCGAGCGGTTCGATCCCGCGCGCATCTCGACCCTGGCTGTAGGCCCTGTGTCATGAGTGTCGAGGAACCCGACAGCATGGAGCCCGCGCCGCCGCGCGAGACGAGCGTCCTTTATGGCCACGGCGAGGCGGAGCAGGCGCTGCTCGGCGCTTATCGCAGTGGGCGTTTCCCACATGCCTGGCTCATTGCGGGTCCTGCGGGAATCGGCAAGGCAACGCTCGCCTATCGCATGGCGCGATTCATGCTCGCGCACCCCGATGCGCGCGCGCCGCTGGTGCAGAACGCCAAATCGCTGCATGTCGAGGCCGATCATCCGGCCGCGCGCCGGGTCGCGGCACAGGCGCACAGCGATCTCTTGGTACTCGAACGGACGATCAACGAAAAAACCGGGAAGCTGCGTCAGGATATCCAGGTTGACGACGTGCGGCGTACGGTCGCGTTCTTCGGTTCAACGCCGGGGGAGGGGGGCTGGCGTGTCGCCATTGTCGACGCTGTCGACGAGCTCAACGAATCGGGGGCGAATGCGCTGCTCAAAGTGCTTGAAGAGCCGCCGCGGCGCGCCGTGCTGTTGTTGGTGAGCCGATCGGCGGCGCGCGTTCTGCCGACAATGCGCTCCCGTTGCCGATCACTGGTGTTGCGGCCGCTCGAGGTCGACAACGTGGCGCGCGCGGCGGCCGCTGCGATCGGGGGTCGGCCCGATGCTTCCGAGATCGTGGCCGCGAGCGCAACTGCGGACGGAAGCGTGGGGCGCGCGCTGACGCTTCTCGATCGTGACGCACTCGACCTGCGTAATCGCACCTTGCGCTTGCTTGAGGCTCTGCCGGGCGTCGATCCACGCGCGCTGCACGCGCTCGGCGACCGTCTCTACGGCGTCGATCCGGTGCCGCTGGCGGCTTTTGTCGACACGGTGAATGGGTGGCTCCACGCCCGACTGACTGCTGGCGGGCAGTCCGTCGCACGTCTCGCCCAATTGGCGGAGGTGTGGGAAAAGATCAATACTGCCGCCCGTGATGCCGAGGAATTCAATCTCGAGCGCAAGCCGCTGGTATTCAACGTATTCGGCTGGCTTGCCGAGGCATCGTGCCGTTGATACCTAAGCGATAAAGCGTCACGGCCGGGTCGGGGCCCTGCGGGGAACCCCGATGTCCCGGCCTTTCGGTCAATTCCGAAAGCGCTCGACGGAACCGACCGATGGCTGACAAGCCCCGCTACTATCTCACCACCGCGATCGCCTACCCCAATGGTCCGCCGCACATCGGCCACGCCTACGAGGCGATCGCAACCGATGCGATCGCCCGTTTCATGCGGCTCGACGGGTACGAGGTGCTCTTCCTCACTGGCACCGACGAGCACGGCATTAAAATGTTGCAGACCGCGGCGAAGGAGAAGCTTACCCCACAGCAACTCGTCGAACGGAATGTTCCGCGCTTCAAGGCGATGGTGGAGCGATTCAATTGTTCGAACGACGAATTCATCCGCACCACCGAAGAGCGCCACCACCAGGCATCGATCGGCATCTGGCGGCGGATGGAAGCGGCGGGCGACATTTACCTCGGCAAGTATTCAGGCTGGTACTCGGTCCGCGATGAAGCGTATTACGATGAGGACGAGACTAGGCTCGACGAGCGAGGCGAACGCGTTGGGCCGCAAGGCACGCCGGTCGAATGGGTCGAGGAGGAGAGCTATTTCTTCAGGCTTTCCGCTTACCAGCAGAAGCTGCTTGATCTCTACGATCGGCATCCCGACTTTGTGCTGCCGAGGGAGCGGTTCAACGAGGTCATCGCCTTCGTCAAGGGCGGCCTGCGGGATCTGTCGATCTCGCGCACCACCTTCGACTGGGGCGTCAAGGTGCCGGGCAATACGAAGCACGTCATGTACGTGTGGGTCGACGCGCTGACGAACTACATCACCGCTATCGGCTACCCGGACGTGGACAGTCCGAAATTTCGCCGCTACTGGCCGGCGGACCTGCATGTGATCGGCAAGGACATCGTGCGCTTTCACGCGGTCTATTGGCCCGCGTTCCTGATCTCCGCGGGCATTCGCGAAGTCCCCTTCGGGCAGGACGGCAATTACAGCCTCGAAGCAATTGCCAACCGGATCAATGCCGATCTGGCCAATGATCTCGGAAACCTGGCGCAGCGCTCTCTCACAATGATCGCGCGTCAACTTGGCGGCGTGTTGCCGAAACCGGGCGCGTTCTCCGGCGCCGACGCGGCGATGCTGGCCCTGGCCGATGGCATGATCAAACGCGCGCGCGAGGCGATGCAGACGCAGCAGTTGCATCAGGTGCTCAACGCAGTCTGGTCGGTGGTCGCCGAAGCCAACCGGTATTTCGCCGGCGAGGCCCCCTGGGCGCTGGCCAAGACGAATCCGACACGCCAAGGGACGGTGCTCTATGTGACTGCCGAGGTGATCCGCCAGATAGCGATCCTGGCCCAGCCGTTCGTGCCAAGTGCGGCCGCCAAACTGCTCGACCTGCTCGCGATCCCTGCCAGCGAGCGGGCCTTCCACGCGCTCGGCGGGGCGCGCCGCATCGCCGTCGTTGCGCGCGCGCGGGCGGCCGGTATTGCGCGCATCGTTACCATCTCGACACGCGTGAAGCGCCATGCCGAGGTGCTCGGCATCGCCGAGCGCTTCCCTGACGTGTATTGCTCGGTGGGTACCCATCCGCATTATGCGCACGAGGAACTCGACATCACGGTCGATGAGCTAATCGGCCGAACGAATCACCCCAAGGTGGTGGCAATCGGCGAGGCCGGGCTCGACTATCACTACGAACGCAGCCCGCGCGCGGCGCAGGAACAAGGCTTGCGCAACCATATAGCGGTGGCGCGCGCGACCGGCCTGCCCCTCGTCATCCACTCGCGCGAGGCGGACGAGGATATGGCGCGCATATTGGAGGAGGAAACGGGGAAGGGCGCTTTCCCCGCGGTGCTGCATTGCTTCACAGGCGGCCGCGATCTCGCGCGACGGGCGATCGCGATTGGTCTCTTTGTATCTTTCACCGGGATCGTGACCTTCAAGAAATCGGATGAGCTTCGTGCCATTGCGCAAAGCCTTCCGGCGGAGCGCATCTTGCTCGAGACCGATGCGCCCTACCTGGCGCCCGGTCGCCATCGTGGAAAGCGCAATGAGCCGGCCTATATTGTTGAGACGGCGACGGTCGTGGCTGAGGCCCTCGGCATATCGCTGGACGCGATCGCCCGGCAGACGAGCGAGAACTTTTTTCGCCTGTTCCGAAAAGTCCCGCCGCAAACGGCCGGCGTGGACGAGCTCAAGCACCCCGCGCGAGCTTGAGCGCGTGCGGCATGACGACGAACTTCACGATTCTTGGCTCGGGCTCCTCGGGTGGCGTTCCGCGGCCCGCACTCGGCTGGGGCGCCTGCGATCCGAGCAATCCCAGGAACCGCCGCCGGCGCACGTCGCTCTTGGTTGAACGGCGCAATGGAGCTGGCGTCACCAGGGTCCTGATTGACACCTCGCCGGATTTGCGCGAGCAGCTTCTCGACGCGGACGTGAACTGGCTCGACGCGGTGCTCTTCACCCACGAACATGCCGATCACACCCATGGAATCGACGATCTGCGGGGGCTTTTTATCCACCGCCGTCGGCGGGTCGACGTCTATTTGGACGAGCCAACGTCGAAGGCGATGCGCGCCCGCTTCGGCTATTGCTTCGAGGCGCCTGCCGGAAGTGAATACCCGCCGATCGTGACCGAGCACCGGTTGCAGCCGGGCCTGTCCGTCACCGTCGACGGTGAGGGCGGCCCTGGATCGTGGATGCGCTGCGCTACCGGCCGCACCCGAGCCACTTCAGCGTCGACGATGCGCTCGCCTGGATCGCACGGATCAAACCCGGCCGCGCGATTCTGACCAATCTGCACGCCGATCTCGATTATGCCGAGCTGCGCAGTAAGCTGCCGCCCCATGTCGAGCCAGCCTTCGATGGGCTCAAGCTCTTTATGCCGGATGCCGCGCCCGCGTGAAGCGAATGCAGCTTCATGGGGCAAATTATCTTTCTTTTCAAACGGCTGCTGCCAAGTCTTCGAGCAGAGAAAATGTTCCATAATATCTCTTATGCGAATCGAGCTCGCGGCAGGCGAATAATCTGGCGCCGGCAACATCACGGATGGCTTGGCTGCCCACGGTTTAATATTCAAATCCCTCTCCGAACATGAAGTGAGAAGGCTCCACTGGCGACCGCGAGCTTCCTCGAGGTGTTCATCGATGAAGCGGAAAAGCGCTGCTGGTTCTTCTTCGAGGCGAGCCGCCAGGCCGAGCGGTCCGGTCACTAAGAGCCGAGGGCTCAATAGCGCATCAGCCGTCGCACGGGCTGCCCCTGGGACCTGGAGCAGACATTCGAGACTATCGCCCCCTATACCATCGAGGAGGCTTACGAAGTCGCCGACGCCATCGCGCGCGGTGACCTCGACGACCTGCGTGATGAACTCGGCGATCTCCTGCTGCAGGTCGTTTTCCATGCCCGGATGGCGCAGGAGCAAGGGGCCTTTGATTTTGCTGACGTGATCGAAAGCCTCACTGCAAAACTGGTCCGACGCCACCCGCACGTGTTCGACGAGACGCGCGGTCTCACACCGAAAGCAGTCGAAGGAATGTGGGAGCGCATCAAGCTGGCGGAACGGGCGCAGAAGGCTAAAAAATCAAGCGGCGAGCTTACCGCGACCGCGCTCGCCGGCATTCCAGCTGCGCTCCCTGCCCTCACCCGAGCGCTTAAATTGCAGGCTAAAGCCGGCAAGGTCGGCTTCGATTGGAACGATCCGCTCGCGGTACTGGCCAAGATCCGCGAGGAGGCAGACGAAATCGAGCGTGAGCTCGCCGCGGCCAATCGCGCGACCGCAGCCGCCGAGGTCGGCGACCTCCTGTTCGCGGTGGTCAATCTTGCCCGTCATCTCGACGTCGATCCCGAAGCGATGCTGCGTGTCACAAATCGTAAGTTCGAGCGCCGTTTTGCTATGATCGAACGGGCGCTTGCGGACCGCGGCAAGACCCCTCAGGCGGCAACGCTCGAGGAAATGGACGAGCTCTGGAACGAAGCCAAGGCTGCCGAAGGAGGGTCGCGCTCCAACGCCTCACGGTGACGATCTCTGATCATCGTTTGCGCCGCCTGTGCTCGCAATTGGCCGTGGTGATAACATTCCCGCCGAACTTTCGAGCAAATCGGAGCCAGCCAGCAACGATCCCTTGCATGCAAATGCTCTCACGCCTCCTCGCCGTGGCACTGGCCGCGGTGTTGGTTCTGCCGGCCGAGGCCGAGCAATGGCCGGCGCGCGGACTCAGAATTCTGACGGGTACACCGCCGGGCGGCAGCCCGGATTTCGTCAGCCGGCTGCTCGCGGAGAAACTCGGCGACCGGCTTGGCCAACCCGTATTGGTCGAACATTCGGCGAGTACCGGCATGGCCGCTTGGAACACCGTCGCCAAGTCGCAGCCCGATGGCTATCTGCTGACGATGTTGACCGGAGCCTTTTCCGCGCGCGCGGCGGTTGCCAAATCGTTGCCCTATGATCCCATCAGGGATTTCGCCTTCATCAGCTTGGTCTCCGGGTATCCCATGGTGGTCGCGACCGCGCCAAATTCTCCGATCAACTCTTTTGCTGATCTCATCGCCCGCGCAAAAGCCGCGCCGTTCAGCGTCACCTACGGCATGAACTTGCCCGGCAGCGTCCATCATTTGACCGGCGAATTGATCAATGTCGAAGCAGGCATCTCGCTGCGCGGTATTCCCTATCGCGGCAACACCCAGATTGTGCAGGATCTGTTGGGTGGGCGCCTGGGCGTCATGATCGAGACCGGCACGATCGCATTCGCGCAAATCAACGGCGGGACGCTGCGCGGCTTGGCGGTATCGTCCCGCAAGCGCTTCGCGCTGGAGTCAGATATCCCGGCAATCGCCGAGACGCTACCTGGGTTCGAGGTCATGTCTTGGCTCGGCCTTGCCGCGCCCGGCGGAACGCCGAGGATCATCGTCGACCGGCTGAATTGGGAAATCCGCGAAATCCTCAAGCTGCCGGACATTCGCGACAAGCTCGCGATCGTCGGCAACATCCCCATGCCGTCCACGCCCGAGCAGATGCAGGACCATATCGAGCAAGACGCGGCGCGCTGGAGCCGCATCGTCGATCTCAAGGGCATCGAGAAATACTGAGCTTGTTTCCAGCCGCGCAGGCGCTCGTCAATGCAAGTGTTCGCCCGCCCGAGCGAACTTCGCCCGCGCTTTTTGTGCGTTGGCGGGATCGGCGCGAACCGTAATAGCGAGCGCGCCATCCTCGCGCAGCGCCTTGCTCATGACCTCAGTGTGCCGATGGAGCCAGCTCACACCCGCGCCGTCGGACGCATCGAGAAGGAATTCAAGGGTGATACGGTGTGCCGCGAGCCGCCGTTCGACCTCCGCCGCGAGGCGATTAAGCCCCTCCCCGCTTCGGGCCGAGACAAGTACCGGGCATCCCGCGGCCGGCTGGCGTTCGGCACGATTGCGCACCCGCACACGCGCTTCACCGTCGAGAAGGTCGATCTTGTTCCAAACCTCGAGCAGCCGTCCCTCACCCCGTCCAGCGATGCCCAGTTGGGACAAGACCTCCTCGACGTCGAGCGATTGTGCTTCGGTATCCTCGTGTGAGACGTCCCGCACGTGCAGGATCAGGTCTGCCTCGATGACTTCTTCGAGCGTGGCACGAAATGCTGCCACCAGCATGGTTGGTAAGTCCGAGATGAAGCCGACGGTATCGGACAAGATCGCGCGTAATCCCTGGGGCAGCTCGATTGCGCGCAATGTTGGGTCGAGCGTCGCGAACAGCATGTCGGCGGAGAGCACGCTGGCTTGGCTGAGACGATTGAACAGAGTCGATTTACCAGCGTTGGTGTAGCCCACGAGCGCCACGATCGGATACGGCACGCGCTTGCGGCTGTCGCGGTGGAGCTTGCGCGTGCGCTTGACCTTGCCGAGTTCCACCTCGATGCGCGCGATGCGCTCTTCGATCATGCGCCGATCGGCCTCGATCTGCGTCTCACCGGGCCCGCCGAGAAAGCCGAAGCCGCCGCGTTGGCGTTCGAGATGTGTCCAGGAGCGCACGAGCCGGCTCTTCTGGTAGGTCAGATGCGCGAGTTCGACCTGTAGCGCGCCTTCCCGGGTGCGGGCACGCCGGCCAAAGATTTCTAAGATCAATCCGGTGCGATCGAGCACCTTGGCACCCCAGACCTTTTCGAGATTGCGCTGCTGAACCGGCGAGAGCGCGCAATCCATGACCACGATCCCGGCATCATCGGCTTTGATGAGGCCGGCAATCTCTTCCACCTTGCCCTTGCCGATGAATGTCGCAGGGCGAATGCCGCCGAGCGGTACGACGCCCGAGGAGACCACGTTGAGGTCGATGGCACGAGTAAGCCCGATGGCTTCCTCAAGCTTCGCGTCGGGCGAGCGGCTTACAGCTTTGCCGCGCGCAACGGTCCCCGCCATTACCCGGGAACGCAGGTGCGGCTCGATGACGAGCGCGCGGCCGGTCTCCCGGCCTTCCGGCTGGCTCAGTCGGTCACTGCGGCTATCGAACCGACGCGGTTCCAATCAAACCTTTTCTGCGGCGGGCACCTCGTCGGCGCCCTCGAACAGCTGGATCGGATGCCCAGGCATGATGGTCGAGATAGCATGCTTGTAGACGAGTTGCGAATGCCCGTCGCGTCGCAACAGCACGCAGAAATTATCAAACCAGGTGACCACGCCCTGCAGCTTCACCCCGTTCACCAGGAAGATCGTGAGCGGGGTCTTGTTCTTCCGAACATGGTTGAGGAACGTATCTTGCAGATTTTGTGAGCGGTCTGCCGCCATTGTCGTTGTTCCATTTTATCGCTCGCGGGCCCCTTCCCCGAGACTTATTGCCAAGTCGCTGCGCCCATTTCGTACTCGTGCACGCTCAACAGGACCCGGACCCCGCCATTACAAGCCACGGCCGCGGACGGCGCAAGCACAAGTTGGGGGCACGAGGCGGGCGACGCGCCCATCAGGTCGACTCGGCATGGCGGTGAAATTCGGCGCGCAGCGCGGTTGCAATCAACCCGGGTGCCCCATTGCCGACCGGACGCTCGTCGATGCGAATAACCGGCATGACGATCTGGCTGGCGGAGGTCAGGAAGGCTTCGCGGGCGCCATAGGCTTCCTCCACGGTAAAGGGGCGTTCCTCGAGTTCCAGGCCCTGGGCTCTGATCACGTCGATCAGCACGGTTCGCGTGATGCCCCGCAGAATTCCCTGATCGGCCGGCCTTGTCACGACTTTCCCGTCCCGCGTGACGATCCATGCATTGCTCGACGACCCCTCCGTGACGTGGCCGTCACGATCGACGAACCACGCCTCTTTGGCTCCATGCTCGCGCGCCGTTTGTTTCGCCAGCACGTTGGGCAGCAACGAAACCGACTTGATGTCGACGCGCTGCCAACGATTATCGGGCACGGTGATGACGGCGATCCCTTCGGCGGCGATTCGTTCGTTCGCCACAACGTCGAGGCTGTGTGCGGTGACCACGACGCTGGGCCGGGTGCCCGCCGGCGGGAAACCGTGGTCGCGGCGCGCCACGCCGCGGGTCATCTGCAGATAGATGATGCCGTCGCGGACCCGGTTTCGTTGCATGCACTCGCGCATGACGATCCCGAGCGCAGCCTCCGACATCGGCATGTCTATGCGAAGCTCATTGAGCGAGCGTCTGAGCCGCGCCAAGTGGCGCCGCTGGTCGATCACGCGGCCACTCCTCACCTCGCAGACTTCATAGACGCCGTCGGAGAACTGGTAGCCGCGATCCTCGACATGAACGGCAGCCGCGTGGTGAGCGAGGTAGCGGCCGTTCACATAGGCAATGCGCGACATCAGCGGTCAGTCTATCCCAAGCGCCTTAAGCTTGCGGTGCAGCGCCGAACGCTCCATGCCGACGAACTCAGCGGTGCGGGAAATATTGCCGCCGAAGCGGCTGATCTGGGCCACCAAATATTCGCGCTCGAACACCTCGCGCGCGTCCCGCAAAGGCAATCCCATCAGGTGTTCACCGCCATCGCCGCCAGGCATGGAGGGAACCATGGAGCCGACGTCGGGCGGCAGCATGTCGGCGTTGATGACCGCCTCCGGATCGCCGCCGGCGAGGATCATCAGCCGCTCCACGTTGTTGCGCAGTTGGCGCACATTGCCGGGCCAGTCGTGTGACTGCAGCACGGCCATGGCGTCCTCGCCGATCAGCCGCTTGGGCAAGCCGGTCGCCTGGGAGATCTGATGCATGAAATATTCGATGAGGTTTGGAATATCCTCGCGGCGCTCGGCCAGCGGCGGCACGCGAATGGGCACCACCGAAAGGCGATGATACAGATCTTCGCGGAACTTGCCGGCGGCGATTTCAGCTTCGATGTTGCGGCCGGTCGACGAAATAATGCGCACATCGACCTGCACCTTCTGAGTGCCGCTGACGCGCTGGAACGTCTGCTCGACCAAGACCCGCAAGATCTTGTTCTGGGTCTCGCGCGGCATGTCGGCGATCTCATCAATGAACAGCGTGCCGCCATGTGCCTCCTCGAGAGCGCCGACCTTGCGTCCTCCCCCGTTCGTCGGCTGCTCGACGCCGAACAGCTCGACCTCCATCCGCTCCGGCATCATCGCCGCCGCATTGATCACAATGAAGGGGCCGTTGGCGCGGGCCGACTGGCCATGGATGGCGCGCGCCGTCAGCTCCTTGCCGGCGCCCGCCGGCCCGACGATCAGAATGCGACTGTTGGTGGGGGAAATTTTTTCGATGGTCTGGCGCAGCTGGTTCATGGATGACGACTTGCCGACCAGCGTCGACGGGGCTAATTGCTTGAGCGCCTTGACCTCGCGCTTGAGCCGCGACGTCTCGAGCGCGCGTTGAGTGACCAAGACCAGCCGGTCGGCCTTGAACGGCTTTTCGATGAAGTCGTAGGCGCCCTGCTTGATCGCCGCGACCGCGGTTTCGATGTTGCCGTGCCCCGAAATCATCACGATCGGCAATTCGGGATGCTGTGCTTTCATCGCGTCGAGCAGTTGCAGGCCGTCGAGCCGGCTGCCTTGCAGCCAAATATCAAGATAGACCAGATTGGGCCGGCGGCTTGCAACGTGGGCCAGCGCGTCGTCGCTGTCGCGCGCCGAGCGCGTGATATAGCCTTCGTCCTGCAGGATACCGGAGACCAGTTCCCGGATATCTGCTTCGTCGTCGACAATCAGGATGTCATCGGCCATGGCTTAACCGTTCGTCGCAAGTTGAGGGGTTTGAGGTTGAGGTGCGGCTGCGCTCTCGTTCGAGCCGGCGGTTTCCGCGGCAAAACGCAGCCGCATCCATGCTCCGCGCTGGCCGGGGATCTTATCGGCGGCATCGCCGAGCTCGATGCGTCCGCCGTGCTCTTCCAGAATCCGGCCCACGATCGCCAGACCGAGACCGGTGCCCTTCTCGCGTGTGGTCACATAGGGTTCGAGCAGGCGACTGCGGTTCTCCTTCGGCAATCCGACTCCGTTGTCGATCACGTCGATAACGATGTCATTGCCTTCCCGGCCGGCCCAGACGCGGATTCGCCCGCGACCCAGCTCGCCCGGCGGCACCGCGGCGATCGCTTCGGTCGCGTTCTTGATGATGTTAGTGAGCGCCTGTGAAATGAGCCGGCGGTCGAACTTCGCCGGCATCGGCTCCTGCGCGATTTCGAGGTCGATGTCCATGTCGGCGTTGCCGACGCGCTGAAGGAAAATCACCTGCCGCACAGTGTCCGCCACGTCCTCGGCGGTCATCACCGGTTTGGGCATGCGGGCGAAGCGCGAGAACTCGTCGACCATGCGCTTGATGTCGTCGACTTGGCGGACGATGGTGTCGGTGCATTGCTGGAACACACCGCCATCCTCCGTGATCACGCTGCCGTATTTGCGGCGCAAGCGCTCGGCGGAGAGCTGGATCGGGGTGAGCGGGTTCTTGATCTCATGCGCGATCCGGCGCGCCACGTCCGCCCAGGCCGAGGTACGTTGCGCGCTGACGAGCTCGGTGATGTCGTCAAGCGTCACCACATAGCCACCCTCGGCCGCACCCGATTGCTCGCTCGTCACCCGGACCGAGAGGTTGCGCTCGCGACCATTACGGTTGATGGCCACCTGCCCCTGAAGGAGGCGCTGGACCCCGGAGCGGGCCGCCGCAAGCATACCGGCAAGTTCGGGAACGACCTCGGCTAGGGGGTGGCCGAGCACGTCGGTCTCCATACGTCCGATCAGTCGCTCCGCGGATCGATTCAGGATGGTGATGCAGTTCTCGGCATCGATCCCGATCACGCCCGCGCTCGCGCCTGCCAAGACGGCTTCCATGAACCGGCGGCGGCTGTCGATCAGGTCGCGGGCACGCACGATGTCGTCGCGCTGCGTACGCAGCTCCTGGGTCATTTTGTTGAAGGTCTCGCCCAACTGGGCCAGATCGCCTTCGGAGCGTCGAGTCGGCACTTGAACGTAAAGGTTGCCGGTCGAGACGACCTGAGCCGCGCCGATCAGCCGCCGGATCGGAGCCACCAGGTAATTGGCGAAGTTCAGGCCGATCCAGACAGCGGATAGCAGGACGATGAGCGCAATCACCGTATACATCAGAGCAAACGCGATCTGGATGCCGACCCGGCGCGCGGAAAGATCGGCATATTGAGCGACGCTGGCCTGCGTCGCCCGTAACTGCGCGAGCACTCGCGGATCGAGCAGGCGAGCAATATAAAGATAGACATCGTTGTAACCGCGCAGCTTGATGATCGCGGCAACGTAGTTCTCATCCAGAAACATCGCCACTTGCGGCTCCGTGTCGTTGACGGCGGCCAATACCTCGGGCGATGGTTTGACGAAAGCGTCGCTGGTCCGTGCGTCGACTTGATCGACGATATTGAGGTCCTTGTCGAGCAGCATGACTGCCGGCAAACCGCGGATCGAGGCCTGAACTGCGAGAAACTGATGGAACTGCTCGCGCGACTGGTCGAACAGCGGCTTCGCGCGCGCGAGTTCAATGGCGATCGCGATGCTGTCGGCGCGCACGAACTGGACGTGTTCGCGCACGTAGGCATCGGCGACGATCAGCGAGTTCTCGATGAGCGAGCGGGTTTGCTGAGAGAACAGGCGGTCGAGGCCGCGGTCGAGCGTCACACTCGCCACCACGGCGACCGCAACCGCAGGAACCGCGGCGATGATAGAGAACAAGGCGACGATGCGTACGTGCAGCCGCGCCGCGGCCCGCCCGCGCCGCCTCGCCTGCACGATGCCCCACACCTCGCGTCCTATGACGAGGACCAAAAGAAAGACCGTGACCGCGTTAGCGAGCAGAAGGGTGACGACGACCTCGTGCGTGGGTGCGATCGGCGTGAGGCCGGCCAGCACGACGAAGGTCACCAGCGCCGAGAGCAACGCAAGCGCGACGGCGGCGACGCCAAGTGCCCGCGGGATCGCTCCCGACGTTGGCGCAGCGGCAGCGCTCATCAGTTCGGTGGTGGCGGCTTGGCCGACGTTGGTCATCGACTCATTTCGTCCCAAACGGGAACCTGCAACAGGGCGTGAAAATACGCCCGTTTAGGTGCCCCCCAAGTGGTCGATGGTTTGTGGATTGATGCTTTTATACAACAATGTTGCCAAATTGCGACAATTCCGGGGCGCGTGCAAGCGCCCTGTGGCCGATCGGCACCACAGATGAGGATGCTCAGCCGTTGCTGCGGAAAACCTGGATCTCGAGATCGCGGATTTTCTTGCGTAGCGTGTTGCGGTTGACCCCGAGCAGGTCCGCCGCGCGGATCTGGTTGCCGCGCGTGGCGGCCAGCGTCACCGACAGGAGCGGATGCTCGATCTCTCGTAGTATGCGGTGATAGAGGCCCGGCGGCGGCAATGCGTCGCCAAAGCTCGCGAAATAGGAGGCCAAGTGGCGTTCGACGGCGTCTGAAAGCCCCTCCTCCGTGCGCGGGCCGTCGACGTCGGAAGCCATGGCGGGCTGCGACAGTTCCGCCTCGATCACGGCCGCCGCGATGGTTTCCTGAGGGTAGAGCGCGGCGAGGCGCCGCGCGAGATTTTCCAGCTCGCGGACATTACCGGGCCAGCGATGGCGCTTGAGCCGTTCAAGCGCAGCCTGATCGAGCTGTTTGGGCGGCAGCCCTTCACGCTCGACCTGGCCGAAGAAGTGCCGGATCAAATCGGGCACGTCCTCGCTACGTTCGCGCAGCGGCGGCAGGCGCAGCGGCACGACGTTCAGTCGGAAGAAGAGATCCTCGCGGAACAGCCCTTGCTGGATCAGAATCCGTAGGTCCTTGTTCGTGGCGGCGATGATCCGCACGTCGGCTTTGATCGGGGTGCGCCCCCCGACCGTGGTGTATTCGCCTTGCTGCAGCACCCGCAGAAGTCGCGTCTGCGCTTCCATCGGCATGTCCCCGATTTCATCGAGGAACAGGGTGCCTCCCTCGGCTTGCTCAAAGCGACCGGAGCTGCGCGTATTGGCTCCCGTGAATGCGCCCTTCTCGTGCCCGAACAACTCGGACTCGATGAGATCGCGCGGGATCGCCGCCATGTTGATGGCTACGAACGGGCCGGTGCGGCGCTTACCGTAGTCATGCAGCGCACGGGCGACGAGCTCCTTGCCCGTGCCCGACTCTCCCGAGATCATCACGGTGAGATCGGTCTGCATCAGCCGAGCGAGCACGCGATAGATTTCCTGCATCGCCGGCGAGCGGCCGACCAGGGGAATGGAATCGACGTCATCCGGCTTCGCGATCGGCCGTGTCCGTTCTTTCGGCTCGGCCAACGCCCGGCCGACGATCCCGATGAGCTCCTTGAGATCGAACGGCTTCGGCAAGTATTCGTAGGCGCCACGCTCGGAGGCGCGCACGGCGGTCATGAACGTGTTCTGCGCGCTCATGATGATGACGGGAAGCTCCGGCCGCAGCTTCTTGATGCGCGGCAGGAGGTCGAAGGCGTTCTCGTCCGGCATCACCACGTCGGTGATGACGAGGTCCCCCTCCCCTTGGCTGACCCAGCGCCACAGCGTCGCGGCGTTGCTGGTCGAGCGGACTTCGTAACCTGCACGCGACAGCGCTTGGTTGAGCACGGTGCGGATCGCCGCGTCGTCGTCGGCAACCAGAATGTTTCCAGCGGGCATTGGTATCCTCTTCAGGCAGCGTCGCCCGGCTCGGCGTCGTTACCCAGGAACATGGGCATAAGCACACGAAAGATGGTACGTCGCGGCTGCGACTCGCATTCGATGATCCCGCCGTGATCGCCGACAATCTTCGACACCAGCGCCAAGCCAAGGCCGGATCCAGTGGATTTCGTCGTTACGAAGGGGTCGAACAGATGGGGCAACAGATCCTCAGGCACGCCCGGACCATTGTCCTTGACGCAGAATTCGAGCGGCAGCGATACGCGCGTCTTGCTGCCGGGAAGTGACAACCGCACGCCCGGTCGGAAGGCGGTGGAGAGCCCAATTTCGCCGTCGGTCGCATTCTCACCGATTGCTTCGGACGCGTTCTTCACGAGATTGAGAAAAACCTGGATGAGCTGATCACGGTTGCCGAGCACCGGCGGCAGCGAAGGGTCGTAGTCCTCTGTGAATTTGATGTGCCGCGCCACGCCCGATTGGGTGAGGCGCTTCACGTGTTCGAACACGGCGTGGATATTGACGGGTTCGCGCTCGATCGGCCGTTCGTCGGTGAATACTTCCATGCGGTCGACCAGCTTCACGATGCGATCGGCTTCGTCGCAGATCAGCCGCGTCAGGCTGCGGTCATCGTCGCCGACCGACTGTTCCAGCAACTGGGCTGCCCCGCGGATGCCTGAGAGCGGGTTCTTGATCTCGTGCGCGAGCATGGCCGCGAGGGCAATGACGGAACGCGCGGCGCCGCGATGGGTGAGTTGGCGGTCCATCTTGTCGGCGATCGTGCGCTCTTGCAGCATCACCACGACGTGATCCGATCGCTCGGGCAAGGGCGCGACGTAAAGATCGACCAGGCGCTCGCCGGGATTGCGCGGTGTGCCGAGATCGACTTTGTACTCACTGACCGCAGCGCCGCGGCCACGCACCTGCTCGATCAGCGCAAGCAGCGGGCTTCCGAACGGCACCAGCTCGCGAAGCATGTGCCGGCGCAGCAGCGGCAGCGACGCTTCGAAAAACGATTCCGCTGCGGCATTGGCATTGGCGATGCGCCCATCGGCTGCGACCATGATCACCGGATGCGGCAGCGCGTCGAGAACGGCATCTGCGGTGCCGGAGGGAAGCGTCGGCATCGGCTCGTGCCGGCTCATGCGGCTTTCCTCCTCCCGTCATACGGGGTTTCGCGCGCTTTTTGCGACCAAGCGGAGGCGGGTTTGGCAGCCGCGACGGAGGCGAAATCGGCATAGGCATCGGCCAGGTGACGGCGAACTGCGGGAGGATCATCCGCGGTCAGCACGCGGACACGATGTGCCTTGAGCAATGCAGCGGATGCGCCTGCTGTCTCCGCGGCCGCACCAAGCGCCCAGCCGAGGTGCTTGCGCGCGTGGCGTCGGCCCGTGGCCCGCCCATAGTGTGAGAGCATCTCGTCGTAGAGCCGATCGATGATAACGAATTGGGCGCCGAGGCGGGGCGCAGGGTCGCGAGCGCCCGATGTGAGATAGCGGCCGATTTGTCCGGGAAGCCACGGCCGGCCCCGGGCGGCGCGCCCGATCATGATGGCGTGGGCGCCCGAGGCTGCGAGCGCCGTCAACGCGTCCGCGCACGTGGAGATGTCGCCGTTCACGACCACCGGAATCGCGACGCTCTCCTTGACCGCACGAACCGCGGCCCAGTCGGCGCGGCCGTCATAAAACTGGCAGCGCGTTCGCCCGTGCACGGTGATCAGGCGCACGCCTGCCGCTTGCGCGCGGCGGGCCAACTCGGGGGCATTGATAGAGCGATCATCCCATCCCAGCCGCATCTTGAGTGTGACCGGCACCGAGACCGCCCCGACGGTCGCCTCGATCAGGGACAGGGCATGGTCGAGATCGCACATCAGCGCGGAGCCCGATTGCCCGCCGGTCACCTGCCGCGCCGGACAGCCCATGTTGATGTCGATGATGGCGGCGCCGCTGGCCTCCGCGATGCGCGCGCCCTCCCCCATCCAGCGCGGCTCGCAACCCGCCAATTGGACGACGTGCGTGCGCAGGCCCTGCCCTTCGGCCCGTAGCCGTGCCTCGGGACGCCTTTGGACGAGCGCCGCGCTCGCGGTCATTTCGGAGACGACCAAACCCGCCCCTAGCGCAGCCGCCAGGCGCCGAAACGGCGTGTCGGTTACCCCCGACATTGGCGCCAAAATCGCCGGGTTCGGCAGCATCACATTGCCGATGCCGATAGGCCGGCGCTGGAAAAATGGTTCTACTGAAGCCACTTAATGTCCTTGCACACGAATTAGGCGGCGCTTGCCGACTGCATAGAGTTTAGCCAAAGCCGGCAAATGCGCAAGTGCTGCAGTGCAAAATCCCCACCAGGAATTGGCATTGTGCGGCGTGAGCGAGGGCTGGGTTTTCGGCGCAGCCACGACGCGCTAAAGCCATGATCGAGCAATCTTCGAGTGGCAGGACATATGACCGCTAACGTCGCAGCCGTTGTCGTGGCAGCAGGCCGCGGGCTGCGCGCTGGTGGCGATTTGCCCAAACAGTACCGCGAGCTTCTGGGCGAGCCCGTTATTCGGCCGAGCCTTGCCGCGTTGGCCGGCCACTCAGGCATTTCCTTGGTGCAGCCGGTGATCCATCCCGCCGCCGCCGCCTTATTCCGGGCGGCAAGCGCTGATCTCGCGCTATTGCCGCCTGTCCACGGGGGAGCATCGCGGCAAGCATCCGTTCGCGCTGGTCTTGAGGCATTGGAACCGCACCGTCCCGAACTCGTGCTGGTGCACGATGCGGCGCGGCCCTTCCTTTCGAAGGCCCTGATCACGCGGGCAATTGTCGCCGGACGCGAGAGCGGCGCCGCCGTTCCTGTTCTCGGCGTCGCTGACACGGTGAAGACCGTCGACACGGCGGGCCATGTCATGGATACGCTCGACCGCGCGCGCCTGCGCATGGTGCAGACGCCGCAGGCGTTCGGCTTTGCTGCCCTTCTAAACGCGCACCGGCGCGCAAAGGCGATGAGCCGCGACGACTTCACCGACGATGCCGCGCTCGCCGAATGGGCGGGGCTGAAGGTCACCACCTTCGCGGGTGAAGCGGAGAACGTCAAACTCACGACCGACGACGATTTTGTGCGCGCCGAGGCCGCGAAGCTCGCAGCCCTGAGCGACGTGCGCACCGGCTTCGGGTTCGACGTGCACCGCTTCGGCGAGGGCGATCATGTGATGCTCGGGGGCGTGCGCATCTCGCATCGGCATGGCTTGTCCGGCCATTCTGACGCCGATGTTGTTCTTCACGCGCTCGTCGATGCCATCCTCGGAGCGCTTGCCGACGGCGACATCGGGGTTCATTTCCCTCCGACCGATCCGCAGTGGCGCGGCGCCTCCTCCGATCGGTTCTTAGCCTTTGCAGCCGAACGCGTGCGCGCGCGGGGCGGGCGCATTGCGCATCTCGACGTCACCATCGTGTGCGAGGCGCCGCGGATCGGCCCGCACCGCGACGCGATCCGCGCGCGTGTGGCCGAAATCGCAGGCGTCGCAATAGAGCGCGTCGGCGTCAAAGCGACCACCAGCGAAAAGATGGGCTTTACCGGACGCGGCGAAGGCATGGCGGCCTTCGCCAATGCGACTGTGCGGCTGCCCTGGCGAGAATAGCCCTAGATGCTGGAACAAGAGCTCACCGAGCAGGCGCGCGTGCTGCTCGATCTTTGTCGCGGCAAAAGACTCAAGCTCGCTGCTGCGGAATCGTGCACCGGCGGTTTGCTTGCGGCGACGCTAACGGAAATCCCAGGTTCATCCGACGTGTTCGAACGCGGGTTCATCACCTATAGCAACGAAGCAAAGGAGACGATGCTCGGCGTTCCGACGGCAACGCTTAAAAGCCATGGGGCCGTGAGCCGCGAAACTGCCGCAGCCATGGCGAGAGGGGTGCTGGCGCACGCGCCCGTCGATCTTGCGGTATCGATCACCGGCATCGCCGGGCCGGGCGGTGCGGTGCCCGGCAAACCCATCGGGCTCGTGCATCTCGCCGCCGCATCGCGCAGCGGCCGGCTGATTCAGCGCGAGCGCGCGTATGGCGATATAGGCCGCGCACAAGTTCGCCGCGCCTGCGTCATCGAGGCGTTGTCGATGCTCGGCGAACTCGCCGCTACCGAGACTTAGCGTGCATAGACCGCGTCAGCCCGCCGCTCGAACGCTGCTGCGAAGCGCCGGAAGGCGGCGTCGAACATCGCCCCCATCAGCAAGCCCAGCGTGCGGCTCTTGAACTCGTACGAGATGAAAAATTCTACCTCGCACGTGTGCTCGCCCGTCGGATGAAAGGTCCAGCGATTTTCAAGCCTGCTGAACGGACCTTGCAGATATTCAACCAAGATCTGCAGATTGGGCCGGTCAAGCGTGACGCGGCTGGTAAAGGTTTCGCGTACGAGCCTGTAGGCGACCGTCATGTCGGCGACGAGGATGGAAGGAGGCGCATTTTGACCGCGGTCGCGTCCGGGGTACTTACCGGGACTGCGGCCGCTCAGCCATGACCTAGCCGCGCCTGCCGTGCCGCCCTCAAGCGGGCGAAGTCCTCGCCGGCATGATGTGAGGAGCGTGTGAGTGGGGAGGAAGCGACCATCGAAAAACCCTTGGCATAGGCGATGGTCTCATAGGCTTTGAACTCGGCGGGCGGCACGAAGCGCACCACCGGATGGTGTTTGGGCGTCGGCTGCAGGTATTGCCCGATCGTGAGGAAATCGACCTCGGCCGCGCGCAGGTCATCCATGACCTGGAGAACTTCATTTCTCTCCTCGCCCAGCCCTACCATGACGCCGGACTTGGTGAACGTCGCGGGATCGAGTTCTTTGACCTGCTGCAGCAACCGGATCGAGGCGAAATAGCGCGCGCCGGGCCGCACGGTGAGATATTTCGAGGGTACGGTTTCGAGATTGTGGTTGAAGACGTCGGGCTTTGCCGCAACGACCTTGTCGACTGCGCGATGCTTGCGCAGGAAATCGGGCGTGAGCACCTCGATTGTGGTCGAAGGGCAGCGCGCGCGAATCGCGCGAATGACGGCGGCAAAATGGGCAGCGCCGCCGTCCTCGAGATCGTCGCGATCGACCGAGGTCACGACCACATGCTTGAGACCTAGTTTTGCGATCGCCTCGGCAACGCGTCCGGGCTCGGCGTCATCGAGTCGGCCAGGCAAGCCGGTCTTGACGTTGCAGAAGGCGCAGGCGCGCGTGCAGGTGTCCCCCATCAGCATGAAGGTCGCGTGCTTCTTCTCCCAACACTCGCCGATATTGGGGCACGCCGCTTCCTCGCACACGGTGTGCAAGCCGTTTGCGCGCACGATCGCCCGCGTCTCCTCGTATCCTTTAGAGACCGGCGCCTTGACCCGGATCCACTCGGGCTTTTTCAACGCCGGGGCGTCCGCCCGGTGCGCCTTCTCCGGATGGCGCGGTCTGCTGCTGGCGTCAGGAACGATGGTCATGGAAGCTCCGGAACTTACTTACGGACGGGGCACAGCCGGTGCAAGCCGCACCGTACGCAAATCTGCGCGGCCCAAGGCGGGCCGCGCCGCGGCATCCGCGGCCGGCTGCGCGTGCGTAGTCTCGCGAGCGCCGAACAGCCGCAAACTATCCATTGCAGCGCACGCGGTGCGCAGGCAGCGACACGCAGTTGTGATGACCGTCGGCTGGCCTGTGGCATCAGCGGAGGCCATATTCGTCCGGCGCGGGACGGCAAGCGATGGAGGTTTCCATGCCGATCAACAGCACAGCGCTCTCGGTTGGATTGGTTGCTTCCGCCATCGGTGTCGGCATGCTCCTCGCCTCACCCGCGGATGCCCGGCCGAGCAAGCAACGCGCCTACGCCGCGCAGCGTGCAGCGCCCCGCGGAACTTCCCAGTCCAACCTGGTCTGTTGGACGCCCTGCGGCCAGCCGGGAGCGATCGTCATGGGCGCCGATCCCGATCCATTCATTCGTTCGCAGATTCTGCGCGATGCGAGCGGCTTCTTCGGCGGCAGCCGATGAGGCATGACTGGAGTGCCGCAGGGCCGACTGGAGCATGATCGAATGAAGGCGCTATGGCACGGTCAGGTGATTGCGGAGAGCGACCAAACGCTCGAAGTTGACGGCTATAGGTATTTTCCCCGCGAAAGCGTGCGAATGGACTTGCTGCAAGTCGCGCCGAAGACGCAGAGCGACCTGGCCTGTCCGCACGGCGTCCAGTTCTACGATCTCGCCGCTGATACGGCCCGCAGCGAGCGCGCGGCGTGGTCGTACGAGGCCCCGCGCGCGTCGATGACGAAGGTCGATCACTGGATCGGCTTCTGGAACGATGTCGAGATCAAGTGAACGCGCGGTTGCGTAGTGGCCCAAAGAGCGTGCAGCGGCCTCTTTAGGGCTCTCTACATCAGCAATCGAGCGGCACAAGCGAAAGTTAGCCGGGCTGAAGGAACGTTCGCAAATTTCGAATATCGGTCACCGTTTCAATTGTATATATCGTATCAATCAGCCCTTTGGATTTATCGCGCCCCAGGATCGGCGCGGTGAGATCACGCGCCTTTTCCATCACTTCGGTCCGAGACATCGGGTTGCGAGGCGTCCCGCGTACGGCTGAGATGCGCTCCGAAAGGCGCGTTCCGTCGGCGAGTTCGATTTCGACGATGGCAACGCGTACCGGCAGGAACTGCGCAAGCTCGCCGTCGCGTACCAGATCGACTTTTGCGCGCTCGCGCAGAATTGCTGCGTCTTGCATGCGTGGCTTGTCATGCGCGGCATGGAATGACACGGTTTTATCGACCAGCATCACCGCGACCATGTGCTGCAAGCAGATATCCGGGATATCACGGTTGTCCACCACCGCGGCAACGGAAGGGGCGAGGCGCACAGTCACGCGCTTCACCTGATCGGCTGCAAACGCTCGCTTGCCGCGGATCGCCTCGATCCCATCGAGTGGCCCTTGGATCGGTGAGCCGACGGTCCATTTCTTGATGTCCGTCTGGACGATCTCGTACCTATCCCCGAGTTTTTCGACCAGCCGTTCAGGCTGCGCTTTTGGTGCGTACGCTTTGAAAAAGTTGTCATCACCCGAGAAAATATCCTCTACGCCATTCCACCCCGACCGTACGACCAGCGCGGCCGTTACGCCGTTGCGCGCGGTCATGCCGCCGAAAACGAACGCCTTCTCGATGTGGTCGGTGTCCCGCCGCCAAGCGACAATGCCCGAGGATTGCTGCGCGGTATAATCCATCACCCAGCGCATTTGCGGTGCGCCGAGACCGGCAGTGCAGGCCGCAGCAGCCGCGGCGCCGAATGTTCCGGCGATGCTATGGGTCGCGAGGCTGCTCTCATAGCTGAATTCGGCCCCCCCCATCGCTAGCACGACGCGGGTACCTATGTCGTAGCCGAGGGTCACGGCGCGAAGGAAGCGTGCGCCGCCGACGCCAAGTTCTTCGGCGACGGCGAGCGCTGCGGGGACAATCGCGCAGCCAGGATGCGACCGCGAGGCGTTGTGGGAATCATCAGTCTCATCTGCATGCGCCATGACGCCATTGGCGAGCGCGGCGTCTGGAGGTGCAGCCGTGAGCATTGTGCCCGCAATTGTCGCAGCGCCCTTTCCACCGTGCGCGCGGATGTAGCGTTGGGCCGCCTGTCCGGGCAGCAGTTCCGATCCCGAGACCATCGAGGCAAGCGTGTCGATGAGATGGTGCTTTGCATGCTCCGCGACTTCGTCCGGAAGGAGGCCGGAGCCTGCCGCGGCCATGTAAGCGCTTAGTGTTTGCATCGGCGGACTGATTTTAGACTGAGCAAAAGCACGTAGTGGTGGTAGAGCGAATCCCGCGGCCGTCATTGCGGTCGCACGAAGAACAGCCCGTCGATGCAATGCCGCCTCCCCGGCGCAGGACCGCCTCTGGACGCAATATGAAAGAGTACCACACGCCTCAGGCGCTGTGGGCATTGAAATGCAGTCAGAGAGTAGTGTGCGCTCCGGGTCCGGCTCGGTCCTCGACCTACTCCGCACCGCCTCCAAAGCTGGCTTGGTTTGCCGCACCGATCGGCGCAGGGCGCTCGCGGTGCCTGGGACGGGACATGATAACCTGCCGAGTGGGGAAACCGCACCGCCATGAACCTTCCCCGCCGCAAATTCTTCCGCCTGGCCGCAGGCGCTGCCGCGGTGCCGGCCGTCGCACGCACTGCGCGCGTGCAAGCGCAGGATTTTCCTGCGCGGCCGGTGCGGATCATCACCCATTCCGCGCCGGGCGGTTCCCCGGACGCGTTGCTGCGGATCGTCGCCGACCGCCTATCGCAAATGTGGGGACGACAGGTTCTTGCGCTGAACCATCCGGGCGCCGGCGGCGCGGTCGCGGCCCGCACCGCCGCCGCTGCCGCGCCCGACGGCTACACGCTCTACATGCCTGCCTCGTCCGCGTTCGTGACGCTGCCCGGCCTTCAAGCCAACTTGCCGCTTGAAGTGCCGCGCGATTTTGTGCCGGTCGGCTTCGCCGGCGAGCAGCCGTTTTTCATATCGGTCACCTCCTCGCTCGGGGTGGCGACGCTGCCGGAATTCATCGCGCTTGCGAAGAAACGGCCGGGCGAGATCTCCTATGCCGCGACCGGACGCGGAACGCTGTCGCACCTTGCCGGCGAAGCGCTGCAGCAGCGCACAGGCATCAAGCTGCTGATGGTTCCCTACCTCGGCGGCACCGCACAAGCGCTCAATGATGTGATGGTCGGGCGCGTACCGATGGTGATCGACGGCTACCCTCCGCTTGCGGGAGCGCTGCAGGCGGGAGCGATCAAGGCGCTTGCGGTCGGCTCGACGGCGCGGCTCCCCGACTTTCCCGACGTGCCCACGGCGGCGGAAACGCTTCCTGACTTCAAGATCCGCGGCTGGCTGGCGCTGGTCGCGCCGGTCGGCACGCCCGAGGACATCGTACGCAAGCTGAGCGAGGATTTGCGCGCGGCCGTCACCGATCCTGTCACCAAGACGAGGCTCGAAACGACCGGCAACTATCCGCACCCGATGACACCAGCCGAACTCCTGGCGTTCATTCACGGCGAGCAGCAGATGTGGAAGCCTGTATTGGAACAGATCGCGCTCAATCCGTAGCACGGATGTAGGGTTAGCGTGATTACTTAAACAGGGACGCCAACTCCTTCGCGCCCGGTAGCTTACTCTCCTGATCCATCACTGCGTTGGTCGCGGCCAGCAGCTTCGAAAGGACACCGCTGCGACCGGCGATGGGATTGCGCTCATAGCCCCCCGGCTGGAAGAAATTCGAGGTGGGCACGCGCTCGCGCCATGCCGGCGGCATCTTGATGATGTCGAGGCCGTTCCCATCCCCCGTGAGGTTCATCATTTCGAGTTCGGCCGCGCTCAATATCGTGCCGTATCCCTGCGCGCGCGCGAAAACGACGGAGTCGAGGAGCTTCTGCGTCTGGAGCAAGGGACCGACATCCACATCCAGATTGAGGGCATGGACGGCAAGCCCTTTGGCTGTGTTCGCGAGCTTATCGTGCTCGCTCCAGCTGTCGGGCACGCTGCGGCATAACGCGATCATGCGCTTGAACACGGCAAGCTTCTTCTGCAGCATCGCTTTTTCTTCGTCGGGAAGCTGTGCGGCCTTCGCGCTCAACGTCTTGATGAACTGATCCCCCTTCTCCGCCATCAGCTCGACGCTGTTGGTGGCCAAAAGCTGGTTGTAGCCGAGCGCGGTCGAGATCGCCTGCGCCCCCGGTTTCGGCTGCTCCAGCCCCGCCTGCACGTCGTATTTGCCGTCGCCGCCGGACTCGAAGGCGTAAATTCGTACGACCTGTTCTTTGGTCAGCCCGGCGGCAAAGGCGACTTTGACATAGGCGCGTTTGTACTCGATCTCGCTTCGCGGCTGCTGCGGGACGAAACCGAATTCCTGCGCTGCGGCGCGCAAAAGGTCGGCCACGACCGGAACGTATTTTTTGGGCGGCGCCTCTTGGATGGGGGCGGACGGATCGACGGGTTTTGGCGGCCCGGAATAGATCGGCGGTTGGGCCAGCACGTAATCGGCGAGCACGATCTCCTGATTCTTGCGGAGTTTGGCTTGGCGCAGCCGCCGCTTCTCGGCGACGGAGCTCCAATAGGCGTCGGCCTCGGCCTCGTATTTCTGGCGTGCGGCGGTGTACTCCTCCAATTTGCGGCGGTATTCGGCCATGGCGGCGGCAGAGGGGGCCGACGCCGACGCTGCCATGCGTTCAGCGGCTACGGCTGTCGCTTCGAGACTTGCCGCGAACAGCAGCGACGCGAGCACCCAGCCGCAGCACCGGTGCATCGAACAGCGCATTTGCCCTCCACTCCGCGTCTCACAAGCGCTCACGCGATGCCGTTCAAGTTGAAAAAGCGCGTCGCATTACGCCAAAGGATTTTGTCTTTATCGGTCGCAGAGATTGCCAGGGCATTTACGATGTCGATGTGCTCGGCGGGATCGATCGGCACCGGGCCGTAATCGGTGCCGAGCATGACGCGCTCGACCCCGAACACCTCAACCGCTTCGCGCACATGCGGTGCCCAGAAACCCATGGTGTCGACGTAAAGCTTGGCGAGATAATCGCTCGGCCGCCGTTTGCAGCGAATGACGGCGTGTTCGGGCATGCCGTCGCATCCGAGCCGCCAACCAAAATCAAGCCGTCCTATCACCGGCAGAAGTCCGCCGCCCATATGCGCGACCGCGATCTTGAGGCCGGGGTAGCGGTCGAACAGGCCGGACAGGATCATGCGGGCGAGCGCCATCGCGGTGTCGAACGGCCGCCCCACCAATTCGTCGAGTTTGTATTGATCCATCTGCTGGTCGTGTCCGATCGGCACGCGCGGCGGATGGATGAAGACCGGCACCTCGCGCGCTTGCGCCCATTCCCAGAACGCGAAGGCAGGCTCGCCGTCGATGAATTGGCCGTGCCAACTTGACGTGATCAGCAGCCCTTTGAAGCCGAGTGGACCGAGGCACCGCTCGCCCTCGGCAATGTGGCTCGCATCGAGCGGATTGAGCGTGCCCAGACCCCAGTTGCTGTTCGCGCGCGCCACAACCGCGGCAGTCTGGTCATTGATGAACTTCACCACATCGATCGCGGGCTTTCGCGAAATGGCAGTGATCACCTCTGCCGCGAACGGATTGCTGATGATTCGTCCGGTGATCCCGGCCTTGGCGCAGACCTCCTGCTGCAGCTCGAAATCGGTCATGTCGTGATAGGCGACTGCCGGCAAGCCACGATAATTCGTCACCGCGTTTTTGCCGACAGGTACAGCCCGCAGCGCCTCGGCGACGCCAAAGGGATCATCGCGCGGGCGCGGCGCACAATGGGTATGGACGTCGACGACGGGCATTAGATGTTGAGCACGCGTCCATAAGCGTCGAGGACCGCCTCTTTCATCATTTCGGAGAGCGTCGGGTGCGGGAAGACCGTGTGGATCAGCTCTTCCTCGGTCGTCTCCAAGTTCATTGCCACCACGTAACCCTGGATCAACTCGGTGACCTCCGCGCCGACCATATGCGCGCCGAGCAGCGCGCCTGTCCTCTTGTCGAAAATCACCTTGACGAGGCCCTGGTCTTCGCCCAATGCGATCGCCTTGCCGTTGCCCGCGAAAGGAAAGCGGCCGACGCGGATGTCGTACCTGTTCTCCTTCGCCGCCTGCTCGGTCAGCCCCACCGAGGCGATCTGCGGCGAGCAATAGGTGCAGCCCGGGATCAGGCGCTTGTCCATGGGATGCGGCTTGAGCCCCTTGATCGCCTCCACGCAGATTACGCCCTCGTGCTCGGCTTTGTGGGCGAGGAGCGGCGGGCCAGCAACGTCCCCGATCGCATAGATGCCCGGCACATTGGTGCGATTGAGCGCGTCGACTGTGATCGCGCCGCGCTCGGTCTTAACGCCGAGCTTCTCGAGACCGAGATTTTCGACATTCCCGACGACGCCGACCGCGGAGATAACGCGCTCGGCGGTGAGCGTCTGAGTGGCGTCTTTGCCGGTACCGATGGTCGCGGTGACGCTGTCGGCTGCCTTGTCCAGCTTGGTCACTTTGGCGCCGGTCAGGATCTTGATGCCCTGTTTCTCGAATTGCTTGCGCGCGAACGCCGAAATCTCGGCGTCTTCGGCGGGCAGAATTTGCGGCAAGATCTCCACCACGGTCACCTCGGCGCCGAAGGTGCGATAGAACGAGGCGAACTCGATGCCGATCGCGCCCGAACCGACGACCAACAGCGACTTCGGCATGCGCTCCGGCACCATCGCCTCGAAATAGGTCCAGATCAGCTTCTTGTCGGGCTCGAGCCCAGGCAGCACGCGCGGCCGCGCGCCGGTCGCGATGATGATGTGCTTGGCCTGATAGGTGCCTGCGCCGACCGCGGCCTTCGGCGCCTGCGTCGCGACGCTCTTCACCGCGACCTTGCCGGACCCCTCGATTGACGCTTCGCCCCAAATGACGGCGACCTTGTTCTTGCGCATCAAAAAGCCGACGCCGTCGTTGAGCCGCTTCGATACCGCGCGCGAGCGCTTGACCACCGCGCCGGGATCGTAAGTCACGTGCTCGGCGGAGAGGCCGTAATCCTTGGGGTGCTGCAGGTAATGAAAGATCTCGGCGGAGCGCAGTAGCGCCTTGGTGGGGATGCAACCCCAGTTGAGGCAGATGCCGCCCAGATAATCGCGCTCGATGATCGCGGTCGAGAACCCGAGCTGTGCCGCGCGGATCGCGGTGACGTAGCCGCCGGGCCCGGAACCGATGACGATGATATCGAACGAGGTCTCAGCCATGCCGCTTCTCCCGCAGAGCTCGAGGCCGTATCGCGCGTTGCCGCAGTCCCCGCGCCAGCGTGTTTCGGCGGGAACGATGCTCCACGTTCATACGACCATCATGACCGGATTTTCGATCAACGCCTTGAACGCGTTGAGCAGCACGGCGCCAAGCGCGCCGTCGACGGCACGATGGTCGGTCGCGAGCCCAACCGTCATCATGTGCGCCGCCTCGATCTTGCCATTGCGCGCGACTGCGCGTTCTTCTGCGGCACCGACCGAAAGAATGGTCGCGTGCGGCGGATTGATGATGGCGTAGAAATCTTTGATCCCGTACATGCCGAGATTGGACACGGCGCTGGTGCCGCCCTGATATTCCTGCGGCGCAAGCTTTCGGGCGCGCGCGCGGGCGGCAAAATCCTTCATCTCGTTGGAGATGACAGAGAGCGATTTTTGCTCTGCGTGGCGCACGACCGGAGTGATCAGCCCGCCCGGTATGGACACCGCGACGCCGACGTCGGAATGCTTGTGCCGGAGCATCGCGCCTTCGGTCCATGTCACGTTGGCGTCAGGGACCCGCTGCAGTGCGAGCGCAAGCGCCTTGATCACGAAATCGTTGACCGAGATTTTGTAGGCCGGCTTGCCGTCCTTGTCCTTCGGCGCGGCGGCGTTGATCTCTTCGCGCGCGGCCAACAGCTTGTCGATGTTGCAATCGAGCGTCAGGTAGAAGTGGGGAATCGTGAGCTTCGCTTCGAGGAGGCGCCGCGCGATCACCTTGCGGATGTTGTCGTGCGCCACAGCCTCGTACGAACCGGGCTCGAACAACGCGAGGATTTTTTCGTCGGCGGGCGCTTGGACGGCAGGCGCGACCGCTGGCGGAGCGGGAGCCATGATCCCGCGGCCCGACCCGGCCGCTTCCACATCGCGCGCAATGACGCGCCCGTGCGGACCTGAACCCTGAATGCGCGCGAGTTCAATGCCGGCCTCTTTCGCCAGGCGCCGCGCCAGGGGAGAGGAGAAGACGCGGTTGGGGTGGGCGACCGGCATCTCCTCGCGCTGTCCGCGCTGGGGAGAGAGAACCTGCGACGGTGGCGGTGCAGCACGCGGGACCTCGCGTGCCTGGGGTGCGGCTTGCGCGGTCGGCGAGGCGCGCGCAGCCGCCGCCGCTCCCGCCGGCGCGGAAGGCGCGGTGCTTGCCGGTTTCGGCGCTGCGCCCTTCCCAGCCGCCGCCGCGGCGGCCTTGACGTCCTCGCCCTCTTCCGCCAACACGGCGATGAGCGCCTTGACCGGCACGTCGGGCGTGCCTTCCGGCACCACGATCTTCGCGAGCGTGCCCTCGTCGACCGCTTCGTACTCCATCGTCGCCTTGTCAGTTTCGATTTCGGCGATGACGTCGCCGGGCTTGACCTTATCGCCCTCCTTCTTGAGCCACTTGGCGAGGTTGCCCTTCTCCATCGTGGGCGAGAGCGCAGGCATCAGAATGTTGACCGGCATGACAGCTCTCGGTCGGCTAGCTGATCGCGCTGGTGCTGCCGGGATCAGTCGGCGCGTCTATCTCCGCATCGAACATCGCGCGGATCCGCTCGAGCGCCTCGTCCTCGGTCAATTTGGTTTCCTTGGCGAAGATACGCGCGGCGTGTCGCGCGACGTCGGCGATGAGCATGCCCCAGGCCTGCGGGTCGTCGAAGGCGCGACGCAGCGAGACGTGCAGCCCCCCTTCTACGATGGCGGCGCGCAAGACCTCGACGCCGCCGTGCTCGAGCGCGGTCGGCGGAACGTGAAGCGCATCGAATGTCGCCATGGCCATCTCACAGGTAGCAGACCGCCTTCGCCGCCGCGACCACGTCTGCAACGGAAGGGAGCGCGATTTTTTCGAGATTGGCCGCGTAAGGCATGGGTACGTCTTTGCCGGTGACGCGGGTCACCGGAGCATCGAGCCAGTCGAAAGCGTGTTCGGTTACACTGGCGGCGATCTCCGACCCCACGCCCGATTGTCGCCAGCCTTCCTCGATCGTGACCACGCGGCCCGTCTTCTTCACCGACGCGACGATCGTTTCCGTGTCCATCGGCTTTAGCGTGCGCAGATCGATGACCTCGGCGTGGATGTTCTCCTTGGCCAATTCATCGGCGGCTTTGAGGGCGTAAGACATGCCCATCGACCAAGCGACGATGGTCACATCGCTTCCTGTGCGCGCGATCTTCGCTTTACCGATCGGCACGAGAAAGTCGTCGAGTTTAGGTACGGGAAAGCTTTGGCCGTAAAGGATTTCGTTTTCGAGAAAAACAACCGGGTTAGGATCGCGGATCGCGGATTTGAGCAGGCCCTTGGCATCTGCGGCGCTATAAGGCGCAATCACTTTGAGGCCTGGAACGTGCGAATACCATGACGAGTAATCCTGACTGTGCTGAGCGGCGACGCGCGCGGCCGGTCCGTTGGGGCCGCGGAAGACCGCGGATACGTGCATCTGGCCGCCCGACATGTAGCGCGTCTTGGCTGCCGAATTGATGAGATGATCCATCGCCTGCATGGCGAAGTTGAACGTCATGAATTCGACGATCGGCTTGAGCCCCGCGAACGCCGCGCCGACTCCAAGCCCTGTCACCGCGTGCTCGGTGATCGGTGTGTCGATGACGCGCCGCGCGCCGAATTCCTGCAGCAGGCCCTGCGTCACCTTGTAGGCGCCCTGATATTCGGCGACCTCCTCCCCGATGACGAACACGGTCTCGTCGCGGCGCATTTCTTCCGCCATGGCGTCGCGCAGCGCTTCGCGCACCGTCATGGTGACCATTTCGGTGCCTTCCGGAAGATCGGGCTCGGGCGGCGCTTGCAGTTGCCGCGGTGCGCTGACCTGCGGCATTGCCGGCGCAGGCGCGGGCTCGACCTGCATCTCCGGCTGTTGCGCCTTGGCGGGCGGCGCGCTGGGCGGCGCCTTCTGCGCTCGCGCCGCGCCGCCGCCGTCGGTCAGTGCGGAGGCGTCCTCGCCCTCGCCGAGGATCATGGCGATCGGCGTGTTGACCGCCACGTCGTTGGTTCCTTCCGGCACCAAAATTTTGCCTAGCGTCCCGTCGTCGACCGCCTCGACCTCCATCGTAGCTTTATCGGTCTCGATCTCGGCAATGACATCGCCGGTTTTGACAGGGTCGCCCTCTTTCTTGTGCCACTTGGCGAGATTGCCCTTCTCCATGGTGGGCGAGAGCGCGGGCATAAGGATTTGAATCGGCATTGGGCATCACCGCGTTGGCAATCTCGCGGGAGCCCGCGCGCGAGCGGTTGCCGGCGACACAATTGCCGGCGCGTCTAGCGGCAGGATGGCGTCGCGCATGTGATCGACTGCATCGCCCATGTCCTACTCGGCGTAGACGTCGCTCCAGAGCTCGGCAGGGTCGGGCTCCGCGTCGTTGGTGGCGAATTCGGCCGCCTCGTTGATGGCCGCGCGCACGTCGGCATCGATCTTTTTCAACGAGTCCTCGCTCGCAAAGCCTTTCTTCAACAAACGGCTGCGCACTTGCTCGATCGGGTCGTGCTCGGTGCGCACCTTGTCGACCTCCTCCTTGGGTCGGTATTTGGCGGGATCCGACATGGAATGGCCGCGATACCGGTAGGTCAGCATTTCGAGAATGATGGGCCCGTTTCCATCGCGACACCATTTGACCGCCTTGTCGCCCGCGGCCTTCACGGCACGCACATCCATGCCATCGATCTGCTCGCCGGGAATATCGAAGGAACGCCCGCGTTGGGACAGGTTTGTGGTTGCCGATGCGCGAGCAACGGAGGTGCCCATCCCGTAGTGATTGTTTTCGATGACATAGACCACCGGCAGCTTCCACAGCTTGGCCATATTGAAGCTTTCGTAGACCTGGCCCTGATTGGCGGCGCCGTCGCCCAAATAGGTCAGCGAGACGTTGTCATTGCCCAGATATTTGTTGGCGAAGGCCAGTCCGGTTCCGAGTGGAACCTGGGCGCCGACGATGCCATGGCCGCCGAAAAATCCCTTCTCCACCGAAAACATGTGCATCGAGCCGCCTTTGCCCTTCGAATGGCCTCCGCGCCGGCCGGTCAACTCTGCCATCACGCCCTTTGGATCCATACCGCAAGCCAGCATGTGCCCGTGGTCGCGATAGCCGGTGATGACCTCGTCACCCGGCTTGATCGCCATCTGCATGCCGATGACGACGGCCTCCTGACCGATGTAGAGGTGGCAGAAGCCGCCGATCAGCCCCATGCCGTAGAGCTGCCCGGCTTTCTCCTCGAAGCGGCGGATGAGGAGCATCCGCCGATAGGCGTGAAGCTCCTGCTCCTGGTTGAATTCAGGCACTTCCGCGGGAGCTTCGGCGGAAGCCCGGCGCGCGGCGGTGCCCTGAGCCGCTGGTTTGCTGCTGGCAACGGCCATTTGTCTCCTCGGGTGCGGGCTTTTAGTTCTGTGAGGCGGCCAGTTCCCCAATAGCCGAAATTGCCGCGAGGCGAAAGCGGATGGGGACGAACGCGCCCTCTCGGCCGGACATAGGGAGACCGAGCCGACTTGGCAAATTTGACGTGGCAATTCTGCGGCCGCTGCTGGGACAGCGCCCGGGGCGATCAAGGTTGCTTGAGGCGCAACGTGAGCTCGCGCGGATCGGCGTAGTTGAGCAGCACCCGCGCGCGTTCGTCGAGCATGTCGGGATCGATACTTTCGGGCCTTAGCAGCGATACGCGGCGTTCCCAAGTGGCGCGCTCGGCCTTCAGCGCGTCGAGCTCGGCCGTGAGTTCCGCGATCTGCTGGTCCAGGTCCTGCTTCGCGCGCAGCCCGCGATTGCCGGAATAAGCATTGAAGCTGAAATAGCCGATCACCAGCGCCGCGATCGTGTAGAGCGCGAGCGCGTTGAGGACGGCGCGCAACCGCTTCCGGGTCACCATGATGGCAACCATGCCGCCGCCGCCTTAAGACGGCTTTAATACGTTAGACGGCGCGCAGCTCCGGACTGAATTCGATTCATTTCAGCGCAGCGCCCGCAAGGCTGTGCGGCCGGCATATTTCGCCTGGGCCCCCAGTTCCTCCTCGATCCGCAGGAGCTGATTGTATTTCGCGGTGCGATCGGAGCGGGCGAGCGAGCCGGTCTTGATCTGCCCGCAGTTCGTTGCGACCGCGAGATCGGCGATCGTGGAATCCTCGGTCTCGCCGGAGCGGTGTGACATGACAGCGGTGTAGCCCGCCTTGTGCGCCATCTCGACTGCCGCGAGCGCCTCGGTCAATGTCCCGATCTGGTTGACCTTGACCAGGATCGAGTTCGCGATGCCGTTCTTGATGGCATCGCGAAGCCGCGTCACATTCGTCACGAAAACATCGTCGCCGACGAGCTGGCACTTCTGCCCGAGGAGCTCGGTCAGCATTTTCCAGCCTTCCATATCATCCTCGGCCATTCCGTCCTCGATGGAAACGATCGGATAGCGGGACGTGAGGTTGGCGAGATAGCTTGCCTGTTCGCGTTTCGAGCGAACTTTGCCCTCACCCGCGTAGCGGTAGGCCCCGTCCTTGAAGAACTCGCTTGCGGCAGGGTCGAGCGCGAGGGCAACGTCCTTGCCCGGCGCGAAGCCGGCTTTCTCGATCGCCGTCATGACAAAGTCGAGCGCGGCATCGGCCGACGGCAGATCGGGGGCAAAGCCACCCTCGTCCCCCACATTCGTGTCTTGTCCGGCCTCTTTGAGCGCCGCGCGCAGGGTGTGGAAAATCTCCGCGCCCATGCGCAGCGCCTCGGCAAAAGAAGCGGCAGCCAATGGCATGATCATGAATTCCTGGAAGTCGAGCGGATTGTCGGCGTGCACGCCGCCATTGAGGATGTTCATCATCGGGACGGGAAGAAGCCGCGCCGACGTACCGCCGACATAGCGGTAGAGCGGCGCGCGGTGAGCGGCGGCAGCGGCCTTGGCGACCGCGAGCGAGACGCCGAGGATCGCGTTGGCGCCGAGCCGGCCCTTGTTCGGCGTACCGTCGAGCGCGATGAGCGTCTCGTCGATCTTCGCCTGCGCTTCAGCATCCATCCCGCCGATGGCATCGAAAATCTCGCCATTGACGGCGGCGACGGCTTTGCTCACGCCCTTGCCGAGATAGCGCTTGCCGCCGTCGCGCAGTTCGACAGCCTCGTGCGTCCCGGTCGAAGCACCCGAGGGCACGGCGGCTCGCCCCTTGCTTCCATCCTCGAGCACGACGTCGACCTCGACGGTCGGATTGCCGCGGCTGTCGAGAATTTCACGGCCGATGATGTCGGTGATGGCGGTCATGGAAGGCCCCGGCGGTCGCAGCGTTCGCCGCGCTTCTACAGGATGGAGAACGCCCTTGTCATGTCCCGTCAAAGCGGGGCATCCAGTCACAGCGCGATCGCCGCCTGCCCCGATCAGAGCGCATTCATCGCCGAGTTCGTGGTAGATGACGAGAGTGAAGCCAGTGGCCAAAAACCTTCGTCATCTCGGAAAGCCGAGCCGCCTCCCCGCTTCGCCGCAAGCGGCGGTCCTCGATCGGGTCGCCAATCCCCACCCCGACACCGATTACGTTGCGCGCTTCACGGCGCCGGAGTTCACCACGCTCTGCCCGATCACGGGCCAGCCCGATTTCGCCCACTTCGTGATCGACTACGTGCCGGCAAAATGGCTTCTCGAATCGAAGTCGTTCAAGCTTTATCTCGGCAGCTTCCGCGATATCGGCGCTTTTCACGAGGATTGCACGGTGGCGATCGGCAAGAAACTCGCCGCGCTGCTCAAGCCGAAATTTTTACGCATCGCGGGCTATTGGTATCCGCGCGGCGGCATACCGATCGACGTTTTCTGGCAAACCGGCAAGCTGCCGGAAAACGTATGGCTGCCGGATCAGAGCGTCGCCCCTTATCGCGGGCGGGGATGAGCGCCCGCAACAATTGCCAAGAGCGCCTTCACCTCCCGGCCCGGTTCGACCGCGCGCATGATGCTGCCCATCACCGCGATGCCGGCGGGGCCTACGGCCAGCACCTCCGCCGCCCGCGTCGCATTGAGGCCTCCGATCGCGAGGACGGGGACGGGCGCCGCCCGGGCAATCTCTGCAAGCCCCTTGCGGCCGATCTCGGGACCATAGCCGGGCTTGCTGGGCGTCTCGAAGGCCGGGCCGGCGATGGCGTAGTCGACAATGGCCGGATCAATGGCCTCGGCCTCGGTCACGGTGTGGAGCGACACGCCTAGGAGCTTTTCTCGTCCCAGTATTTTGCGCGCCTCGCCCGCATCGGCGCCCGCGGGCAGGTGAACGCCGTCGGCGCCGCAGGCTTTCGCCAAAGCGGCATCGCCGTGTACCGTCAAACGCGCACCGTGTCGCCGCGCGATCGGCAGCAGCGTCGAAGCAAGCGCGATTTGATCATCGTCGGAGAGATCCTTCTCCCGCATGCTCACCCACCGGCAGCCGGCGGAAAACGCCACGCGTATCACATCGGCAAGGGGCGAGCGGGCCTGATGTCGGTCGGTGACCACGAGCAGCGGCGGATCGGGGAGGTTGTTCATTGCGCGTTTATCGCCCCGCGGCGCCTCTCGACGCAATGAGGGCGAAACGCGATGGCTCGTCCTCATTCCCGCGGACGAGGACGAGGAGCGCGTACGGCCTATTCACTTTTCAAACAGCCCATCTCGTTCCCGCGGCGCGTTTTTTGCGCCCGGGTTTTGCTTTTGTCGCTTCGCTCACCCGAATTCGGGGTGGCGGAGCGCCGAGAGACGTACGGATGCTTGCGAGGCATCCGTTGGGCCTGCACGTGACGCGGCAGGCCAGGCGCTTGAGGCGCCTTGCGTCCCATACGGGGGACGCCCGCCTCCCGGCGCTCTCACCGCGGCGATTTTAGGCTCCGGGTGCCGCGCTTCCGTCACCGGCACCCGCTTGCGCGGATCCGGATCAGTCACAGCGAGCTCCTCGCGCCCGGGTCGTAGTGCCCGGCAGTCGGCTTTCCCTACCTCCCGAAACGACGGTTCCAGAGCCGCCGCCGCAGGACGCCACTCCTCGCTCCGCATTCAGGTATGGCTCGAGAACACGCCCCGAATGAGCGAAGATGGGGCGTTATGTAGCAACTTGGCAATAAGCAGTCAAGAGATAAATGCATCATGTAGTGAAAAAAATTGCGCCCCCGGAATCATGCAGCGAAACAGGCGCTTGGCTGGGCCGCATCTGCGGACATGCTGGCCCAAGGATGCGTTCGGGCCGGCCCGGCAGGACCATCATGTTCCCACCAGCCCGAATTGCGGACTCGAGGGTTCCGCGTGCGGGAGTTTCGGGATGCGGCCGGCCAAGCGCGCCAAACGGCCTGCTTCAACGGCTGCGCGCATGCTCTTCGCCATCATCACCGGGTCGCGCGCCTTGGAGACGGCGGTGTTGAGCAGCACCGCGGAGCAGCCGAGCTCGAACGCAAGCGCCGCGTCCGACGCCGTCCCGATGCCGGCATCGAGCACCACCGGCACCGGCGAGCGCGCGCACACCAACTCGATCAGCTGCGGGTTGCAGATGCCGAGCCCGGAGCCGATCGGCGAGCCAAGCGGCATCACCGCCGCGGCGCCGGCGTCGGCGAGCTTGCGGCAGACGACGGGATCCTCGGTGCAGTAGGGTAGCACCGTGAAACCCTTTGCGACCAGCGTCTCGGTCGCGCGCACGAGCTCCTCGGTGTCGGGATAGAGCAACTCGCGGTCGCCGATCACTTCGAGCTTGATCCAGCTGGTCTCGAGCGCCTCGCGGGCAAGTTCGGCGGTGAGGACCGCGTCCTTGGCCGTCTGGCAGCCGGCGGTATTGGGCAGGAAGTGAATGTGCTTGGGAATGAGATCGATGAGGCTTTCCTCCTCGCCGGCCAGACTGATGCGCCGGATCGAGGCCGTCACCATCTCGGTGCCGCTCGCGGCAATCGCGTCGAGCATGAGCTTGCGATTGGGATAGCCGGCGGTGCCGAGGAACAGGCGCGAAGCGAACTCGCGGCCGGCGATGATCAAGGGATCGGACATATCAGCTCCTTAGCGCATTCTCATTTTTGCTGGATGGATAATCCCGCCGCGCACTCGATGTGCTCCCCTCCCCAATCAAACCCCGGCCTGCCGGGGTTTGATCATTTTAGGATCTGCCGGAAGCGGGCAAGCCCGCAGCCGGCTGGGGAGGGGCTGGGGGTGGGGGTCATTGTTGTGGCGCGAGGCGCGTGCCTCACAACGACCCCCACCCCGGCGCTTCGCGCCGACCCTCCCCACAAAGGGGGAGGGTAAGACGGAGTTTGCCGCTCGCGCCGATTTCCACTTCACCTAAATACGCCTTAGCCGCCCTGACGGGCGCGTACGATTTCGACGCTGTCGCCCGGGCGAAGCTTCGTCTGCGGCCACGCCCCACGCGGCACGATGGCGCCATTGACGGCGACGGCGATTCCACGCTGGCTGGTGTCGAGCGCCTTCTCCTCGAGGAGCGCCGCAAGCGTCGCAACCATCAGCGGCTCGGTTTCACCGTTGACGCGGATGTTTGCCGCAGTAGCCGCCTCACTCATTCAACTCTCCTATTCTGCAGCAGCAGCAAGCAAGCCAAATCGCTCGATCCCGAATGGGCGGATCAGCCCCTCGATCGCACCATCGAGTACAAGCCGCGCGATCGCGTCGGCGGTGATTGGCGCGAGCAGGATTCCATTGCGATGGTGTCCGGTGGCGTAGATGAGACCATCCATCGGGCCGGCGCCAAGGATCGGCGCGTCGTCGCGGCTGCCGGGCCGGTGCCCGACCCACATCTCGTCGACCGGCAGCTCCTCGATGGCGGGCACCGCGCGCCAAGCCGCCTCAAGCAGGGTCAATATGCCGCCCGCGGTCAGCGATGTGTCGTAGCCTTTTTCCTCGACTGTGGCCCCCACGAGCAAACGGCCGTCGCGGCGCGGCACCAGATAGGCGCC
>WNFI01171774.1_pt1 | contig 37570 bp, 29 predicted proteins | sample 5400471 | NCBI WGS metagenome assembly WNFI01 (sample SAMN13153348, study PRJNA577476) | soil metagenome | isolation source: 100 cm saprolite on Douglas fir-dominated hillslope | place: USA:California | collected 2013-09-17 | reverse complement strand
CGCCAAAATCGGGGATCTCCACCATAACCGACCATAAATCAGGACCGGATCGGCGCAGCATCAATGTCGGCTCTATGCCGACATTGATGTGCGGCTGCGGCTCGTCTTCATCTTCGCGGGAGTCGCTGCGCGGATCGAAGAAGCTTACTCGGCGAGCCGTTCCCGCGAAATGATCCGATACGACGGTACGGGTCTCCTTCATCCATTCGCGTGCTTTCTGCACGCGCTCTAAATCCAAAAGGATTCGGCCTAGCGTCGGTTCGTGGATAGGGCTCTTAGTGTCGTGCTCTTTTCGCGTGAGCAGCCCCATGGCGAGGCGCCCGGTTAGCTCTTCTGCCTGTAGGAAAGCGAGAAAACGCGACGAGCCGGTGGCGTTCGCGGATAAGAGCTTCCCCACTTGAAGCGGGGTTGCCCTGTCGAGCCCGACAAGGCGATAGCGAAGGTTGTAGAGCGCTTCGGCAAACTGGACCTGAAGGTACTTGGGAAGAATGGCGTGCGTGATCGGCCAGCAGATGATCGGAAACGCGGTCGCCCAATCTCCGTGCGGGAGATAGCCCTTATAGGTTGTCTGGAATTTTTGGAACCAGCGCCGGAGCAAGCGGCGATCGACATTCTCCCGCCAATGCGGCGTTTCCTCCTCAAAGGACTGCCAGTATTCCTCGCCGTCGTAGCCATAGCCCAATTCGGTCGCGTAAATGACCCATAGAAGCCAATGGCTGCTCAGCTGATGGCTAGCGGCGAGGCGCTCACGAAGACGCGACGCGACCTCATCGAGTTGAGCCTTATCGAGATCATGCTCAAGGGCGAAAAGCGGGACGCCCGTGACCGCATGCGAGGCGGCGAGTTGCGTAAAATGCTTTTCTAAGCGGGCCTGCCATTCGTCGAGCAGCATCCGTCTCCCTAGGGCTATCGCTTAACCCCGCTCACTTGTTTGCCGCGTCTGCCTTGACGGCCTGGTGCGCCAAATTCTCGCCGAGCAGTCGGCCGATCTCATTCGCGTCCCAAGTCCGATATTCCGGCATGCGGACAGAACGGGGGAAGACCCAGCGCTCAACCGACAACGCCGCGACTTCATCCGCGGTTAAAAGCGCCTTGAGGTTGGCCCGTCCCTTGCCAGATTTGAGAATGTCGAAAGCGTTCGCAGCGAGACGCGAAACGAAGACTTCGCGCTGCACGCCGTGATGCAGCAGGTCGGCTTTGATTCCGAGGGCTGATAGCGCGGCGCGCGTGGTTCTGAGTCGCCAATTCGGCCCTTGACCGAAGCGATGCTGGTCCGCGTATTTGTGTCCGGAGCGACGCAGGTAATCGCGGAGCTCTAAAAACAGATCGTCGGGGATATGGAAGTGGCCCCACCCACCCGTGTAGCCGATGGAGTTGAAATACTCGACGCCATTGAGTTTGAGGCGGTTATAAATGGACGACCGACCCATCGAAGACGATGTCGTGACGACGAGCAGCCGCGCTTTCTTCTCTTCTTCGGAGATGATGCCGACGGTGCCGCCATAGGCGTTCCTGAAATCATCATAGACATCACGGCTGCGGACAAGGCAGGCGACCATTTTACCGCCAAGCAGCGCGTTGTATGGCGGGATCGCGCCAAGGACATAGGCGTCCATGATGTTCACGAGACGGCTAGTGCGCTCTTCCAAATCCCATCCGATGAGCTTGTCGCGGACGGAGAGGTTGAAAACAGGATCGCCGATGGCGAACAAGCCGATGAGCTTGCCGTTGTGATCGTCCCAAACGAGATATCTCAAGCGTCGTCCAAAACCGTTGGAGACCGGAACGCTCCAGGTCAAAGATGCGAGCCGAAATAGCTCAGATTCCCAGGTCTCGCTTGATATGAGCTGGAGTCTCGGCTTGATTTTGGCGGGATCGATACCCGCTCCTGATGCGAAGTACTTAAGAAACTTCGGCAGTCGTTCGGAAATGAACGTCTTGTTGGCAGCCAAACGATCCGTTCGCTGGCTGCCGTGAAGCAACCTGATCTCCTCTTTGCCTGTGCCAGCAGTTTTGAGGGAGCCGTCTTGGTCGCGCGTGAAACCGAGCGACTTCAGATGCGCTCGGATTCGTCTCTTTAGCGACGCTTCACGCGCAGCTATGGAGACAATATTCTTGCGGCGGGTCTTCGCCCGCTTTGTTTTCTTCGACTTCATTGGAGATCCCCCGACAGTCCTCTATACAAGCTTGGTATCGAAATGCCAAATTCTACCGCGCCGCGTTGTCCACACCGGAGTGTTGATGCAAGCGTCCGCTCAAGGGCGCCCGCCCCTGTCACGCCGGTGACGGCGGAGGAATGGATCCCGGGTCGCGCGGCTTCGCCGCTTGCCCGGGATGACGGGTGGTTTTTTAGTGGGCGCGTTCTACTCGGGATGATAGCGCAGCAGAACCGCGGAGCTGGAGGGCGAAGAACCGCCGGAGCCGGACGACGGGGAGAATGAGCCGAGGGAACCGGCGGTGTGCGCCGACGCGCCGGCGGAGTCAGAGGTGCCCGAGTCAGAGGGGCCGGAAACTGGCCCACCGCGGATCGACCTCACCGAGCCGGAGCCACTGCGCGTGGCACCTGAGCCTGAAGCTCACGAACACCGGCGGCTATCGCCTGCGGGAACATCAATTCAGGTTCCGCGCGGCGATGGAGGAGATAACCGGGCGAAAATGGCAGGGAGCACCGTGAGGAGAATGAGGCGCACGGCGGCCGAACGGGCGTAGGCGCAGCCCACGGATCGACCGCTCTGCACTCGACAGCGGACAGGCCGATACGCCCGGTCGAGGCGGCTTTGTGCCAACAGCGGACAAAGCTGCCACGCATAGTTGACGCCGCCCACCCCGCGGTTCAGAGCTGCAAGCTAAACTAGGTCTGACGACATGTGGCTTATCCCGTTGTCCCAGGTTACCTCTAGACCATCATGTCCGTGCGAGGCGCTAGCCGGTTGAAGTGCTCCGCCTCGACGTGTCGACTAAGGCCACGTACGGCGGGCTGGAGCACGACCATTCCGCCACGCCTTCACGCGACATATTAAACGACAATATCTATGTGACCGACTCCGAATCGGAATCCGTTTCCAAAAGCCCCCCGCGCGCTACAATTATGACCCCACCGACAGCAGCCCAAACACAACGGGCGCGGAGGTATCCCTCCGCGCCCGTTGCCTGTCTGGCTCGAGGCTGGAGTTACGCGGCCTTGGCCTCGAGGGTCTTCGAAGCACCCGCCTCGATCTTGATCGAGCGCGGCCGCCTGGCCTCCGGCACCTCGCGCACGAGGTCGATGTGGAGTAGGCCGTTCACGAACTGTGCGCCAACGACCTTGATGTGGTCGGCGAGCTGGAAGCGCCGCTCGAAGGCGCGTCCGGCGATGCCGCGGTAAAGGAACTCGGTCTTCTCGTCGGCGGCCTTCGCCTTGGCCGAGACATTCAGCGTGTTTTCATGCGCGACTATGTTGAGGTCGTCCTCGCCGAAGCCGGCGACGGCCATCGTGATCCGATAGGCGTCCTCACCGGTTTTTTCGATGTTGTAGGGCGGATAGCCAGCATTTTCATCGACGAGTGCCTGGTCGAGCAGGCGGCCCAAATGGTCAAACCCGATTGCCGAACGGTACAGGGGTGAGAAATCGAAGGTAGTCATGTTTCATATCCTCCATTGAGCGACATGTTGAGGGGGCTCACCAAATGGTCGAGCCCTCAGGGGATCTGGCCGAATCCGGATACGGCATCCCGCCAGTCTTTTACATAAGCGCGACAGGGCTCCGTTCAACACGGGGAAAAACCCATTCACAGAAAAGCCTAATGATATGAGCGAGAAATATTTTAGAATTACAATAAACATTTATCAGTCACTCTATTGTTGTTTGTATCTTCTATGCCCATTTAAAAGAACGAAAGTATTAATCCCCGCTCGGAATCGCCATGCCCTGGTGCGTGCAGAGCACCTTCGCGACGAAGGCCCGGGCGGTTGAGGAGCGACGCTGTGAATCGCCTACGTCTCGTTGCCGAATGCGGCGACGCCAAATCGCGACTCAATCTCGGTGTCATGTATGACCGCCGTTTGGATGATGATGATAACGGCCGTGCCACCGGAGACGACCGCCTGGAAGCCATCAGGGGGTTGCTACACGCGGCCCGACAGGGTTTGCCCCGCGCTCAACGTAAGCTCGCTGAACTAATTGCCATGGTGTCTGCCGGCGGACCACAGGCACCAGAAAATTACGTAAAGGCTTGCAGCTCGTTTCTCCTGGCAACGACAAATATGAGCGGCATATACCGGCAAAGGGCTCAATCGGGATATCAGCGGGTTTCTTCGCATTTGGCGCCCGCGCAGATCGCAAAGGCGACACGCCTCGCGCGAGACGCGAGACTGGAAGCCGAACAAGCAGAACAATGATGCTATGGCGGGATCGCTATAAAATTCCTAGCAGAGGGCGCGCGCAACGAAGGCTTGGTTCGTTCCTCGAGGTCACTATTCAAGGCAGCTCTAGCGCTGGTCTGCATTCTGTTCCGACGGCATTTGCGACAGGGACCGGACGACCCGGCCGCTTCACTAAGGGATTTTTGCTCCGGCGCTTACACATCCAACTGTCGTCGATACTACGATAGGACCAGAGCCGCATCCCGTTTCGCCATGGATCAACGCGGCGATATCCAGTTGAATCTCGTGAAGGCGATTGGACCTGTCCCGGGGACACGCCGATGCACTTGAATTCCCTCACCCCGATGCAGATTTCCGGGACGCCGCGGTCGTTCCTGAACTTCAGATAGCCGCTGCCGGGCATCGACTAAGGGCGCGGAAAAATCGCGCGAGGTGCAGACCCGGCGATCGGTACTGCTCTAAAGTCCGCAGATGCTCCCTCGCCAAGGCTACGAATTCACGCATGCTTCTTGCCAGGCGACCCTCTTCTCGCCCTTTAGAATATGGCGCCGTTCCATGGCGATCGGATCGTTCCTCGTCCATGTCGCTTGTTGGCACGTCTCAGCCAAGCCGGCTTTCGCGAATGTCCGAAATTGACTCACAATCGGCCATGCCGGAGGCCGGCCTGCACGATCTCCTTCGCTGGATAAACCGCCCGTCATGGGCGGGAGGAGCAAGGAACCCACGCCCCAGCTCGCTCGCCTGGAGTTCTGGTTCACGCCGCCGCCCGGGCATCGCCAGGCCAAGCCCTACAAACAGTTCCTGCTGACGCTCTCCGCCATCTTCCCGCTCACTATCGTTGTGCCCTGGGCACTGCAGCCTGTGTTAGCGCGCCTGCCCCTGCTCGGGGAGTTCATCGTCAGCAACCTCATCGTCGCCGCCATCATCGTAGGTCTGATGACCTACGTGATCATGCCGCACTACACGCGCCTGGTGGCGAACTGGCTCTATCGTTGACGATGAACGGCCGTCTGCGTGCTCAACGTTGATCGTCGACTTGCCCACGCCCGGTATAGAGAAGCGAGTGCTCCAGACCACCTCCTAAGTCGCGCGGCAGTGACTCTAGCGGGGAGTTGCAGTGCGGCGTAAGCGCTGAGCAGACCCCGCAACACGAGAGCGACACGCCCCCTACCGCACTATGGGCCAGCTCTCAACCCGCAGTACGTCCAGGGACTGCGAGATAGAGCCCGCGCCTTGGAGTCTGGTTTTCCCGCCGCAATGTCCGCTATTGGCATTAGCGGACATTCGGCTGGAGCATCAAAGTTCTCAGAACTGGCGCGCCGCTGCCCATCCCAGCGAATATTCGCCAGCACCCCAAATGACGATCGCGAAAGCGGTTACCGTCCATACCGGCGAGGAGATCCTGCGGGACGGCGAGTGGACCGGTGATTGGACAGCTGATGAGTTACCCAGCGGTGACCGGATGATCTCGACGAATTCTCCGCCGGGCCAGCCGTCCGAGCCTGTCGGATGCGAGTGGCAAGCTTTACGCCCAGGTAAGCACGACCTGCTTGATCTTCAGCGTGCCCGGTCAGTGCCCGGGGGCTGAGATGACTATCGGAATGGCACTGATTGCCGGATTTGTCGGCATCGTCTTGGTCGCGACGGGTGGGACCCCGCAAAATTAGGTGTAGACAAAATATGTTCTAGCCCCTATCGTCTGATTCCAATTCGTCTGATGGGAGGTTTCGGCATGGCGGTGGTGCAATGCGACATCAGGAGGGGGCGAACCCCAGACCAGAAGCGCCAATTCGGTGAAGCGCTCACGCGGGCGGTTCATGAGATCGCCGGTCTCGACATCGATAACATCCTCATCATTTTCCGGGAGCAGCCCGGCCATGACCTCTTGGAAGGCGGCGTCGTGCTGCCAGACTATCAAGCTGGTCCGAACGGCGAGGATCTCGCTGGCGCTGAAGAACTGAGGCTTCGCTCGCAAAGTCGCGCGCAATCTTAAGGATAGCAAATGCCTTACATCTGCTGTGACCTCCAAGAAGGACTCACCGACCGCCAAAAAGAGTTGTTGGTGGACGAGATCACGCGCATCACGCACGAAATGATCGGGTCGCCGATCCCCTACATCCACGTCGCGATTCGCGAATTCCCGAAAGCCGGGTTCGTTCAATCTGGGGTGCGTGGCCGCGAATACGGCGTTCCGACGTCGACTATCGCCAAGTAGCGAGACATACTCGACCTTTATAAAATTTGAGCCTTGAGCGCTGCGACAAGCGCGTTGTCAAACGTCGTGCTCCATTTCAAGAGAGCTTGGTCCGGGCCGGCGCGGGCTTTGATTGTTTGTGTCTGAAGCCACAAGGGCACCGCCTTTGAAAGGATCAATTGACCGCTCGGCGTCAGCGCGAGTCCGTGCGGCCTCGAAGCTGCGGGCTCTCGCCCCTTTTTCTGTTCAGATTCGATCCAGCCGGCGCGACGCATTCCGGAAACGGCGAGTGTCGCGGACGATTGGTCAAGCGAGAGAAGGGCAGCGAGGCCCTGGAGTCGGCAGTTCGGGTTTTCATCAATCGCCGCAAGGACGTGCAATTGTGTGGACTTGATGCCCAATGTCCGCAGCGCCGCGTCGTACTCCCGGGTGACGTGTCGCGCCGCGCCACGTAGCGTGCTGTTGGCGCATCGCTGGGTATCCAGTTGATCGATGCCCGGGCCTTTCTCTACGTCGACCGACGCGGATTCCTTCGAAGCGACATAAAGCCGATGGGGCGCGTGCTCGTTGATCGCGGCTGTGGCCCGCAACGTCGACAGGAGATCGGCCCAGCCAGGTGCGCCGAGGCCACCGAAGAAGCGCCGTTGCGCCAACCGCCAGCGCGGAATTGCAGATTTCAAAGTGTCGATCCCAAGCGGGGTCAGCATGGGCTTGTATACCCGCCCGTCCGACGTCGAGGCGCGAAGTTCCAGTAGTCCCTTCGCCGTCAGAAGCTCAAGGTTGCGCGTCAGGGTCGTTCGCTCGAGCAGCATGACCTTGGCCAGCTCCGAGATCCCGAACGGAACGAACCGGTAGATATTCCGAAGCGCCGAGAACTGAGAGGAGCTCAGGCCTGTGGGCTGCAAGGCCTTGTCATAGAGGACGCCCGTCGTTCGGGCCACCATGCGAAGCTTCAGGCACAGGCAAGAGGCGACAACAGAGCTTCCTTCGTTCGCCCCATTCCCGGGCGAAGCGCGCCCATTCGGCGTCGAGATCTGCCCGTCCACCGACATTGCGTCTCCGTTTCCCCTTGATGGATGGCGCCCAAAGTACGCGCGCGTGCTTGGGCGGTCACGCTGATCTCTTGACTCTTCTCTTGACGCTTCCTATGAGATTTGTCTACACCTATTTTCAGGCCAGGTGGCGATCCGCGGAATGCCCTTCTGGAGACGACAAGAATAATCAAATTTGGGAGCCTTAGATGACCAACGAGAGCTCGCTTGTCGTGCCCAGCGTGGCAAGCGCCGTTCGTGATGAACCGTCGGTGAGCGCAGGACGCGTTCTAGTGGCAAGCGTCATTGGTAGCGTCATTGAATGGTACGACTACGCCCTTTACGGAACCGCGGCCGCCCTGATCTTTGGACATCTGTTCTTTCCAAACGCGGAGCCCATGGTCGCGATGGTCGCGACGTTTGGGACATTTGCCGCAGGCTTTATCGCAAGACCGTTCGGCGGCCTGGTCGCCGGATATTACGGCGACAGGTTGGGCCGAAAGGCGACCCTCGTATTGACTCTCATGATGATGAGTTTCGCGACGGCTTCCATCGGCTGCCTACCAAGCTACGCTCAAGCAGGAGTCTGGGCGCCCGTTTTGTTGATCGCGTTGCGGTTGCTTCAGGGGTTTGCCGTCGGGGGCGAATGGGGCGGCGCCGTCCTCATGGCGGTAGAGTTTGCTCCTCCAGGACGACGCGGATTTTGGGGTTCGTTTCCCCAGATTGGGCCATCGGCGGGCATTGTGCTGGGGACGGCGGCGTTTTCCGTGGTCGCGGCTTTTGTCGGTGAGGCCGACTTCCTGGCTTGGGGCTGGCGCATACCGTTCCTGATCAGCCTGCTGCTCGCCGCAGTCGGAATGTACATCCGACTGAAGCTCTCCGAGACCCCGGCATTTCGGCGCATCCACGAGATTTCACGCCTACAGTCGAATCCGCTCGCGCTGGTGATCCGTCAGCATCCGAAGGAGCTTTTGCTGGCGATATTCGCCCGCTTCGCTGACGGCGGGAACTTCTATCTTCTGACCGTTTTCGTGCTGGCCTACGCTGCTGATCGCGCGGGAATCCCTCGCTCACAGGCGCTTGTCTGCCTCATGATCGCGACGACGTTGAACGTCCTGACGATACCTCTCTTCGGAGGGTTATCGGACGCCCTCGGGCGACGCACGGTCTTCATCGGCGGGGCAGTCTTCATGGCGATCTTTGCCTGGCCATTGTTCGTGATGGTCAACACCGGGAGTGCGACCATGCTCGCCATTGGGCTTTCGACAATGATGGTGGCAGGACACGCCCCTGTGTATTCGACGCTGGCCCCGTACTACGCCGAACTCTTTCCGGCACGGGTCCGCTACAGCGGCATATCAATCGGATACCAAAGCGCGGGCATTATTGGGGGCGGCTTCATGCCGCTCGTCGCGAGCTCTCTGATCATCTGGACAGGCGGAAGTCCTTGGCCAGTTGCGGTGTGTATCGCCGCCCAAGCCCTGATTGCGGCAACAGCGTTATTCCTCAGCCCCGAAACCTACAAGCGCGATCTTGCGACCTGACGAACGGGCCCTGCATAGGCAATCGGTGGAGCCACAGTTTAGGAATGGAGTTTTGGCATGGCTAAATACCTCAAGCATGGTCGAGATGCGCAAGCGCGTGCGGAAGATCTGTTAAAGGTCAGGCTTATCGTCGAACAGATACTTTCCGATATTGAGGCGCGAGGCGATACGGCGGTCCGCGAGCTGTCGGTCAAATTCGACAATTGGAATCGCGAGGATTTTCGCCTCACGCAGCAAGAAATCGAAGCCTGCCTCTCACAGCTATCGGCGCGTGACATAGAAGACATCAAGTTTGCGCAGCAGCAGGTAAGAAATTTCGCGCAGCTCCAGCGAGCGTCGATGAAGGATATCGAGGTCGAGACCCTGCCGGGCGTCGTGCTCGGGCACAAGAACATCCCAGTAAACGCGGTCGGATGTTATGTTCCTGGCGGGAAGTATCCCTTGCTCGCCTCCGCTCATATGTCAGTCATCACCGCTAAAGTCGCCGGCGTCACCCGGATCGTGACATGCGCGCCGCCTTACCATGGCAAGCCGGCGCCTGCGATCGTTGCGGCGCAGTATCTGGCGGGAGCCGACGAAATCTACTGCCTTGGCGGCATCCAAGCCGTCGGGGCGATGGCGCTTGGAACACAGAGTATCGCGCCCGTCGACATGTTGGTGGGTCCCGGCAACGCATTTGTCGCCGAGGCGAAGCGGCAGCTTTTCGGTCGAGTCGGGATTGACCTGTTTGCGGGCCCGACCGAGACCTTGGTCATTGCTGACGAGAGCGTCGACGGCGAGGTCTGCGCGACCGATCTATTGGGCCAAGCCGAGCACGGACCGAGCTCTCCGGCGATCTTGTTGACCAACTCGGAAAAGTTGGCGCGTGAGACCTTGGCCGAAGTCGAACGACTATTGAAGATTCTGCCGACGGCGGAAGTGGCCCGGAAAGCCTGGGATGACTATGGCGAAGTCATCGTGTGTGACTCATACGAGGAAATGGTCAAGGAAGCCGATCGAATCGCGTCGGAACACGTGCAGGTCATGACCTCGGATCCGGACTATTTCCTGAACAATATGACCAACTACGGCGCGCTGTTCCTTGGGCCCCGCACTAATGTGGCCTTTGGCGACAAGGTCATCGGCACGAATCATACTTTGCCTACTCTCAAATCGGCGCGCTACACGGGCGGCCTCTGGGTGGGGAAGTTTCTTAAGACCTGCACGTATCAACGGGTGCTGACCGATACGGCGTCGGCGATGATCGGGGAGTATTGCTCGCGGCTGTGCATGCTCGAGGGCTTCGTCGGGCACGCGGAACAGGCGAATATCCGTGTTCGCCGTTATGGTGGCAGGAACGTCCCGTACGCGACCGCCGCGGAGTAGCATGGTCGTGCTGCTCCACTGGTCGAGATCGACCTCCGATGGGGGTGTTGCAGGGATGGCGGCGGTGGTGTTCGCATGAGCGCTCTCGTCCTGCCTGCATCTCCCACGTTCCGCTTGGACGGTCGTCGTGCGCTGGTAACGGGCGCCGGACGCGGTATAGGGCTTGCCGCCGCGGCGGCGCTCGCCGAGGCGGGCGCGCATGTGACCCTCTGCGCTCGGTCATTGCCGGAAATTACGTCCGCCGCCGAGGCGATCGGTGACACGGGTGGCCGGGCTGACATTCTTCAGCTTGACGTCACCGACGTAGATGCGGTCATGGCGACTGTTGCAGCGGTCGAGCCGTTCAATGTTCTGGTAAATAACGCCGGCGCGAACAGGCCAAATACGGTCGAAAAAGTCTCAGTGGCTGACTTCGACTTCGTTATGAACCTGAATGTACGCGCTGCCTATTTTATGGCGCAGGCTGTAGCCAAGCGGTTGATTGAAGCCTGTCTGGCGGGATCAATCATCAACATGTCCTCTCAGATGGGTCATGTTGGCGGCGCCGACCGGTCGCTGTACTGCGCATCGAAATGGGCGATGGAAGGTTTCTCGAAGTCGATGGCGATTGACCTCGCGCCTCATCGTATCAGGGTCAACACCATCGCACCGACCTTCATCGAGACGCCGATGACGAAGCCGTTCTTCGAAGATGCGGATTTCCGCGACCGCGTCCTCGCTAAGATCAAACTCGGTCGGCTCGGGCGGGTCGAAGATGTGACCGGCGCCGTTGTCTATCTCGCGAGCGATGCTTCGGGATTGATGACCGGTTCCTCCATGGTAATCGACGGCGGTTGGACGGCAGATTGAAGGGGTCATGCGGGGCATGCGCCAAGATCACCGTCCGTCAGACGTATTCCGAGCTGAATCAACCGTCCTTGCTCATTTGGGAGTTTCATCTTGCCCTACCTTCGACTCGCCAACTCCGATCCTTTGACAGACGCGCATATCTGAAGCGCGCGCCTTGTCCTCTTGTGCCGTCCGCTCATCAAAACAACCGCCGTGTCCGATCAAATTAAATTGGCGTGCGAAGTTGGTCCCGATGGTTAGGCTGTTCGTCCCGTAAGAACACAGACGTACGCAAAACGGTGGCGAGATAAGCATGACTCTATCTGCCCCGGCCGAGCTTTCTTTTACGCGGGACGTCGCCTGGTACGCGGGAGGAGGAGCAAGGAACCCACGCCCCGGCTCGCTCGCCTTCGTGCATGAGAAGGCGACCAGGGCGCCGCGCTGTGAGATACCCCCCACCCTACCCTCCCCCTCAAGGGGGGAGGGAAAGAAAGAGGGCGCGCGGTTGCGCGCACGACTTTTCGCGGGGTGCGGTTGCGCGCGACGTTTGTCTACGCCCGCAGCCCCGTCGCCTGCTCGTGGACGAAGGCGATCTTGCCGTCGACGATGGTCATCTCGACCGGGATGTCCTTGATCTTCTCCGGCTCGATCGACAGCGGGTCCTGCGCCAGGACGGCGAGATCGGCGAGCTTGCCGGGTTCGATCGAGCCCTTGATGCGCTCCTCGAAGCCGTTATAGGCGGCGTTGATGGTGAACATGCGCAGCGCCTGCGCGGCCGGGATCGCCTCGTCGGAGCCGATGGTCTGGCCGCTCCAGATCTTGCGCGATACGGAGGTGCACATGTCGCGCAGCGGATCGGCCGGCCAGTAGCCCGGGCCGTCCGAACCCGAGGTCAGCTTGATGCCCGAGGCGAGCATGGTCTTGACGCCGAACGAGCCCGCGAGCCGCTGTTCGCCCATGCATTCCAGGAGCGATTCCCAGATGTAGTGCATGAACGGGATGTTTGGCACCGGCAGCACCTCGAGCCGGCGGATGCGGGCCAGCCGCTCCTTGGTGATCATCCAGTTGCCGAGATGCTCGACGCGGTGGCGGTGGTCGGCGCGCGGCTTGGCCGCCAGCGCCTTCTCGATCGCATCGAGCGCCATATCCATCGCCTTGTCGCCGATGGCATGGATGCACACCCGGTGCCCCGCCTTGTGATAGGCGTCGACCGTGCCGTCGAGCTCCTCCGACGGGATGCGGATCAGGCCGCAGCGGCAGGGATCGTCGGCGTAAGGCTCGGTGAACGCGGCGACGCGGCCGGTGATGCCGCCGTCGATCGACATCTTCACGCCGCCGATCTTCAGCCAGTCGCTCCCGAAGCCGGTCTTGAGGCCGAGATTGAGCAGGCTCTCCGGCACGATCTTCGCCTCGATGATGCGGATGAGCAGGCTGGTGCGGATCGGCAGCCGCCCTTCCAGTACCAGCTCCTGATAGCCGCGCACCGTCTCGTTGTTGGTGACGATGTCGTGGATCGTGGTCACGCCACGGCGCAGCGCCTGCTGCGTCGCGTGCACGATCCCGTCCTTCATCTGGTCATAGGTGTAGGGCGGGATGACGTTGCGGACGAGATACTGGGCGCGCTCGACCAGCTTGCCGGTGAGCTCGCCGGTCGCCGGATCGAGCTCGATGGCGCCGCCGCCGGGCGCCTCAGTCTCCTTCGTCACCTTGGCCAGCGCCAGGGCCTGGCTGTTGGCGACGGTGACGTGCGCGCCGAAGCCGATCGAGACCGGATGGTTCGGTGCCGCCGCGTCGAGCTCCTGGCGGGTCGGAAAGCGCTTCTCCGGCATCCGGAAATCCTGCATCGGGCTGCCGGTGCCGACGATCCAGGTGCCGGGCGGCACTTCGCGCGCCTGCGCGCGGACGACTTCCAGGATGTGCGGGATCGAGCGCACGTTCGTATAGAAATCGCGCACGTCGATCTTGAGCAGCGACGAGGCGCCGTCGTCGGCGAGATGGACATGCGGATCGGTCAGGCCGGGGATGACCGTCCGGCCCTTGAGGTCGATGATCTCGGTTTTCGAGCCGCGCAGCTCGAGCATGTCGCGGCTGGCGCCGACCGCCAGGATCCGGCCGAACTTGACCGCGACCGCCTGCGCCTGGCTGTCGCGCGCGTCGGCGGTCAGCACGCGGCCGTTGGCAAGAATGAGATCCGGAGCGGCGGCGGCGTGCATGGCGGTCTCCCGGCGTGTCGGTGTGATGGCGCGACGGAGGCTAGCACTGCCGCACCTCAATGTTTAGTCCCTCAGGCGCCGGGCGCGCGCATCCGCGCGCTTGGCTTCCGCGCCCATTAGGGCGCGCGCTCGCACTTGCTCGCGTCGGATTCGGTCCGCCGAAGCGGCGGGCTTTCCTTTCTTTCGTCATGCCGGCGAAAGCCGGCATCCAGGGCCCCGGCTTTCGCCGGGGCGACGAGTTGGTGCACTGACGCCTCCGTCGCTTGGCGCCTTGGCGGTGAGGTCTTGTGGATCCCGCTCGCCTGCTTTGGACGTGATCGGAAACCGCTCTAATGTGGGACGGCTCCGCCCGGAGCCTCAAACGAGGGGAGAAGCATCATGCTGAAGCTCACGTCTATCGCCATCGCCGCCGTGCTGGCCATTGCGGCCGCGTCGACCGCCAAGGCGCAAGGCGCCTATGAAAAGAAGAACTACAACTACTCCGAATGGACCAAAGGCCTGTTTTCCGAGGCCGTGACCGTGGTCAATCCGGGCAAGTTCATCTTCCTCGCCGGCGTCGGCGCCGAGGATGAGGCCGGCAAGCGCGGCGATATCCGCCACCCCGGCGACCTGATGGGCCAGTGCCGCTACGCCTACGACAAGATCAAGCGCGCCCTCGCCGCCAACGGCGCCACGTTCAACGACGTGGTCAAGATCGTCACCTACGTGACCGACATGCGCTACGTGATCGACGTCGGCAAGTGCCGCACCGAGGCATTCGGCGACGCGCCGGCGCCGGCGCACACGCTGCTCAACGTCAGCCAGCTCGCCTGGCCCGGGATGATGGTCGAGGTCGACGTCACCGCGGTCACGGCGGCGAAGTAATCGGCAGTTCCGAGAATGAACCGCCAAGGCGCCAAGACGCCAAGATGATGGAGCGATCCGGACCGGGTTTCTCTCGCTTGATGTCTTGGCGTCTTGGTGGTTGGTTTCCGGGCGGACTGGACCCCGACGCGCGCTACGTCGCCGGCCGCCGCGGCCGCCGACGGCGCAAAGGAAGGGGCGCCGGGGTGACGCTCAAAAAAACGTACCGTCTCTGCGGTCTCGGCCCTCCTCTGCGCACTCTGCGGTGCTCTTCTCCTCCGGGTCCTCCGTGCCTCCGTGGTTGAATTCTCCGGATGCTGTAGGATCGGCCGATCACGATAAGGAACACCGCATGAACGACGTCATCGCCGAGCTGGCCCCCACCGGCGCCTTGCGCGCCGCCATCAATCTGTCGAATTTCCTGCTGGTCACCGGGTCGAGCCCGTCGGGCGATCCGGCCGGGGTCGCCCCCGATATGGCGCGCGAGATCGCGACCCGCCTCGGCGTGCCGGTCAAATACGTGCCGTTCAAGACGCCGGGCGAGCTCGCCGACGCGGCGGAGACGAACGTCTGGGATATCGGCCTGATCGGCGCCGAGCCGAAGCGGGCCGAGAAGATCGCGTTCACCGCCGCCTATGTCGAGATCGAGGCGACCTATCTGGTTCCGCCCGGCTCGCCACTCAGGACCATCGCCGACGTCGACCGCAAGGGTGTGCGCATCTCGGTGTCGGGGCGCAGCGCCTATGACCTGTGGCTCGAGCGCAACATCAAACATGCCGAGCTGAAGCGCGCCAACGGCATCGACGCGTCCTACCAGCAGTTCGTCGACCAGAAGCTGGAGGCCCTGGCCGGCCTGAAGCCGCGCCTGCTCTCCGACGTCGAGAAGCTGCCGGGGGCGCGCATCCTCGACGGCCGGTTCACCGCCGTCCAGCAGGCGATCGGCACGGCGCGCAAGAACACCGCCGCGGCGGCGTTCCTGCAAAGCTTCGTCGAGGAGGCGAAGGCCTCCGGCCTGGTCGCGCGGCTGATCGAGCGCCACAACGTGCGCGGGCTTTCGGTCGCCGCCCCGGGTGCTGCCGGCTGAGCGTCGTCATGCCGGCGAAGCTTGTCCCCGCCCCCGAGCGGGGAGCCGGCATCCAGTCCTGTTCAGAAGATGAACCACGGAGACACGGAGGTCACGGAGAGAAGACGGAACTCCCCTCCGTGCTCTCCGTGGCTCCGTGGTTGAATTCTCTGGATGCCGGCTCAGGTGCTTTGCTTCGCAAACACCGACGCCGGCATGACGAGGGAAGGTCGCCGACTTAAGCCGCCGATTTTGCGTTGAGCTCGCTATAGCGGGTCGCGGCGAGCTTCTGACGCAGGCCCTGCTGCTCGGTCGGGGTCAACGCGCGCAGCGGCGGGCACATGCGGATCCAGGCCGCATCGCCGTAGAGGTCGCTGAGCGCCCATTTGACGCCGGCGATGAGCGGCCAGTCGGCGAACGCGCCGCGGATCTTGGCGGCGTCCTCGACGCCCCGCGCGCCGGCGTCGGTGCCGAGGGCCCGCCACCCCGCCTGCGCGAACGGTCCGGTGATGTTGGCGGTGGCCGAGATGCAGCCGGCGAAGCGGTGCTCCTTCGCCTTGGCCAGCGCCCCTTCGGCGCTCGGGAACACGTCGAGCTTCGGCATCCGGCGCGTGAGCTCGGCCGCGTAGGCGAGGTCGCCCGAGCTGTCCTTCACACCCAGGATCTGCTCCGGATGCGCGGTGTGCAGCTTCTCCACGGCATTCGGCGAATACGGCACGGCCGAGTTCTGCGGGAAGTGATAGAGGTACAGGCGCAAGCCGGCGCGGCCGACCCGCGCCATGACCGCCTCGACATACTCGACGACCGACTGATCGTCGATGCCCTTGTAGTAGAACGGCGGCAAGAGCAGGGCGCCGGCAAATCCCAGATCGCGCGCGGCGGCCGTGAGGTCGGCGGCGTCGGCGATCGCCGCGGCACCGGTGCCGACCATGAAGCGCTCGCGCGGCAGGCCCGACTTGGCGACGGTCTCCATCGCCTCCAGGCGCTGCTGCTTGGAGAAGGAGGTGGCCTCGCCGGTCGTTCCGAGGAGGTTGATACCATCGCAGCCATGGGCCAGCAGCTGGCGGCAGTGCTCGGTGAGGCGCGGCAGATCGATCGAATTGTCCTCGCGGATCGGGGTCGCCGCCGCCGCGATGATGCCGGTGAGCCGGGTGCTGGCCATATTCGTTCTCCTCCCGCCGCGTGCCTCCGTCATCGCGAGCGAAGCGAAGCGATCCAGTGGCACGGTCCTGGATTGCTTCGTCGCTACGCTCCTCGCAATGACATCCTGGTAAAACGCGCTTCCACGTTGCCGATTCAGCCCCTAAGTGGGTCCAAAGTCAAAGTCGCAGCAGCTTCGCCGCCGTGCCGCCGAGGATCGACTCGCGTTCGCTGCCCGAGATCTCGCTCAGGCCCTCGACGATTTCGACCGGGCGGTCATAGCCCATGTCGAAGCAATAATCGCTGCCCAGCATCACCCGGTCGGCGCCGACCAGGCGGATGAGGTTCATGATGATCACGTCGTTATGGCCGATCGTGTCGTAGGTGAAGCGGCGCGCATAGGCGCTGGGCGGCTGCTTCAGGTGCTTGAGCTCGGGCCGCACCTTGGCGCCGCGGTCGAGCCGGCCGATCAATCCGGGGAACGTCCCGCCGGCATGCGGCAGCATGACCTCGAGCTTCGGGAACGCGTCGAGCACGCCGCCGAAGATCAGATGCGCCGCGGCGACGCCGCTCTCGTATGGATTGCCCAGCAGATTGCGCAGATAGAACTTCTTCGTGCGGTCGGCGCCGATGGTGTCGACCGGATGCAGCATAATCGGCCAGCCGAGCTCCTCGCACTTGGCATAGACCGGCCAGAAGGACTTCTCGTCGAGATCGACGCCGTTGATGTTGGTCGCCATGTAGACGGCGCGCATGCCGGGCAGCTTCGCCGCGCGCTCCAGCTCCTTCAGCGCCAGATCCGGCGCCTGCATCGGCAGCATCGCCGTGCCGATGAGGCGCTTCGGGTGCTTCTGGTGGGCCCGCGCGGCCGCGTCGTTGTAGCACTGCGCCAGGGCCAGGCCGAACTCCTTCGGCGCCCAATAGACCATCGGCGAGGTCAGCGACAGCGCGTGCACGTCGACGCGCGCCGCATCCATCGCCTGCAGCCGCAGATCGAGATCGATGAACGGCGGCGAGAAGAACTGCACCATCTTCTCGGTGATGAAGGTCGGATGGCCCTGGTCGTTGCGGCCGAGCCTGGCGCCGTTGCGCGCGCCCTCCTTCTCGATGAGCTTCACCCACTCCTCGGGAAACCAATGCGCGTGCGTGTCGACCACAGGTACTTTTGCTGCTGACATCGAAGAACTCCTGTCGCTCCGTCATCCCGGGCAAGCGGCGCCCCTTTTTCGCGCCCGTCGGCGGCCTGAAGGCCGGCGACGCAGCGCAAGGCGCCGCGCGACCCGGGATCCATGTCGCCATCGGCACAATGGACCCCGGCTCTCGCCCGGGTTTGCAAGGGGCTTCGCCCCTTGCAAAGATTTGGGCTCGGCCGGGGTGACGATTTTTAGAAGGTGGGCATCACCGTTACATCAATCCGCCGTCGCTCCGGACTCTTTCACCACCACGGCCCAGCGCTGGGTCTCGGCCGCCATGAACCTCGAGAACTCCTCGGGCGACCCGCTGGTCCGCACGTCGGCCCCGCCGGTCGCCAGGCGCTCCGCCACATCCTTGTTCGCCACCGTGTCGAGCAGCGCCTTATAGACCTTCTGGATGATGGCGTGCGGGGTCCCGGCGGGCGCCACCACGCCCTGCCAGGAGCTGCTGACCATCTCCGGATAGCCGGCTTCGATCATGGTCGGAAGGTTGGCGACACCGGCGTTGCGCTTGGCGGTGGTGACGGCGAGGCCCTTGAGCGCCCCGGCCTGGACGTGGCTGATCGCCGACGACAGCGTCGTGAACATCAGATCGACCTGGCCGCCGAGCAGGTCGGTGACCGCCGGACCGGCGCCACCCTTGTAGGGGACGTGCACCATGTCGAGCCCGACCGTCTTGCGGAACAGCTCCATCTCCAGCCGGTTGAGGCTGCCGCTGCCGGGCGAGGCGAAGTTGAGCTTGCCGGGGCGCGCCTTCGCGTAGTCCACCAGCTCCTTGACGCTGTTCGGCGGCAGGTCCTTCCTGAGCACGAGAATGTCGGGCGTGTCGGCGACCAGCGTGATCGCCGCGAGGTCCTTGACCGGGTTGACCTTCATTTCCTTGGCGAACACGCTGGCGTTGACCGCGAGTGTCCCGACATTGCCGAGGAAGAGCGTATAGCCGTCGGGCGCCGAATGCGCGGTGAGCTCGGTCGCCAGCACCCCGGCGGCCCCCGGCCGGTTGTCGACGATGATCTGCTGGCCGAGCGTATCGGCCAGCTTGTTCTGAATGACCCGGGCCACGAAGTCCGACGCCCCGCCGGGTGCGAACGGGATGATCAGGCGGATCGGCTTGGTCGGATAAGCCTGTGCCCAGGCGGCCGTGCTCGTGAGTGCCGCGAGTGCCAGGCCGGCTAAGAGCTTTCGCCACATGTGTCAGCGTCTCCCCTTCTTCGTCATTCCCGCGAACGCGGGAATCCATGGTTCAGCGGCGCGATGGATGCCCGCTCAGGTGCTCGCGCGAAGCGCGACACCGACGCGGGCATGACGATTGTTTATATTCAGCGCCTACTGCCTCTCGTCCTCCGGCGTGATCGGCAGCTTGACGGGCCGCTTCAGGCGCGCCGAGAGATCGAGCGCCTTGGTCAGCATCAGCCGGTTATGCGCCTCGGCCGCGGTCGCATGCTGGGTCGGGAGGCCGAGGGCCACCCGGTTCAGCCACTGGTCTGTCTCCTCGCGCATCGGACCGCGCAGCTCGCCCAGCGCCATGTCGCCCGGCGGATAGCTGCCCATGAAATCGACCAGGCGGCTCTTGTCCGGCGCGTAGCCTTCGGATTGCGGGGCGCTCACCGCCAGCACGATATCGCGGTGCGTGTCGTCGATGGTGAGCACGCCGGTGGTGCCGTTGATGCCGACCTCGAGGCTGTAGACGGCGGCGGGCCAGGTCACCGGCAGGCCCCAGGAGATGCTGCAATGATAGATGCTGCCGTCGCTCATCGTGATCATGCCGGCGGTGGCGTCGATGCCGCGATATTCGGGACCGAGAACCTTGTCGACCGAGCGGGCATACGCCTCGACGGGCGTCTTCGCCTCCATCATCCACATCACGATGTCGAGGGCATGCGTGCCGGAGATCACCATCGGCGAGATGGTCTCGGGCTTGTCGGTGCGCCGGTAGTTGTCGATGGCGACCAGGCGGTTCATGAACGCGCGCGAGGTGACCAGGGTGACGTCGCCCAAGGCCCCGCTCTTCACCTTCTCCTTCGCCGCCAGCCAGCGGCGGCGGAAGCGCTGGGTATAGCCGACGACCGCATCGACCTTGGCGGCCTGGATCGCCTTCAGGACGCGCTCGGATTCGGCAAGCTCGGTCGCCAGCGGCTTCTCGATCATCATCGGCAGGCCGCGCTCGGCGGCAGCCAGGACCGGCGCCACGTGCAGGTGCTCGTCGGTCGCGACGATGACGGCGTTCACCTCCGGCCGCTTCAGCAGCTCGCGATAATCGGTGGTGACGAAATCGGCGCCGATCTTCCCCGCGACGTCGCCGCCGCGGTTGTGCTTGATCTCGGCGATGCCGATCCAGCCGACGGCCGGATGCCGCGCCGCGACCTCGCCGCGGAACAGGCCGACGCGGCCGGCGCCGACGATCGCGAGGCCGATGCGCTTGGTCTCACGATCTCTCAAGCGTCGGCCCTCACGGACGGGCTCTCACCGGCGCGCGCCGGCGACCATGGCCGACGAGACGTTCGCGTTCAGCGGCAAGGTGACCGGCTCGTTGCGCTCGGCCGACAGGTCGGCCGCGGTGTAGACCTCCATGACCATGCGCGCGTGCTCGGGCGTCACCAGCACCGGCTTGTCGGTCGCGACGGCGTCCAGGAAATGGATGGTCTCGGTCGCCATCGGTCCGGCATAGACATGGTCGACGAACTCGCCGGGCATGGTCGACATCGGCAGCTGCATGCCTTTGCTCACGGTGTTGAGCATGACGTCGCGATGCGTGTCGTCGACGATCAAGGCGCCCTCGGTGCCGGTCACCTCGATCCAGGTGGTGGAGAAGTTCGGATAGCCCGGCGGCAGGTTCCAGCCGGCGCCGATGACGAAGGAAATGCCGTTGTCGAGCGTGACGGTGATCCAGCTGCAGTCGGGCGCGCCGTTGACCTCTTTCATCACGCCATAGACGTTTTGCGCGTAGACCCGGACCGGCTTCGCGGGCTCGAAGCACCACAGCACGAAATCGAGATCGTGCGTCGCCTCCATCGCCGCCGGCGAGAGCTTGGTGCGGCTGCTGATCTTCTTGCCGAGCCCGCGGGTCAGGTGGCGGCTGACCAGGGCGCTCACCGGCCGTCCGAGCGCCCCGTCCTTGATGCATTTCTTGACGTAGGCGTATTTCGGGTTGAAGCGCTGCGAATAGCCGACGGTGAATTTGAGATTCTTTTTCTTCGCCAGCGCGACCAGCTCGTCGGCCTCGGCGAGCTCCATCGCGATCGGCTTCTCGAGGAACACGTGCTTGCCGGCCAGGAGGCAGTCGCGCGTGATCGGATAATGCGTCGTCTCGGGCGTGGCCGAGATGTACACGGCGTCGATGGCCGCGATCTTGAGGAGCTCGCGATAATCGGCGGTCGCGGTCTTGGCCCCGGTGGCCTTGGCGATCTCGGCCAGACGCTCGGGCCGGGTCTCGGCGACGTGCAGCGCCTTCACGAACGGGTTTTGGGCGCAGGTCTCGGCGCGAATGCCGCCGCACCACCCGGTGCCGATCACGCCGACCTCGATTTGCCGCATCGTCTCCTCCTCTGGCCCTTTCCCCTATACTATTTATCCACCGACCAATAGGGAAGGTGCGAAGCTACAAGCTTGGGCGCCATGGTACAAGGACCGGCGACCGACCGGAGGGAGAGGCATGAGCGGCAAGAACGATCCGGGACCGGCACGCGTGCCGGCGGCGCGGCTGCAGAGCTTCATCACGCGCGCCTTCGAGACGGCCGGCCTGCCGGCGACGGACGCGGCGGTCCTCGGCGAGCTGATGACCAAGGCCGACCTCAGCGGAGCGGACGGGCACGGCGTGTTCCGGCTGCCGCAATACGTCCGGCGGATCAAGACCGGCGGCATCAACAAGCGCCCCGACATCCGCATCCTCCAGGAGCGCGACGGGACGGCGCTGGTCGACGGCGACAACGGCATGGGGCATCTGGTGATGCGCTTTGCCGCCGAGACCGCGATCGCGAAAGCCAAGCGCACCGGCGTCGCGTGGGTGGGGGCGCGCATGAGCAACCACGCCGGCCCGGCATCGCTCTACGCGGCGATGCCGCTCGCCCACGACATGATCGGGCTCTATCTCGCGGTCGGCAACGCGAACCACCTGCCGCCATGGGGCGGAACGGAGATGCTGCTGTCGACCAACCCGATCGCGGTGGCGGTGCCGACGCAGGAAGAGCCGCCGGTGGTGCTCGACATGGCGACTACGGTTGCCGCCTACGGCAAGGTCAAGACCGCGGCCCAGCGCGGCGAGATGATGCCCGAAGGCTGGATGGTCGACCGTGAGGGCAAGCCGCTCCGCGATCCCAAGCGCGCCGACGACGGCTTCCTGCTGCCGATCGGCGGCTACAAGGGCTACGCGCTGTCGCTGATCTTCGGCCTGCTCGCCGGCACGCTGAACGGGGCCGCGATGGGGCGCGGCATTGTCGATTTCAACAAGGACGAGACGACGCCGACCAACACCGGCCAGGCGATCATGGCGATCGCCGTCGAGGCGTTCGCGCCGGTGGCCGCCTTCAAGCGCCAGGTCGACGAAGTGGCGCGGACGATGCGGAGCTCGCCGCGCATGCCCGGCGTGGAGCGCATCTGGCTGCCCGGCGAGCAGAGCCACCTCAAGCGCCTCGACCGGACGAAAAACGGGATCCCGCTGCCGGCTCCGCTGCGCCAGAGCCTGGACAAGCTGTCCGACGAACTGAAGGTCGAGCGGCTGCTTTAAAATCTGCCTTAAATTTAGTCGCTGGCGTGCTGCATCGCTGCGCAACCACGCCCTGACGGCGCCCCTGGAGCGGCCGCGAATTGGTGATAACGCCCGGGAACGTCAGGCGTTTTTGATGCCGCGGCGTTGGCACGTCGCTTGCGAAGTAACCGGCTGAGACGGTCCAACGGCGGACCATCGATCCTGACACCGACGACGACGGACAAAGGCGTCCGGACGCTGTCCCCGCTACGGGGGCTCGCGCCGTGACGCCTTTTTTGTGGATCCAAAGCGCAAGATGACCGGTCCGGTGATGGCATGTTGAGCGACGAGAAGAAGCTCTATCTCGAGGGCTTCATCCGCGGCGTGGCCGCGCGCCAGGGCAGCGCGCCGCCGAACGTGGCCGCGGCGCTCGGCGGGCTGAGCGGTCCCGGAGCGGCGCCGGGTGGCGACGCGCTGCATCCGCTGCACCGCGCGGCCCAGGACCGCTTCATCGTCGCGGGCCAGAAGCTCGCTCCCGAGGAAGACGCCAAGCGACGCAAGAATCCGTTCGACATGTGGGACGAGATGCTTGGCAACGCGGCCGCCGACAAATTCCCCAAAGGGACGGACGTGTTCCTGCACAAGTTCCACGGCCTCTTTTACGTCGCCCCGGCGCAGGACGGGTTCATGTGCCGGCTGCGCATGCCCAACGGCATCCTGTCGTCGCAGCAGTTGCGCGGCCTGGCCGACCTCGCCGATGAGTTCGGCGGGGGGTACACCGACATCACGACCCGCGCCAACCTGCAGATCCGCGAGATCGCGGCCAGGAACGGGCCGCCGCTCCTGATCGGCGTCCAGGAGCTCGGCCTCACCTCGCGGGGGGCCGGCGCCGACAACATCCGCAACGTCACCGGCACGCCGACCGCCGGCATCGATCCGCAGGAGCTGATCGACACGCGGCCGCTGTGCCGCGAGCTGCACCACTACATTCTCAATCATCGCGAGCTGTACGGCCTGCCGCGAAAGTTCAACATCGCCTTCGACGGCGGCGGCCAGGTCGCCGTGCTCGAGGACACCAACGACATCGGCTTTGCCGCCGTCGCGGTCGGTGACGGCCAGGCCGTGCCGGCGGGACTCTATTTCCGCATGGCGCTCGGCGGCATCACCGGCCATTCCAGCTTCGCCGCCGACACCGGCGTGATCCTGCGCCCGGAGGACTGCGTGCCGATCGCGGCCGCGGTGCTGCGCGTGTTCATCGATCACGGCGACCGCACCGACCGGAAGACGGCGCGGATGAAATACGTCATCGACAAGATGGGCCTCGATGCGTACATGGCCGAGGTCGAGACGCATCTTAAGCGCAAGCTGCAGCACCTGCCGCTCGGGGCGTGCCGTCCCCGTGCGCCGCGGCTGAAGGACGGCCATATCGGCGTGCACCGCCAGCGCCAGCCCGGCCGCTTCTATGTCGGCGTGACGCCGCCGGCCGGTCGCGTGACGACGGCGCAGATGCGCACGATCGCCGACATCGCGGAGCGCTTCGGCAGCGGCACGATCCGGCTCACCGTCTGGCAGAACCTGCTGATCTCCGACGTCGCCGACGGCAATGTCGAGGCGGTGACGCGTGCCCTCGATGCCGCCGGGCTCGCGTGGTCGCCGACCAGCCTGCGCGGCTCGCTGGTCGCCTGCACCGGCAATACCGGGTGCAAATTTTCCGCCAGCGACACCAAGGGGCACGCGGCGGCGATCGGCGCCCATCTCGAGGGGCGCGTGACGCTCGATCAGCCGATCAACATCCATCTCACCGGCTGCCCGCATTCCTGCGCCCAGCATTTCATCGCCGATATCGGCCTGCTGGCGACGAAGATCGGCGACGACGGCATCGAGGGTTATCACGTGAGCGTCGGCGGCGGCGCGCACGAGGAACAGGCGCTGGCGCGCGAGCTCTATCGCGACGTGGCGGCGGCCGATGCGCCCGCGGTGCTGGAGCGGATCCTCCGCGGCTACCTGGCCCACCGGCGGTCCGCGGAAAGCTTCCAGCAGTTCACCATCCGGCATGAGACCGCGGCTTTGAAGCAGATCTTCGACTCCATGCCGGCCCAGGTGGCGGCGGCGTGATGACCGTCCAGACGCCGCGGCTTCCCGACGACGCCCCGTTCACGCCCGCCGAGCGGGCGTGGATCGACGGCTTTCTCGCCGGGCTGTTCGGGACACCCGGGACTGGCGCGACACCGGAAACGGCCGCGTCCTCAGCGCCAGCGGCCGACGCGCCTGAAGACTTCCCCTGGCACGACGCGACCTTGCGCATCGACGAGCGTCTGCAGCTTGCGGAGGGGCGGCCGCGGGTCCGGCGGATGATGGCGGCGATGGCGCAGCAGGATTGCGGCCAGTGCGGCTATCTCTGCCAGACCTATGCCGAAGCGATCGAGAGCGGCACGGAGACGAGCCTGTCGCGCTGCGTGCCGGGCGGCAAGGAGACATCGCGCAAGCTGAAGGAGCTCATCGCGGAGGCGCCGGGCCCGGCCGCCGTGGCGGTCGCGCCGATGGCGCCAGCACCGGCAGCGGCAGCCGCCGTGTCGCCGCTCGCCGCCCCGCAGACGGAGGCGCGGTTCGAAGGCGCCCTGCGGCTGACCCGCGAGACGTCGGCCAAAGACACGCGGCACGTGGTGTTCCATCTCGAAGATGCGAAGGCCAGGTACGACGTCGGCGATGCGTTCGCCGTATTCGCCACCAACTGTCCCGACCTCGCGGCGGCGGTGATCGATCGGCTCGGCGGCACGCGGGACGACGAGGTCGAGTGCCCGGACGGCCGGCGGCGCGCCCTGTTCGACGCGCTGGTCTCGGCGTGCGACATCACGCGGCCATCCGACAATGCCGTCGAGGTGCTCGCATCGCGGGCGACCGGCCCCGGCGAGAGCGACCGGTTGCAGGCGCTGGCCGAAGGCTATCCGGGCGCCGAGCCGGCTGACGCGGACCTCCTCGACCTGCTCGATGCGTTTCCGTCGGCACGGCCGCCGATCCAGGAGCTGATCTCGGCGCTCTCACCGCTGCAGCCGCGGCTGTACTCGATTGCCTCATCGCTAAAGGCGGTGCCCGGGCAGGTCCATCTCACCGTCGACACGGTGCGCTACGAGCGCCGGCGGCGGCTTCGCAAGGGCGTGGCCTCGACGTTCCTCGCCGAGCGGGCGCGGGCCGGATCGGCGGTGCCGGTCTCGTTCCAGGCCGCGCATAATTTCCGCCTGGGCAAGCCGGACGCACCGATCATCATGATCGGCCCGGGGACCGGCGTGGCGCCGTTCCGCGCCTTCCTGCAGGAGCGCCGCGCCACCGGCGCCACAGGGCGCAACTGGCTGTTCTTCGGCTCGCAGCACCGGACGTCGGACTTTCTCTACGAGGAGGACCTCGAGAGCTTCCGCGCCGACGGCCTCCTGACCCGGCTCGACACGGCGTTCTCCCGCGACCAGGCGGATAAGATCTACGTCCAGCACCGGATGCGCGAAGCCGGGGCCGAGCTGTGGGCGTGGCTGCAGGACGGCGCGCATGTCTATGTCTGCGGCGACGCGCAGCGGATGGCGCGCGACGTCGACACGGCCCTGACCATGCTGGTGGCGAAGCACGGCCGCATGGAGATGGCCGCGGCCAAGACCTATGTCGCCTCGCTCGGCCGTGAAGGACGCTATCAGCGCGACGTGTATTAGTCGTCATTGCGAGCGAAGCGAAGCAATCCAGTCTGCTCGCTTCTGGATTGCTTCGTCGCTACGCTCCTCGCAATGACATGAAAATTGCCTAACCACGGCGCGGCCTCTATCGTGGCTCCCGGTCATACGACGAACACCGGGAGGAGCCATGCCGCGCATTTCTTTGGCAGCGCCTGAGAACCTCAACGCCGAGCAGCGTCGCGTCTACGACGCCATCGCCTCGGGCCCGCGGGCCGGCGTGCGCGGGCCGTTCCTGGCGCTGCTGCATCAGCCGGCGCTGGCGGACAAGTGGCAGCAGCTCGGCGAGGTCCTGCGCTATCGCACCAGCCTGACGCCGCGCCTCAGCGAGCTGGCCATCCTGGTCACGGCGCGCCACATGGATTGCCAATACGAATGGGTCGCGCATGAGAAACATGCGACAGCCGGCGGCCTGTCGACGGACGTGATCGCCGCGATCAAGGCCGGGCGCCGGCCGAAGCTCGCGGCCGACGAGCAGGCGGTTTATGACTATGCGATCGAGTTGCACGAGCGCCATGTCGTCTCGCCCGAAACCTATGACCGCGCCCGCACCGCGTTCGGGCCGGTCGGCGTGGTCGAGCTCACGGCCCTGCTCGGCTATTACACCATGGTCGCCATGACCTTGAACGCGCACGAAATCCTGCCGGAGGGCCCGCCGCCGCTGCCCAAGCGCGCGTGACCGGGCCGATGTGAGCGTCGAAAGAAAATAAAGGGGGGGAACAGGTTCATGATCATCATCCGGCTCTTTGCCGTCCTGGGGCTGTCCGTGCTTGCGGCACCGGGACTCGCGCAAACGCCCGCCTACCCGTCGAAGACGATCCACATGGTGGTGCCCTTCCCGGCCGGCGGCCCGAACGATTTCTTCGCCCGCGTGCTGGTCAACAAGCTGACTCAGGCGGTGAACCAGCCGGTGGTGATCGAGAACCGGCCGGGTGCCGGCGGCGTCACCGGCTGCGAATTCGTGGTGAACTCACCTCCCGACGGGCACACGCTCGTCCTCACCAGCATGGGAGCGCTCACCATCATCCCGGCCATCAGCGAAAAGCCGATCTTCGATCCGTACAAGGACCTGGCGCAGGTGACGATTGTCGCGAAGGTGCCGGAAGTTCTGGTCGCCACTCCGCAGCTCGGGGTGCGCACGGTGAAGGAACTGGTGGCCAAGGCGAAGGCGAAGCCGGGCACGGTCAATTTCGCGTCGACCGGCAGCGGCGGCATGCCGCACCTGGCGAGCGAGCTGTTCAAGCACGAGGCCGCGATCGACATCGTCCACGTGGCGTATCGCGGCGCGGCACCGGCGGTGAACGATCTGCTGGGCGGTCATGTCGAGATCATGTTCGCCGATATCCCGGTGCTGCTGCCGCACATCGAATCCGGCAAGCTGGTCGCGTTGGCGCTGGGCACCAGCGGCGGGCGGGCAGCAACCCTGCCCGACGTGCCGACGACGGGCGAGGCCGGCTATCCGAAGGTGAGCGCCGACAACTGGTATGCGCTGCTGGCGCCGGGAGCGACGCCGAAGCCGGTCATCCAGACGATCAACAAGCTCATCGTCGCCGCCCTCAACGACCCCGAGCTGCAGCAGATGTACGCCAAGCAGGGCGCCCTCGCCGCGCCGTCCACGCCCGAGGAGTTCATTGCGTTCCAGCGCAGCGAGACCGAGAAATGGGGCGGGCTCGCCAAGGCGGTGGGGGCGAAGATAGAGTGATAGACAGAGTTTCTCTGTCGATCACTCTACCCCCGCGAAAGCGGGGGTCCAGCAAGACTGGATGCCCGCCCAGGTGCTCGCGAAACGCGACACCGACGCGGGCATAGCGATGTTTCTCTAAGCCGAGGTCGATCATGAAAGTCGCCGTATTGGACGATTACCAGAACGTCGCGTTGAAGATGGCGGATTGGGGCAAGCTGCGCGGCAAAGCGGAGATCACCGTCTTCACCGATCATGCCGAGGGCGTCGACGCGGTCGCCAAGCGGCTGGCGCCATTCGACATCGTGTGCTGCATGCGTGAGCGCACGCCCTTCAAGCGCGACCTGTTCAAGAAGCTTCCCAATCTGAAGCTCCTGATCACCACCGGGTCGCGCAACCTCTCGATCGACGTCGAAGCGGCGAACGAGTGCGGCGTCACGGTCTGCCACACCAACAATCCGGCCTCGGCGCCGCAGATGGTGCAGTTCACCTGGGGGATGATCCTCGCCTTCCTGCGCCACATCCCGCTGGAGGAGCAGAACGTCCGGGGCGGCGGCTGGCAGACCACCATCGGCAACACGATCCACGACAAGACCCTCGGCGTCATCGGGCTCGGCAAGATCGGCGCCGGCGTCGCCAAGATCGGCCAAGCGTTCGGCATGAAGACGATCGCCTGGAGTCAGAACATGACGCCCGGCAAGGCGGCCGCGGCCGGTGCCACGGCGGTGAGCAAGGAGGAGCTGTTCTCCTCGGCCGACATCATCTCGCTGCACCTGGTGCTGAGCGAGCGCAGCCGCGGCATCGTCGGTGCGCGCGAGCTGGGCATGATGAAGAAGACCGCGGTGCTGGTGAACACGTCGCGCGGGCCGCTGGTCGACGAGGCAGCACTCCTGAAGGCGCTGCGGGCAAAGCAGATCGCCGGTGCGGCGCTCGACGTCTACGACCAGGAGCCGCTGCCGCCGGATCACCCGCTTCGCAAGCTCGACAACGTCGTGGTGACGCCGCATGTCGGCTTCGTCACCGAGGAGACCTACCGGATCTATTTCAACGACGTGGTCGAGGACATCCTGGCCTTCCTCGACAGCAAGCCGGTGCGGGTCTTGAAGCCGGGCGGCGCGGAATAGACGCTCACCCCCCACCCTACCCTCCCCCGCAAGGGGGGAGGGTGAAGACTTTAGGCGAGCCCTCCCTCTTACCCCCTCCCCCTCGACGGGGGAGGGTTGGGGTGGGGGTGAATCCCTAGAGAATAAAGCTCACCGAGCCCAGCGAGCCGAGCTCCAGGGCGTCGAGCACAGCTTCGCGGCTCTTGATCTTGAAGCCGCCGTCCTCGACGCGCAGGCCAAAGCGGTAACGCCCGACATATTCGCGGATCTGCTCGTTGCGGCGATAGCGGTAGACCACGAAATTCGCCTCGACCTGCAGATCCGCACCCGAGCGTCCGACGATCCGCACATTGCTGATCATCCGCCGGGTGCGGGACGGCGGGTATTCAGCGTGCGCGTTCTTGTCCTTGAGCCGCAGCACCCGCGCCTTGATCCGCCGGATGTCGTCGGCGATGGTGAACAGCGTGGTGGCGGGATCGGCGTCGGGCCGGTCGTTGGACGGCACGCGGTACGTCGCGTCGTCGGTGAGCAGGGCCAGCCAGTCGTCGAGCCGCCACGCGTCGAGCAGGGCGGCCTCGTGGTAGAGGAAGTCTTCGACCTGCTGCCGGGTCACCGCGGCCGCCGGCGTCGCGGCGTCAGGCGGCATGGCGCCCTGCCGTCATGAACTTGTCCCATTGCAGCCAGAACGTGCGGAGATGCAGCTCGTCGGTGTTGAGCTGGTCCTCGTTCTTGCCCATGCCGCGGGTCATCACCGACCACGGCACCTCGCGATAGGTGGCCATGCCGGCCTGGACCGATTCGAGCGCCTCGACGTCGTCGGGGGTCGCGAAGCCGCCCGGCCCGTAGAACGTGAGGAAGCTGTCGAGGCGGATCGAGCGCGCCGCGGCGGTCTCCTCCTTCGGGCCCAGCGCCCAGGCCCGCACCTTCATGTGATCGGCGGCCACCGGGTGGAAGGTGCGCACCGTCACCGCCGAGCCGTCGTTGATGACCAGGTTCGGGAAGATCACCAGGTTGCGGTTGGTGTCGGCGACGCGCGCCGCCCGCGTCTCGCCGAGCCGGGCCACGAGCTCGGCGCGGATCCGCTCGATCTCGGGCTTCGCCGCCTCGCCGTAGATCGGGATCCATTTCGCGACCGGCCGGCCGCGGAAATTCACGTTGTCGATCACCGCATGGCCGTTGCCGAGCGACTTGCCGATGCCGTGGGCCGGCAGCAGATGGCCCCTTTCCGGCCGCTTCATCTCCACACCCGACCGCTTCATGTAATCGAGCCAGGTCGAATGCGTGGTCAGCAGGTGATAGTCGTCGAAGCTGTTCTCGACCAGGAGCTTCCAATTCGCCTTGATGTCGTATTCCTGGGTGCCCTGGATGATCTCCATCCGGCCGGACGGCGACTGGTCGATGACCAGGTCGATATAGTCCTTGGCCCCGGCGAGATACTCGTCGAGCGGCATCGCGGTTTTGTCGAAGTTGACGAACACGAAGCCGCGATAGCTCGCCACCTGCGGCGGCTCGGCCAGGCCGTACTGGCACTTGTCGAAGCTCGCCGGATACGAGGTGGCGCCGGGGACGCCGTCGAGCGCGCCGTCCCGGTTGTACGTCCAGCCGTGGTAGAAGCAGAAATAGCTCCTCGCGTTGCCCTCCGGCTCGCGGCAGACGATGGCCCCGCGATGGCGGCAGACGTTCAGGAACAGGATCGACCAGGGTCGCGCGGTTCACCTGGAAGTTCAGCCCCTCGGGCTCGTTCACCACGAACGTTCGGTCGTTCATAAGGCCTCACATGCTGCGCCGCCGCGATAAGCAATGTTTGCGGCGGCGTCCATCTCCTAATTATACTCGTCCGCCTACGGAGGAACACCCACCCGATGAATGCCCCGAACACCACTCGCCGGCGGCTTCTGGCCGGCGCGGTCGGGCTTGCCGTCGCCACCGCCTGCCGCGGCGCAGCCGCCCAGGAGGCGTATCCCGCTCCGGGCCGGCTGGTCAAAATCATCGTGCCGTACACGCCCGGCACCGGGGCCGACATCCTGTCGCGCCTCCTCGGCCCGAAGCTCGGCGAACGCTGGAAGACCTCATTCGTCACCGAGAACCGGCCCGGCGCCAGCAGCACGCTCGGCGCCGCCCTGGTCGCCAACGCGGCCCCCGACGGCTACACCTTCCTGTTCACCGCCACCTCGTTCGGCACCAGCGCCGTGGTCGAGAAAAACGTGCCGTACAACCCGGTGAAAGACTTCACGCCGGTATCGCTGATCGCGACCAGTGCGGTGTCCCTGCTCGTCGCCGACAACGTGCCGGTGAAGACCGTTGCCGAGTTCATCTCGTATGTGAAGAAGCAACCCGGCAAGCTCAACTACTCCTCGCCGGGCAGCGGCACGCCGCAGCACCTGGCGATGGAGCTGTTCAAGCTCGAGACCGGCATCGATATCGTGCACGTGCCCTATAAGGCGTCCGGCGGGGCGACGACCGACCTGATCGGCGGGCATGTCCAGGCGATGATGGTGCCGCTGCAAACGGGGGCGCCGTACGTCGCCGCCGGCCAGGTCAAGATGCTGGCGGTGACGACCGATGAGCGCTCGCCGGCGTTTCCCGATGTGCCGACCATGAAGGAGCTCGGCTTCCCGAAGCTGGTCGTCTATACGTGGTACGGTGCATTGGCGCCGCCGAACACGCCGGCGCGGTTCGTCGAGAAGCTGAATTCCGACATCAACGCGCTGCTCCAGGAACCGGACATCCGCGAGGCGCTGGCCAAGCAGGGCATGACTCCCGGCGGCGGCCCGCCCGAGCGCATGGGCAACCTGTTGCGCGAGGAGCTTGCCCGCTGGGCCCGGGTCGTGGCCAATGCCGGCATCAAGGCAGACTGACCGACATCACCGACGTCCCATAAGGGGGGAACAAATGAGCCTGATCGAAGATCTTGTCGCGTCGTACCGCGTCCTCGCCGAGCACGGTGTCATCGACGGATATGGCCACGTGAGCGTGCGCTCGGACCGCGATCCCAAGCGCTACTTCATCTCGCGCTCGCTGGCGCCCGAGCTGGTCACCGAGGACGACATCATGGAGTTCGACCTCGACAGCAACCCGCTCGAGCAGCGCGGCCGCGAGATGTACCGCGAGCGCTACATCCACGGCGAGATCTACAAGTCGCGGCCGGAGGTGATGGCGGTCGTGCACAACCACTCGCCGTCGATCATTCCCTTCGGGATCACGACCTGCCAGCTCCGGCCCGTGTTCCACATGGCCGCGTTCGTCGGCGACGGCATCCCGAACTTCGAGATCCGCAAGGTGCAGAAAGGCAGCAATCTTCTCGTCGAGACGCCGAAGCTCGGCAAGGCGCTGGCCACGACCCTGGGCAAGAAGCCGGCGGCGCTCATGCGCGGCCACGGCTCGGTCACCGTCGGCGAGGACCTGGCGCGGGCGATCGGCCGCGCGATCTACCTCGAGCTCAATGCCAAGCTGCAGATGCAAGCGCTCTCGCTCGCGGGCAGCCGCGGCAAGATCACCTATCTCGACGGGGCCGAGGTGAAGGCCTCGGCGCCGGTCCAGACCTACGGCCGTGCCTGGAACCTGTGGCGCCGCAAGGGCCTGGCGCTGCTGAAGGATGGCGGCTAGGACGTGTCCTCATAAATCGAGATTGGTGAGCGGGGCCTAGCCCGTTTCCGCTTTGCAGCGATTTTCGGCCCTAAGCTGACCGCCACGGCAGGTCCGAGATGTGCCAATCAGCGACATAAATCGGCAGTCATGGCACTCACCTTGCGTGATTTGGTGCAGCTCCTCGAACTGAGCGTGTGCCTTGGCTCAGGCATTCATTCCACCATCGACAGTAAGATTTGCCCCGGTAATGTATGAGGACTCCGGACCGGTGACGAAGGCCACCATTGCCGCGATCTCGTCCGGACGGCCATAACGTTCGAGCGCCGTGGCGGCCTTTTGCGGCACCGCCCAATCGCCGGAGGCGGGATTCAAATCCGTGTCGATTGGGCCCGGCTGGACGTTGTTGACCGTGATACCCCGGCTCCCGATTTCTCGAGCCAGCGCATGATTGACTCGAACCGATAAGCCTACTTGCGGCACTGAACGAGCCGGCATCGACCGTCCGCACGAACGCGACCAGGCCTGTCGTCTTTTCGAGGATAGTGGCCATCTACGATCCTCAGGAATAAGTGAATCCACCAAATCGGCAATTCCGAGAATATTTGGATGATCTATTTTTAGGGGGCAGTCAACCGGAGGCCCTCATGCCCGACGATCAGCATCCCACCATTCGCAGCGACGCCTTGGCAAATGGTCACCATGCGTCGAGCGACGCACGCGTCGATCTTCGGGAATTTCCGCTTGCGCCAAGTGCCGCGAATCGAGGCCGCTCACCGGCCGCGATTGCCATTGGCGCCCTGATCGTCGCTGCCGGCCTGGGCTTGTGGGCCTATGACAGTTTCACGGCGCCGCCTGTGACCGCGGCGGCGTTGCCGCCGCCCAGCGTCGTGGTCTCGGCGCCGATGCAGGCGAATGTTGCCAACCGCACCGACCTCACCGGTCAGCTCTCCGCGGTGAACCAAGTCGTGCTGCACGCCCAGGTCAGCGGCTACCTGACCGAGATCCATTTCAAGGACGGTCAGATCGTGCACAAGGGCGATCTGCTGTTCGTGATCGATCCGCGGCCGTACGAGATCCAGCTCGAACAGGCGAGTGCGCAATTCCAGACGGCATCGGCCACGGTAGCGCTGGCCAATAAGCAGATCGGCCGCAGCGCGCAGCTGAATCGCCTCGGTTACGAGTCCGACGAACGTCTGGATGAGCGAACGCAAGGGCAGCGCGCGGCTGCCGCGACCGTCAAGTCGGCGGAAGCAGCCATTCATGCAGCCCAGCTCAATCTCGAGTTCACCCGCATCACGGCGCCCTTCACCGGCCGTGTGAGCCGGCGGCATGTCTCGATCGGTAGCCTGATCACCGGTGGCCCCGGCGCCACCGGCGCGACCGAGCTCACCACCATCGTCTCGCTCGATCCCGTCTATCTCGACTTTGACATGAGCGAGGCAGATTACGTCGCTTACAAGCACTCGGCCAATGCGCGGCCCGAAGCCACCAACACGGTTCAGATTAGCCTGGACGGCGAGCGCCCCTGGTCGCGGACCGGCGTTCTGGACTTCCTCGACAACCAGATCGACCGCAGCAGCGGCACGCTGCACGCGCGCGCCACGCTCTCCAATGCGGATTTGGCGATCGCGCCGGGTGCGTTCGCCCGGGTGCGCGTGCCGCTCTCGGCCGCGGCGCCCGGACTGCTGGTGCCCGACGCCGCCATCGGCACCGATCAGGCAGGCAAGCTGGTAATGGTCGTCCAAGACGACGGCGTCGTGGTGGCGAAGCCGGTCGAGACCGGCCAGCTCGAAGACCATGCCATGCGCGTGATCACCCACGGCCTCTTGCCGACCGATCGGGTCATCGTGCAGGGCCTGATGCGCGTGCGCCCCGGCATGACGGTCGAGCCGCACCGGCAGACCATCGACGCAACCATCAAGGGCTGAGGACCAGATCATGCGCATATCGCATTTCTTCATCAGCCGGCCGATCTTCGCGATCGTCCTGTCGCTATTCATCACGATCGTCGGCGCCGTCGCTTATTTCGCGCTGCCGGTCGCCCAGTATCCCGAGGTGGCACCGCCAACGATCCAGGTGACCGCCAGCTATCCCGGCGCCTCGGCTGAGGTGTTGAGCAAGACCGTGGCGACGCCCCTCGAGCAGCAGCTCAACGGCATCGAGAACCTGCTCTATTTTTCCAGCCAGTCGACCGGCGACGGCAAGCTGGTCGTGACCCTGACCTTCAGGCTCGGCACAGACCTCAATACGGCCGAATCGCTGACGCAAAGCCGTGTCCTGATCGCCCAGCCGCGTCTGCCGGAACCCGTGCAGCAACTGGGCCTGACGGTTAAGAAGGTATCGAGCGACTATCTGATCGTGCCCCATCTCTATTCGCCTGACGGCTCGCGCGATCAGCTCTACCTGTCGAACTACGCCACCCTTCACATCAAGGATGCGATCGCCCGGCTCGACGGCGTCGGCGACGTCCAAACCTTCGGCGCCCGGGACTACGCCATGCGCATCTGGCTCGACCCAGCCAAGGTGGCCGCAGACGATCTCACCGCCGGCGACGTGGTCGCGGCCTTACGGGCCCAGAACGTCCAGGTGTCTGCCGGCGTGCTGGCGCAGCCGCCGGTCGGCTCATCGGGCGCGTTTCAGGTCAATGTCGAAACCCTGGGGCGCCTGACCGATCCGGTGCAATTCGCCGACATCATCGTCAAGTCCGATGCCAACGGCCGGGTGACCAGAGTGCGCGATATCGGCCGCGTCGAACTGGGCGCGCTCGACTACAGCGCCAACGGTTACAAGGACCATGTTCGGTCCGTGCCGATCCTGATCTACAGGCAACCGGGCTCGAACGAACTGACCACTGCGCGCGAGATCCGCAAGACCATGGCCGAGCTGGCCAAGGATTTTCCTCCCGGCGTCGCCTATGACAACCAATATGACGCGACCGTGTTCATCACACAGTCCGTGCATGAAGTGGTCGTGGCCATTATGGTCGCGATCGTGCTGGTCGTGCTGGTCGTCATCCTGTTCCTGCAGACTTGGCGGGCTTCGATCATCCCAATCGCCGCCATCCCGGTGTCGCTCGTCGGTACCTTCGCCGTCCTGGCTGCCGTGGGATTCTCGCTCAACAACCTGTCGCTGTTCGGACTGGTGCTCGCGGTCGGCATCGTCGTCGACGACGCCATCGTCGTCGTCGAGAATGTCGAACGCAACCTGCGCCTAGGCTATTCCTCGGCGGAAGCCGCCCGCCGGACCATGGACGAGGTCGGGGGCGCGCTGATCGCGATCGCACTCACACTCTGCGCGGTGTTCGTCCCCGCCGCCTTCATCGCGGGCATCTCGGGCGAGTTCTTCCGCCAGTTCGCAGTCACCATCGCCGCCTCGACGATCATCTCCTGCTTCGTCTCGCTCACGCTGAGCCCCGCACTCTGTGCTGTCCTGCTGCTGCCGCACCGGGCCCACGATACCGCCCAGCACCACTCCCTGCCGGTACGGCTCGTCGGAGGGTTCTTCGCGGCCTTCAATCGCGGTTTCGAGTGGCTGTCCGACCGATTCGGCCGGCTGACCAGCCGTCTGATCCGGGCGAGCGCCATCGTGCTGATCGCCTACGCTGGCCTGATTGCGCTCACCGGCGTGCAGTTCAGCCGCGCGCCCACCGGCTTCATTCCCCAGCTCGACCAGGGGTATCTCATCACGGTCGTGCTGCTGCCGCCCGGCTCTTCGCTCGCCCGGACCGACGCCGTTGTGCGCGAGGTGAACGAGATCCTGACCACGATACCAGGTGTCTACTCCACAGCCGCTTTTGCCGGCCTGGATGGGGCTACACTGACGAATGCCTCCAACGACGGCGCCATCTTCTCGGTGTTCAAGCCATTCGAGGAGCGTGACGCCCAGGGCCTCACGGCCGACGTGATCCTGGCGTCGATCAACAAGCGGCTGGCCACGATCGACGGCGCGTTCGTGATCACCATCCTGCCGCCGCCGATCAATGGCATCGGCAATGCCGGTGGCTTCAAGATGATGCTGGAGGACAAGAAGAACCTCGGCCCAGAGGCGCTCGAGGCCGCGGCACAGGAGCTCGCAGCGGCGGCCAATGCAGACCCACGCCTGGCAGGCGTGTTCACGCCCTTTACCAGCACCACACCCAATGTCTATGCCGATATCGACCGTTTCCGGGCCGCCAAGCTGGGCGTGCCGGCACAGCGAGTTTTCGAGGCGCTGCAGGTCTATCTGGGCTCGGCCTACATCAACGACTTCAACTATCTGGGCCGGACCTATCAGGTCATTGCGCAGGCGGATGAAGCCTATCGCCTTAGCGCCGACGATATCGCCCGCTACAAGACCCGCAACGATGCCGGCGAGATGGTGCCAATCGGCTCGGTCGCAACCTTTCGCGACACGGCCGGGCCCTATCGCGTGCCGCGCTACAACCAGTTCCCGGCGGCCGAGGTCCAGGGAAACGCAGGATCTGGCGTCTCGAGCGGCACGGCTATGGCAACGATGGAAGAACTGGCCGCCAAGCACTTGCCGGACGGCATCGGGTACGAGTGGACCGACCTCTCCTATGAGCAGAAACAGGCGGGCAACACGGCGATCTACGTGTTCGGGGCCTCGGTGCTGTTCGTGTTCCTGGTGCTGGCTGCGCAATATGAAAGCTGGTCGCAGCCGCTATCGGTCATCCTGATCGTGCCGATGTGTCTGCTGGCTGCGGTCTCGGGCTTGCTGTTCCGCGGCATGAGCATCGACATCCTGGCTCAGATCAGCTTCGTCGTGCTGGTGGCGCTCGCTTCCAAGAACGCCATCCTGATCGTCGAGTTTGCCAAGCAGGCGGAAGATGCAGGCGACACGGTGCGCAACGCTGCCGTGCAGGCCGCCGGGACGCGCCTGCGGCCGATCCTGATGACCTCGCTCGCCTTCATCCTGGGTGTGGTACCCCTCGCGGTGGCCACTGGCGCCGGCGCCGAGATGCGTCAGTCGCTCGGCACGGCCGTGTTCTTCGGCATGCTCGGCGTTACCCTGTTCGGCCTGATATTC
>WNFI01626720.1_pt1 | contig 37649 bp, 29 predicted proteins | sample 5400471 | NCBI WGS metagenome assembly WNFI01 (sample SAMN13153348, study PRJNA577476) | soil metagenome | isolation source: 100 cm saprolite on Douglas fir-dominated hillslope | place: USA:California | collected 2013-09-17 | reverse complement strand
CGTTCCGGCACAATGGATGATCGATGCGACGACGGTACGCGCTTCGGACACTTATCTGCTACCAGGCAGGGCTACGAAGAAGTTCGGTTACGGCTATCTCTTGTGGTTATTTCCCGGTGAGAGACGTCAGTTCGCACTGCTGGGATACAAGGGTCAGTATGTTTGCGTTGATCCGGTCTCCAAGCTCGTCATGGTGCACACTGCCGTTGAGGATCCGACTTACAAAGACGAGCCGTGGGCATTGTGGTCGGCGTTGGTCGACCAACTCGGCTAAACGGTGTTGCCCTGATACAAGCTCCGAGTCGGCCGCTTTGGGTCATGTGCGACGATATCGCCATGTCCGCTCTCTCGTCCGCTCTCCACAATACCGGACATTACCACATCGGTCCCGCGTCGAATCTACAAACAGCCGGTACAGGGGCCGCGGCTCCTGCATCCTTGCCTCGGGCGATTTTGGCGAACATGACGCGCGGACGATCGACCTAATGGTCGGCACACCGACTGCAACGAGTCTGCACGGAGTCTGCTGTCTGGGCGCTTCGCCTGGCTTTTGCCTGATCGCAATTTGGCGAAGGACAGCGCGGGAACGGTGAGGCGCAGACCACCGACCGCTTGATAGCAGGATAAAGGGCGCAAGGTGCGCCGCGGTCGGTCGTGTGACAGTGTAGAGGCTTATTGCAATCTTTCTGGCATGGCCGCACCCTGCAGAAATCTAACTTCTCCTTTGCGCTCAACATGTCAGCGCAATGTGCGGCGTTGGCGCGCCGTTGGGCCTGGCAAGGCGCTGCCGGACCAGCCGACGCCCCTCAAGGCTCGCGCCGTGCGCGCCCGGCTCCGCCGGCTGGCGGCCTTGACCGGCGCCGGCTGGCCCGGCGTTTGACGGCCATGCGCCGATGGCTCGGCGCGAGCGATATGCCGCTCCTCCCGTTAAGGGGCACGGCGTGGCCGCGAACAAACTTGCGCCGTTCTCTGGTTTGAGTCTGCTGCCCGCGAGGCGCCATGGCTCATCAAAAATCTCGACCGAGACGAACGCAGTCACCGGGATCGTTGCCCGACGATCTCTACGACTATCTACGGCCAGCAGCTCGACGAAGAGGGCGGCCGGCCAGGAAGGATCGGTCCGAGTGGACCGTAACCGACGACTGGCCTGAGGAGGTCCCGATCACCGAGGCCGAGATCGAGGTCTTTGAGGCTTGGTTCGGCGATCTGTTCGACGAATTGTTCTCAACCCGCCATTGACCCTCTTGGTTTGGAGATCGCCATGACGACGCTGGTTCGTGCTGCCCTCTACCTGCGAGTCTCGACCGGCCGACAAGCCGAGAACGATCTTTCCATCCCGGACCAGCGCCGCCAGGCCAAGGCCTATTGCGCATCGCGGGGCTGGGAGATCGTCGCCGACTATGTCGAACCGGGTGCATCGGCCACAGACGATCGGCGGCCGGAATTTCAGCGCATGATCGATGCGGCAACCACCAAGCCGCCGGCGTTCGACGTGATCCTGGTCCACAGTTTCAGCCGCTTCTTCCGCGACCAGTTCCAGCTCGAGTTTTACGTCCGCCGCCTCGCCAAGGCCGGCGTCCGGCTGGTGTCGATCACCCAGGAGCTCGGCGACGATCCCATGAGCAACATGATCCGGCAGATCATGGCGCTGTTCGACGAGTACCAGTCCAAGGAGAACGCCAAGCACACGCTTCGGGCCATGAAGGAGAACGCGCGGCAAGGCTTCTGGAATGGGTCCTTACCGCCGATCGGCTATCGGATCGTGGAGGCCTCCGAGCAACGTGGACACCGGACCAAGAAGACCTTGGAGATCGACCCCGTCCAGGCCGAGACCGTGCGCCTGATCTTCCGCCTGGCGCGCGAGGGTAGCGGAAGCTCGGGGCCGATGGGCGTCAAATCCATAGCCACCCACTTGAACGCTATCAGCATCCGCACCCGCGACGGCGGGCGCTGGGGTGTCGATGCCGTTCACAAGGTGCTGACCCGGACAACCTACATCGGCCGGCACCGCTTCAATACCAAGTTCTGGAAGACCCGCGAGCGCAAGGCGGAGACTGAAATCGTGGAAATGGCGGTGCCAGCAATCGTCGACAAGGATGAATTTGAGGTCGTCCAAATGCTTCTCAAGAGCCGCAGTCCGGCGATGGTCGCGCCAAGGATCGTCAGCGGTCCCACGCTCCTTACCGGCATCTGCTTCTGCGCTGCTTGCGGTGGAGCGATGACGCTACGTACCGGCAAGAGCGGCCGTTACCGCTACTACACCTGTTGCACCAAAGCCCGCCAGGGCGAGACCGGTTGTCCGGGTCGCACCGTCCCCATGGAAAAACTCGACAATCTGGTCGCGGAGTACATCGAGCAGCGTTTGTTACAGCCCAAGCGTCTTGAGCAGCTTTTGTCACACGTACTCGATCGCCGCACCGAGCGAGCGGAACGGCGAAAGTCACACATTGCCGAATTGCGTAAGCGGGCGGCCGAAGCAGACGCCAAACTCAAGCGGCTCTATGATGCCATCGAGAACGGCGTCGCCGATCTCTCCGACCCCATGCTAAAGGACCGCATCGGTGAACTGAAGGCCACGCGCGACCAGGCCCGCCTTGACGCAGAGCGGGCCGAGGACGCGATTGATCGCGCCGGCCCGACCATCACGCCACAGACCCTCAAGAACTTTGCCAGAACAGCCCGCAAGGGAATGCGGACCGATGGCGGCGGCTACCGCCGCGATCACCTTCGTGCGCTCGCCCAACGCTGGCGCGCCCGGCGAGACTCGAACTCACGACCTCTAGCTCCGGAGGCTAGCGCTCTATCCAACTGAGCTACGGGCGCAGCTTTTGGACGGCGCGGACAGTAACGGAATCGGGCGCCGCCTGCAATTGGCCCCCGCCCTCCTGAAACCGTTCCTCCAACTTGGTCGTTGTCAGACGGGACCATCGGGCACCGCGTTGCCGCGGGACTGCGCTTTGGGTCACGCGGGCATGCGAAAACATGGGACGAAAGAATTGCGAATTGCAGTCGCGAAAACCGGCCTTGCAATTCTTTTGGTGTGATTTGCGATGAAACTTCAACGGCTTACAAAACAATTGCAGAATTGCGCCGGATTCAGGGGGGCGGGCGGACCGTACGCCCGCGACTGCGGTCGCGCGCCCTTATGGGCGCGAAGCCCCAGTCCTATTCAGAAATGGGGAATGCGGATGCATTCCGCCCGGCGTCTGAGGGACTACTTATGAGACTCTGCTGTCCGCGTGTAGGCGGAGATCGGCTTCTCATCGCCGGACGGCAGCGGGTTGGGGGTGGCCGGGTCCAGCGTCCAGAACGCCACGTCGTGGATGGCGAGCTCCGCGTCCAGGTCGCGCAGCAGCATGTGATAGCCCTTGGGATAGACGACGAGGCGCCGCTGCACCGTCGCCTTGACCGGCAGCCGCTTCAGCAGGATGTCGCTGGGACCGCCGGGGATGAGATCGTCCTTGGCGCCCAGCATGATCAACGCCGGCAGGTCGAAGTTCCACGACGCGGTCAGGGCGTCGTCCATCAGGTTGACCAGCCCGTAGAACGCGTCGATCCGCGTGTCCTTGATCACCAGCGGGTCGCGGCTGTAGCGGCGCAGCATGTCGATGTTGTCGGAGGGATGGAACAGCGGCCGGCCGCCCGGCTGGCCGGCCAGCCACGGCAGCGTGTGGGCGAAGAACCACAAGGTGCCGCGCTCGACGGCGCTGAACGTCTCGCGGCCGCGCACCGCCGGCGCCACCAGGATGGCGCCCTCGACACCGGGCAGCCGATGCTCGGCGCCGGCGACGATGACCACGGCACCGCCCATGCTTTCGCCGAGCACGTAGAGCGGCAGGGTCGGATAGCGCTGCTTCAGGAGGGCCGTGACGGTCTCGAGATCGGACACCAGGGTCTCGGTGCCCGCCCACATGCCGAAATCGGGCGCCTTGCCGAAGCCGCGCTGGTCGTAGGCATAGGTGATGATGCCCGCACTCTGCCAGTCCTTGGCCGCGTCGTCGAAGGCATAGGAATAGTCGTTGAAGCCGTGCACGGCGAGGATCGGTCGGCGCGCAGGCCGTAACGCCGAGCAGCAGCAGGGCGGCCAGCCAGGCCGGAAGGATGCGCCGCCGCATCACGCCGGTTCGGCCTGCGCGGTCGATCGCGTCAGCTCGAGGAAGATGTCCTCGAGATCGCTCTCTTCGGTCGAGACGTCGAGAATGACCAGGCCCGCGAGGCGCGCCGCCTCGAGCAGCTCGCCCGCCCGCATGCGGCTGGGGCGGTAATGGAACATGATCTCGCGCAGGCCGGTCTGCGTTACCTCGAAGCCGGCGAGGGATGGCGGGATGGCGGTCAGGTCGCGGTCGACGATGATCCGGAGCTCCTTGCGATCGAGCCGCCGCAGCAAGGCCGCGGTCGTGTCGCAGGCGATCAGCTTTCCATGGTTGATGATCGCGATCCGGTCGCAGAGCTGCTCGGCTTCCTGCAGATAGTGGGTGGTCAACAGCACCGTCGTGCCGGCGGCGTTCAGCTTGCGCACATAGGCCCACAGGCTCTGGCGCAGCTCGACGTCCACGCCGGCGGTCGGCTCGTCCAGCACCAGGACCGGCGGCGCATGGACCAGCGCCTTGGCCACCAGCAGGCGCCGGCGCATGCCCCCGGACAGCGTACGCGCATACGCGCTCGCTTTGTCGGCAAGGCCGACCGCCGCCAGGATTTCGTCGGTGCGCCGCTCGGCGGGCGGGACGCCGTACAGGCCGGCCTGCACCTCCAGCGCCTCGCGCGGCGAAAAGAACGGGTCGATGTGGAGCTCCTGCGGCACCACGCCGATGGCGCCCCGGCTGCCGCGCTGGTCGCGGTCGACGTCGAGGCCCCAGATCCGCACCTCGCCCGCGGTCTTGTTGACCAGCCCGGCCAGGATATTGATCAAGGTGGACTTGCCGGCGCCGTTCGGCCCGAGGAGCCCGAACAGCTCGCCCCGCCGGATCGAGAGCGTGACGCCGTCGAGCGCCGGCTTGGCTGTCGCGGCGTAAACCTTGGTGAGTCCCGCGATCTCGACCGCCCATTCGGGCAGGGCGAAAACGGGTGCCCGGACGGTGTGCTGCGGAACGGCGACCATTGTTCTACAGATATAGGGGGTTACGAAATTAGAGCAAATGCGGCTGGTTGCAACTCGGGGCGCAATCGGTATCATCGCGCCAAAGCGCGGGTCAACGCCGAAGGCGCATGGCTGCCTCACAAGGATTTCAATGGCTACGGAACTTCCCACCGGCACGGTCCCGCCTCCGCCCGAGGTGATCGAGGTGGAGACGACCACGGTCGGCTGCGATGGCGGCGGCGGCGCCCTCGGCCATCCGCTGATCTATATCCCGGTCGGCCGCGACGGCACCGGCGAATGCGGCTATTGCGACCGCAAATTCGTGCTCAAGGCCGGCATCCGCCCGAGCGGGCACTAAGGCAAGCACTGGCGCGATCACATCTTTCTCGTCATGCCCGCGAAAGCGGGCATCCATCGCTCCGCTGAACCATGGATTCCCGCCTGCGCTGCGTTGGCGGCCTTCACGGCCGCCGATGGGCGCGAATTATCTGGCGCGGGAATGACGAAGAACAAGAAGGGACGTTCACCCGCGGCGCGGTATTTCCTTTCAATTCCGAATCGCATCGCGATCCGGAATCGCGCTAAAACCTAGCTCATGCCTCCCGCGAAGACTGCCGCCAAGCCTCGGGCCGAAAAGCCGGCCGAGGCGAAATCCGCCGCGAAGCCGGCGGAGAAGCCGCCCGTCGAGACGGTCACGCCGAGCACGGGCAAGAAACTGTGCCTCGTCGACGGGTCCGGCTACATCTTCCGCGCCTATCATGCGCTCGAGATCTACACCAACTACAAGGCGAACCGCGACGAGCCGCCGCCCGAGCTCCTGCCGCAGTTCGGCCTGGTGCGCGAGGCCGCGCGCGCCTTCAACGTGCCGGGCCTGGAAGTGCCGGGCTTCGAAGCCGACGACCTGATCGCCGCCTATGCGCGCGCCGCCGTCGAAAGCGGCTGGAGCTGCACCATCGTGTCGTCCGACAAGGACCTGATGCAGCTCATCCGCCCGGGCGTCGACATGCTCGACCCGATCAAGAACCGGCCGATCGGCGACGCCGAGGTGTTTCAGCGCTTCGGGGTCGGGCCGGAGAAGGTGGTCGAAGTCCAGGCGCTGATCGGCGATTCGACCGACAACGTGCCCGGCGTGCCCGGCATCGGCCCGACCGCCGCGTCCGCGTGCATCAACATGTTCGGCACTCTCGCCAACGTCCTCGACGCGGCCGAAGACACCGAGAAGTTCGTCGCCGTGTTCCAGAATGGCGCCGAGACCGCCGAGAAGGAGCTGTTCAAGCTCACTGGCCGCCCGTGCAAATACGGGCCGACCAGCCGCGAGCTGGGCGCCCTGCTGTTCGAGGAGCTGAAGCTGGCCGGCGGCCAGAAGGACGCCAAGGGCAACTGGGATATCGGCAACGACGGCCTGCAGGCGCTCGCCGGCAAGCACAAGATCGTGAAGCTAGTCCTCGACTGCCGCGAGAAATCGCGCGCGGCCTCGGCGGCGCGCGGCTGGGCCGAGAAGATCACCGCCAACCGCGACCTCGCCGAGACCAGCCTCAAGCTTGTCCAGCTGAAGGACGACGTGACGCTGCCGGCCAAGATCGACGACCTCAAGGTCAAGAAGCCGGATCCGAAAGTCTTGCTGTCGTTCCTGGTCGAGCAGGGGTTCCGCGCCGTCATCACCCGCATGAAGACGGAGGGCCTGATCGACGCGGAGTTCGACGTCGAGTCCGTGCCGAAGATGACCAATGGCGCCGAGACGGCGGAGCGCGAAGCGCCGGCCGGCGACATGCCGCCGAAGCCGATGGCGCCGCGCGAGTGCAAATATCCCATCATCCGCGACCTGAAGGCGCTGAACGCCTGGATCGGGCGGGCGATGAAGGGCGGCAGCGTCGCGGTCTCGTTAAAAAGCGCTTCGGCCGAACGACAGTCGGAGCTGGTGGGGATCTCGCTCGCGGTGGCGCCCGCCGAGGCGTGCTACATCCCGCTGGCAACCGGCCAGCGCAGTGCCGGCGAGGGGCTCGATCTCGGCGGCGGCGCGGGTGCGGCGGCGGATCGGCTGTCGCGCGACGAGGCGATGAAGGCGCTGGCGCCGCTGCTCACGGCACCGTCGGTGCTGAAGATCGGTCACGACATCAAAGAGGCGCGGAAGGTCTTCGCCCGCCACGGCATCGTCGTCGAGCCGTTCGACGACGTGATGCTCATCTCCTATGTGCTGGGCGGCGGCAAGCATGGGCATACCCTGGGCGAGCTCAGCGAAACCTATCTCGGCCACAAGATGCTGACCTTGGATGAGGTCACCGGCACCGGCAAGGCGCGCATCAGCTTCGCCGACGTGCCCCTGGACCGGGCGTGCGAGTTCGCCGGCGAGGACGCCGACGTGACGTTGCGCCTCCACCAGGTCCTGAGGCCGCTGCTGGCGACCCAGCACGTCGCCTCGGTCTACGAATATATCGAGCGGCCGCTCGTTCCGATCCTCCAGGCGATGGAGGAAATCGGCATCGCGGTCGACCTTGCCGAGCTCAGGCGGCTGTCCAACGAGTTCGCGCTGCGCTGCGGCGAGCTCGAGAAGAAGATCACCAAGGAGGCGGGCCGGCCGTTCAACATCGGCTCGCCGCAGCAGCTGGGGCAGATCCTGTTCGACGAGATGGGGCTGCAGCTCCCCGAGGGCATGGTGCCGAAGAAGACCAAGACCGGCGCCTATGCGACGGGCGCCGACGTGCTCGAAGACCTGGCCGCCATCGGCCACAAGCTGCCGCAGCTGGTCCTGGACTGGCGCCAGATCTCGAAGCTGAAATCGACCTATACCGACGCGCTGGTCGAGCAGGTGAGCAAGGACACCGGGCGGGTCCATACCAGCTTTGCCATGGCGGTCGCATCGACCGGGCGGCTGTCGTCCAGCGATCCGAACCTCCAGAACATCCCGATCCGCACCGAGGAAGGCCGCAAGATCCGCAAGGCGTTCGTTGCCGCACCCGGCACCGTGCTGCTGTCCTTCGACTATTCCCAGATCGAGCTGCGCCTCTTGGCGCACGTCGCGGACATCACTGTGTTGCGCGAGGCCTTCCGCGACGGCATCGACATCCACGCGCTGACCGCGAGCCAGGTGTTCAATGTCCCGGTCAAGGGCATGGACCCTATGGTCCGGCGCAAGGCGAAGGCGATCAATTTCGGCATCATCTACGGCATCTCGGCGTTCGGCCTCGCCAATCAGCTCGGCATTCCGCAAGGCGAGGCCCGGACCTACATCGAGGCTTATTTCAAGCGCTACCCCGGCATCCGCGACTACATGGAGCGGACGAAGGAGTTCGCGCGCAAGAACGGCTACGTGACCACGGTGTTCGGCCGCAAGGTCCATCTGCCGGAGATCGCGTCGAAGAACGGTGCGATGCGCAGCTTCCAGGAGCGGGCGGCGATCAACGCGCCGATCCAAGGCGGTGCGGCCGACATCATCAAGCGCGCCATGGTGCGCATCCCGGCCGCCCTCGCCAAGGCCACGCTCGGGGCGAAGCTCCTGCTCCAGGTGCACGACGAGCTGTTGTTCGAAGCCGCCCCCGGCGAGGTCGATGCCACCATCGCCGCGGTCAAAGCGGTGATGGAGAGCGCCGACCGGCCGATCGTCGAACTGACCGTGCCGTTGGTCGTTGAAGTCGGTAAGGGCCCGTCGTGGGCCGACGCGCACTGAGATAGCGGGCCGGCCGCGGCCGCGCTTCCACCCGCTCAGTCGCCGACCGTGCTCCCGCGCCGCCAGTGGGATTTACGCATTTGGTTTCCGTGGGTTTTCAGATTGACCTGTACCGGTCGGTATTGTCTGAACTTGCCAAATGCCCGGTTTTGCAGCGCAAAATACCACAAGGCGCTATAACAAAATCTTAATATGATTTAGTGGCTTAGATCGAATATACGGTGCGGTAGCACCCCGATTTCGCGGGTGCGCCTCAGCCCGCTTAGGGCTGTACCCATACGTACATAATCCTTCCAGGAGTGACCTTTATGGTGAAGTCTTCTCTCGCCGCGGCTGTCGCCGTCTCTGCCGTGCTGCTGGGCACGTCGGCGTTCGCGCAGTCGCCTTATCCTCAGGCCAACCAGCCGGTCTACACGCCGCAGTCGGCTGCGCACGCGCAGGCCCAGGCGGCCAAGGCGCCCGGCCAGTGCGCAAAGGAAGTGTCCAAGATGCAAGACCAGATCGGTCTGCGGGTCCAGCAGTTCGCCACCGGCGCCGAGACTCGCGGGTCGGTGATGTCCGAACTCGACACCGCGTCGAACGCGGCGAAGGCCGGCGACGAAGAGACCTGCTGGCACTGGTACGACCGCGCCCAGCAGACCGTCCGCTAACCCGCCTGTCCGACTGACGCCGCAGGGCGGCTCGTCCGGAGCCGCCCTGCGGGCCCTTCGCGCGCGAACCGATCGCCGCGTCCGCGATCGTTTGCACCTTATTACCGCTTGCTTTGATCGCCGCGTCCGGGCTACGTCCGAATGTGTGTCGGGAGTGGCCACGCTCGTCCGGCGTTGTCCCGATAAAGATAATTCACACTGAGGAAACGCCGTGAAGACGCCCCTCTATAAGGTTCTTTACGTCCAGGTGCTGTTCGCGATCGCGGTCGGCATCATGCTCGGCCATCTGTGGCCCACGCTCGGCATCGAGATGAAGCCGCTCGGCGACGGCTTCATCAAGCTCATCCGCATGATCATCGGCCCGGTGATCTTCTGCACCGTCGTCACCGGCATTGCCGGCATGAACGACATGAAGCGTGTCGGGCGGGTCGGCCTCAAGGCGATCGTCTATTTCGAGGTCGTTTCGACCTTTGCGCTGATGATCGGGCTGGTCACCGCAAACCTGTTCCGTCCCGGCGAGGGCTTCAACGCCGATCCCGCCACGCTGGACGCACGGGCGATCGCGAACTTCACACGCCAGGCGCAATCGCAAAGCACCGTCGATTTCCTCCTGAACATCATCCCGAGCAGCCCGGTCGACGCGTTCGCCAAGGGCGACATCCTGCAGATCCTGTTCTTTTCCCTGCTCTTCGGCTTTGCCCTCGCGGGTCTCGGCGAGCGCGGGCACCGCCTCACCCAGTTCATCGACGACCTGAACAAGGCGATTTACCGTCTCGTCCATGTCATCGTCCGCGTCGCGCCGATCGGCGCGTTCGGCGCCATGGCCTTCACCATCGGCCAGTACGGCATCGGCTCGCTTCAGAACCTGGCCTATCTGATGGGGGTCTTCTATCTGACCGCCATCCTGTTCGTGGTGCTCGTCCTGGGCACGATCGCGCATTTCGCTGGCTTCAGCATCTTCCGGCTGATCGCCTACATCAAAGAGGAGCTGCTGATCGTGCTCGGCACCAGCTCGTCCGAAGCGGCCTTGCCGCCGCTGATGGAAAAGCTGGAAAAAGCCGGGTGCGACAAGTCGGTGGTCGGCCTCGTCGTGCCCGCCGGATACTCGTTCAACCTCGACGGCACCAACATCTACATGACCATGGCGGCCCTGTTCGTCGCCCAGGCCACCAACACGCCGCTGACGCTGGGACAGGAACTCACCATCCTGATCGTCGCGATGCTGACCTCAAAAGGCGCCAGCGGCGTCACCGGCTCGGGCTTCATCACGCTCGCCGCGACCCTCGCCGTGGTGCCGACGATTCCGGTGGCCGGCATGGCGCTGATCCTGGGCATCGACCGCTTCATGAGCGAGTGCCGGGCGCTCACCAACATCATCGGCAACGCGGTGGCCACCATCGTCGTCGCCAAATGGGAAGGCGAGGTCGACACCGCCCATCTGCGCCAGGTGCTGGCGCGTCCCGCGGTCCCGCACGAAGCCTAGGCCCGCGCACGGCACGGGCGCTTGGCGGAATTGCGTCCGCCAAGGAACCCGCTCATGGCTGCGCCGTTACCAGTTTGCGCCGTTCGCCATCCGCCGTGTTGATGCGGAGCGGCGGCGCACACCGGAATTCCAGCTAACCCAAAATGATCAGGAGCGGAGCCATGGCCAGGACCAATACGAAAGCCAAATCCAGCCGACAGGCGCGTCCGGCGCGGTCGCGGACCGCTGGCAAGCGGGCCACGCAGGCGAGACGTGCACGGCCGCGGGGCCGGGGGCGTTCCCAGTCCAGGTCAGCCGCCGCCTCGACCTTCACGACGATGGCGAGACGGCTCGGCGACGTCGCCAAGAAGATGACCGAGATGATGACCCAGAAGAGCGAGGCCGAGGACGCGGTCGCCCTGCTCGAGCAGGATCATCGCGATGTGGAAGGATTTCTCGACCAGTTCGAGCAGGCCGGCGAAAATTCGACGAAGCAGGAGCTTGCCCGCCAGATCTGCCTGGCGCTGACCGTCCACGCCGAAATCGAGGAGAGGCTCTTCTATCCGACGGCGCGCAAGAAGGCCGACGAAGAGCTCAAGGAGCTGCTCGATGAGGCCGAGGTCGAGCACGCCTCCGCCAAGGCGCTGATTGCCGAGATCGAGCCGATGACGCCGCGCGACCGCCTCTTCGCGGCCAAGGTCAAGGTGCTCGGCGAATACGTGAAGCACCACGTGAAGGAAGAAGAGAACGAGCTGTTCTCGAAGGTCCGCGACACCGACATCGACCTGGAAGCGTTGGGCAAGAAGCTCAAAGAGCTCAAGATGTCGCTGCTGAAGCAGATGTCGGGACGCGGCTGACCTGCCCGCCAAGCGGCCCTCACGACGCTTGCCACGCTCTCCTCCTCAGGGTGAAATGGGCGCAACTTGAGGAGGAGATGCGATGTCCGTTCATTCGCTGCTCGGGTATACGTTGCGGGTTCCGGATGTCCCTGCCGGCAAACGCTTTTATGAAGATTTCGGCCTCGTCGCACGGGAGTACGGCGACCGCCTGGGCTTCCGGGTCGCCGACGGTGACGCCGAGCCGGTGAGCCTCGTCGAGGGACGTGGGCGGCGCCTCCACCACGTCACGTTCGGCGTGGCACCGGCCGAGGCGAAGCCCTTGCAGCAGCGGCTCGAGGCCAAGGGCCACAAGCTCATCGACGCGCCGAAGGCCGAAGGCAATGCCGTCTTCGCCGTCCGCGACCCCGACGACAACATGGTCGTGGTGAAGACCTGCCAGAAGACGGACTTCCTCGCCCGCCGCCGCGCAGGGATCGCCAAGGCGACCGCCGGGTTCTCCCGCGAGGCGGCGATCCGCGGCTGTCCGCCGCGCGACCGCGCCGTCCATCCGTGGCGGCTGGGTCACGTGCTCCTGTTCAGCCCCGATGTCGGCCGCCAGATCGCCTTCTACACCGACGCCATGGGCATGAAGCTGTCGGACCGCTCGGGCGACATCATCGCCTTCATCCGCGTCCCCGGCGGCTCGGACCACCACGTGATCGCGTTCGCGAAGTCGGACCGGCCGGGCTTTCATCACGCCAGCTACGAAGTCGGCAGCATGGACGAGGTCGGCTACGGTGCGGTGCGCATGCTGGGCAAGGGCTGGAAGAACGGCTGGGGCTTCGGCCGCCACGTCCTGGGGTCCAACTTCTTCCACTACGTCCGCGACCCGTGGAATTCCCTCGCCGAATATTTCTTCGACATCGACTACATCGCCGATGACGCGGCGTGGGAGGCGCGGGACTGGCCGGCCGAGGACTCGCTGTTCCTGTGGGGCCCTGATGTGCCGCCGGATTTCGTGCAGAATTTCGACGCCGCGGCGTGAACCGCGGACATCGCGTCAGTAGCACGTCACGTCGTATTTGAAGCTGCCGCCGGCATCCTGCCGGCCGGAGACGAAGATCGGCTTGTCGATCCGGGTCTGGCACGAGAACAGCGGTGGGCCGAGACCGCTGACGATGCGGAAATTCACCCGTCCGTCGGGGAACAGCTGGCCCGCGATGCAGTGGCGCTGCACCTGATTGCTGTCGATCCGTGCCACGCTGCGCGTGCGGTCGGGCAGGATCACATGGGTGAGGATGGTGAACGGCGCGGCACTCCGCACCTCGTAGCAGGACGCCTTGCCGTTGCTGCCCGGCCCAAGCTGCTGGGCCGCCGCGGGCGCGCTCGTCGCCGCCGCGGCAAAAAGGACCGATGCCAGGATTGCACGCATGACAGCCTCGCCGTGGCGAGTCTACCACGGTTAGGATGCATCTCGGCTCTGCCGGGCTTTTTTGACCAGCCGGACCAGCTCGCCGCGGGCGGCCTCCGCATCATGGACCGGATGCTCGAAGTCCAGGCGGGCCACGACCCCGTCGCGGCGCAGATCCGCCCCTTCGGGATCGACGCCGGTCATGGTCCACTCGCCACCGCCCGGCCGGCCGAGCAGCTTGGTGGCGTAGAGTTGCACCGCGTCCTTATGCTCGCCATTCATATGCGCGATGATATCCGCCTCGGCCTCGCGCAACGCGGCGGCGGGCCCCGCATCGAACAACAGATCGCCGGCCTCGATCCAATGGATGCGGCCGAAGCCGGCGATGAGATGGGCGCGGCTCACCTCGACCCGCCAGAAGCCGAAATCCCTGAAGCCGGCATACATCGCGGCGCCCGGGTGCCGGCCGATGAAACGGGCGGCGAGCGCCTTGTCCTCGCTTCGCCGTGCGGTGCCCTGGACGGTCACGCGCGGGCCGGTGAGGGGTTCGGCGAGCCCGCCCGTGCCGTCGAAGAGCAGCGATACCGCCGGGTTGACGAGCAGGTTCTTGGTGTGGTCGGCGAGACCCGAAATGAGCAGGATCGGGCTGGCGTCGTGATCGACCGCGACGATCACCAGGGAGGTGTAGGGCATGCCCGAACCCGGGGCGTCGGGCCGCATGATGGTGCCCAGCGAGGCCCGGTCGAGCGAGCGCAGCAGGTGCCGCGCCGTGATGCCCGGCGCGGGCGGGGCGGCGGCCGTGGGGGCGGGCTCGCTCATCGCCAATACCTGGCGCGCCGGGGGGTCACGCGCAAGCCCGAGGGTCCGGCGATGCGTTGACACGACAAGGGTTCATCTCCATCTCCGTCTTGGCGGCTGTGCTGCAACCCGACGCCCCAGTCTTCTATAATCAACTCCTCTATAATGCGGCGTCTGGGGACTGCGTCAATCAATCGCCACCCGCCCGCCTAATTGCGGCCATAGTTGCGGCGAATAAACGCCTGACTCATGCCCCGCCGCTGTCAGGCCCCCGCCGCTGTCAGGGAGGTCATTTCCGTGCCTCAGACTTCGCCTCAAATCATCGCTCTCGTCGACGACGACCGCAACATCCTCGCCTCGGTGACCATGGCACTGGAGGCCGAGGGGTTCACCGTGCGCACCTATACCGACGGCGCCGAGGCGCTGCGCGGACTGACCGCCCAGCCGCCCGATCTCGCCATCCTCGACATCAAGATGCCGCGAATGGACGGCATGGACCTGCTGGCCCGGCTGCGCAAACAGAGCCAGATGCCGGTGATCTTCCTGACCTCCAAGGACGACGAGGTCGACGAGGTGCTCGGCCTGCGCATGGGGGCGGACGACTACATCACCAAGCCGTTCTCCCAACGCCTCCTGATCGAGCGCATCCGTGCCCTGCTGCGCCGGAAGGAGCTGAGCCAGACCGCGACCGCACCGGGCGGCGCCGGCACCGCCGAGGCGACGATCGCCCGCGGCGATCTGGTGCTCGATCCGGCCCGCCACGTCTGCACGTGGAAGGGGAACGAGGTGAACCTCACCGTGACCGAGTTCCTGCTGCTGAAGGCGCTGGCGCTGCGTCCCGGGATGGTGAAGAGCCGCGACAACCTGATGGATGCAGCCTATGGCGAGCACGTCTATGTCGACGACCGGACGATCGACAGCCACGTCAAGCGCCTGCGCAAAAAATTCAAGGTGCTCGACGACGATTTCGCGCACATCGAAACGCTGTACGGTCTAGGCTACCGCTACCGCGAGAAATAAAAGCGGATACTCTCTGGGGGCGGAGAGCACGACATCATGGCGGAGCAAGCGACTGCAGAAAAGCCGGCTGCGCCAAGATTCCGCCGCCGGCGTTTTTCGCTGCTCACGCGGCGAATCCTGTTCCTCAATCTGCTGGCCCCGGTGATTCTCGTCGCCGGCCTGCTTTACCTCGACGATTACCGGCGCAGCCTGATCGCCGGCGAGTTCGCGGACCTCACGACCCAGGGGCAGATGATCGCGGCGGCCGTGGGTGCCGCCGCGATCGAGGGCGTCGTCGATCCCGACAATCCGGCCGCGTCGGCGAACCCGGAGGAGCATCTGTCGAAGCCGCTCGCCCAGCAGATCCTGCGCCGCCTGGTGGAATCGACGCGGGCGCGCGCCCGGCTTTATTCGGTCGATGGCGAGCTGCTCGCCGACAGCCGGGTCTTGGGGGCGGCCGGCATCGCGGTGGAGACCGCGCCGCTGCCGCCGCTCGGCCCGCCGCCGGACGTCTTCACCCAGGTGCTGAACGCGGTCTACGACTTCATCCTGAATTGGCTGCCGCCGCGCGAATCGCTGCCGCTGGAGCGCGACCGCCCGAACGCGGCGCTCAAGGATTTTCCGGAAGCGGTGGCGGCGCTGCACGGTGAGATCGGCCGGGCGTTGCGCGCACTCCCCGACGCTCGCACCACGCCGCCGGGCGCGCTCCGGCCGAAAATGATTTTGTCCGTGGCGGTGCCGGTGCAGCGGTTCAAGCAGGTTCTGGGCGTGCTCCTGCTGTCGAACGACAGCAGCGAGATTGAAATCAGCCTCCGCGCCGTCAGGTTCGATATCTTGAAGGTGTTCGGGGCGGCCCTCGCGGTCACGGTGCTGATCTCGATCTATCTCGGACGGACGATCACGCGGCCGATTCGCCGGCTGGCCATGGCGGCCGAGCGCGTGCGCCGCGGCGGACAGGTGGTCGGGGCGGGAATCCGCCCGCGCGGCGCCAATCCCAGCGGCCGCCCGGCCATCCCCGATTTGAGCCGCCGCGACGACGAGATCGGTGATCTTTCTGTGGCGCTGGCCGATATGACCGATGCGCTGTGGCGCCGGCTCGACGCCATCGAGCGCTTCGCCGCGGACGTGTCGCACGAGATCAAGAATCCCCTGACGTCGCTGAAAAGCGCGGTCGAGACCGCGGCACGGCTCCAGGATCCCGAGCCGCAGCGCAAGCTCCTGGCCATCGTCCTCGACGACGTCAGCCGCCTCGACCGGCTGATCGGCGACATCTCCGACGCTTCGCGGCTGGACGCCGAGTTGTCGCGCGAGGAGGCCGAGCCGGTCGACATCGGCAATCTGCTGGCAACCCTGGTCGAGGTGCACACGGCAGGCTCGCCGGAAGGCCCGCGGCTCATGCTCGAGCAGGCCGGCACCCGCCGGCTGGTCGTACCGGGGCTCGAGCGACGCCTGGGCCAGGTGTTCCGCAATCTGATCGTCAACGCGATCTCGTTCAGCCCGCCGCGCGGCACCATCCGGCTGGTCGCGACGCGCAACGGGGACATGGTGGAAGTCACGGTCGAGGACGAAGGGCCGGGCATCTCCGACGACAAACTCGAGCAGATTTTCGAGCGCTTCTACAGCGACCGCCCCGAGGGTGAAAAATTCGGCACCCATTCGGGTCTCGGCCTGTCGATCTCGCGGCAGATCGTTGTCGCGCACGGCGGCACGATCCGCGCCGAAAACCGGCGCGGGACCGGCGGCGGCGTGATCGGCGCGCGATTCATCGTTCGGCTTCCGGTCGATTAACCACGTTGGGCATGATCGACCATGGTCGTGCATCGTTTGCGTATGCAACAAACGTTATGGGTGCAGCGCAGCATAGGGCGTTGACAACAACAGCGCGCCCGGCGCACCCTCCTGCCCGGGTGATCATCCCGGTCCATGGCCCATCCGTTAACGATTCAGATTCATGCAAGCTGTATCGAGACCGCCGGCATCGGCGTGCTGCTGCGCGGCCCGTCGGGAAGCGGCAAGTCGGATCTTGCCTTGCGCCTGATCGAAGCGGGCGCACGGCTGGTGGCCGACGATCGGACCGATCTCACGCTGGACAGCGGTGTCTTAGTCGGATCGTGCCCGCAAACGATTGCAGGACGGCTTGAGATTCGCGGCCTCGGCATCGTAGCGCTCGCCAATGTCGGGCGTACGCGGGTGGGGCTGGCGGTCGACCTCGCCGCACCCGCCGACATCGACCGTCTGCCAGCGGCGCGGCATTGCTCGTACCTGGGTGTCGAGCTGCCGCTGATCGCGGTGGCTCCGTTCGAGTGTTCGGCGGTGGCCAAGCTTCGCCTCGCGGCCCGCGAGGTGGCGCTTGGCCGACTCGTCGCCGCCTGATCGCATCACCATATTCACTGCCATGAGCAACGGCCCCGCGTCAGTTTCCGAACCTGCACCTTCGGATACCGCGGAGCCCCAGGATCGCAAAGAGGGGGGGAAAACAGCCCGCCGGCGCGTGGCCCTCGTCACCGGTATGTCCGGTGCGGGGCGTAGCTCGGCCCTGCGGGCGCTCGAAGACGCAGGCTATGAGGCCGTGGACAATCTGCCGCTGACGCTTCTTCCGTCTCTGATCCGCCCTGACGACGCGCACGCCCAAGCGCGCGCACTCGCGATCGGCGTCGACACGCGCACGCGCGGCTTCGCGGCGACCTCGCTGCTGGCGACGGTCGATCGCGCGCGCGCCGAGCCCGAACTCGACGTGCGCCTGGTCTTCGTCGACTGCGACGACGAGACGCTGCATCGGCGCTTCACAGAGACGCGGCGGCGCCATCCGCTGGCGACCGATCGGCCGCTCGCCGACGGCATTCGCGCCGAGCGTGCGATGGTGCGCGATCTGCGCGATCGGGCCGATCTGGTCATCGACACGTCGGGTTTGAGCCAGGCCGAGCTGAAACAGCGGGTCCAGGAAAGCCTGCCGCTCGACACCTCGCCCGGCTTGGCCGTGCACGTGGTGTCGTTCGCCTATCGCAACGGGCTGCCGCGCGACGCCGACTTGGTGTTCGACGTCCGCTTTCTCGCCAACCCGCATTATCAACCCGACATGCGGCCCCTGACCGGCCGCGACGTCGCGGTGGCGGAGTTCATCGAACGCGATCCCGGCTGCGCCGGCTTCCTCGACGGCTTGACGACGATGCTCGCCGCCCTCCTCCCGCGCTACGAGCGCGAAGGCAAAAGCTATCTCACCATCGCGGTCGGCTGCACCGGCGGCCGGCACCGCTCCGTGTACGTGGCGGAGCGGCTGGTCGCTTGGCTGCACTCGCGCGGCCGGCGCTGCGGCCTGCTTCACCGCGACCTTCTTCCCGACCGGCGGCATGAGAACCAGGGTTCCGCCGCCGCGAGCCCTGCCGGCGACGAGCCGGCGCTTCGGATATCGTAACCAAAGGACCGTCTATGATTGGCATGGTATTGGTCACGCACGGCCGGCTCGCCGACGAGTTCATCGCGGCGCTGGAGCACGTTGTGGGACCGCAACGAAACGTCTCGGCCGTGTGCATCGGCCCGGATGACGACATGGAGCAGCGGCGCCGCGAGATCATCGAGCAGGTCGGCCGGGTCGACGACGGCTCGGGCGTGGTGGTGCTCACCGACATGTTCGGCGGCACCCCGTCGAACCTCGCCATCTCGATCATCGACCGCGCCAAGATCGAGGTCATCGCCGGCATGAACCTGCCGATGCTGATCAAGCTCGCCAGCGTGCGCAACACCGAGAAGCTCGCCGACGCCGTATCGTCCGCCCGCGAGGCGGGCCGCAAATACATCAACGTCGCATCGCAGCTTCTCGCCGGCGAAGTGAAATAGAGCCCGGCACAGGATGGCACCGTCCGACTCCTCGCCACCCCCGCCGGACGCCACCGAACCGTCGGCGCCGGCCATCCGGCGCACCGTCACCGTCGTCAATCAGAAAGGGCTGCATGCCCGCGCCGCCGCGCGCTTCGTCAAGCTGGCGGGGCAGTTCGACGCGGCCGTGACAGTGACCAAGAAGGACAGTACCGTGTCCGGCGTGTCGATCATGGGATTGATGATGCTGGCGGCGTCTCCTGGCTGCGAGATCGAGATCCGGGCCACGGGGCGGGAGGCCGAGCGTGCGGCCGACGCCCTCGCGGCCCTCGTCGCCGCCGGCTTCGATGAAAGCTGACGGACCGCGCGCCCGCCCCAAACATTTGCGGCGGCCGGCGCGGCGCTCGGCGGGCGAGGGCGAGCGCATCTTCGAGGGGCTCGGCGTTTCGCCTGGCATCGCCATTGGTCCCGCCCATGTGCACGAGGCTGGCAACGTCGCGGTGCCGGAACATACGATCGCGTCCGGCGAGGTCGAGGCGGAGCGTCAGCGCTTCCGGGGTGCTGTCGAGAAGTCGCTGCGCCAGCTTGGCAAGCTCGGGACCAAGGCTGACTCGCTGCCGCCCAGCGTCAGCGAGGAGATCGGCTTCCTCCTCGAGGCGCACCGCCAGATGCTCTCGCAATCGCGCCTGGTGCGCGGCGTGGAGCGCCGGATCGTCGAAGACCACATGAACGCCGAAGCCGCGGTCCAGGCGGAGATCGCGGCCATCACACAAAGCTTCGCGGCAATGGATGACGCTTACCTTGCCGCGCGCGTCCAGGACGTCCGTGAGGTCGGCACCCGGCTGATCCGCAATCTCACCCAGACGCCGTTTCAGGCGTTCAAGTCGCTGCCCGAGGGCACGGTCGTGGTCGCCGAGGAGATCACGCCCGCCGACACCGCGCTGATGGATCCGGAGCGGCTGGCCGGGTTCTGCACCGTGCTCGGGGGTGCTGAGGGCCACACCGCGATCATGGCCCGCGCCATGGGCCTGCCGGCGGTGCTCGGCGTGGCCGGCCTGGTCGGCCAGGTGCGGGCGGGAGACATGGTGATCGTCGACGGCTCGCACGGGAAGGTCGTCATACGGCCGAACTCCGCGACCCTCGACGCCTATGAGCGGCGCCGGCTCTCCTTCGTGCGCGAGCAGCGGCAGCTGGCCCGCCTGGCCAAGCTTCCCGCCGTGACGCGCGACGGCGTCGAGATCACGCTCGAGGTCAACATCGAGCTGCCGCGCGAGATCGACCTGGCGCGGGCGGTCGAGGCCTCCGGCATCGGCCTGCTGCGCACCGAATTCATGTTCATGAACCGCGACGACGTACCCCAGGAGGACGAGCAGACTCGCCAGCTGACCGAGATCGTCAACGGCATGGGCGGCCGGCCGGTCACCATCCGCACGCTCGACGTCGGCGGCGAGAAGCTCGCCTCGGCGCTCGGCAGCGACGTGACGCCGGGCGCCAATCCGGCGCTCGGCCTGCGCGCCATCCGGCTCGGCTTGTCGCGGCCCGAGCTGCTCGAGACCCAGCTGGCGGCGATGCTCCGCGCGGCGACCCATGGGCCGGTGCGCATCCTGCTGCCGATGATCGCCACGGTATCGGAGGTCCGCGAGGTCCGCGCCATTCTTGCCCGCGTGGCGCGCCGGCTCATCCGGCGGGGCACCCGCATTCCCGACCCGCTGCCGCCGGTGGGGTCGATGATCGAGGTGCCGGGGGCGGCACTCGCCGCCGATGCGCTGGCGCAGGTCTGCGACTTCTTCGCGATCGGCACCAACGACCTCACGATGTACACGCTCGCTATCGACCGCGGCGACGAGCAGGTGGCCCATCTCTACAATCCGCTGCATCCGGCCGTGCTGCGCCTGATCCAGTTCACGACCGAGGCCGCGCTGCGGAACCGGATCCCGGTCAGCCTGTGCGGCGAAATTGCCGGCGATCCACGCTATACTGCGCTGTTGCTCGGTCTTGGGATTCGCGAGTTGTCGATGTCGCCGATCAAGTTGCCGCGGGTCAAGCAGCGGGTCCGGGCCATGGAGCTCGCCGCCGCCGCGACCCGCGCGCGGGCCATCATGGACCAGTCCGATCAGGGACGGATCGCGACCCTGCTCGACGACTTCAACGCCCTCAGGTGACGGCCGGACCCGGAGCACCGGCCGGTGGGCCGGCCCCCGACGGGCTTCCGAAGACAGCCGGGAAGCCGACGCATTTCGTATTTCAGCACAAGGTGTTCAGCGTCCAGGGCTCGTACTTCGCGCTGGCCGACGACACGCGAGAGCCGACGTTTTTCGTGCCGCTCGGCGACATGCAGGGCGTGCTGAGCCTGCCGCAGCTCGCCTCCGGCTTCGACATCAAAGCCGATTCGCCGGACGCGGCGCTTTTGGACGTGGTGGCGAAGGGCCTCGCCTACGTGAAGCGCATTCAGCCCGGCGATTCGATCCCGAGCGAGCTTCTCGACGGCACGGCGTCGTGGTCGGTGGACGACAAGCACCGCATGATCGCCGAGAGCCGGCTCCGGGTGCAGCTGGCCTCGTGGCTCGCCGGCCGGGAGGCCGACGTGCACGATCTGGGCGAACTGCTCAAGGTGGCGAACGATCCCGCCATCCGCGAGCGGGTTCAGGAGGCGGTGGCCGAGCTCGCCGAGCGCCTGGGCCTCGGGCGGGCGGGCAAGGCCGAGGTCCTCGACCGCGTGAACCGTCTGGTCCGCGAGCTGAGCTACATCGAGGCCCTGCGCGACCGCTTCGCCTCGATCAAGATGGTCGGGATGAAGCTCGTGCAGTTCGGCGGCGCCTATGGCAGCGAGCGCGGCTTCGCCCAGGAGATCGCGCGCGTGATCACGCTGATCCGCAAGCCGCTCGGCGAATATGAGGGCCTGTTTCGCCAGCTCGACGCGCGCACGTCCGGTATCCTGGAGGTCTTCCGGACCTATGACGCCCAGGTGACTTCGATCCGCGAGGCCCGCGACGATCTACACCGGCGCTTCATGATCTGGGACGAGCTCGTCGTCCAATGGCAGAACCAGGTCATCGAAGTCAGCGGACCGGCCGAAACCCTGATCCGCGCCACCTACCGCCTGGTGGTGCGCCATTTCCCGCAAGCCACTGAGTGGCAGCTGCAACTCGGCAACATCGAATCGCGGTCCTGAGCGCCCGGTCGCCGGCCGCAACCATTCGTTAGGGATTCTGGCGGTATTAATCATATTGAGTCCGACCGGGGAGTAGACCCGGCCGTTCGCTGTTTGTTCTAAGGCCGTCTCCAACATGACGACAACCGCGACCGAGCAAACTCAAGCCGCCGCTCCTCAGGCCAACGTGCCGGAGTCGCTGCCGGCGCCGCGCACCGCCCAGCGGCCGACCCATTTTTCCTTCGATCACCCGGTGTTCTCGGTGAAGGAGGCGTGCTTCGTCCTGTCAGCGACCAATGGCCAGCCCTGTTACAACGTGCCGCTCGGCGACGTGCGCGCTTCGCTGTCGCTCGATACGGTGGTCGCCTCCTTCGGCATCGCCAAGGGATCGACCGACGAACAGCTGCTTGGCATCGTGCGGAACAGCCTTAAATTCGTCAAAGAGATCCGTCCCGGCGATTCGATTCCGAGCGAGATCCTCGACGGCACCGCCTCGTGGAAGGTCGAGCCGCATCACAAAGAGATCGCGAAAGCGCGGATCAGCCTGCAGCTGATCTCCTGGATGGCCGGCAAGCAGATCGACAAGACCGACGTGGCCGAGCTCGAGACGATGGCGACCAATCCCGAGATCAAGAAGAAGGTGCAGGAAGCGCTGGACGTTATGGCCGAAAAGCTCGGTCTTGCCGGCGATGCCAGGAAGGACGTCGTCAGCCGTTTCGAGGACCTGGCGCGCGAGTTGTCGTATATCGAGGCGCTGCGCGACCGATTCGGCAGGATCCAGCGCCTGTACGCCAACATGAACTACCTGGCCGGCCTCTATAAGCGCGAGCGCTCCACGATGGAAGAGCTGACGCGGGTGCGCGCGCTGATGAAGATGCCGGTCGAGCGGATCGGCGGGTTGTTCCAGGAGTTCGAGGCGAACACCGGCGAGATCCTCACCACGATGAAAAAGTTTGCCGCTCAGCTCCGCTATATCCGTCAGACCCGCGATCAGTTCCATCAGGGTTTCATGATCTGGGACGACCTCCTGGAACAGTGGAACGGCGTTCCCATGGAGCGCACGCCGCAGCTCGACCGGCTGATCCGCGTCACCTATCAGTTCGTCGCCCGGCACTTCCCGCAGGGCAACGACTGGAGCATCACCGCCCGGTAATTCCGGCCGGCTCGCGGCGGTGGTCCCCGCCCTGATCACGGATTCGATTCAGGCCGCGCCCGCCGAACTCTGGCATACGGGGACGGCCCACCGCCTCGCAACGGCCCACCACCGCACGCCGTCCCACCAGAAACCCGTTGCTGGGGGTGCGGCCGGCTGATATACGGCCGGACGGCCGCCTTTCATCCCCCATTTCCCGTAGGTCCAGGAGCACGCGATGCCTCCCAGCACGTTGAAAAAGCCTGTGAAATCCGTCTCGTCGGGGTCGACCGACTACCACGTCGCCGACATCAAGCTGGCCGACTGGGGCCGCCGCGAGATCGCGATCGCCGAGACCGAGATGCCGGGCCTGATGGCGACACGCGAGGAATACGGGAAGAAGAAGGTGCTGAAAGGCGCGCGGATCGCGGGCTCGCTGCACATGACGATCCAGACCGCCGTGCTCATCGAGACGCTGAAGGAGCTCGGCGCGGACATCCGCTGGGCGTCGTGCAACATCTATTCGACGCAAGACCACGCCGCGGCGGCGATCGCGGCCGCGGGCACGCCGGTCTTCGCGTACAAGGGCGAGAATCTCGAGGAGTACTGGGAGTTCACGCACCGCATATTCGAGTGGGCCGACGGCGGCACGCCGAACATGATCCTCGATGACGGCGGCGATGCGACATTGCTCGTCCATCTCGGCATCAAGGCCGAGAACGACGCGTCGGTTCTGTCCAAGCCCGGTAGCGAGGAAGAGGAATTCCTCTTTGCCGCGATCAAGAAGCGCTTGAAGGCGAAGCCCGGCTGGTACTCCAAGCTCGGCACGGCGATCCAGGGCGTCTCGGAGGAGACGACCACCGGCGTGCACCGGCTCTACCAGATGGAGAAGGACGGCAGCCTGCTGTTCCCGGCCATCAACGTCAACGATTCGGTGACCAAGTCGAAATTCGACAATCTGTACGGCTGCCGCGAAAGCCTCGTCGACGGCATCCGCCGCGCCACGGACGTGATGATGGCCGGCAAGGTCGCCGTCGTCGCCGGCTTCGGCGACGTGGGCAAGGGCTCGGCCGCCAGCCTGCGCAACGCCGGCGCCCGGGTGATGGTCACCGAGATCGACCCGATCTGCGCGCTCCAGGCCGCCATGGAAGGCTACCAGGTCGTGACCATGGACGATGCGGCCTCGCAAGCCGACATCTTCGTCACCGCCACCGGCAATATCGACGTCATCACGCTCGATCACATGCGCCGGATGAAGGACCGCGCGATCGTCTGCAACATCGGCCACTTCGACAACGAGATCCAGGTCGCCGGCTTGAAGAACCTGAAATGGCACAACGTCAAGCCGCAGGTCGACGAGATCGAGTTCGCCGACGGCAAGCGGATTCTCCTGCTGGCCGAGGGTCGCCTGGTCAATCTCGGCTGCGCCACCGGCCATCCGAGCTTCGTGATGAGCGCCTCGTTCACCAACCAGACCCTGGCGCAGATCGAGCTGTGGACCAACAAGGGCAAGTACCAGAAGAAGGTCTACACCCTGCCCAAGCACCTGGACGAGAAGGTCGCCGCCCTGCACCTGACCAAGGTCGGCGCCAAGCTCACCAAGCTCAGCCCGAAACAGGCGGATTATCTGGGTATCGCACCGGTCGGCCCGTTCAAGTCCGATCATTACCGGTATTGAGACGCCGCCCGCGATCTAGCAGCACCGCCGCCCGACCTGCTAAACTGCGCTTTCGGGGAACGCGCAGTCTGGGGCTACGTACAGGTAGGGGTTGTGGGATTTTCAGGCCTTAGCGAGGGGCTCTGGGGCCTTGGCGCGACGCCGCTGGTTGCCGCCGCGGTCGTGCTGGCGCTGCTTGCGGTCTTTGTCTGGGAACGCCGCCGCCGCACGGGGCTCTTTGCCGAGCTCAAGGCGGCGAAGCTCGCGGCCGCCGGCGCCGAAGCCAGCCTCGCCGCCGAGCGGACCGCCGCCGCCGCCCGGCAGGCCGAGTTCGAAAACGAGATCGCGAAGCTGATCGCGGCGCGCGACCGGCTGGGTCAGGCGCTGGACCGGCTCCCGATCTCCGTCTGGCGGCGCAGCGACGATCTCGAGATCATCGATTGCAACGCCGCCTACGCGCAGGCGGTCGAGGCCGACCGCGAGCGCGTGCGGCGCGAGGGCCTCATCCTCGGCGGCCAGGCGATGGCCGTGCGCGCCCGCGCCCTGGCCGAGCTCGCCCGCGCGGCCCAGACGCCGCAGAGCGAAGAGGGCCATGCCGTGATCTCCGGCTCGCGGCGCCTGCTCGAATTCATCGAGACGCCGCTGCCCGGCGGCGGCTCCGTCGGCATCGCGCTCGACGTCACCGAACGCGAGGAGATCCAGCGCGAATTCGCCCGCCACGTCTCGGCGCATGGCGAGGTGCTGGAGAATCTCGCCACCGCGATGGCGATCTACGGCCCCGATCAGCGGCTCAAATTCTTCAATACCGCCTTCACCCAGCTGTGGAAGCTCGACGAGAGCTGGCTGCGCAACGAGCCCGGCTACGGCGAGGTCCTGGAGATGCTGCGCGAGAAGCGGCGCCTGCCGGAATACGCCGACTTCCCGGCGTTCAAGCGCCAGCGCCTCAAGCTGTTCACCTCGCTGCTCGATCCCCTGGAAGAGCTGATCTACATCCCCGACGGCACCACGCTCCACAGCCGCGTGGCGCCGCATCCGATGGGCGGGCTGCTGTTCACCTTCGACGACGTCACCGACCGGCTGTCGCTGGAGCGCTCCTACAACACCCTGATCGCGGTGCAGCGCGAAACCCTCGACCATCTCTACGAAGGTGTCGCGGTGATCGGCAGCGACGGCCGGCTGAAGCTCACCAACCCGGCGTTCGCGCGGATGTGGCAGCTGGGGGCCGAGGAGCTGGCCGATGAGCCGCACCTCGCCCACGTCATCGAGCGCGGCAAGGGCTTCTTCGACCACCAGGGCGATTGGGCCAACTACAAGGACCGCATCATCGCGCGCATCACCGCCCGCGAGCCGCGGGCCGGCCGGCTCGAGCGCACCGACGGCTCGGTCCTCGACTATGCGACCGTGCCGCTGCCCGACGGGGCGGTGCTTCTCTCCTATCTGGACGTTACCGATACGGCGCGGGTCGAAATCGCGCTGCGCGAGCGCGCCGAGGCGCTGGAGGCCGCGGACCGGCTGAAGTCGGAGTTCATCTCCTCGGTGTCCTACGAGCTGCGCACGCCGCTCAACACCATCATCGGCTTCGCCGAAATCCTGGCGAACCTGTATTTCGGCGCGCTCAACCCGCGCCAGCTCGAATACTGCCGCGGCATCCTCGTGTCGTCCGAGCGCCTGTTGTCGATCATCGACGACATGCTGGACCTGGCTTCGCTCGAAGCCGGCAAGATGTCGCTCGACATCGGCACGGTCGACCCGAGGGCCCTGGTCGACGAGGTCGCGGCGGTCATGCAGGACATGGCGCGCTCGCAGGACCTGCGGCTCAGCGCCGAATACCCGATCGAGATGCCGGCCATCGAGGGCGACGAGCGCCGGCTGAAGCAGGCCCTGTGCAACCTGGTCTCGAACGCGATCAAGTTCACGCCGGCCGGCGGCTCGATCAAGGTCACCGCACAGCTCGACGGCGAGATGACCCGGCTCGCGGTGAGCGATACCGGCGTCGGCATCCCGCCGGAAGAGCAGGCCCGCGTCTTTGAAGCCTTCACGCGCGTCCGGCCCTACAGCGGCTCGGGCCGCAGCCGGCATTCCGGGCCCGGCCTCGGCCTCTCGCTGGTCAAGCACATCTTCGAACTGCACGGCGGGCGCGTGTGGATCGAATCCGCCCCCGGCCGCGGCACGACCGTGATCTGCACCGTCCCGGCCCGCCTCAGCGCCTCGATCGCGGCCGCGAAACAGCCCCCGCAGATCGCGCGGGCGTAGCGGGTAGAGCAGCAGCCGATCAGGTGGTCGCGTTGCTCCGGCGTCATTCCCGCGAAAGCGGGAATCCAGAATTTTCACCACGGAGACGCGGAGATCACGGAGAAGGCGGAACTCTCTCTTCCCTCCGTGCTCTCCGTGTCTCCGTGGTTTAATTCGTCCTGGATGCCCGCGTTTCGCGGGCATGACGATCTGGATTAAGCGCCCGGTACGCCCTTGGTCGTCGAATATTCGAAATGCAGCGCCTCACCCGGATGGACGAGGCCGTACATCGCGTGCGCCGCCGCCGCCGCCTCGGCGAAGCCGGTGAGGATCAGCTTCAGCTTGCCGGGATAGCTCGCGATGTCGCCGACGGCGAAAATGCCCGGGGCCGAGGTCGCGACCGTCGCCGGATCCACCTTGATATGGTTCTGGTCGAGGTTCAGCCCCCATTTGGCGATCGGCCCGAGATTCATCGCAAGCCCGAAGAAGGCGAGCAGGGCATCGGCGTCGAGGCGCCGGGTCTGGTTGTCGAGGTCCTTGACCATGACCGCCGCGATCTGGCCGTCGGTCCCTTCGAGGCCCTCGAGCTGATACGGCACGACGAGCTCGACCTTGCCGGCGTCGACCAGCGCCTTCATCTGGCGGACACTCTCGGGGGCGGCGCGGAACTTGTCGCGCCGGTGCACGACCATGACCCGCGCCGCGACGTCGGCGAGCGACAAGGTCCAGTCGACCGCCGAATCGCCGCCGCCCGCGATCACCACCCGCTTGCCGCGGAAATCCTCGCGGCGCTTCACCAGGTAGTGCACGCTCTTGCCTTCGAACTCGGAGAGCCGCGCCAGCGGCGGGCGGTTCGGCCCGAATGCGCCGACGCCCGCGGCGATCACCACCGCGCGGGCCCGCACCTTGCCGCCATCGGCGAAGCCGAGCTCCCAGTCGTCGCCGACCCGGGTCAGCGCGTCGACTCGCCGGCCGAGATGGTAGACCGGCTTGAAGGGGGCGGCCTGCTCGGCCAGCCGCTCGATCAGCTCGGTGGCGCCGATGCGCGGATATCCCGGAATGTCGTAGATCGGCTTTTCCGGATAGAGGGCCACGCACTGGCCGCCCGGCGCGTCGAGCGCATCGATGACCTGGCAGCTCATCTTCAGCATGCCGCATTCGAAGACCGTGAACAGCCCGACCGGGCCGGCGCCGATCACGGCGACGTCGCTGCGCGGGATGGAAGCGTCGGAAGGCATACTGGGCTCCGTATGAATTATAATGCATGTACTCCGGACGTCAGCCGCAATCAACCGCTCAATCGTCCAGCCCCGCGGGATTCTGACCCGCGGGATTCTAAGTTGGGGCGGCATTCTGAGCTAGGATGCGGCTTCATGACCGATTCGCAAGCTCCTGTCGCGGCGGCGTCGCTGGCGCTGGCCGATCTCGCGGCGACCGCGTCCCTGGCCGCCCGCACCGCCGCCCTGGCGCGCGCCGGCGACGTGATCGCCTTGCGGGGCGACCTCGGCGCCGGCAAGACCGCGTTCGCCCGCGCGTTCATCCGTGCCCGGCCGGGCGGGGCCGACGTCACGGAGGTCCCGAGCCCGACCTTCACCCTGGTCCAGGTCTATGATTTGGCCCCGGCGGTGTGGCATTTCGACCTCTATCGCCTGACGCGCGCCGACGACGTCTGGGAGCTCGGCTTCGAGGAGGCGCTGGCGGACGCGATCCTGCTGATCGAATGGCCCGACCGGCTGGGCTCGCTGCTGCCAGCCGAACACCTGGACGTCGAGCTGACTCCGGGATCGGCCCCCGACTCGCGCGATGTCCGGCTCATCGGCACCGGCGATTGGGTCGGGCGCCTGGACGGGCTTGCCGGCCGCGCCGCCATTTCCGCCGGGACGGTCACGTGAGCGGCCGTCCCGCCGCGATCACGGCATTTCTTGCGCGCGCCGGGTGGGCCGATGCCGAGCGCCGGCGTCTGGCCGGCGACGCCTCGTTCCGCAAATACGAGCGGCTCGGCGGTTCCCAGGGCCACGCGGTGCTGATGGACGCGCCGCCGCCGATGGAGAACGTGGCGTCGTTTCTCGCCGTCGCGCGCCATCTCCACGCCTTGGGCTACAGCGCGCCGCGCATCATCGCCGAAGAGCGCGCGGCCGGCCTGTTGCTGATCGAAGACCTGGGCGACGATACGTTCACCCGCCTGCTGGCCGCCGGCGCCGACGAAGCCGCACTCTATGCGCTGGCGGTCGATCTCCTGATCGATCTGCACAAGCATCCGCGCGCTCCCGCGATCGAGCTCCCACCCTACGACGAGACGCGGCTGTTCGCCGAGGCGGCCCTGCTCACCGACTGGTATCTGCCGGCAGTCGGCGCCGCGGTCGCGGCCGACCTGCGCGAGGATTATCTCGCCCGCTGGCGCGCCGCGTTCCGGGTGTTCGCCGACACGGCGCCGACCTTGGTCTTGCGCGATTACCATGTCGACAACCTCATGCGGTTGCCCAGCCGCAACGGCGTGGCCGCCTGCGGGCTGCTCGATTTTCAGGACGCCGTCCTCGGCCCGCCGGCCTATGACCTCGTCTCGCTGCTCGAGGATGCGCGCCGCGACGTGGCGCCAAGCGTCGTCGCGGCGATGCTGGAGCGCTATCAGACGGCATTTCCCAATCTCGACCGGCGGCGTTTTGCGGCGGAGTACGCGGTGCTCGGCGCGCAGCGCAACGCCAAGATCATCGGCATCTTCACCCGCCTCATGGCGCGCGACGGCAAGCCGCTGTACCTCGCGCATATCCCGCGGGTGTGGCGGCTGCTCGAAGGCGATCTGGCGCATCCGGCGCTGACCGAGGTTCGCGCCTGGTTCGACCGCCACGTGCCGCCGCCGCAGCGCATCGCCCCGGCCGCGCGGGTGCCGGCATGAGCTGCTCTGGCAAGCCGTCGCCGGTGGCGCCCAAGGTTGCCCCGGGGGTCGCGATGGTCCTGGCCGCCGGGCTCGGCAAGCGGATGCGGCCGCTCACCGAGACCATGCCGAAGCCCCTGCTGCCGGTGGCCGGGCGCACGCTGCTCGATCGCGTGCTCGACCGCCTCGAAGAGGTGCCGCTCGACCGGGTGGTGGTCAACCTGCATTACTTCCGCGACACGATGACGGCGCATCTCGCCGGCCGCCGCACGCCGCTGATCGAGCTGTCGCCGGAGGTCGAGCTGCTGGAGACCGGCGGTGGGGTGAAGAACGCGCTGCCGAAGCTCGGCGCGCCGCCGTTCTATGTCGCCAATGCCGACGTGCTGTGGCTGGACGGCAAGGTGTCGGCGCTGGCCCGTCTCGCGCGCGCGTGGGACGACGCGACGATGGACGCGCTGCTGCTGCTTCATCCGGCGGTGACCGCTGTGGGTTATGACGGTGCCGGCGACTATCTGATCGATCCGCTCGGCCGGCTCCGCCGGCGCCGCCCGCACGAGGTGGCGCCGTTCATCTTCGCCGGGGTGCAGATCCTTCATCCCAGGATTTTCGCCGGCGCGCCGGACGGCCGGTTTTCGCTGAACCTCGTCTACGACCGCGCCGAGGCGGCCGGCCGGCTGTGGGGCCTGCGGCACGACGGGCTGTGGTTCCATGTCGGCACGCCTGAGGGCCTGGCGGAGACGGAGGCGATGCTGGGGCTGGTGCAGGCGCCGGCGGGATGAGCACGCCGCCGCCCCGGGCGCCCTGTGTCTACACCATCGCGGCCGGGGTGCCGTTTCTCGATGCGCTCGCCGACGGAATCGTAGCCGAGGCCGGGGACGACGCTCTGGCCCTGTCACGCGTGACCGTGCTGCTGCCGACGCGCCGCGCCTGCCGGGCGCTGCGCGACGCCTTCCTGCGGCGGAGCGCCGGCGCGCCGACCCTGCTGCCGCGGCTGCGGCCGATCGGCGATGTCGACGAGGATGAGCTGAGCCTGACGGGGGAGCTGAGCCTGGCGGGCGAGGAGGGCGATCTCGACCTGCCGCCGGCGATTGCGCCGCTGCGCCGGCGTCTGATGCTGGCGCGCGCCATCCTGAAGCTCGCGGCGGAGGAGGGTGACGTCAGCCCGCCGCAGGCGATCGAGCTTGCCGGCGAGCTCGCGCACCTGCTCGACCAGGTGCAGACCGAGCGCCTCGGCTTCGACCGATTGGCGAAGCTGGCGCCGGAGGAATACGCCGAGCATTGGCGGCGCACGGTCGAGTTCCTCACCATCCTGACCGACAACTGGCCGAAGATCCTGGAGACCGAGGGGGCCATCGACCCGGCCGAGCGGCGCAACCGGGCGCTCGCCGCGCTGGTCCGGCAGTGGACCGTCCATCCGCCGGCCGGCCCGGTCTATGCCGCCGGCTCGACGGGCAGCATCCCCGCCACCGCCGAGCTGCTCGGCGCGATCGCGCGGCTGCCGCAAGGTGCTGTGGTGCTCCCGGGTCTCGACCAGGATCTCGACGCCGACAGCTGGGCGGCTCTCGACGAGACGCATCCGCAATACGGGCTGCGCCAGCTTCTCGAGCGGCTGGAGATCGACCGCGCGGCGGTGAAGGAGTGGCGGCATGGTGCTGCGTCCGCGGCGGCGACGGCGCGCCGCGGTGTGTTGTCGGCGGCGTTGCGGCCGGCGGCGACGACGTCCGCGTGGCGCGATCTGCCCGGTCTCACCGCCGCGTCGGTGGCCGATCTTGCGCGCATCGATTGCGCCCATCCGCAGCAGGAGGCGCAGGTCATCGCCTTGCTTTTGCGCGAGGCCCTGGAGACGACCGGCCGCACCGCGGCGCTGATCACGCCCGATCGCGGTCTCGCCCGTCGCGTTGCGGCCGAGCTCGGGCGCTTTGGCATCACGATCGACGATTCCGCCGGCCGGCCCCTGGGGGCGACGCCGCCGATGACGTTCCTCCGCCTGATCGCCGAAGTCGCCTGCGGCGGCGTCGGACCGGCGCCGCTGCTGGCCGCGTTCAAGCATCCGCTGGCGGCGGGTGGCCTGGTGCCGGTCGAGTTCCGCACCCGCGCGCGGCGGCTGGAAGTTGCGGTCTTGCGGGGGCCGCGTCCCGCCGGCGGGCTCGCGGGCCTGATCGCCGCCCTCGCTGAAAGCCGCGCCAAGGCGCTGGTACCGTGGCTGACGCACTTGGCCGATCAGGCCCGCGACTTCGTCGACCTTGCCGCCCGCGAGGTCTCACCGGCCGAGCTCGTGCGCGCCCATGTGCGGCTCGCCGAGGCATGGGCGGCGACCGACGCGGAGCCCGGCCCGGCCCGCCTGTGGGCGGCAGAGGCGGGAGAGGCGGCGGCGGAGTTCATGGCCGAGCTGGCCGATGCGGCGCGCGACTTCGCGCCGATCCGCGGCGGCACCTATCCGGCGCTGCTCGAAGCCTGCCTCGCCGGCCGCGTGGTCCGCCCCAGCTGGGGCGGGCATCCGCGGCTGCAGATCCTGGGCCCACTCGAAGCGCGGCTGATCGGCGTCGATGTTGCGATCCTCGGCGGCCTCAATGAAGGGACCTGGCCGCCCGACGCCGCGGCCGACCCGTGGATGTCGCGGCCGATGCGCAAGAGCTTCGGTCTCCCGCCGGCCGAGCGGCGGGTCGGCTTGTCGGCGCACGACTTCGTCCAGGCGTGCGGTGCGCCGCATATCGTGCTGACCCGGGCGCTCCGCGTCGAAGGCACGCCCACCGTGCCCTCGCGCTGGCTGCAGCGGCTCGATGCCGTTCTGCAGGCGGCGGGCCTGGCGGAGCATCTCGAGCGCCGGCCCGAAGTGCTCGCCTGGCAGGCGTGGCTGGATGAAAGCCGGCGCCAGCCGTCGGCCGGTCCGCCGGCGCCGCGGCCGCCGGCGACGGCGCGCCCGCGCCGGCTCTCGGTCACCGAGATCGAGACGTGGCGTCGCGATCCTTACGTGATCTATGCCCGCCACGTCCTGAAGCTGCGGCCGCTCGAGCCGCTCGATGCCGATCCCGGTGCGGCCGAGCGCGGCATCGCCGTGCACGACGCGCTCGCCGAATTCGTCACCGCCTATCCGGCGGCGCTGCCCGCCGACGCGCTCGACCGGCTGCTGGCGATCGGCGCGCGGCAGTTCGGCCCGATGCTGGCGCGGCCGGGCGTGTGGGCCTTCTGGTGGCCGCGCTTCGAGGCCATCGCGCGGTGGTTCGTGGCCCACGAAGCCGAGCGGCGGCGCGGCGGCGCCGTGCCGATCGGCATCGAGGCGAAGGGCAGGCTGTCCCTGGCGGGCCGCGGCGGCGAGTTCGTGCTGACCGCGCGGGTCGACCGCATCGACAAGCTCGCCGATGGCACCTTGGCGATCATCGACTACAAGACGGGTGCGGTGCCGGGGGCGCGCGACGTGGTGGAGGGCTTTGCGCCGCAGCTCCCGCTCGAAGCGGCGATCGCGGCCGCCGGCGGTTTCCAAGGCGTGCCGGCGGCAGCGGCCACGCAGCTCCGCTACTGGCGCGTGTCGGGCGGCGATCCGCCGGGCCAGGAGTGCCCCATCGACGGCGCCCGGCTCGATCACGGCAAGACCGCGGTCTCCGATCCCGCGACCCTGGCTGCCGAGGCCATCGCCGGGGTCAAGGCGCTGGTCGAGCGCTTCGCCGATCCGGCGACGCCGTATCATGCGCGGCCGTGGCCCGACTACGCGCTGCGCTACAACGACTACGCGCATCTGGCGCGGATCAAGGAGTGGTCGGCCGTCGAGGACGAGCGATGACGGCGTCGGTGCTGGTCTTCCCGAACGCCTCGCCGCGCACCATGTCGGCCGAGGCGCAGCGCCGCGCCGCCGCACCGGACCAGTCGGCGTGGGTTGCCGCCTCGGCCGGGACCGGCAAGACCAAGGTGCTGGTCGACCGCGTGCTGAACCTGCTGCTCGCCGGCAGCAAGCCGCAGCGGCTGCTGTGTCTCACCTTCACCAAGGCGGCGGCGCAGGAGATGGCGCTGCGGCTGACCGGGATCTTGCGCGACTGGGCCACCGTCCAGGAGGCCACCCTCGACCGGGCGCTGTTCGAGCTTGCGGGCGCTGCCCCCGATGGCGAACGTCGGGCGCGTGCCCGCCGCCTCTTCGCCGATGTTCTCGATACACCGGGCGGCCTGCGCATCGACACGATCCACGCCTTCTGCCAGTCGCTGCTGCGGCGGTTTCCGCTCGAGGCCAATGTGGCGCCCAATTTCCAGGTGCTCGATGAGCGCAGCGCCGCCGAGCTGATGCAGGATTGCCGCGACGGGCTGCTCGAGGCAGCGCGCCGGGCACCCGGGGGCGAGCTTGCCCAGGCGCTCGCTACGGTCACCGCGCGCACGTCGGAGCAGACATTCGGCGACCTGCTGGCCGATCTGATGCGCGAGCGCGGCCGCCTCAAGCGGCTGCTGGGACGTGGCGAGCGCGCCGGCCAGGCGGTGGCGCGGGCGGTGCGGCGCCTCTACGCCAGCCTCGAGCTGAAACCCGGCGAGCGGGAAGATGACGTGCTGCGTGAAGCCTGCGCCGATGCGAGCCTTGACCTCGAGGGCCTGCGCCGGGCCGCGCGGGCGCTGCTCACCGGTCCGATCACCGACAAGCGCAGCGGTGAGAAGCTGGCGGCTTGGCTCGCCGATCCGGCCGGCCGCGTCGCCGGCTTTGATGATATTCGCTTGGTCTACTTCACCCAGGACGGGTTGCATCGTGCGCGGCTGGTGACCAAAGGCGTGCTCGACGGCGCGCCCGGCATCGATCTGGTGCTGGCGCGCGAGCGCGAGCGCCTGGCCGCGGTCATCGAGCAGCGCAATGCCGCGCGCACCGCCGCGGGCACGGCGGCGTTGATCCGCCTCGGCGCCGAGCTCGAGGCGCGCTATCGCCGCGCCAAGGACGATCGCGGCGTCCTCGACTACGACGACCTCATCCTCGCCGTGCGCGACCTGCTGCTGGAAAAGCCGGGCATCGCACCGTGGGTGCTCTACAAGCTCGACGGCGGCATCGACCACATCCTGATCGACGAGGCGCAGGACACCAACCCCGAGCAATGGGAGGTGATCGAGGCGCTGACCGGCGAGTTCTTCGCTGGCGAAGGACGCGAGCGCCGGGAGCGGGTCGAGCGCACCGTGTTCGCGGTCGGCGACGTCAAGCAGTCGATCTATTCGTTCCAGCGCGCAGATCCGCAGGCCTTCGTCGATCTGCGCCAGAAATTCTCCTACCGGGCGACGATCGCGAACCGGAAATGGACGAACCAGGACCTGAACGTCTCGTTCCGCTCGACCGAAGCCGTTCTGGAAGCGGTGGACGCGGTGTTCGCCGACCCTGCCGTGCGCGACGGCGTGGCGCTCGATGGCGCGCCGATCCTGCACAAGACCGACCGCACGGGCGAGGGCGGGCTGGTCGAGCTGTGGCCGCCGGTGGTGCCCCGCGAGCGCCCGGCGGTGCCGGCCTGGGCGCCGCCGGTGGAGCGGATCGAGGAGGATTCGCCGCCGGCCCGGCTCGCCCGGCTGGTCGCGCGCGCCATCGCCGGCTGGATCGGCCGCGAAACCCTCGAATCGCAGGGCCGGCCGATCCGCGCCGACGACGTGATGATCCTGGTGCGGCGCCGCAACGCGCTGGTCGATCTCCTGGTTCGCGAGTTGAAGCAGGCGGGCGTCGAGGTGGCCGGCGTCGACCGCATGGTGCTGGCCGATCAGCTCGCGATCATGGACCTGATCGCGCTCGGCCGGTTCCTGCTCCTGCCCGACGATGACTTGACGCTCGCCACCGTGCTGAAGGGCCCGCTGTTCGGCTTCTCCGAGGAGCGCCTGTTCGAGCTGGCGTGGAACCGCGGCGACCGGACGGTGTGGGAGAGCTTGCGCGCGCGTGCCGGCGAGAATGACGAGTTCGGCACCGCGTCGCGCGAGCTGGCCGAGCTCCTGGCGCGCGTCGACTTCGTGCGGCCGCACGAGCTGTTCGCCGAGGTTCTGGGTCCGCGCCGCGGCCGCCGGCGCATCGTCGAGCGGCTGGGCGTCGAGGCGCACGACCCCCTCGATGAGTTCCTGGCGGCAGCCCTGGCTTTCGAGCGCGCCCATCCGCCCGCTCTGGAGACGTTCCTGCACTGGATCGAGGCCGGGCGCGAGGAGGTGAAGCGCGACCTCGAGAGCCATGCGCGCGACGAAGTCCGCATCATGACCGTGCACGGCGCCAAAGGTCTCCAGGCGCCGATCGTCATCCTGCCCGATACGTTCCAGGTGCCGCGGCCCGGCCTGCACGGCCCGCGGCTGCTGTGGACCGGTGCCGGCGCCGGCGAAGCGGAGCTGTGCCTGTGGTCGCCGGAGGCCAGGCGTGACGACCGGCTGTCGAAGGCCGCGCGCGAGGCGGTGGCGCAGGCGCAGCAGGCGGAGTATCGGCGGCTTCTCTACGTGGCGCTGACGCGCGCCCAGGACCGGCTCTATGTCTGCGGCTACCAGGATCGCAGCACGCCGTCGGACCGCTGCTGGTACAAGCTGGTCGAGGCCGGACTTCGGCTGGGCGCCGAGAGTTTCGAGTTCGCGGGACCCGGGGGCGAGCTGTCGGGGACCGGCCTGCGGCTGATCAGCCGCCAGACACGTCAGCCGAAACCGCAGCCTCTGCATGCGCCGAGGGCCGCGGCGCTGCGTCCGGAATGGTGGGAGCGGGCGCCGCCGGCCGAGCCCGAGCCGCCGCGCCCGCTGATCCCGTCGCGTCCTGACGGCGACGAGCCGCCGGCCCTCGGCCCGTTCGATGCCGACAGCGCCACGCGGCGGTTCCGGCGCGGCCGGCTGGTGCACCGCCTGCTGCAGACTCTGCCCGATCTGGCGGAGGCGCAGCGCGCCGCCGCGGCACGGCGCTTCCTCGCGCGTCCGGCGCATCTGTTGTCGGCAGAGGAGCAGGAGGCCATCGCCCGCGAGACCCTCGCCGTGCTGTCGCATCCCGATTGGGCGGCGCTGTTCGGGCCGGAGAGCACCGCCGAAGTGCCGGTGGTCGGCCGCGTCGGCACTCGCATCCTCTCCGGTCAGATCGATCGTTTGGTCGTTACGAAGACTGCGGTTCTGGTGGTCGACTACAAGACCAACCGCCCGCCGCCGGTTAACGCCGCGGGGGTCTCGCCGGTGTATCTCCGGCAAATGGCGGCCTACCGCACGGCCCTTGCAGGGCTCTACCCGGGCTGCCGCCTGCGCTGCGCCCTGCTCTGGACCGACGGTCCGAAGCTCATGGAATTGCCCGCTGATTTGCTCGACCGGCACATGCCCTGACGCGGCGCAACCCTGTTATGCACAGGGCCCGGATAGCGCTTGCTTGACCCTTCGGCCCGCCCGTACAATTTTACCTTCTACGCATATCGCGCTTCTTAACCATAAAGCGTTTCGCCCGACGAGGTTTTATGCAAACGACCAAAGTCACTGACGACAGTTTCGAGACCGACGTTCTGAAATCCACCGGTCCGGTGCTGGTCGATTTCTGGGCCGAATGGTGCGGCCCGTGCAAGCAGATCGCCCCGGCGCTGGACGACCTCGCGAAGGATCTGGCCGGCAAGATCAAGATCGCGAAGGTGAACGTCGACGAGAATCCGAACATTCCGAGCAAGTACGGCGTGCGCGGCATCCCGACCTTGATGGTATTCAAGGACGGGCAGGTCGCGGCCACGAAGATCGGCATGCTGCCGAAGAACAAGCTCTACGAGTGGGTGCAGTCGGTTTTGTAAGAGAGAGTGAGAGAGAAGAGATCCAACCCAAGTTGGACCCGGACATAAGAAAGCCCCGCCACGCAGCGGGGCTTTCGCTTTCTGGAGGGCTCCTGATTAGCCTCGTCCTGAGAGCTTGTGAGTCTATGTCGATATGGTTGGCAGGCCTAGAAGGGATTGGCGATGCGGCTGGGCAGCGGCGGGGGCGTCAAAGGGTCA
>WNFI01047055.1_pt1 | contig 37654 bp, 40 predicted proteins | sample 5400471 | NCBI WGS metagenome assembly WNFI01 (sample SAMN13153348, study PRJNA577476) | soil metagenome | isolation source: 100 cm saprolite on Douglas fir-dominated hillslope | place: USA:California | collected 2013-09-17 | reverse complement strand
AGTCTGCCGAAATGTGCCACGACCGCGTCGATGGCTTTGCTTGCCTGCGCCGCATCCGAAAGATCGACGCCGCCGAGTTCAAGCCGATCCGTCCCATTTGCGGCTTGCGGCTTCGGTGCATGGTCGACCGCGGCAACCCGTCCGCCCCTGGCGATCGCGAGTTCCACGACCGCCTTGCCAAGGGCGCCGGAGGCGCCGGTTACGACAATGATTTTTCCGTCCATGATTTGTCTCCTGATGAGGGCGGATTGAAACAATGGGATCGAGGGCTGTCTCCATCCTTGCACAAGCGTGAGGCGGCCGTTAGTCGGAAGCCGCCGGTTTCGTGCCGCGGCCGATCGCAAATTGACCGACCGGGCCCTCGACGTGGAATTCGATCCCCGTCATCTTTGCGAACAGATCGATATTGGTGGTCCCGATCGCACATCCGCCCAGCCCCATATCGGCCGCCATCATATAGAGTGTTTGGATCAATACGCCGACATCCTTCAAAATCAGCGCATAGGCGATTGAGCTGTACTTCCATGAAATCCGGCCAAAGCGTGCCGCGATCGTGATCAGGATCTGGGGCGCGGCGGCCGCGTCCATTGCAAATTCGGCTCCCTTCAACAGCGCTTGCTTTTCCATTTCGACTGGACCCGCGCAGTGCTGTCGAGAAACCGCGAAAGCTCGACGAGCGTGATCGGTTGCCGGTCGTCGAAGCTGCGCGTCGAATGGCGTTTACGCAGGAGCCTTGCGATCGGCGAGATTGTCTCGGAAGGCGCGGCCGAGAGCTTGCGCAGATCGATTTTCCTTCCGGGCCAGCGAGGCCGCACCGCCGGTGGCGAAGGCATGACGCCTGCGTGTGGGTAAAGTCCACCGATCGGGTTGGCCTGTCGGCCTTCCGTGCTGTGGGTGTGGAACAGAAGATCGTGAAAGTCCCAAAGGACGAGGTTGTCGTCGCCCTCGGTCGGTCGGAGGCCAGCGCCGCTGGTGGGGTCGATCTTGAAAAGGATTTGGCAATCTACCAGCAGGGCGAGAAACTCGACCTCCGGGAAGCCGTCCTGCCGCCGGAGCTTGTTGATTTTTTGCGGTGTAGACAGCGTGGCGATAGCGGCCGCAATCTTCGGATCGCAGATTTTGAACAACGCGCCGGCGCGCGGTGATTCCAGCACCATCTCATTGCCGCGCCGTCGCAGATACGCGAACCGCGACAGCACGATCATGTCGGCATCGCCGAGCTTTGGCGTTCGCGGCCAATAATCGGGAACCTGCGGTTCGATGACGACCTGGTCCTTAGCGTCGCGCGAGTGTCCGAGGCGGTACTCCAAAAGACCGCGGCGGGCCAATCGCCGGACCAGCAGATCGATTTCCTTGTCGACGCTGCTGCCGTCGGACGCAAAAGAGCCGAGCGGCAGACCCGTCCGCAGGTCCTGCGCGCGATCCACTGCGCTGGCGCTGAACTTTCCCAGGCCGATCGCATAGCCATCGAAGCAGGCGACGATACTTCCGTCCGCGTGCGCTTCCAGCGTGATGTGACCGCCCAGCGTAGCGGAAATGGTTGGTGGCGCTCGTCGCCCTCTCTTTGTCCCGGGAACGCGCAAGCCGGCATGACCTTCAGGTATGGGGGAGAAACGGAGTGAGCTCGTTTTCCAGCAGCGGCCGATCTCGCCATCCGAGTTTGACCGGAACATCGTAAAGTCGGCCCGGTGCGAAGCGGCGATAGAAATGCCTCAGTCCCGGAACGATCACTCTGACGACCGGAACCTCGACGTCGGGCCGCGTCTGATCGAGGACGAGGAAGTCGAGGCCCGCGCGCTTGGCGATGTTGACACAGGCGATCACCTGCTCGCGCGTGTTGTCGAGAGGGCCGAACTTCGAGCCGGAGCACGGTTGGACCGCCGGATTGCCACTTGGAATCAAAAAGGGATGGTCCTGCAGGCGCAATGGCGTGGAGCCATCGAGGCTCGATTTCTCGCCGGTCCCGCCTCCCATGAGGCCGATGGACAGGAACTGGTTCAGCTCCGTCAACGCACGCAGTAAGGCAATGCGGTTATCGAAGTGCGCGCCGGAACCGAACTCGATGTTTTCCTGCGCGTTTTGCGTCCAGTGCAATATCGCCACAAAAGTCGGAATGCCGAGATCGCTGGTGACGTCGAGCACCCAAAGCTTGCGTCCAGCTTCGGCAAGCTGGGTTTGCAGATCGCGGACGTATGAGTCGTCGAATTGGCTGAGGTCCACTTCTGCCCGTTGCAATCGATTGTACCACCAGATTGCGTATGCATCCCGTTCCACCAGCTCAAGGAATCCTTGGACGATGGCCTCCTCGAGCGTGTTGCCGGCCGCGCAGCCGTTGGAATCCGCCTGGTAGGCTTCGGGGCCGCAATAGAAAAAATACAGCAGGCTGGTCGGAAGGTATTTGAAGCGTTCGTCGCGCAGAGACCAGACCGGCGACCACTCGATCTTGGCCGATCGATCGAATGGATCCGGGGCCGTGGGCGAATCGTTCTGGTCGTCCATCGGCGTCTGGTCTGGCCGGGATTGCGCATCGCTGAACAGCAGGACGTCGTTGGGAAGAACAGCGTCGCCCGGCGCAAAATCCGTGAACCGTCGCGTCACTCGGATCTCGTCGCCTTGAAAAATCCCCGAATAGCGCTCGATCGCCTCCATGAGCGCGCTGGCTTCCCCTTGCTCGGCAGTGCTGCCCTTGCCGAAGCTGCCGCCGCTCAGTCCGGCCCTGAGCTCATTGACGCTCTGGGCCGGCGCGGAAAAATTGTGCGCAGCATAGTAGTTGGTGTTCATGGGCAAATCGGCTTCGATCCGCTCGAGCCGCGTGACCACACCGGTGAGCGGGCTCACGTGCTTTCGGAAACGTGCAACCGTGGCCCGCGACGACACGGTCCGGTATCCCCCGCTGGTCATGACCAGCTTGGCGCCGGCGCCAAGCTCGATCGGCGCCGGCGTTCGGCGCGTGTCCCGCAGTTTCTTGCGGCCACAGGTCGGACATTGCGGGCGGGCGGCCACGTAATGCTTCGCGATGGTCGAGCCCAACAGGTCGAGGCTGATGATGTGATCGCGCAACTCCGTGTGAAAGTCGGTAGCGATCGCTTTGGCGATTTCGACGGCCGCAAGCTGGATGCCGGTTTGTCCGAGCGTGTTACGGGCGAGAGGCGAAACCGCGACGGGGCGCGCCGGGCTGCGGTCGAGAAACCCCTTGACCTCCCGGTTCCGTATCATGCGATCGAACAGGCAGGTCCAGCAGGCGCTCTGGCCTGGGCTGAACACGGGCCCCACCAGGGGAAAAGCGCCGGAGGGTTGGACGAGCAGCCAGGGTGTGCGGTCCGACACATGCTGCCGGTTCAATTCGGCCAGTCGCCGTTCCAGATAGTCGCTCACCAGCACGACCGTCAGGTCGGGGGAGCGCGTTACGATGCGAACGCCCAGCTCACGCAGGGCGTCACCGAGTTCCGTCGCACCCTGCATGTCGATCGATTGAATGCGCACGCGGCAATTTTCGAGATTTTTCTCCGCGGTCTCGGGCGGCAGGCCGAGACTCGCCCAATAGCCGGCCACGACGCCAGCGGAAGAGGGCGATGCCGGAACGACATAACGGCGTTCAACCAGCCGCTTGAGGGCCTCCTCGATTTTGTCGGACGGAAAATCCTGCTCCAGCTTGCGAACCAGTTCCTGAAAGCTCTTTCCGCTTTTTCCTATCGCGGACGCAATGGCACAATAGAGCTCGCCATGAAGAAAGAATTTCCGGTCCTCGGAATAGAGACATACGACATCGGGGGGCATCGTATAGACGGTGAAATTCGCGGCGAACTGCAGAACGTCTTTGCTGGCACGCCGCGTAGCGCTGATCCCGCGATTGTCTTTCATGACGTCAGCACGCGCATCTTGCTCGCCACTCCGGATCGCCGGCGCGCGGGCATTTCTCGATAAGGTTGGGAATCCATTCAGCCGTCATTTGCAGGCGTGCCCATGTAAGCACGCGGGCGATGCAGCAAAAAAACGCCGTAAAGAAGAAATGGAGAGATGGATTGGCCGGGTCGACCGTATCGAACCCGGCCATGATGATTAGCGTTTGTCAACGCAATCGGAGAGTGGTCGAGCTTAACACCAGCGGCAAGCGCCCCACGATGCACAGCAGCCTCCGCCTCCACAACCACCGAGAGTGATTGCGTGAGTAGGTGCGATGTTCGGCGTCGCCGGCACATCCGCTGTCGGCACCGCCGCTGCGGACGCGCCGCCCACTAGGGATAAAGTCAACCCGGCGGCCCCAAAAGCCGGAGCGGCTTTCGTCACACGCTTTCGCTTCGCAGCTTGCTTCACCCGTGGCATCGTCGCTTCCTCCATACCTTGTAGAAAGTGTTTCGAGTCCAGCCCGCCGATGGTACCCTCTGCAAATATACCACGCAAGGATGGTTGAGCACGCTCAACTGAACGTGTCCTGGAATTCATGTTCATGAACAACATCGGCGCCGAATATCGCGCCACAATATTCATGAGCCATTCATGAACCAGGCCGTCCACGACAATTTCAGCGCGCGCAAATCAAGGACGGCCGCTGGCTCAAGGCGCGCATGTTCATTCGTCTGTCAGACAGCGCTCAAGATCACATCGAAACCTGCGACGGACAATCGGCATGCCGAGCCCTTCGTCCGGATCAAGACCGAGGTGCATCGTTTCGTTGCGTCTCGTTCCTGGTGGAGATGGAAGCGGGCGCCGCGCCCGTCCTTGCATTTGCTCCGCCCCACCCTTATTCAGGCCAAAGGACTGAGCCTATCGATCATACGCCGGAAGAGAAGCCGAGTCGGCTCGATCATGTCGGCTCGATGCGTCGCCGCGATTGCTTCTAGGCTCGAACGGACAGACCGACATGGTCGATTATCATGGACGTTTCGCCTGGTACGAGCTGATGACGACAGACATGGCGGCCGCCAAGGCCTTCTATGCCAACGTCGTGGGTTGGGGCGCGCGGGACGCGTCGACGCCCGATCTGGCCTATACCTTGTTTACCGCCGGAAAAGTCTCGGTCAGCGGGCTCATGGGCCTGCCGGAGGAGGCGAGGAAAATGGGCGCGACGCCGCGGTGGATGGGATATGTCGGTGTCAATGACGTGGACATTACCGCCGACCGGTTTCAGCGTCTTGGCGGAGCCGTGTATGTCCCACCGACGAACAGCAACATCGGCCGCATTTCGGTAGTCGCCGATCCGCAAACGGCAACGCTTGCGTTGGTCAAGGGCTTGAAACCCGGCCGACGACAGCCCATCGAATTGAGCAGATCAGGGCATGTGGGCTGGCACGAGTTGCGCGCTGCCGACGGGGACAAGGCGTTTGCTTTCTACGGCAAGCTTTTTGACTGGCAGAAAGCGGATGCCGAAATCGGTCCGACCGACACCTACCAGCTGTTCTCGGCCGGCGGGCAGACGATCGGCGGCATGTTCACCAAACCTCCGATGGAGCCGGTGCCATATTGGCTTTTTTACTTCAACATCGGCGACATCGATGCTGCCGCGGAGCGCGTGAAGAGCGGTGGTGGCCAGATCGTCGAGGGCCCACTTGAATTGCCGGGCGGCAGCTGGATCGCCCGATGCGCGGACCCTCAGGGCGCCGTGTTCGCGCTGCAGGGAAAGCGGAGCCAGGATGGTATCGGCTGGTCCACTGAGTGGGACGGGTTTTCATCGAAAGGCAGATTGCGTCTGTGCACACCCTGTCGCGTCCCTCGCGCTTGGCCCTGTAAAGCGCGTTATCCGCTTTCTTCATCAAGGCCGGGAGCGAGGCAGAGCCCAGCGACATCGCCAGCCCCACGCTCACCGTGATTTGTTGCTCCGGGCACGGATCCAGCCGAAGGTGCACAAGATGGCCCCTGATCTTGTTGCCCAGCGAAATGCGGTCCGCCTCCCAGGTATTGTTGAGCAGAACCGCAAATTCCTCGCCGCCGAGCCGGGCGACAATTGCCGACGGCGGGCTGCATATCCGGAGGATTTCAGAGAACGCCTCGATGACGCCATCCCCCACATCGTGGCCGTACAGGTCGTTGAATTTCTTGAAGTGATCGAGGTCGAAAATCAGCAGCGCAATCTCCTGCCATGAATTGGCCTTGCGCGCGACCGTCGTTTCGGCACGCCGGTTGAATCCACGCCGATTGAGCAGACCTGACAGCGTATCGATGTCGGAAACGCCCTCAGCCTCCGCCAACATCGCCCGGCTGACGACGAGAACGAGCAGCAGACCGATCAATACCTGCAGAATACCTGCGCCGGATTGCGAGAAAAAGCGCGTAGGCGCTGCTTGCATAGGCAGTCGCCGTCGATCCGCTGCCGAAATGCGCCGCGAGGATGGGCTTGACTAGGAAATGGGCCGCGAAAACCAGGAACGCCACGCCGAGCGCGGTCTCCAGTGAGCTTCGCGCTCGCGCGCGAAAGACGAACACAGCGCACACCAGCGTCGCGACGGCAAACGGGAATTGGTACAAGAATTCATAGATGAGATTATTTCGGGGGCCATCCCATATCGCGCCCCGAACACTGACCGACAGCATGAGCAAGCCGATCAGCAATAGCCATGGCGTCGGCTGCCGATAGAACTTCGTGATCGCAACCGCGCTGACGTAGAACGCCAGGACGAACGTGCAGAAGCTGGTTGCCACGAACACGCTGGGAAAGCCGGAAAACCGCACCATGAGCTCGCTCACGGGGGTCAGAGCGCCGACAAAATACGCCGCGCTGAACCAGAGAATCCGCCGAAACGGCCGATTCGAAACCGCCATCGCAGCGAACGTCGTCGCGAACAGCACTGCGACCACGGAATTCACAAAAAGGGCGAAGACAGCGCCGCTCATCTGGTCATGACACCCTAGATTCCCGCTACCATACTACCCTGATACGCTAAGAAAAATGAACGACATAAAACGCGGCCTGCCTCGCGCAGTCAGCGGGGACCGCTGCTCATGGTCCGATCGACGAGTGCGATTGTGGATCTTCGCCCGCCAGGTGCCTTCCTGCGAAGCCCGTGGCGGGGCATCAGATGTCCCAACGCGTGGCCTGACGCAAAAGCGGAATCGCCTGTCAGCGATGAAAGACAACGGCGGGGTCAATGCCATTGACCATTGAAAACAAAGGGTTTCTCTAAAAAATGGTGCTGCCAGACAGGATTGAACTGTCGACCTCTCCATGATCAATGCACTGGATTAAAACAGCTTCGGCCCGTGCTGGTCGAGTTTTGCAGCCGAGGTCAGCATGGTGGCTGCCGCGGTCATCAGCGCGATCCCGGCGAGGCTGACGGCGACCTGCGTCGGGATCCCGCCGGAGATTTGTTTCAGCATGACGTAGCCGACGAAAGAGAACAGCACGCCGAGGCAATAGATTGCCAGTGAATTTTCGCCGCAGCGGATCAGCGCGATCATCAAGGGGGACGGCAGTCCGCGCCAGTCGTGCGGCACCAGCCGTGCCACCACCAAGGCGAGGGCGAGGAAGTGCAGCAGCCGTACCGGCGCGAGATTGCTCTTGTCGATCGGATAGATCAGCTTCGACAACGCCTCCGGCATGAAGGCCTCGAGCGCGTGCAGGCGCCAGCTCAGCGCCACCGCAAAACCAAAGGCGAGATAAAGCGCAGCAACCCACAGCGCCGCCTTCGACTGCAGCAGCGGCTGCAGCCGCACTGCGCCCCCCATCGCGTACCACGCGCCGAACACGAACAGCAGCTGCCACGCCAGCGGATTGAAGAACCACTCGCCGCGCGGCCACGCCGGCAGGTTCCAGCTGAACAGCTGCACCGCCGCATAGAGCACGATCGACGCCGCCAGCGCCACCGCGGCGCTGCGGCGGAGCAGCCACAGCAGCGCCGGGAACGACAGGTGCAGCAGCACGAAGGTCGGCAGCACGTCGGTGTTAACGGGCGTGTACTGTATCGCCATGGCGCGGATCACGGCGGTTGCGGGAAAGTTGAAGAACGCGGCAGTGTTGGTCGCGTCGAGATATTCAGGATTGCCGCCGACGAGCTGAACCAGCGCCAGATAGGTCAATAGCAGCAGCAGGAACGCGACGTAGATTTCCCAGCCGCGGCGCAGCGCCCGGGGTCACCGTCACGTGCCAGCCCTGCTCCCGCTGCGCGCTGCCCTAGGCGATCATGCAGGTGTAGCCGGACACGAACACAAACACTTCGGTGGTGTCGCTGAAACCATAATTGCGCAGCGTCAGCCAGCTCAAGATATTGTCAGGGACGTGATCGAGGAAGATGAACCACAGCGCCAGACCACGGCAGGCGTCGAGCCTGAGATCGCGGTGATTGGCATCGATGGGGGTCAGAGTTGGCCGGGGAAAGCGGGGACTCTTCGACGGACACGGCCAAATCTCTCCGCGGCGTGCGCCAGGGTGCAGGCGCACCGACCGCCTTGGTTTAAAGGACGGATTTTGGACGAGCAATGACGCCCGGAGGCTTAAAATCCCGGTAGGTTACCGGTAAATCGTCCGATTTCACCCTCACATACCAGCAATGATTGGCGTTTTGGCGCGGTTCGGCCTAAAGCAATGTCAACTCACCCGATCCGCAGGTCCGCCGTGGCCGCCCATTGTTAAGGGTGCGCAGCTCCGATCCGTTCGATTCAAAGTCGCTCCGTCGTCCGGCGGCAACCGCCAAGCAAGGCTTTCATCTCGTGACATTCCAGCCCACCTGTCCGCCGCTCGCCCGCGCTTTGACCGAGCGCAACTACGATGAACCCACCCCGGTCCAGAGCGCCGTGCTGGCCGATGATGCCGCCGGCCGCGATTTGCTGGTCTCGGCGCAAACCGGCTCTGGCAAGACCGTCGCCTATGGGCTGGCGATTGCAGCCAATCTGCTGGGCGATGCCGAGCGGCTTGCAAAGGCCGCCGCACCCCTTGCCCTGATCGTCGCGCCGACCCGCGAACTGGCGCTGCAGGTCCACGGCGAACTCACCTGGCTCTATCGATATGCCGGGGCGCGCGTCGTCTCCTGCGTCGGCGGAATGGACCCGCGGCGCGAGCAGCGCGAATTGGCCGAGGGTGCGCATATCGTGGTCGGCACGCCGGGCCGGCTCTGCGATCATCTGCGGCGCAACCGTCTCGACATCTCGGAATTGAAGGCCGTGGTGCTCGACGAGGCCGACGAAATGCTCAACCTTGGCTTTCGCGAGGACATGGAATTCATCCTCAAGACCACGCCGGACACCCGCCGCACCTTGCTGTTTTCGGCGACATTGCCGCGCGGCATCGTCGCCTTGGCCAAGCAATATCAGCGCCAGGCGTTTCGCGTCGAAGTCGCGGGCGGCGAGGGCGGCCACGCAGACATCGAATATCGCGCGATCCGGATCGCCGCCAGCGACGCCGAACACGCCGTCGTCAACGTGCTGCGGTTTTTCGAATCGTCCACCACGCTGGTGTTCTGCAATACCCGGAATGCGGTCCGGCATTTGCAGGCTATCCTGCTGGAGCGCGGCTTCTCCGTGGTGGCGCTGTCGGGCGAATTGACCCAGAACGAGCGCACCCAGGCGCTGCAGGCACTGCGTGATGGACGTGCGCGGGTCTGCGTCGCCACCGACGTCGCCGCGCGCGGCATCGATCTGCCGAGCCTCGGCCTCGTCATTCACGCCGACCTGCCTAATGACCCGGAGGTGATGCAGCATCGCTCCGGCCGCACCGGCCGTGCCGGCCGCAAGGGCGTCAGCATTCTACTGGTGCCGCCGGCGCGGAGGCGGCGCGCGGAACTTTTGCTGAGTCAGGCCGGCATCGATGCCGCCTGGGGCACGGCGCCGACCGTGGACGAGATCCGCAGGCTCGATCAGCAGCGCATGCTCGGGGATACGCTATTCACGGAGGAGTCGACCGAGGACGATCTGACGTTGGCCCGAGCGCTGCTTGCCGAGCGCTCGCCCGAGGACATTGCCGCGGCGCTGGCGCGGCTGTATCGCTCGCGGCTGCCGTCACCGGAGGACATCCTCGATCCCGGCGAGCGCGGCGGCCGGCCGCGCGACGATCGCGGCGAGGGTAGAGGCGGACGCGATGCGCGCCACATGGACGACCGTGGCCCCGGTGCCAAGCCGATGCGATCGAAAGCGAGGATGCGCGACGGCATGGCGGAGGGCAGCGTCTGGTTCCGCGCCGCCATCGGCCGGCAAAAGAATGCCGAGGCGCGCTGGCTGCTGCCGATGATCTGCCGCCGCGGTGGCATCGAGAAGAACGACATCGGCGCCATCAGGATTTTCGACGCCAACACCGAGTTCGAGATTTCCGCGGCCGCGGCGGAATCCTTTGCCGCGATGATCAAACGGCCCGACAAGGAGGACAACATCCGCATCGAGGCGTTGCCGAACGGCCCGCAGGGCGCGGTGCCCTCATCCCGTCCGAAGCCGGAAGATCGTGACTATTCCAGCAAGCGCAAGCCGTCTTACAAGGAAAAATCCTGGAACGACAAGCCGCGCCAGGACGACGGCCCCCGCCGGGATGACAGGCCCCGCCAGAACGAAAAGCCCCGCCAGGAAGAAAAGCCGCGTTATGAGGACAGACTTCGTGATACGACCAAATCTCGTCACGAGGGCAAGTCCCCCTATGGGGGCAAGCCAAAGTTCGAGGGGCAGTCGCGCGGCGACGCCACGCTGCGCGATCCCAACCAGCGCTTCGATAAGAAGCGGGGCAAACCGCCCTATGTCGCCAAGGCCAAGCGCGACGGCGCCGCATCGTTTGCAAAGCCGGCGTTCGGCAAGAAATCGAAGAAGAACAAGAACCGCGGATGATGACGAGAAATGACTGTCGCATCACAGCGGAACGAGGATAGCAGATGGCGAATGTCGTGCGGGTGCTCTCGACCCTTGCGTTGATGGGCGCCATTCGCGGGCTTGCCGGGCGCTATGAGGCAGAGACCGGAGCGTGCATCGATGCCGATTTTGCGCCGACGGTGGCGCTTCTGGAACGCCTGCGCAACGGCGAGGCCGCCGACGTCGTCATTCTGACGCGGCAGGCGCTCGACGATCTGGCGGCGCAGGGATCCGTGGTGGCGGACAGCTGCGTGGATCTGGCGCGCTCCTATGTCGGCGTTGCGGTGAAGGCGGGCGCGCCGCACCCGGACATCGCGACCAAGGCGGCGCTCCGCGCGACGCTGCATGGTGCCCGTTCGGTGGCCTATTCACGCATTGGCGCGAGCGGCATTTTTTTCGCGCAACTGATCGAGCGGATGGGCATCGCGTCCGAGATCAACGCCAGGGCCCGCGTCATTCCATCGGGCTTTACCGCCGAACTGCTGGTGACCGGGGAGGCTGACCTCGCGGTGCAGCAGATCAGCGAGCTCAAGCTGGTCGGTGGTGTTGAAATTCTCGGTCCTATTCCCGTGGATCTGCAAAGCCCGATGGTGTTTTCCGCCGGGCGAATGGCGGCGTCCGAAAGGGTGGTTCAATCCGACAGGCTGCTGAGATTTCTGACCTCAGCGGACGCGGCTCCTGAGCTGCGCGAGTCCGGGCTGGAGCCTTGAATTTGCCGGCAATTCGGCTGCGGCGAATATGACAACCAAATCCGTTTCCCGACACCGCAATGCGCGCTAGGCTGCGTCCGGGTGGCATTGAGGGCGTGGTTGTTGTTGGAGGGGTTTTACAAGGTTCGATTCCAATTGGACGATGCGGTCGGCCGCAGCGTGATGTACGTGCATGCCGGCAGGATGCTCGGCGGCAATTCGGCGTTTGCCCATATCGGCACCTATCAGGAGAGCGGCGGTGAAATCATCACCGAGGTAAGGACCCTGCGCCACCACAATGATCCGAATTACCGGCCGATGGCGGGCGCAGACGAAGCGACGCTGCTGCTACGGGGGCGTGCAGACAACGACATTGTTCACTTTGACGGCACGCTGGTGGAATTTCCCGGCTCGGTATTTCGAGCAGTCATGACGCCGATTGATGAGGAGATCCCGCCCGCCGTCGGGGCGGTGGGAGACGGTGGCATCGTCAACGGGCTTTATTCCATTCGTATCCGAATGCTCGACGGCATCGACGGCGGGCTGACCGGCGTGATGCTGCTCAACGACGGCCGCATTCTCGGCGGCGATGCGTTCTACTACTATATCGGCAGCTACTGCTCGGCGAACGGCCGCTGGAAGGGCCAGATCCTCAATCAGGAGCACACGTCGGCAAAGGGCGAGTATCCGATCTTCGGCGGCCATGAGGTGGGCATCGGCTTCTCCGGCAGCTGCGACGATCGGAGCGCCAGGCTGGAAGCGACCGCGCTCGCCGGCAAGCGCAGTCTTCGCCTGACGGCCGACTTGAAGCTGGTGCGGCGGGCGCAGGAGGCGAACCCAAATGCCTGACGTGCAGCCAAACCGCTATATCCCCGCTCACGCTGACGCTTTCGCGCATCGTCTTCAGAACTTCACGAAGCGGCTGGTTGGCGGCGGCCCGGTCAAGATTGTCGCGATCGGTTCGTCATCGACGGCGGGCGAAGGGGGAATCGTGCCGTATCCAACCCGGCTGCAAGCCGCCATGAGGGCCAAGTATGGGGACCGGGTGATCGTGGTCAACCAGGGGAAAGGCGGCCAAGAGGCGCCCGATGAACTCCACCGCCTGAAAGCCGATGTGATCGACGAGAAGCCGGCGCTGGTCATCTGGCAGGTCGGCACCAACGCGGTCTGGCAACCTGGCCACAATCTTGATGATGTTGCTGCGGCGATCGCGAAGGGGCTGACGCAATTCGGCAGCGAGTCGATGGATGTCGTGCTGATGGACCTGCAATATGTGCCTGCCCTGCTCACCGCCGACAAGATCGAAGCAACCAGGCGCATGCTGGCGCTGATCGACCAAGCCGCGGCTGCAAGGCCTGATGTGAACGTGTTTCGTCGCTTCGCCATGATGCGGCAATGGCACGAGGTCGAGAAATACTCCTTCGACGCAATGGTCGATCCGACCGACCCGACCCGGCTGCATCAGAGCGATTGGAGTACGCAGCGCGTTGCGTACGAACTTTGCGAGGCAATCGCGGAAGTGGCGGCGCGCACGGCGTGAACCTATGCGTGCCGTCCGCAGCTTTGAATTGGCCGCAGAAAACGCTAGTCTGGGAACATGACAAAACCATCTGCTGCATCTGCAATCGTGTGCATGCTCGGTGTCATGCTGGCGCTGATCATTGCCTCGGTCTATTCCCCGGCCCACGCGCAATCGGCCGATCTCGTGCTGTGCGACCGGGTCGCCGCCGACCCGTCCGATCCGGACAAGCCGGCCGACGTCAAGGGCACCGCCGATATCGCCAAGGCCGATATCTCGACCGCGATCAAGTTTTGCAGAACCGCGTCGGGTTCGTCGCGAAGGGCGCTGTACCAGCTCGGCCGCGCCTATGCCGCCAATCAGCAATTGCCGGAAGCCATCGGCGCCTGGCGCAAGGCGGCCGACAAGGGCAGCACGTCGGCCATGGTCGAACTCGGCGTGCTCTACGGCACCGGGTCGGGGGTCGCCAAAGACGAAGCCCAGGCGCGAAAACTGTTCGAGCGCGCCGCAGAAGCCGGCAACCCGCGCGGCGTCACTAATCTCGCGGCGCTGTCCGGCGATGGCGGCGCGCCGGCGGATCCGGTCAGGGCCCGCGCCTTGCTTGCGAAAACGGCGGAGACCAATGCCGAAGCGCAGTACCAGCTGGGCATGATGATGGCGGAAGGGAGCGGCGGGCCGAAAGACGATGTCGCCGCCAGGAACCTGTTCGAAAAGGCCGCCGCGCAAGGGCATCCAGCGGCACTGGAACGGATGGGCGCCTTCGCGCAAAGCGGACGAGGCGGAGCGCAGGATTCCAGTGCTGCCAAAGCGTATTACGAGAAGGCCGCGGCGCTCGGCAATGAAGACGCCAAGGCCGCACTCAAGCGCGCGGATTGTCCTATCGCGATCAAGGACAAACGCGGAAATTTTGTAACCAATTTGTGCTTTTAGGGGCAATGGTCGCGCGAACCGATGAACGAGGACAGACGCCTCTGCTTCGGTTAAGCCAGACCCGCTATTCAGGAGACGGCTCATGATGCGAGGCAAGGTCATCATCATTGTCGGCGCGGCAGTGTTTGCGATGGGCGCGTTGCCTGCATGCGCGCAAACTTTCCAGAACTACAGCTGTGCCGACGGCTCCAAGTTCATCGTCGGATTTTACGCCTACGACAAGCGCGCGCACATCCAGGTCGACGGCAGGCCTGTGACGCTTGCCCGGCGCTTCACCCTGTCCGGCGCGCGCTATTCGGGCGCCGATGTCACGTTGAGGATGTTGAAGGACGGCGTCGTCACGCTCAAGCATGCGAGGCGGGCGTTGACCGCATGCAGCACGATCTGACGGCGCAATATATCTTATTGCGCCCCGTTCGGTTTGAAGGCGCACGACGCCGTCATCCTCCCTGGAGGGGTAAGGAAGAGATGCGGCAACGAAGCATATTGCGCCATCGTCAGCGCCTGGATCAGTCAGCCAGATAGTGCTGTTCCAGCATTGCGCGTTCGCGCGCGCCGAGGCCCAACCCGTGCTCGAAATAGCTTTCGAGATCGCCATAGTCGGATCGGATCGTATCGAATGCGGCGGCGAGGAAGGATCCTTCCACCGAAATGAGCACCGTCTTGACCTCATCGGGCAGGTCGATGCTGCTCGCCGTCGCCGGGTCTATTCGGTAGAGGCGATTGGTCAGAAGATAATCGCCGACGACGAGATCTTCGGACACGCCGAGCGCGTTCAGGATCAGCGCCGCGGCAAAGCCGGTGCGATCCTTGCCGGCGGTGCAATGGATGACCAGCGGCGCATGATCTTCGAGCAAATGCGCAAACAGAGCGCGGAAGCTCGGTGTGTTGTGACGCACATAGTTGCGATAGGACTCGCGCATGAGGTCCGCTGTCTCAGCCGCCGACAGCGACTTTCCGGTGGCGAGGTGCGCCTTCAGAGTCGCTAAAAGTGCCGGCTCGATCGGCACCGAATGCACCGCGATCCCGTTGAGGCGGCATAGGGCGGGAAGGCGCTCTTCGGTGCCGCGCAAATCGAACGCGCTTTTCAGTCCGAGGGTACGCAACGCGTCGATATCATCTTCGGTCAATTGGCCGAGATGGCTGGAGCGGAAAATCCGCCGCCACCGGACGGGGCGGCCATCCCGGGCCGGATAGCCGCCGAGGTCGCGGAAATTGCTGGCGCCGGTGAGATTGAGGTGGCGATTGAGCGAATCTGACATGGCGTGATCTTAAGTCATCGTCTGCGGCGAATGAATGACAGCGCAATCCTGGATTACGATGTCGGCCGGCCGCGCGATGCCGATATGATTTTCCGACGGCCATGCAGGATCTGGACTTCTGCAGCCCGTAAGCCGGACCTCTTGGCTCAACCAATCGGACTCCGGGCTGTGAGAGTCCTCATCCTGGGGAGCGGCCTCTTGGCCGCGTCTCGAAGGATGGCCGGGAGTCCATGCGTTGCGTCCGTCCTTCGAGACGCTTGCTTCGCAAGGTCCTCAGGATGAGGCCAGTATTCTTCACAGGTTCTACGATTCTGTGTAAGATGTTGGCGTGCGGGCGATACCAATCTGAAGAAGGTTCAAGGCGTTTTTTCGAGATGCGACGCGCTTTCGACGTTTTGCGTGCGCGCCATCTTCGCCAGTTCGCAGCCTTCGCAATAGCGCGCATCCTTGTAGTCGATCCAGTCGTGGGCATAAACGTGGTCGCTTGATATGCCGTAGCGCGTTTGCATCACCCTGAGCAGAATGCGCCACGCGGCGATCTGCGCATCTGTCACCGGCCGTCTCACATTGGGATAGTTACCGGTGAATTCCACACCGATCGAATTGTCGTTGTTCACCTGCTGAAAGGTGGGGCCGTTGTCGATGAATCGGTTGTCGTTGCGGTTGCCGCCCCTGCTATGGTGCGGAACCGCAAACTCGGCCACGGCCCAGTACACGGTGCCGTCGGTCTCGACCCATATGGTTGCGCCGCGGCGCGCCGGCGTTTCCATCTGCGCCAGCGCGCCGCGATAGGCCGAGCCCGGGGGACCTTCGGTCTGATGAACGATGATGTTCTGCCATTGCCGCGCGTTGGCGAGATCTCCCCACGGCGTCAGCCAGACGATGTTGAGGCCGGGAATATCGGGCGTTCCCCTGGCGCGCGCGGCGATCTCAAAGCTTGACGGGGTTTGCGCCGCGAGCGGGCGGCACAGAGCGCAGGCCAAAAGTAGCGTCAAGCCTAAGCGAAAGGTCGTGCTTCCCAATCCGAATCTGCGGCGTCGCGTCATGCATCAGGAGCGTAGCGGACATCGCGCTTGAGCGAAAGCGCCCCGTTTTTGCCTCGAAATGCTCGGGAAACGTCACACTGCGCCAGCACCAGCCGCCGCCGGGATGACTTTTTCCAAGGACGATGTAAGATCACGCTTTCTGCAGAAGGATTGTGTCAGTGGCGTTGTATTCGCGGATCGAACGTTTCAAGCAGGGCAAGGCGTTGCGCCTCAAGACGCCGCGGGAGGCGCATGCCGACCTGAAGGGGCCGCTGAAGCGTGACCCCGTCGCCATCCTTGCCGAGAGCGATCCGGAACGCGTTCCGGAATTGGTCCCGGAGCGCTACGCCCGGATGATGCAAAACCCGTTCGCCTTCCTGCGCGGCGCTGCAGCCGTCATGGCGACCGATCTCGCCGGCCAGCCCATGGCCGGCATTCCGGTCCAGGCCGGCGGCGACAGCCATCTGATGAACTTCGGCGCCTTCGTCACGCCCGAGGACAACATCCTGTTCGACGTCAACGATTTCGACGAGACGCTGCCGGGGGTGGATTTCACCGTCGACGTGAAGCGTCTGGCGGCAAGCGTCGCGGTGGCGGCGATGACGGAAGAAGCGCCGAGGAAGTATGCCCGCGCAATCGCTGCTGCCACCGTCAAGGCCTATCGCGTCCATATGGCCGGCCTGGCCAAACTGTCGCCGCTGGAGATCTGGCACTCCAGGATCGATCTCGAGCGGGAAATCGACGTGATCGGCAACGGCGGCCTGCGGCGCAAGCTGGCCGGCATTATCGCCAAGGCGCGGGGCGAGGGGTTGGCCAAGGACGACAACTTTCCGCACCTGGTCAACGGCGCCGATGGCCGGATTGTCGACAAGCCGCCGACCATTTTCCATCTCGATCCCAAGGCCGACGCGCGGCACAGGATTGACGCCGAGCGGCTGTTCGCGACCTACCGCAAGGGCCTCACTCCTGATCGCAACCGGCTGCTCGATCGCTTCGCCATGAAGGATCTGGCTTTCAAGGCGGTCGGCGTGGGCTCGGTCGGCACGTTCTGCTGTGTCGCATTGTTCATGACCGGCGACGGCGAACCGTTATTTCTGCAGGTCAAGCAGGCACTACATTCAGTGCTGGAGCGGCTCGGCGGCAACCTCGTCTACAAGGGTAACCAGGGCCGCCGTGTCGTCGAGGGTCAGCAGATGATGCAGGCTGCCAGCGATATCTTCCTCGGCGCCACGCAGGACCCGGCTTCTGGACGCGACTTCTCGCGGTGATCGCCGGCTACATGGGAAAGAGCGACGTGATCGATGATGCCATCGCATCCTTCGCGATGGCCTACGCCGATCAGACCGTGCTCGATCACGCAGCGCTGGTGAAGGCCAAGGGCGCCAAGCCGGCCAAGCCGGTCACGACCAGGAAGACCGCGAAGGCGGCGTGAGCGTTGTATCGGCGCCTTGAAATCGCAGCGCCCTAGCCATGGGTCAGGAGTCAATACGCAAGCGACCCCGCCTTTTCGCCAGCGCATGCGCCTTTTTTCGGTGCCGCTTTCTACATCAACACGGTGGAGCAGCGGTCCCGGCTCGTTCCATGCAACGGACAATTTGGATCCGGATCCATTAACATGCCGGCAGGCTCTCGCTCATCGGTACCAGATTCATGAGCGATGAACTGGCACGTGCAACCCAGTTCCAGTGCTTCGGTCGTTCCTGGCGGGGGTACCAGGGTCGTCGAGGTCTGAGGTGCACGGGTGGGCATTTATGGCTCCTCTTGCGATACGCCCGCGGGTTCGTGGATGATTTTCGAAAAGCGGAGAGGGAGCTGCTTCTCGACGAGGCTGAGCTGGTAGCCACCGAACTTTTTCATCGTGTGTCAGCGGCGACCACGAAATTGAAGAATGATCGGCGCCGCCCTGCTTGTCACTGACGTCGATCGATTCACGCCTGCATCGCAATCGAGTCTGTTTTGCCGGCTCGCGCAACATATGCCGCCCTGACTCGTTGATTCGACGCATCTCGCAATTGGTTCGCGAACCTGCGGAGATACTGACATGACTGAGGACATCATCGTCTTAGGTGGTTTGGCCTGCGTGGTGTGCGGGACGTATATCGTCTTGCCGCTGGTTTATCACTTCAATTGACGCCGACGGCGCGCGCGGTTCATTTGGCGTGGCCGCGCCGGCTGTGCCCGTCGCCGATGCGGCAAGTTCCATCTCGCGGCCAGCACAAGCCGGCCATGAGGCCCAAGATGTCGGCTTCTTTGAGTATCAGTCGCTCTCCGCCGTCGATCAGCACTTCAGTGCCCGCCCACTTGCCGAACAGAACGCGATCCCCCGCCTTGACGTCGAGTGGAACGATCCTTCCGGTTTCGTCACGCGCGCCAGCGCCGACGGCCAGCACCTCGCCTTCGATCGGCTTTTCCTTCGCAGTATCGGGAATGATGATGCCGCCCGGGGTTTTTTCCTCGGCCTCGATGCGTCGGATCAGGACGCGGTCGTGCAACGGTCTAAAGCCCTTCATGGTGTGGCCTCCTTTGGGGGGCGGCTGAATGTCTCGACAAAAGCATGCGCTGGTCGCGTTCAATCGGCCTTGATCATCATCAAGTAATCGGCGCCGTTGCTGAACGTGTTGCCGAAGGAAATCGCGTCCCATTGATGCCTGCCATGCTCATCCGCGTTCACGCGCATGAGCAGCGAGTTGTCATGGAGTTGTCATTCGGGAAGACCCGCCCCGCGTCGGGGGGCGGCCCTGCGCCGACAAGCGGGCCCTGCGCCGACAAAATGCCTAAATTTGATTCTCGGTAGGCACCGTACAAAACCAATGCTATCGGAAGAGAAGTTGCGCAGCTTGCCGAAGGTGATCGAGAGTGAAATTTCCCCACACGCTTTTGTTTTTCGCGGTTGGCGTGGCTGCGACTTTGTCGGGTGCCGTTTTGTCGCGCGGCAAGGAAGACGTTCCGCGGTTATCGGCGGTGGCGCTGCGCGAAATCGCCGAAGTCGAGAGCGAGATCGATCGGATCGAAGCGGCGACGCTCGACCGCCTCGTCCCGCCGCCTGATAACCAGGTGCAGCAGATTGAACTGCTCGGCAAAGCCATGCTGTATGACAAGCAGCTCTCGGTGAATCGCAACGAGGCCTGCGCCTTCTGCCACATGCCGTCGACGGGCTTTACCGGGCCGGTGTCGGAACTCAACCGGACCACCGGTTCCTACCCTGGATCGGTTCGGACGCGATTCAGCAATCGCAAGCCGCAAAGCCACAGCTATGCGCCGCTCTCTCCGGTGCTGCACTACAACGCCGGCCAGGATGATCTGGTCGGCGGCAATTTCTGGGACATGCGCGCCACCGGCCGTCGCCTCGGCAACCCCGCGGCCGAGCAGGCCGAGGGACCGCCGACCAACCCGGTCGAAATGGGGCTGTCGGATATCGCCTGTGCGGTCTATCGCGCGTCGCAGCGGCCTTACCGCGCTTTGTTCGAGAGCGTGTGGGGTCCGCAGGCTTTTTCGATTGCGTGGCCGGACGATACCGAGGCGGTCTGCAATCAGCCAGGACCACCAGCTGCAGACGATCCGGCGCCGGTCCATCTCGGCCCGCTCGATCGCGGCCGTGCCGCCACCACATTCGATCAGATGGCGCAATCCATCGCGGGTTACGAGGCCTCGCATGAGGTGACGGCGTTCTCTTCGAAGTACGACGCTGTGCAGGCCGGAAAGGCAAAGTTTACGCCGCAGGAGCAGGCTGGCTATGACCTGTTCCGCGGCAAGGCAAACTGCAACACCTGCCATCGCGACGGCGGCCCCGGCGAAGACCCGCTGTTCACCGATTTCACCGCCAGCAACATCGGAACGCCCGCCAATCCAGAACTTCCCTACTACGCCGAAGGCGTGCCCGACCAGCGCGGCTATGTGGCGAACCGGAACGGCGCGTCGTTCGTCGACTTCGGCGTCGGTGGCTTTCTGGCCAACGGCAACCCGCTGAGCGAGCCTTCGGCGATCGATGCACGGTGGCGGCACCTGGCGCCGCAGACCCGCGGTCGTTTTCAGGTGCCGACGCTGCGCAACGTCGACAAGCGGCCCGACGCCGGCTTCGTCAAGGCTTACGGCCACAATGGTTATTTCAAGAGCCTGAAAGGGATCGTGCACTTCTACAATACCCGCGACGCGCTGCCGCGCTGCGCGCCGGCCGACCCTCGCGAGGGCACCGGCTGCTGGCCGGCGCCGGAAACGACTGAAAACATGAACGCGTCCCGCGTCGGGCATCTCGGGCTCTCCGATACCGAGGAGGACGCCATCGTGAGCTTCATGCAGACGCTGAGCGACGGATTCAGCCCGACGCCATAGGGATTCGCAGGCGCAGCGCCAACGCATACTGCGCCGCCACTGGCCGAAATTAATCGGATCCGGCTGACGCCGCGATAAAGCTGCGATCCAAGGCCTCGCTCACATCGAGTGTCTTGGAAATGATGCCGTATCGGGTAGCGCGGTCAGAGGCTTCCTGGACTTCCTTGACAATGCTCGCGTCAATGACGATCGGGCTCGTCCGCTGCGCGGTGCAGGCGCTCAGCAATACGTCTTCTGGCAGTTTGGTTAGCTCGGCGGTGCTCTTGGCATATTCGGGCAGGTGATCCAGCGACCACAGCCGCGCCTTGTTGAGTCGTTGAACCAGGTCCAGTACGGCGGCTCGCTTGGTGCCTATTGCCTGGTCGGAGGCAACCAGGAAAGTGATGGTAGGTGTCAGACCCTCGCCGTCAGCAACAATCCGAGCTTTGTCCTTGAGAGTTGCATGGGACACGTAGGGTTCCCAAACGGCCCATCCGTCGATCGAACCTGCGACGAGTGCGATCTTGGCGTCTACCGGGCCCAGCGGCGCGAATGTCGCGTCGTCGATTTTATGCCCCGCCTTCTCCAGCGTCGCGTCGATCAGAAACTGGCCCCAACCCCCACGTGTTCCCGCCAATCGCTTCCCTTTCAAATCGGCGGCAGTTTTTATCGGAGAGTCATTGCGCACCAGGATGGCTTGTGTCTTGGCGCCGGCGCGGGTGCCTCCGATGGCTTTGATCGGCGCACCGGCGGCATACACGGTCAGGAAAGCCAGATCGCCGGTGTAACCTACGTCGAGCGCGCCAGCGTTGAGTGCTTCGAGAATTGGCGCTGCAGCCGGAAACTCAGACCACTCGATCTTGTAAGGGAGATCTGTGGCCAACCCGGCAATCTCAAGACAAGAAGGGAGCGATTGCCGGCCTTCTGATCGCCGACACGAAGCGTGACAGCGTCTGAAGCCAGCGCCGATGCGGTGATTGCGAACCCGACGGCTGCCCCGAAAAGGATAGCACCGACAACACGGAGGCGCGCATGTATTCTGGATTTGAGTGTGATCGGTTTCATGCTCATGGATCTCTCTGTTTGGCTGCTGGCTTGCCTGCTGTTGGCACCGGCTCAGGATGCTGAAGCCTACGAGCAAGCGGATTGCAGTCAATGAAATGGCTCACTGAAGATTCGTTCCCGCGAGCAACGATCGTCTCGCTTTTCGAATCGTGAAGGAAGGTTGTCTGCTTTCCCAGCGTGAACGCATGCGAGGGTCTTAAGCGTCGTACCAACTAAGATCGATGCGCATCTGTCGGTCGGGCCAAAACGGTTTGATCGCGCGAAGATATGATTGTGGAGATAATCTCTCCGTTCGCTTTCACATTCAAAATTACATTTCATTGACGATTGCGATTCCCCCGCGCATCATTTGAACGTCAAATTCAACGGAGCGAGATCAGGAATCTCGCCGAGAGTGAACCGATTTCACCGATCGCAGTGTGATGCAGTACCGGGCCGCAGCAGCGATGCGTTGCGCCGACGGCGGCTTTATGCCGCTCGAAAGCAGGAGAGAATGATGTCGAGGGATCCAAAGCAGAACAAGGCGTTGCTGGACCGCCGCACATTATTGCGCGCCGGAGCCGCAGCGGCGTTCGCGGCGCCGGTAGGCGTATTCAGCGCGCAGGCCTTTCCATTCCGCGCGGCGACACCAAGCATCGATTTCTCGGAATTTCCGATCTGCAGGGCCTCTTCCGATGCCGCGCCGCTCACGGGTCCACCGCGAAAGCTGAAATTGTCCTGGAACGCCGGCGCGGTCTGCCTCGCGCCGCTCCCGGTGGCCATCGACCACGGCTTTTTCCAGAGACAGAACCTTGACGTCGAACTGGTCAATTACAGCGGCTCGACGGATCAGCTGCTGGAAGCGATTGCGACCGGCAAAACCGATGCGGGCCTAGGCATGGCGTTGCGCTGGCTGAAGCCGCTTGAGCAGGGATTTGACGTCAAGATCGCCGCCGGAACCCATGGCGGCTGCATGCGCGTGCTGTCGCGCACGAACTCAGGCGTCGACAAGCTTGCCGACCTCAAGGGCAAGATCGTCGCGGTCGGAGATCTCGCAGGACCGGACAAGAATTTCTTCTCGATCCAGCTCGCCAAACAGGGCATCGATCCCAACAAGGAGGTCGATTGGCGGGCCTATCCGGGCAATCTGCTGCAGCTCGCCGTAGAGAAGGGCGAAGTGCAGGCATTCCTTGCTTCCGATCCGATCGCCTATCTCTGGTTGAAGGACAGCGCCTACAAGGAAGTCGCCTCCAATCTTGATGGTGAGTACAAGGACAAGACCTGCTGCATCGTTGGATTACGCGGCAGTCTTGTACGGGAAGAGCCGCAGGTCGCGCGGGCCATTACGCAGGCGTTGCTCGATGCAGCGATGTTTACCTCGCAGAACCCGGATAAGGCCGCGTCGTCGTTCCAGCCTTACGCGCCCAAGACCGCGAGCCCGCAGGATTTGCAGGCGATGGTTCGGTATCACACCCATCACTACCACCCCGTCGGCGCCGTGCTCAAGCAGGAGCTCAAGGCCTATGCAGACGATCTGAAGCTCGTTTCCGTCTTCAAGCCGAGCACCGATACAGCGAAATTTGCGGAGCGGATTTATGTCGACCTATTCGGCGTCTAAGACAGTTGCATTGCCACAATCGGTCGAGGAAGGCGCGGCGCTTGCAGGACGTCCGCTGTCGCTTCCCACCTCATTTGCGGCAAGCGGATCCAGCGTATTCGCAAGTCTGGCGTGGGCCGGCTTCGGGTTCTCATGCCTCGTGTGGGAAGATTTGAGCGATTGGCCGCGTACCCATGCAGTCGCTATCGCCGCCTTTGTCGTTGCCGGAGGTATCCTTGCAGCGACGGGGAGTGGTCAATTGTTCGGACGCTTTGCAACAGGACTTCAACGGCGTGCGCCATGGCTGCTGGCCCTGGGATTGTTCCTGACCCTGTGGGAAGTGGCTACCGCGAAATTTGCGTGGCTGCCGCTGCCGTTCTTTCCACCGCCACAGGCGATCGTCGAAGTGTATACCGATGACCTGCCCAAGCTGCTCGATAGCGTTTTTGCATCCGTCAAGCTTCAGCTTGGCGGCTACGCGATCGGAGCGGCGGTCGGCTTCCTGACTGGCGTATCGGTTGGATGGTCGCGTCGCATCGGCTATTGGGTGCATCCGGTCCTGCGATTCATCGGGCCGTTGCCGGCGACGGCGTGGCTTCCGTTCGCGTTCTTTACCTTTCCGTCGAGCTGGAGCGCGAGCACCTTCCTGATCGCGCTGGCGACAGGATTTCCGGTCACGGTATTGACCTGGTCCGGCGTGGCGAGCGTCGGCAATGCCTATTACGACGTAGCGCGAACGCTCGGCGCCAAGCCATCTTTCCTGGTGCTGAAAGTGGCCATTCCCGCGGCGCTGCCGCACGTGTTCGTGGGGCTGTTCATGGGTCTCGGATCGTCGTTCGCGGTCCTGGTCGTCGCGGAAATGATCGGCGTCAAAGCCGGTCTTGGCTGGTATCTGCAGTGGGCCCAGGGCTGGGCGGCCTATTCGAACATGTATGCCGCGTTGATTGTCATGTCGCTGTTGTGCTCAGGCGCGATCACCCTGCTGTTCAGGACCCGCGATCGGCTGCTCGTCTGGCAAAAGGGCGTCGTCAAATGGTAGCGCTGGCGATTGCTGAACCTGGATCACCGGCCATAGCCGGAGCCAAGCTGGACGTCGAAGGCGTAAGTCACGGCTTCGACATCGATGGCGCTGTACTCCCGGTATTGGACGACGTCAGCTTCGGTGTAAAACCGGGCGAATTCGTCGCGTTGCTTGGGCCGTCCGGATGCGGGAAATCGACTTTGCTACGCCTGGTCGCGGGCCTTGAACCGCCGCGGTTGGGCACAATACGCGAAGACGGCAATCCGATCACGGGACCATTCCCATCGCGGGTCGTGGTGTTTCAGGACCCGACCCTGTTTCCATGGCGAACCGTTTGGGACAACGTCGCGCTTGGCCTCGAAGCCCAGGGCGTTCTGAAGAGCCAGCGTCACCGCGTCGATGCGGCCATCGATCTTGTGGGCCTCTCGATGTTCCGCAAAGCCTATCCGCATCAGCTTTCGGGCGGCATGGCGCAGCGTGTTGCGCTGGCTCGGGCGCTGGTGAACGACCCGAAGATACTCGTTCTCGATGAACCCCTCGGCAAGCTCGACTCGCTGACGCGCATCACCATGCAGGCCGAAATCGCTTCGCTATGGCAGCGAAGCGGGTTCACGACGCTATTGGTGACGCATGACGTGGAGGAGGCGGTGTTTCTGGCCAATCGCGTGATCGTATTCAGCGACCGCCCCGCGCGCATCAAGGCCGACGTCGCGGTCGATCGTCCTTATCCCCGGCACCGGGGCGATCCCGAACTTGCGGAGCTGCGCCGGAATATTCTGGGCCTGCTCGGATTGGACGCAATATGGTGAGCGCGCAGGGCAATTCCATACGCAAAGAACTTTCGATGGACGCAGCTCCGACCATCTTCGAGCGTGCAAGCCTACTGGCTTCCGGATTTGCCGCCCGGGCATCATCGGAATCCTTGGCAAGGCCGATCCGTCGACGGCGTTGGTGCTGTCGATGCACTACATTCAACATCTGGTGATGGCGAGGAGCACGCGCTGGCCGGACCGTCTCGCGCGCAAGCTGGCCCGCGAGACCCTCGAAGGCGTGGCACTCATCAACGCCCTGCGTGTCGAGCCAGATCTCGGCTCGCCGGCGCGTGGTGGTCTGCCGGCGACGATCGCGCGCAAGACCGAGACCGGATGGCGGCTCAGCGGCCGAAAGATCTATTCGACCGGAGCGCCAATCCTGAAATGGTACGCGGTGTGGGCAAAAACCGATGAACCGAACCTGCGCGTCGGGCTGTTTCTCGTTCCAGCCGGTCTACCGGGCACGCGCATTGTCGAGACGTGGGACCATCTCGGGCTGCGTGCCAGCGGCAGCCATGACATCGTATTTGAAGATGTTGTGTTTCCGCTCGACCACGAAATCGATGTTCGCGAGCCGGATCAATGGCTGGTACCCGATTTTACCCAGTCGACAGTCCATGCGATCTTCGTTGCCGCGATTTACGATGGCGTCGCCCGGGCCGCGCGTGACTGGCTGATCGATTTTCTGAAGAACCGGGTGCCGTCCAACCTCGGCGCATCGCTTGCCACGCTGCCGCGGGCGCAAGAGGTCGTCGGCGGCATCGAGGCGCATCTCGCCGTCAACGCGCGTCTGATCGAAAGCTTTGCCACAGATTACGATGACGGCGTTGTACTGAGTGCCTCCGAATCAAACATCATCAAGCTCACCGTCACCAACAACGCGGTCGCGATCGTCGAGGATGCGCTGTCGCTTACCAGCAATCACGGGCTGAACCGCGCCAACCCGCTGGAGCGGCATTATCGCGACGTGCTGTGCGGGCGCGTCCATACACCTCAGGACGACGCAACGCGCGTGGACGCCGGGCGCCTGGCGCTCGGCATCTGAGCAATTGAGGAATCAGACCAAAACTGGAGCTGCCAATGTCAGTGGAATTCATCGGATACATCACCAACAACAATTCGTCCGAAACCATCGTGCGGACCGGTCCCGTGCTCGATCGTCATTACATCGAGACCGTAGCGAAAGCCCACGAAACAGCCGGATTCGATCGAGCGCTGCTGGCGTTTCACTCCACCGCGCCGGACGGGCTTCAGGTCGGGCCAGCACGTGCTGGGCGTGACCGATCGGCTTAATGTTTTGATTGCACAGCGGCCTGGCTTCACCGCACCGACGCTGATCGCCCGTCAGCTTGCGACGATCGATCAACTCTCCGGCGGCCGGGTTGCCCTCCATGTCATCACCGGCGGCAATGCCACCGAGCTGAAGCAGGATGGAAACACGATCGACGACAAGGACGAACGTTACGCCCGCACCGACGAATTTCTGGATGTCGTTCGATCCGAATGGACCCGTGAGAAGCCATTTACCTACGACGGCAGATACTACAAGGTTCAAAACGGATTTTCGCAAGTCAAGCCATTTCGCGGTGAGGGCATTCCAATCTTCGTAGGCGGCGCATCCGACGCCGCTATCGAGGTTGCCGGCAAGCATGCCGATACATTTGCGCTCTGGGGGGAATCCTATGCGCAGGTGCGCGATGTGACGTCGCGGGTTCGGGCCGCCGCCGCAAAGCATGGCCGACCGACCCCCCGCTTTAGTCTGTCGATCCGTCCCATCCTTGCCGACACCGAGGAAAAGGCCTGGGCAAAGGCCGAAGCTATCCTTCACCAGGCGACGGCTGTGCAGGACAAAACCGGCTATCGCAAACCAGCCGATGGTCATGCGACTGCCGGCGCGCGTCGACTGCTTGCGCTGGCGGAGCAGGGCACCCGGGTCGATAAACGTCTCTGGACAGAGATAGCCAAGCTCACGGGCGCCAACAGCAATACCACCGCGCTGGTCGGAACGCCGGAGCAGGTCGCCGAAGTTTTCGGCGACTATTACGATCTCGGCGTCAGCCATTTCCTTATTCGCGGCTTCGATCCCTTGATCGATGCCATCGAATATGGCCGCGATCTGATCCCCCTGACGCGCAAGCTGATAGCCGAGCGTCGCAGCAGCAGAGGAGTTGCGGCAGAATGATCCGCAGTATCCTCGTTGCGGGGTTTTTGCTGAGCGCGATCGCCTCCGCAATTGCCCAAACGACCTTGCGGGTCGGCGATCAAAAAGGAAATTCCCAGGCGGTGATGGAGGCGGCGGGCGTCCTCAAGGATGTGCCCTACAAGATCGAATGGAAAGAGTTTCCGGCGGCAGCGCCATTGCTGGAAGCTCTGGGCGCGGGCGCAATAGAGACCGGGCTTGTCGGCGACGCTCCGTTTACCTTTGCTGTGGCGGCCAACGTCCCCGTGAAGGCGATCGGAGCGATCCGGCAAACCCAGGAAGGCTTGGCCGTTCTTGTGCCGCGCGAGTCTCATATTCACAGCTTTGAGGATTTGCGAGGAAGGAAAATCGCGACAGGCCGGGGCTCGATCGGGCACCAGCTCATTGTTGCGGCACTCGAATCGAAGGGATGGTCGCCGAGCGATGTGCAGATCGTATTTCTCGCGCCGTCGGATGCAAAGGTCGCCTACACACAAGGATCCGTTGATGCATGGTCGACGTGGGAGCCGTACGTCAGTCAGGAAGAGGTCTTGTTCCAGTCGCGACGTCTCATCACGGCAGAAGGACTGACGCCCGGTTTAGGCTTCCAGGTGGCATCGCCGAATGCCATCCGCGACAAGCGGCCGGAACTGGAAGATTTCCTTCGACGGCTCACAGCTGCCCGCGCGTGGTCGCTGACCAATGTCAGTGCGTACGCCGAAAGCTGGGGCAAGCTGATGAACATCCCGCCCGCCGTACCGCTCAACTGGCTGAGGCGGGCCAAAATCCGTGTCGCGCCGATCGATGACGGCGTCGTGTCCGACGAGCAAAAGACTATCGACCTGTATTTTCGGTCGGGCTTGATAAAACAGAAGCTCAGCGCAGCCGATATCGTCGATCGGTCCTTTTCCGACGCCATCGGCAAAGGCGCCGGCCTTTAGACCCGCTGGCATTCCGGGGGAAGTTCTCTAAGAGCCGGCACGGGCAGCAAATATTTCTCCGACCTTCGCTCTATACGCGTCAAAATTCATATTGTATGGAAAATATTTCTATTTAAAGTGTTTTGCGACCTTAACTTTGGAAGAACGTACTACAAATGGCCGGTGCTTTTGTCCCGCTTCTTGAAACGCCGCGTCGCATCGATGCGATCGACCGCAAGATCCTGAGTGTGCTGCAGGAGGATGCGTCGCTTTCCGTGGCTGAGATTGGTGAGCGTGTCGGCCTGTCATCGACCCCCTGCTGGAAGCGCATTCAAAGGATGGAGGGTGAGGGCATCATCACGGGAAAGGTCGCGCTGGTCGATCAGAACAAGATCGGGCTCGGGCTGTCAGTATTCGTATCCGTTGAAAGCAGCGACCATTCGGACGCATGGCTGAAGAAATTTTCCGAGGCGGTCAGCTCCATGCCGGAAGTCATGGAGATTTACCGCATGGCGGGCGATGTCGATTACATGCTGCGCGTCGTTGTCGCGGACATGCAGGGTTACGATGTTTTCTACAAGAAACTCATCGGCGCTGTTGCGCTGAAGAGTGTCACGTCCCGCTTTGCAATGGAAAAGATCAAATCGGTCACGGCACTGCCCGTTCCGGCCTTCGAGGCCGCGTAGTCCGCAGCCTCAGTCAAACGACCTTCCTGGCGCCCACCGGAATCTTTAGCTCGTGGGGCGCGCAACTCCGCGCAATCCGGGGATGGCGATGTCATCAGCCAGGTTAATCCCGGATTTCGTCTCGCCTGCGCCAGGCGACGGTTTCAAGCCCCTTATTTCGTTGGTTGCTTTTTCGGCCATACTCTGAGGCCCCGGGCCGCGGTGTGCGTTGCCACTTCAGCATGGTGACACAACAAAGAAAAAACCATGAACACGAAACATCGGGTTTTGGTCACATCGAATAGCGGCACTTGCTCGCCTGATTGCATTCAGATGCCGAGCGGAACTCGCCGAGCTGGAGAATAATTGGCTGCACCGAGCGGTAGCGCGACAATAAAACTTCTGTCGTTGCCCTGCTCGGCAGGGCGCATTTTGCTATTTCCGAGATGCCCTCGACAGGCGTTACCGTCAACGCCAAATCCGCGGAGGCGGGATGCGCCTTTGTTGCGCGGAGATCAGTAGGTATGGAACGAGTAGGTTCGCTGCTTCGATCGACATCGTCCCGGATTCGAAGCCGGTTGGCTCTGATCGTTGAAATCGCTGCCGCCAGTCTCCCATTCGCCGGCGCTTAATGCGTTCACACGGCTTGCGCGGATGAACTTCGAAGGCGCCTTGATATCTCTATTTAACATCTCATGCAGCGAAAATTGAAAGCTCGCCGCGACGTGATCCGGTCGCGCTAATTGCCCATCGATTTCCCTGCGCGATTTATTGATTGCAAGTTTGCGCGACCCAGGCGCCAGGGAAAAGTGAGCTTTCATCACTTGGATTGAAGCAATAAACGCATCGCCGCAACGACGCTGAGCAGCGTTGTCATTGCTATTTTCCGGGAGCACTCGACACTCCCTGAGAGCGGCACCATCATCCTGAGATCGAATGATCGCGCGGAGTCGCGGCACGTTTGTCAGGAGATCCATTATGAAGCGTCGTGAATTTCTGAAGCTGTCGGCGGGAAGTGTGGCCGTCGCTGCGCTGTCGCCGCAGGCACGAGCGCAAGCGAGCGTGAAGGAAATCCGCATCGGCTATCAGAAGAACGGCGTGCTGGTGATCGCGCGGCAGCATGCCACGCTGGAGAAACACTTCGCGCCTCAGGGCATCGATGTGACGTGGATCGAATTCTCGTCGGGGCCGCCGATGATGGAGGCAATGAACGTCGGCAGCGTTGATTATGGCGCGGCCGGCGATTCGCCGCCGATCTTTGCGCAATCAGCAGGCGCAGCCATCGTCTACGCCGCTGGCCAGCCCATCACCAACGGGCAGGGTATTCTGGTTGCGCACCATTCCCCGATCCGCACCATCGCGGATTTGAAGGGCAAGCGCGTCGGCTTCACCAAGGGTTCCAGCGCCCACAACGTCGTGGTTCAGACCCTTGAAAAGGCCAACCTCACCTATGCCGATATCACGCCGGTTTATCTGACGCCGCCCGACGCGGGGCCGGCGTTTGCCAACGGAAGCATCGACGCATGGTCGATCTGGGATCCGTATTTCGCGATCGGCGAAATCAAACAAAACGGCCGCATCCTCGTCGACGCCGCCGAAATCACCAAGACCAACTCGTTCTATATCGCCAACCGCGATTTTGCGAAGAGCCACGGGCCGATCCTGCAACAGATCATCGATGTGACGTCCTCAACCGCGCAGTGGGCGGAGACGCACCGCGATGAAGTCGCAAAATCGTTGAGCGCCATCACCGGCATTCCCCTCGACATCCAGACCGTGGCCGCCAACCGCTCGTCATTTGCCGTCGGCCCGGTCAGCGAAGACGTCATCGCCACCCAGCAAGGCGTAGCCGACCGCTTCTTCAAGCTGGGCCTCATCCCAAAGCCGGTCGTGGTTCGCGACGCGGTCTGGAAGCCGGTGCAGAGCTGACCGATTTTGGCATCGCTCCATCATAAGGGATGAATATGCGTTGGCTTAAACGGGTGATTGCTGTCGCTGTGCTGTCCATGAGTACGGCCTTGGCAGGCGTCGGGGCCAGCTATGGCCAGGACAAGCAGGAGGCCGGGCACATGAGCACCAAACAGCCCTCCAAAGCCAACATTCTCTGGTTCCTGCCGACCCACGGCGACGGCCGCTATCTCGGCACCACCACCGGAGGACGCGCGGTGAACTTCAATTACCTGCGCCAGATCGCGCAGGCCGCGGATCAGCTCGGCTATTTCGGCGTGCTGCTGCCGACCGGGCGAAGCTGCGAGGATTCCTGGGTCGTCGCGTCTGCGGTTGCACCCTGGACCGAGCGATTGCGTTACCTCGTCGCCGTGCGTCCCGGCCTGCAATCGCCGGGCGTCGCCGCGCGCATGACCGCGACGCTCGACCGCGTTTCGAACGGACGGTTGCTGGTCAACGTCGTCACCGGCGGTGATCCCGTCGAAAACAAGGGCGACGGGATATTCCTCAATCATGACGAGCGCTATGCCGTTACCCGCGAGTTTCTCAATGTCTACAGCGATCTGCTTGCGGGCAAGACCGTCAACGCCAAAGGCAAGCACATCCGCATCGAGGACGGACGCCTGCTGTTTCCGCCGCTGCAGTCGCCGCGCCCGCCGCTCTATTTCGGCGGATCGTCTGACGCCGGTATCGATGTCGCTGTCGACACCGTCGATAAATATCTGACATGGGGCGAGCCGCCGGCGCAGGTGGCCGAAAAGGTCAAGCGCGTGAAGGCGGTTGCCGCGAAGCGCCGACGCAAGCTCAGCTTCGGTATCCGGCTGCATGTGATTGTTCGGGAAACCAATGCGGAAGCCTGGAAGGCCGCCGACGAATTGATCCAGCATGTCACCGACGAGACCGTGGCCAAAGCGCAGAAAATCTTCTCGCGGATGGACTCGGTCGGCCAGCAGCGTATGGCGCAACTGCATGGCGGGCGCCGCGACAAGCTCGAGATCAGCCCGAACCTCTGGGCCGGTGTCGGTCTGGTGCGCGGTGGCGCGGGAACGGCACTGGTCGGCGATCCGCAAATCGTAGCAGCGCGGATCCGGGAATATCAGGATGTCGGCATCGATACCTTCATCATGTCGGGCTACCCTCATCTCAAGGAAGCCTATCGATTTGCCGAACTGGTATTCCCGTTGCTGTCGCTGGACCAGGCGAACAAGGTGACGTCACTTCACGTCAACACTGGGCCGTTCGGCGAAACCATCGCCAACGAGCACCGGCCGTTGGTAAGGGCATCGCAGTCATGAGCCTGGTGGAGGGTCTTCCGCGCGTCCGCAAATGGCGATTACCGCGCGCCGATGGGTTCGTTCAATGGATCGTGCCGCTGGCTATTGTGCTCGTCTGGCAGGTCGCCTGCGTGAGCGGCTTTGTGTCGTCGCGGGTATTGCCGGCGCCGAGCGATGTTGCGCTGGCAGGGTGGAAGCTGCTCAAGTCGGGCGAATTGGCGCGCAACGTCTGGGTCAGCTTCTGGCGCGCCAGTGTCGGCTTCGCGATCGGCGGCGGTATCGGCTTTGCCTTCGGTCTCGCCAACGGCCTCTCGGAGCTCAGTAACAGACTGACCGACACGACGCTGCAGATGGTGCGCAACATTCCGCATCTGGCGCTCATTCCGTTGGTCATCCTTTGGTTTGGCATCGATGAATCGGCAAAACTGTTCCTGGTGGCGCTCGGCGTGTTCTTTCCGATCTATCTCAACACGCTGCACGGCATCCGCACCGTCGACCCGCAATTGATCGAGATGGGGCGTATCTACGGCATGACCGATGGCGAATTGTTCCGGCGCGTGATCTTTCCGGGCGCTTTGCCGTCGATCTTCGTCGGCGTGCGCTTTGCGCTTGGCATCATGTGGCTGACGCTGATCGTCGCCGAAACGATCGCCGCCTCTTCGGGGCTTGGCTACATGGCGATGCAGGCGCGCGAGTTCATGCAGATCGATATCGTGGTGCTGAGTATCCTGATCTACGCATTGCTGGGAAAGCTTGCCGACAGCGCCTCGCGCTTTCTGGAGCGTCTTACCCTGTCCTGGCATCCGGCCTTCGCGAAACACTGAGAGAGAACATGCAGGAAGCTCTTCGTTTTCTTCAATCCGACGCGCAGGCCGTGAATTCCACAAAATTCTTTGAGCCGTCACGCCTTGCAGGCCGTTGGCCGGAAGACAATTCCCGCGGCCTTCCACTGACCATACGCGGTCTGCGCAAATCGTTCGGCGACAATGCAGTGCTGCGCGGCATCGACCTGCATATTCCGGCGGGGCAGTTCGTGGCTATCGTCGGCCGCAGCGGCTGCGGCAAGAGCACGCTGCTGCGGCTGATCGCCGGCCTTGAAACCATCGACGCCGGCAGCATCAGTTTTGGCGGAGACACCCGCGCCGAGGATGTGCGGGTGATGTTTCAGGAGCCGCGGCTGCTGCCGTGGGCGCGGGTTCTGTCCAACGTCGAAGTGGGCCTCGGTCGTGACCGCGCATCGGCCGATGCGCAAGCGCGCGCCGAAAAGGCGCTGACCGAAGTCGGCCTTGAGGACAAGCGCGGGCAGTGGCCGGCGGTTCTCTCCGGCGGACAGAAACAGCGCGTGGCGCTCGCGCGCGCGCTGGTCAGCCATCCACGCGTGCTGGCTTTCGACGAACCGCTCGGCGCGCTTGACGCCCTGACGCGCATATCCATGCAGCGGTTGCTGGAGCGGGTCTGGCACGATCAGACCTTCACCGCGATCCTGGTCACCCATGACGTGTCGGAAGCCGTCGCGCTGGCCGATCGCGTGCTTGTGATCGAGGACGGCCGCATCGCGCACGACATCGATGTCGATATCGTGCGCCCGCGCCGACGCGGCTCAGCCGATCTGGCTGAGCTGGAAGGCTCAATCCTGCATCATCTTCTGGAAGGCGCTTAAGGACACTTCAGACTTGTGAGGCTGCCATGAACTCCGCCGTCCGTAACATCACAATCGATCGCGACGTGACTTCAGCCGATTTTCGCGGCGCCATGCGTCATTTGGCAGGTGGCGTCAGCGTGATCACGGTCGGACGCGGCAAGGAGATCACCGGGATGACGGTCACGTCGGTGTCATCCCTGTCGGTCGATCCGCCGACACTGATTGTCAGCATCAACCGGGAATCGTCGTCCTGGCCGCTGCTCAAGCGTCACGGCTGCTTTGGCGTAAACATTCTGTCTGCCGATCAACTGAATATCGCCGAGCGATTTGGCGGCAAGAACGGACCGAAGGGCGCTGACCGCTTTGCCGGCGCGCAAAGGACCACCCGCGTATCGGGGGCGCCGCTGCTGGTTGGCGCATTGTCGGCGATCGACTGCGAAGCCGAGGATATCATCGAGCGGCATTCGCATGCCATCGTGGTTGGGCGCGTTCTGGATATCCAGACCGCCAAGCGTACCGCGGCACTGGCCTATTGGCAGGGGCGGTATGTTGCGATCGATCAGGATGAGGATGCCGAAACGCTGGCTCAAGTCGGCCTGCCGACCGCACGCGCGCTTTGGTAGATCGGCGGCGAGTGCGCAGGCCGCGACTTAACCATATCCGCATCCCCTGAAGAACCGCAGATGGGCGTCAGCGAACTCAGCGAAGGCAGCGATCCCTCCGATTACGCTCAGCTCTGCGGGCGAACCTTGCGCTTGAAATCGGGATGCCGAGCACGATGTCTCGATGAATCGAAGCGCGCAAGAGCGCGAAGCGTTATTGCGGTTCCAAAGTGCGGAACCATTGATCGCGAGAGTCATTCAGGCGTAGGCGTCGGGTCAGTCTCTGAGCATGTTCTGGCGCCGGATCGAAAGAGACAACAATGAGTGAGCGAACGACGGACATCCGCAGAGCTGGTTCGCTGACATCCCGCAGACGTTTTCTACGCGAGGGCAGCGTCCTGGCCGCAAGCGTTCTGGCGGGCGGTCTCACCGAGGGCGAGGCGCTGGCGGACTCCGCCACGAAGGCTGTCGATAACGTCCCACCCAATGTTCCTGAATGGATGAAGACTCCCGGCGATCCCGTGGGCAGCCAGCTTTATGGGACGCCGTCGCCATTTGAGAAAGACCTGGTGCGCAATGTGCCAAAGAATGCCGCGCAGTACCTTTCCGCATCCAGCAGGGCGCCGCTGCAGGATCTCGACGGCATCATCACGCCGAACGGACTTTTCTACGAGCGGCATCATGGCGGCATTCCCGCGATCGATCCGGCGCAGCATCGGCTGATGCTTCATGGGCTCGTCGACAGGCCCATGACCTTTACGATGGAAGACCTTCGTCGCTTCCCTTCGCAGTCGCGCATCCACTTTATCGAGTGCTCGGGCAACCCGGTCTACACCAGACCGTACGGCAAGACGGCCTCCGATCTGGTCGGCCTGGTGAGCTGCGCGGAATGGACCGGTGTCAGCCTGAAACTGGTGCTTCAGGAAGCCGGACTGCAAAAGGAAGCAAAGTGGGTGGTGGCGGAGGGTGCGGACGCGGCGGCGCTGACCCGCAGCATCCCGATCGAAAAATGCCTTGAGGACGCCATGCTGGTCTACAGCCAGAACGGCGAGCGGCTGCGCCCGCAACAGGGCTATCCGCTGCGGCTGCTGCTGCCGGGCTTTGAAGGCAACATGAATGTGAAATGGCTGCGCCGTCTCCGGGTGGCGGCGGAGCCTGCCTATTCGCGTGAAGAGACATCCAAGTACACCGACCTGATGCCGGACGGCACCGCGCGCGAATTCACGTTTTACATGGAAACCAAATCCATCATCACGCGCCCTTCCGGCGGTCAACGAATGGGAGCCCCGGGATTCCACGAGATCACCGGCATTGCGTGGAGCGGGCATGGCAAGATCAGGCGGGTCGACGTCTCGGTTGACGACGGAAAGAGCTGGCAGGCTGCGCAGCTGCAGGACCCGGTTCTCACCCGGGCGCTGACGCGATTTAGATTGCCCTGGCAGTGGGACGGGCAGGGCACGGTGATCCAGAGCCGTGCGATCGACGAGACCGACTATGTCCAGCCGACATTTGCCGAACTGCTCGCCGTTCGCGGTGAAAATTCATACTATCACAACAACGCGATACAGCCGTGGCGGATCGATGCGACCGGCGAGGTGTCGAATGCGAACGCCTGACGTTTTGATCGCGGCACTCGCCGCAATGGGGTTGGCCAGCGTTACGCCGGTTGAGGCACAAAGCCGCTATGGCATCGGTCGCGCCGCGACGCCTGCGGAAATCGCCAGCTGGAACATCGACGTCGATCGCGACGGCAACAATCTTCCGGCCGGAGCAGGCACCGTCGCGCGCGGTCATGCCGTATTCGACGAGCAATGCGCATCTTGCCACGGCGCACGTGGAGAAGGGGGCGTCGGTGACCGCCTGGTGGGCGGCCAGGGCACCCTGGCAACGCCGAAACCGATCAAAACCGTTGGCAGCTATTGGCCATACGCCCCGACGCTGTTCGACTATATCAGGCGCGCGATGCCGCAAAACGCGCCGGAATCGCTAAGCAACGACGACGTCTACGCGGTCTCCGGCTACATCCTCAGTCTGAACGGCCTGCTGCCGCCGGACGCTTCGGTCGATGCGAAAACACTGAGCGCGATCAAGATGCCCAACCGGGCCATGTTTGTCGGCGATCCACGTCCCGATGTTAAAAATCCGGCATGCGTGAGCGGCTGTTGAGGAGAGGCGGAAGCGTCGAACGGAATCACGCGAGATGCCCGCCGACAGGTCGCAGCAACCATTAAACCGCACCTCTTAAAGTCCTCATGGTGAGGAGGCGCTTCTTGAGCGCCGTCTCGAACCATGAGGCGCCCCCGCGTCGCCTCATCCTTCGAGATGAGGACTCTTAGAGAACCCAAGGCTGGGCGGAGCCGACGGGGCTGGCGTTCGGTGGCCCGATGATGAACTCCGCGATACTCAGCATGCCTACGGGCCCACCGCTGAAGCGGTCGTGCCGCGTGGGTGTCAACCATTTGTTTGAGGTTGCCTGCGTATCCTGCTCCGGACTTTGCGCTGGAGATTTCCTTGAACGAGACCCTTGTTGCGACCTGCCAGATGTTCCTTGTCCCTGCGACGATCCTGTTCGCTGCCGTGGGGGTAGCAAATACCAGGTTTGTGAAGCTTCTTGTCTGTCTCCTGGGTGTGGCCGTCGCCGCGCTGTGGATCTATCGCGTCTGGCTGTGGACCGGGCTTTCGCTTGTCGACCGCAGAACCGGCCTCGGCATCGCGGGACTGTTCGGATTTTGCTGGGTGCTGACGCTTTTGCATCAGATCAAAAGCATGTTCACCGGCGGCTATGATAGGCGGTAAGCGGACGCTATCGTCCCGCTGGTGCGTTTCGCGTTGTTCGGGCTACGGCTTGGATGTGCTAAAGACAGATGGTGGCGCTATCACCCGACTCTCCGATTGGACGACTGCTGGCCGGTCCGATGCGACCGGGCCAATTGGCATGGATCGGCCTGCGTCCGGCTCGCATGGCGCCGGTTCTGAGCAAGGCTTCGGCGATCCTGATCGCCGGCCGCGGGATCGAGGGCGATCACTACGACACCAAGCGAAACGGGCCTCGCCAGGTCACACTGATTGCCATTGAGGACCTGGCGGCGACGGCTGCGTTTCTCGGCATCGCGGAGATCGCGCCGGAACTTCTGCGCCGTAACCTGGTCACCCGTGGAATAAACCTCCTGGCCGTGAAGGATCGACGCTTTCGCGTCGGCGCGGCGCTCCTTGAGGGATCCGGCGAGTGCGCGCCGTGCGGCCGTATGGAGTCCACCCTCGGGCCCGGCGGCTATAACGCTGTCCGTGGCCACGGCGGGATCACCGCTCGAATAGTTGAGGGCGGCGAGGTCCGGATCGGAGACGTGGTCGAGCGGGTCGACGGAGTTGCTGCGTAGTCCGCTGTAGGACGTAAGTGCGTATTGCGCCGCGTGAAACGTGGAGTTCGGATAAGCCAACGGGTCGCCCGTATGCGCGCCCGATG
>WNFI01241584.1_pt1 | contig 37674 bp, 36 predicted proteins | sample 5400471 | NCBI WGS metagenome assembly WNFI01 (sample SAMN13153348, study PRJNA577476) | soil metagenome | isolation source: 100 cm saprolite on Douglas fir-dominated hillslope | place: USA:California | collected 2013-09-17 | reverse complement strand
CCCTTCACAGCCCTTCGTCAGCCCACCAGACCCTTCCCCCACACCCCCTTCACAGCCCTTCCGTCAACCCACCAGGCCCCTCCGGCACGGCCACTAGCCCCGCCGGCGCTGCACGAACTCGAACCCGAACCGCCCCTTCACGCACAGGTGCCCCGACGTGACGCTGTGGTCGAGCGGCGACGTCACCTTGACGATCGAGTTGTCCTGCACGTGCAGCTCGAGCATGCATCCGACTCCGCAATACGGGCAAACCGTCTCGGTCACGGCCTGGCGCGTCTCGTCCCAGGTGCCCGCCGCGCGCATGTCGTGCTCGCTCTTGAACATCAGCGCACCGGTAGGGCACACGCCGATGCAATTCCCGCAATACACACACGCGGAGTCAGGAAGGCCAACCGAGAACTCGGTCGAGATGTGCGCGTCGAAGCCCCGACCCGCGACGCCGATCGCAAACGTGTTCTGCGCGTCGACCCCGCACGCTTCGACGCACTTGTAGCAGAGGATGCAGCGCGAGTAGTCGCGCACGTAGAGGTCGTTGTCGACCTTCACGGGCTGCGCCACCGTCGCCGCCGACGCGCCGAAGCGCGAGGGCACCGCCCCGTACCGCGCCATCCAACCATGAACCTGCGGCGAGCACAGCGACATGTCGACCGACGATCCCAGCAGCTCCAGGACCAGCCGGCGACTGTGCCGGACACGCTCCGAGTCGGTCTTGATCTTCATCCCCGCCTCGACCTTCCGCGAGCACGCGGGGACCAGCACGCGCGCCCCTTCGACCTCGACCACGCACACGCGGCACACGTTGACCGGCGTCAGGTTGTCGAGCTGACACAACGTCGGCGTGTCGATCGACAACCGCCTGCACGCATCGAGGATCGTCGCGCCCTCGATGACATCGACATCGCGGCCGTCGACGTTCACGGCGACGAACCGCTTCGGCAGACCGACGAATACAGGCTCAGCCATTCAGCACCTGGAGCTGCGTCAGCCCTGAAGCAATCGCGTTGGCGGCGGTCTGGCCCAGGCCGCAGATCGAGGCGTCGCGCATCGCCTGCGCGATGTCGCTCAGCAGCAGAACGTCCGCTTCCCGATCGCCATCGCGCTCACCCAGCATCCGCTCGAGGATCTCCTCCTGCCGCTTCGTGCCCACGCGGCACGGCACGCATTGCCCGCACGATTCGTCGCGGAAGAATCGCGCGATGCGAAGCAACACCGACTTCATGTCGGCGGTCTCGTCGAAGACGATCACCGCGCCCGAGCCGAGCGTTGCGCCGATGGCTCGGGTTCCGTCGAAGCTCAGCGGAACGTCCACCTGCGCCGGGGTGAGAAACGATCCCGCCGCGCCGCCGAGCAGCACCGCCTGCACCTTGCCCGCCCCGGCCAGGTCGAGCAGCGAGCGCAGTGGCGTCCCCATCGGAAGCTCGTAGACGCCAGGCCGGCTGACATGGCCCGAGACGCAGAAGATCCGCGTGTCGGCGAAATCGCCGTTGACGATGTCGATCACGTTGACCAGCGTCTCCACGTTGTTGACCAGGGTCGGCTTGCCGAACAGCCCCATGTCGACCGGGAACGGAGGCTTGTTGCGGGGCTCCCCCCTCTTCCCCTCGATCGAGTTGAAGAGCGCGGTCTCCTCTCCGCAGATGTACGCGCCCGCGCCGCGGCGCACCTCGATGTTGACGCCGATCAAATCCTGCGCCGCAGCGATGGCGTTCGCGATCCTCCTCCGCGCGAGCGGGTACTCGTCGCGCACATAGATGAACCCCTTCTCGCACCCGGCGACGAAAGCGGCGATCGCCATCGCTTCCACGACAGCGAAGGGATCGTTCTCCATCAGGACGCGGTCTTTGAACGTCCCCGGCTCGGACTCGTCCGCGTTGCAAACCAGGTAATGCGGCCGCTCCGGCGCCGCCGCCACCGACCCCCACTTGCGCCCGGTCGGAAATGCCGCGCCACCGCGGCCGAGCAGCTTGGCCTCGGTCAGCTCGCGGATCACCGCCTCGGGCCCGATCTCTCGCGCGCGGCCAAGCGCGGTGAAGCCACCATGCTCCCGGTAGCTCTCGATGCTGTCGGCGTCGACCACACCTACACGCCGCAGCAGCCTCGACCCCACCGCGTGTGGCGGAGCCTCCGGCAGCTGTGTCGCCTCGTAGTCCGCGCCGAATCGTTCGACCAGCGACGCGGGTGCGCGATCGCACAGCCCAAGGCATGGCGATGTATGCGTTCCCGAAGCCGCCTTCGCCCCGGCCAGCATGCATGAGATGTCGTCGCACGCATGCGTGACGGCCGGCTCGGGTTGCGTCAGGGAGAAGCGCGCGTAGAAGCTGACGACGCCGTACGCCTCCGCGGGAGGGATCGACAGCCGCCGGCACGCGTGCTCGAGCGCTCCCCGGCTCACCCACCCGACCCGGTCCTGGATCGCGTGCAGCACAGGCAGCAGCATCTGCCGCTCCGCCCGCACCGCACGACCGCCATGCGCCACCCGAAAGTCGACCGGCCCCGCCGCGCCGAGGACCCCGTCGACGGCCGCGATCTCTTCGCCGGTCGCCGGTCCTCCTGTCGTGCGGATGTCCACTTACGTAGGGGCCGGTGCTGGAATCTTGTCGATCCGGATGGCGCTCGCCTTGAACTCGGCGGTGCCCGACTTGGGGTCGGTCGCGTCGATCGTCAGGACGTTGGTCGCGACCTGGTCCGGAAAGTGGAGCGTCATGAACGCGAGCCCGGGCCGCAGCGAGGGCTCGAACCGCACGTCGACTTCGACCGCGCCGCGCCGCGAGCTGGCGCGAACGCACTCGCCATCCTCCACGCCCAGGCGATGGCCGTCCTCTGGCGAGATGAGCAACGCCTCGCCGCGACGCAGCGGCGACGTGTACTCGCCGGTCTGGACTCCGGTGTTGAACGAGTCGAGCCGTCGCCCAGTCGTGAGACGGATCGGAAACTCCTCGCTCAGCCTGTCGACCGGTGGATCGTTCTCGACCGCAAAAAACGGCGCGCGTGGTCCCTCGACCGGGTTTTTCCACAACCGCTCGTGCAGGAACGGCGTCCCCGGGTGCGATTCGTCGGGACAAGGCCACTGGATCCCGCCGAGCTCGTCGAGCCGCGCGTACGCCATCCCGGCGTGCATCGGCGACAGGCTGCGGCATTCGTCCCACACTTGCTCCGCGGTCGGATGGCCCCAGTCAGCACCCAATCGGCTCGCGAGGTCGCAGATGATGTCGATGTCGTCGCGCGCCCCCGCCGGCGGTTCGAGCGCGCGGCGCACCCGCTGCACGCGCCGCTCGCTGTTGGTCACTGTGCCCTCCGACTCCGCCCATCCCGCCGCCGCGGGCAGCACGACGTGCGCCAGCTCCGCCGTCTGGGTGAGGAAAATGTCCTGCACGACCAGGTGGTCCAGCCCGCTCAGCAGGCGCACCGCACGGGTCTGGTCCGCCTCACTTCGCGCCGGGTTCTCGCCGACGATGTAGACGGAGCGCAGCTCGCCGTTGTCCATCGCCTCGAACATCTCGCTGAGGTGCCAGCCCTTCTTGTGCGGAAACTGCGCGCCGCCCCACGCATTGGCGAACTTCTCGTGGAGCTCCGGATTCTCGAGGTCCTGGAAGCCGGGCAGCCGGGCCGGGATCGCGCCCATGTCGCCGCCGCCCTGGACGTTGTTCTGGCCGCGCAGGGGGTTGAGCCCGCAGCCGTAGCGACCGACCTTCCCGGTGAGCAGGCCGAGGTTGATCAACGCCAGCACGTTGTCGGTGGCGTTGTGGTGCTCGGTGATGCCGAGCGTCCAGCAGATCATCCCGCGCGCCGCGCGCCCGTACTCGAGGGCGACCTCTTTGATCGCCGCGGCCGGCACGCCGGTGTCAGCCTCCGCACGCTCGAGCGTGTACTCCTCGACGGCACGTGCGAATTCCTCGTAACCGGTCGTCGCCCGCGCGATGAACTCCTTGTCGGCCAGCCCCGCGTGGATGATCTCGCGCGCCATCGCGTTGGCCAGGGCGATGTCGCTGCCGACGCAGCACGTGGTGGAAGAAGATGGGGTGGGTCTCGCGCGCGTTCGAGCCCCACAGGAAGATGACGTTGGTGTCCTCAGCCTCCTGGTACGAGGACGTCCCGCCTCCCGCTCCGAACACTGTCGCCAGACCGGCGACGCTCGGGGCGTGTCAAGTCCGGTTGCAGCTGTCGATGTTGTTGCTGTGCATCACGACCCGCGTGAACTTCTGGGCCATGAAGTTCAGCTCGTTGGTCGTCTTGGAGCAGCTGAACATGCCAAAGGCCTGGTGTCCCCTTTGTCGCGCGGCCTCGAAGCCCGCGGCCGCTCTGGCCAACGCCTCCTCCCACGAGGCCGGGCGGAGCCGCCCGCCATCACGCACCAGCGGCTCGGTCAGACGGACGAGACCGTCGTCCATTGAAGTGCCCATGTTATTTCTTGTTGGCGGCGACGAACTCCTTGATCCGGCGAAGCCCAAGCTTGAGCTCGTCCTCCGACTGCGTATAGGCGAGTCGGATGAAACCCTTGCCGCCCTCGCCAAAGGCCGTGCCTGGAAGCACCGCGACGCCGGCCTCGTCCAGCAGACCGGTAGCGAGCTCGTGCTCGTCGAAGCCGGTCCCCTCGATGTTGGGGAACGCGTAAAACGATCCCTGCGGCCGCGCGCAGCGCATCCCTGGGATCTCATTGATGCCGTCGACGACCAGGTTCCGGCGGTGCTCGAACACCTTCACCATGCGGTGCACCGCGTGCTCCGACTCGGGTGAGCCGAGCGCCTCGATGGCCGCGATCTGCGTGAAAGCCGCGGCGCATGAGGAGGAGTTGATCATCAGCTTGTCCAGCTGGGCCGCCAGAGCGCGCGGAGCGACCGCATAGCCGAGGCGCCAGCCGGTCATGGCGTAGGACTTCGACAGACCGTCCATGAGCACGGTGCGATCGCGCATGCCCGGACGCGAGAGCGGCGAGACGTGGTGGAAGCCGTAGACGAGCTGGCTGTAGATCTCGTCAGAGACCACGAGCAGGTCGTGCTTCTGCGCGAGCTCGCATACGAAGTTGACGTCTTCCTCCGTCAGCACGCCGCCGGTCGGGTTCTGCGGAGTGTTGATGATGATCATTCGGGTCCTCGGCGTGACGAGCGACGCGAGCTCGTCGAGGTCCATGCGAAACGCGCTCTCCTCGCGCAGCCGCACCGCTTTCGGCACTCCTCCGATGAAGTTCACCTGCGACGCGTACGCGGGGTAGCCGGGGTCGGGCAGGATCACCTCGTCTCCCGGCTCGATGGTCGCGAGCAGGGTGAAGAGGAGGACGTTCTTCGAGCCCGGCACCAGCACGACGTCGTTGGGGTCGACCTCGGCCTTGAGCATCCTGGTGACGAAGGCGGCGACCGCTTCGCGCGCCTCGAAGATCCCGCTCGCCGGCGTGTAGTGGGTGTAGCCGTTCTGCATGGCGCCGATCCCCGCCTCCACGATGTTGTCGGGCGTCGCGAAGTCCGGCTCGCCGATCTCGAGGTGAACGATGCGCTTGCCTTCGGCCTCGAGCCTGCGCGCGCGGGCGAGCGTCTCGAAGGCGCCTTCAGTGCCCAGGCGCGACATGCGCTCGGCAAACCGCACCGCAGTGCTCATTCGATTGGAATCGTACTGGTGTCCTCCCCATTGATGGGCAGGTGGGGAGCACTGCTCCTCCCCATTCATGGGGAGGTGGCGGGCGCAGCCCGCCGGAGGGGCTAGTGGACCCCGATCAGTGACCCGCCGTCAACACCCAGCGTCTGGCCGGTGATGTAGCCCGCCTGGCTCGAGCAGAGGAAAGCGCATGCGGCGCCGACCTCGCTGGCCTCGCCGAGCCGCTTCATGGGTGCCCGCTCCTCCATCCCCGCGAGGTCCCCGAGGCGGCGCAGGGCATCGGTGCGGATGGCATCGGGCGCGAGGCAGTTGACGGTGATTCTGTCGGGCGCGAGCTCCAGCGCCAGCGTCTTCGCCATCCCGGTGACCGCCGCTCGCAACGAGTTGGACAGGACGAGTCTTGGAATCGGCTGGCGGACCGAGATGGACGTGATGACCACGATCCGGCCCTGGTCCGATTTCTTGAGATGCGGCAGCGCCGCGGTCACCAGGCGCACCGCGCTCATCAAGGTCAGCTGATACGCCTTGTCCCAACCATCGAGTGGCGTGGTCTGAAACGTCCCGGGCGGGGGCCCACCCGCGTTGACGACCAGGATGTCGAGGCCGCCAAGGTCTCGCGCCGCGGTCCCGACGAGCACCTCGACGTCGGCCTCCTTCGACACGTCGGCGGCCACCGCGCGATGCGCGCCGATCTCCCGCCCGGCCGCCTCGATCGCCTCTGCGTTGCGCGACGAGATGACAACGCGGGCCTTCTCGCCGATCAGCGCCTCCGCACAAGCTCTGCCGAGCCCCTTGCTGGCCGCTGTGACCAGCGCGCGCCGCCCGTCCAGCCCGAGATCCACGCCGCTAAGTGTCCTCCCCATTCATTCGAGAAATGGTCCTCCCCATTTATGGGGAGGTGCCGGCGCAGCCGGCGGAGGGGCTGCACATGCCCAGCTTTATGCGGGGCTTAGATTGGCGTGAGGCTCACGGTCCAAGTCAAGGTCGGTGCGTCGACAACAAAGAGATGCTCAGCGCCGCCCGAAAAGAAGACGGTTTCGCCCGACGCTGGGTCGGGCGGGATTTCATTCACCAGTCCGTTCGAGCCGCTACTCCAAACCACGTGGACGATGAAGTTGTCATGGCCTTGCGCCGTCCACGCGAGCTTGTAGTTTCCTGCGGGTACGTATATAGGATCGGTGACCCTTGAACCCTGTCCCTGAAGAGATATGGGAGCCTGCTTTGGGGCGGGATTGGGACTGTGTGGCCAAACGATCCGCGTGAAGGTTATGGTCCAGGTCAGGGTAGCTGCCTGTACCTCCACAATCAGGCTGCCACCCGGTGAGTCAAAAAATTCTTCTCCAGCTGATGGATCTGGTGGAATCTGGTTGACCACACCTTCGACCGCCGCGCCCTGATGAATGTGCACGATCATGTTGTCGTGGCCGACCGCAGTCCAAGAAAGACGGTACGGTGCCTCGGCCAGCGTAATCGTCATCACCTTAGAACCAGCGCCTGATAGGGCAACAGGCGCCGGCGCCGCAGGCGGCGGGCTAGATGTCGGCGCGGATGCGCTGGCCTTCGAGCTGTCTGTCGAAGGAGACGCTACGGCAGCAGCGGAATTCGAGCTTGGTTGCTTCGAACCTGAATTGGCCGCCGCCGCTGCAACGGAGATGACGATTATCAAAGCGATCAGCCCTCCACAGCCGATGGCCAGATTCCGCCCAACATGCCCACGCGGTCTTGGCGGCGCCACCGCGACGGCACTGGCTTGAGGCGCCGCCTGCGATACCAGGATGGGACCAGTGGGTGGCGGGAACGAGGGAGGAGGCGGCGGCACGGGTGCCTGAGTGGCCGGTATCCACTGCGTTCCCGACCAGTACCAATGGCCGTCGTCGCTGAATCTCGGCTCCAAACCAACTGGACCTGACACCTCTGTCTCCTCCCACTCCGGCCCACTTGTCAGCTCCGGATCGCGAGCAAGTCGTAATGATCGACTCTGGGCTGGCGACGCTAATTATCAGCTGAATTTGGCGTTAGTTTTGACGCTGCGCACTCGGAATCGGCCTGCTTCCCCCTGAAAGGCGCGTTTGGCGCCAAAGGCGCCTTTGGTGGCCCAACGATTGACGCGTTTGGCGCCAAAGGCGCGCATCGACCGCGGGGCTGGTCCGAAAACTATCCCGTCGTGTTCACGTACCAGTCGGTGACGTATGCGAACCGGTCCGACGGCTCGATCGCCTTGTTCATCCTCACTCCGTGCACGCGCTGCGACACCGCGTACTCGTACCGGCCCGCGTAGACGAAGATCGCGGGCGCCGCGTCCGCCATCAGCATCTGGAAGTCGATGTACGCCGCGAGGCGCGCCGGAGGATCGACCGCCGCGCGTCCGTCCTCGAGGTCCTTGTCGATCAACCCCCACCCTCGCGAGTAGGCGAAGTTCAAGGCGCCCTGCCCCTGACCCGAGTGCCACAACCAGTACTGGTCGGGGTCGGGACCCACGTCGATCGAGGTCAGCGCCATCTGGTACTTGTGCGGAATGAGGTAGTCCTGCAGCAGCTTCGTCGCCGCCACCGGCTTCACGTCGACCTGGACGCCGATGTCGAGCAGCTGGCGGGCGATCGCCTCGGCGATCTGCTGGTTCGGGTACGACGCCGCCGCGACCAGGGAGACGTGGAACGCGACTCCCTTCTTGGCGCGCACCTTCGTCGACGGGTCGGCCGCCCAACCCGCCGCGTCCAGCGCCTTGGCCGCCGCAACGGCGTCGAACGGATGGAGGTTCGCGGCCGCGGCCGAGTATGCCCAGTCCGCGGTCGGGATCGGGTTCGGGTCGGCGTCACCGCGACCGGCGAGCACGTCGCCGACGATGCGCTGCCGGTCGATCGCCTGGACGAGCGCCAGGCGCACCTTGGGGTCGCTGAAGTACGCCTGGCCGTCACCGTCGACGTTGAAGGTCACGAACGAGCTCGTGAACAGCCGCGACTCCTGGACCGTCAGGTCGGTGCGGCCCTGCAGCGTGGAGACCTCCTGGGGCTGGATCCCTCCGACCAGGTCGGCCGCCCCCGACAGGACGGCGCGAATCGCGGCCTGCGGATCGGTCGCGGGATACGTGCGCAGCACGAGGTGGTCGAGGTACGGCTGCGGGACCGCGTAGGGGTTGCGGTCGAGGGTGATCGCCAGCTGGTTGATCGAGCTGACCCTGAACGGTCCGGTGCCGAAGGCACGGAGCCCGCTGTATGGGCTGGCCGCGATCTGGGGCGGAGCCATGCCAACGAAGACGTGCTTGGGGATGATCCCCACGCGCAGCAGCTGCGGGAACGAGGCGTCCGGCGCCTTGAGGCTGAACACCACCTGCCCCGGACCTCCCGCCGCGACGCCAACCTGTCGCCAGTCGTTCGCGCCTGGCTGCTGGTACTCGAGGTCCTGCAGGACGTGGAACGTGAACAGCACGTCGTCCGCGCTGAAGGGCTGCCCATCGCCCCACAACACGCCGCTCTTGACGGTGAACGTGTATGTGAGGTGGTCCGGTGAGACGCTCCAGTCCTGGGCCAGGACGCCGACCACATTCTGCTGCGAGTCGACGGACGTCAGCCCCTGGTAGATCAGGTTGTCGACGTCGCGCGTGCTCGCGTTGGTCTCGAAGAGTGGGTTGAGCACGGAAGCCTGGCCGACGAGCGCCTCCACGGCGGTACCGCCGCGAGCCGGCTTCGGTACGGTGGCGACGGGCTGGCATCCGGCCAGCGCAAGAACCGCCGCCACGGCGGCGCCGGCGTACCTACCCCGAGAGATGCGTCGTCACCCAGACGTTGGCTACCGAGCAGATGAGGAACGCGGCGACCAGGACCCACGTGGTCCAGTAGATCTGGCGCTCCAGGCCGCGCCGGGTGCGATACCCGCCGCCGAGCCCATCCCCGCCGCCGCCGATCGTCCCGCCGAGGCCCGACGCCTTGGGTGTCTGTATCAGCACGCCGGCCATCAGGAGGACCGCGAGCACAGCCTCCGCGATGACGAGCGCGTTCTGAAGCTTAGCCATGGGACCCGGAGATTCTACCCGCCGGTGCTCAGGCCCAGATCGAGCCGAAGCGCGCGTTGACCGCGTCCCAGTTCAACGTGTTCCACCAGGCGGTGAGGTAGTCGGCGCGCCGGTTCTGGTACTTGAGGTAGTAGGCATGCTCCCATACGTCGACGCCCAGGATCGGCGTCAGCTCGTCGATGTATGGGCTGTCCTGGTTTGGATAGTCCTTGACCGAGAGCTTGCCCTGCCGGTCTGCCACCAGCCACGCCCAGCCGCTGCCGAACCGGCCCATGCCGGCCTTCTGGAGCTGCTCCTTGAACTGGTCGTAGCCGCCGAAGGTGTTCTTCAGGGCGTCCGCGACGCGCCCAGTGGGATTGCCGCCGCCGCCGGGGCCCATGATCGTCCAGAAGATCGAGTGGTTGGCGTGGCCGCCCGCGTTGTTGCGGATCACGGTGCGGATGTCCTCGGGCACGTCGTTGATGCCCCAGAGAAGCTCCTCGACCGTCTTCTTGCCAAACTCGGGGTGCTTCTCCAGCGCGGCGTTTGCGTTGGCCACGTAGGCCGCGTGGTGCTTGTCGTGATGGATCTGCATCGTCATGGCGTCGATGTGCGGTTCGAGCGCATCGAACGCGTAGGGAAGATTGGGAAGCTCAAAAGCCATTTCGGGTGCCCCCTTTGACGAATTGAATTTGTATTGACTGAAACCAGTCTAGGTGGTCGACGATTTCGAGCCCTGGGCCTTGACCGCGGCCGCGCGGCGCTCGACCTCCGCGGTGTCGCCCAGGTAGCGCCACGACGTCGGACGGAAGTCCGCGCCCAGCTCGTAGACCCTCGGCACGCCCGTCGGAATGTTCAGGTCGACGATCTCGCTGTCGCTCAGGCCCTCGAGATGCTTGACCAGAGCGCGGAGGCTGTTGCCGTGCGCCGACACGAGCACGCATGGGTGCAGCAGGAGGTCCGCGACGATCGCGTCGTACCAGTACGGCAGCATCCGGTCGACGACGTCCTTCAGGCACTCCGCGCCGGGCAGCAGCTCGGGCGGCAGCGCCGCGTAGCGCGGGTCGTGCGACGGATGCCGCTCGTCGGAGCGGTCGAGGTCGGGCGGCCGCACGTCGTAGCTGCGCCTCCATACCTTGACCTTGTCCTCGCCGTACTTGTCCGCGGTCTGCTTCTTGTTGAGCCCCTGCAGCGCTCCGTAGTGGCGCTCGTTCAGGCGCCACGTGCGCTTCAACGGGACCCACGACATGGCCATCTCGCGCAACGCGAGCTCAGTCGTCTGGATCGCGCGCAGCAGAAGCGACTCGTGGACGACGCTCGGGCGCAGGCCTGCCTCCTTCATCAGGCGGCCTGCCTCGGCGGCCTCTTTCATGCCACGGTCGCTCAGCGGGACGTCGGTCCATCCTGTGAAGAGGTTCTCGAGGTTCCACGTGCTCTCGCCGTGGCGCAGCAGAACGAGGGTCCCGGGCTTCTCAGCGATGGCCGTAGACCTCCTCCCCATTCATCGCGCTTGCGTGCTCCTCCCCATTCATGGGGAGGTGGCGCGAAGCGCCGGAGGGGCTGAGGTAGTTCTCCTTAGCGATGCCCGTACACCTCGGCGGTCACCTTGACGATGTGCGCGAACTCGTCCGCGTCCAGGCTCGCCCCGCCCACCAGCGCACCGTCACACAGCGGCAGCTCGACGTACTGCTGCACGTTCTTCGAGTTCACGCTTCCTCCGTAGAGGATGCGCACCTTGCGCGCCGCGCCCGCTCCGATCATCTCCCCCACCACGCGCCTGATGAGCCGCATGGTCGCGTACGCGTGCTCCGGGTCCGCGTTCTTCCCCGTCCCGATGGCCCACACCGGCTCGTAAGCGATGACCAGCCGCGCCGAGTCATCCGCGGAGCAGTCGGCGAGGCCCGCCTTGACTTGCGCCGAGACGACCTGGTCCGACGTTCCGGCGTCGTAATGGTCGGCCAGCTCGCCGACGCACATGATCACACCGAGCTCGTTCGACAGGGCGGCGGCCGTTTTCTTCGCCACCATGTCATCCGTCTCGCCGAGATAAAGGCGACGCTCCGAATGGCCGACGATCACCCACTGGCACATTCCCTTGAGCATCGCGGGCGACACCTCGCCGGTATAGGCACCCGACAACTCCCAGAAGCAATCCTGCGCTCCGAGCTTGACGCCCGACTGGTCGAGCACCTCGGAGACGCCGATCAGCCACGGGAACGGTGGCACGATCACTACCTCGACCCGCTCGGCGTGACCCCGCGCGACCGACAGGATGCCCCGCGCCAGGTCGAGGGCGTCGTCGATGTTGGTCGGGTTCATCTTCCAGTTGGCCGCCACGAGCGGCATGCCTGGCGGTCTCGATGACACCTACGCTTCCTTCAATATCGCGATGCCTGGCAGCTCTTTGCCCTCGAGGTACTCGAGCGTGGCGCCGCCGCCGGTGGAGACGTGGGAGAAGCGCCCCGCCAGGCCCAGCGCCTCGATCGCCGCGACCGTGTCGCCTCCCCCGACCAGCGTGTAGGCGCCTGAGCGGGCGATCGCCTCGCCGACCGCACGCGTCCCATCGCTGAAGTCCTTGATCTCGGCGACGCCTACCGGCCCGTTCCAGATGACGGTGCCCGCCCCCCGCAGCCGCTCAGCGAACTGGATGACGGACCTGGGCCCGATGTCGAGCGCCATCCATCCTGGTTCGACCTTGTCGGCCTCCATGATCCGGAGAGCCTCGCCGGCCTGAATCTTTCGAGCGCAAACCAGGTCGACCGGCAGAACGAGCTTTTCGCCCGCCTCCTCGGCGACTTGCTTTGCCTCGTCCAGCGCCGTGACTTCCACCAGGCCGCTTCCGGTCGGCCAGCCCTTCGCCTTGAAGAACGTGTTGGCCATGGCGCCGCCGATCAGGAGCGTGTCGACCTTCCTCAGGAGGTTGCGCAGCACCCCGACCTTGGTCGAGACCTTGGCCCCGCCCACCACCGCGACCATCGGCCGGCGCGGGTTGTCGAGCGCGCGTTGGAGCGCGCCGAGCTCCGCCTCCATCAGCTCCCCTGCGAACGCAGGGAGGTACGCCGCGACCCCGACCACCGAGGCGTGAGCACGGTGCGACGCGGCGAAGGCGTCGTTGACGAACAGGTCACCGAGCGAGGCGAGCCGGCGCGCGAAGGTCGCGTCGTTCGCCTCGTCCTCTTTATGAAAGCGCACGTTTTCGAGAAGGAGCACCTGGCCCGACTGAAGGCGGTCGACCGCGGTGATCGCGGGTTCGCCGACGCAGTCCTCGGCGAACAGCACGTCGCGCCCGACGCGCCGAGCGACCGCGGGTGCGATCGGCTTGAGCGAGAGCTCCGGTTCGCGATCCTTCGGCCGGCCCAGGTGCGACATGACGATCACCCGCGCACCGCGCTGCGCGAGGTGCTGCAGCGTGGGCGCCGCGGCGCGGACCCTCGAATCGTCGGCGACGGCGCCATTCGACATCGGCACGTTGAGATCTTCGCGGACGAGGACTCGCTTGCCCGCGACGTCGACGCTTGCAATCGAAGCTTTCAGAGCCGCTCGGCCATGTAGGCGATCAGGTCGACCATGCGGCAGCTGAAACCCCACTCGTTGTCGTACCAGCTGACGACCTTGGCCCAGTCACCCGCCAGCATCGCGGTGAGCGGCGCGTCGACGATCGAGGAGTGCGGGTCGTTCTTGAAATCGGACGACACCAGCTCTTCGTGGCTCACCGCGAGGATGCCGCGCAGCTCGCCGCTCGCCGCCTCCTCGAACGCCGCGTTGATGTCCTCCGCGGTCGTGGTCTTGCCAAGCCGCACCGTGAGGTCGACGACCGACACGTCGAGGATCGGCACACGGAACGAGATGCCGGCGAACCTCCCGGCGAGCTCCGGCAGCACCTCCGCGACGGCACGGTTGGCGCCAGTCGACGTCGGGATGATGTTGTCCGCGGCAGCTCGCGCGCGCCGCAGGTCCTTGTGCGGAAGGTCCTGGAGCTTCTGGTCCGCCGTGTAGGCGTGGATCGTGGTCATCATCCCGGTCTCGATGCCGAACGAGTCGTGCAGCACCTTGGCAACAGGCACGAAGCAGTTGGTCGTGCAGCTCGCGTTCGAGATGACGTTGTGCTTCGTGGTGTCGTAGCCCTTGTGGTTGACCCCCATGACGACCGTGTAGTCCTGGTTGGTCGCCGGTGCGGAGATGACGACCTTCTTCGCGCCGCCCTTGTCGATGTGGACGCGTGCCTTGTGCGCGTCGGTGAAAAGCCCCGTCGATTCGACGACCAGGTCCACGCCGAGGTCTTTCCACGGGAGCTCCGCGGGGTCTCTCTGGGTCAGGAACTTGACGGTGTGGCCGTCGACGTGGATCGCGTCGGCCTCAGCCTTGACCGCGGGAGCAAAGGTGCCCAGAGCGGTGTCGTGCTTGAGCAGGTGGGCGAACGTCTTGGCGTCGCCAATGTCGTTCACCGCGACGATCTCGAAGTCCGGTTTCAGGTCCCAGGCCGCGCGGTAGATGTTGCGGCCGATGCGCCCGAAGCCGTTGATGCCGACCTTGAGTGATGCCATACGGCGTGCTCCTGCTGAAGTTGGGAGAAGCTGAAGCGGACGGCGTAAATGTTAGGCGGAGCGCCGTATGGCTTTCGCAGCGGGATGATCGCCATTGGATTGCGCGAGCTCCTGCAGCCGGCGCAGGCGGTGGTTGACCGCCGACTTGGACAGCTTCATCCGGTCCGCCAGCTCGCCAAGATTCAGCTCCGGGTTCTGGGTCCTCCAGCGCGCCATCTCGCGCAGCGCGGGCGGCAGGCGGTCCAGCTTGCCGTCCGACTCGAGCCGCTCGATGGCGGCCGCCTGGCGCAAACCCGAGCCGATCGTCTTCCCGATGTTCGCCGTCTCGAAGTTGAGCCGCCGGTTGACCTCGCCGCTCACCTCGCGCACAACGCGGACGTTCTCGAACTCCATCACGGCGCGGCTCGCGCCCATGATCGAGAGCAGCCGGACTATGCCGTCTCCGTCCTTGACGTAGACCACCGACGTGCCGCCGCGCTCCGTGATGCCGGCCTTCACGCCCGAGCTCTCGACCAGCCGGGAGATCGCCACGGCCCACGAAGCCGTGGGCGCGACGAACTCCAGGTGGTAGCGGGTGTTCGGTGCGTTGACTGACCCGCAGCCGAGGAAGAGTCCGCGCAGCATCGCCTTGCGGTCGCATGCAGCCTCCGGCACCGCCTGCACCGGAGCCCTCGAGAATGCTGAGACCAGGTCCGACGGCAGCGTGAGCTCGATGAAGAACGACATCCGCTTGCGCGTCTTGACGGTCTGGTACTTCGCCTCCATTCGCCCCACGGCGCGACTCAGGCGTACGACCTTCCGGGCGACCGCGTTGCGGAGCAGCGAGAAGTACGCGGAGCGACCGCGCGGGTCACCGAGCAGGCGTCCACGCGAGCCGTAGTAGATGCCGAGCAGCTCGCTCAGCTGGCAGCAGGGCCGCGCCGGTAGAAGCCCCGCCAACTCGTTCTTGACCTCAGCCGCGAACGAAATGGCCGACTACCTCCAGGAAGGTTATTACCCTCCCCCCTTACCACTCGAGTCTAACGCCCCACCGGGTCGTTCCAGTCGACATATCTCTTCACCGCTCACAATGTTTGTCATGCCCGAGATGCGGATGATCGAGGCGGTGCGCGCGGCCATCACGGAAGAGATGGAGCGCGACGAGCGCGTGCTCGTCATGGGCGAGGACGTCGGGCGGAAGGGAGGCGTGTTCGGGGCGACCGACGGCCTCTTCGCCCGCTTCGGCGAGTCGCGGGTGCTGGACACGCCCCTCGCGGAGTCGGCGATCGTCGGGGTGGCGATCGGCGCGGCTCTCAACGGCCTCATCCCGATCGCCGAGATCCAGTTCGCCGATTTCATCCATCCGGCGTTCGACCAGATCGTCAGCGAGGCGGCCCGCACCCGCTACCGGTCGAATGGCGACTGGGGAGTGCCGATCGTGATCCGCGCGCCGTTCGGCGGCGGCGTCCACGGCGGCCTCTACCACTCCCAGTCGATCGAGGCCTTCTACGCCCACGTGCCTGGCCTGAAGGTGGTCGTTCCGAGCATGCCGGCCGACGCGCACGGGCTGCTCAAATCCGCGGTCCGGGACCCCGACCCGGTGCTCTTCCTCGAGCACAAGAAGGTGTACCGCCTCGTCGCCGAGGAGGTGCCGGATGGCGACCACCTGGTGCCGATCGGACCCGCCATCGTGAGGCGGGCGGGAGCGAACATCAGCTGCTTCGCGTGGGGCCTGATGACCCACTACTGCCTGCAGGCGGCCGCGCAGCTCGAAGGCGAAGGCATCAGCGTCGAGGTCGTCGACCTGCGGACCCTCGCGCCGCTCGACCGGGAGACCATCCTCGCCTCGGTGCGCAAGACCGGCACCCCGCCATGCCTTTCAATGGGCCGCAGGAGGAGTTCTTCATGCCCAGCCCGGAGAAGATCGCGGAGGCGATGAGAAAGCTTGCCGCCTACTGAGAGGAGGCGTCGCACCCCGAAGCCGGTGGTGCGGACAGTCCCCGCCATCAGCCGGGCCGAGTACGACCTCCGGCGGGAGAGCGTGGCCGCGGGCATGCAGGCCGCCGGCCTCGACGCGCTGTGCGTGTTCTACCCGGCGCGCGTCGCCTACCTCACCGGCTTCCACCACATCCCGACCGAGCGGCCGATCGCGCTGGTCATCGGGTCGAGCGGCCAGTCCTCGCTTGTCGTGCCGGCGGTGGAGAAGGAGCACGCCGAATCGTCGACGTCGGTCGACCAGGTGCGGATCTACTTCGAGTACCCGGGCGCCGAGCACCCCATGGAGACTGTCGCCGAGGTCCTGACCGAGATGAGCGCGCGGTCCGACCGCACCGGGGCCGACCACGACGGCTACGTACCGTACTGGGGCTATCGCGGCCCTCGGTTGAGCGACCTTACCGGCGTTGAGCCGGTCGACGCCGAGCTGCTCGTCGAGTCCCTCCGGCGCGTGAAGTCGAGCGGGGAGCTCGAGTGCATCCAGCTCAGCTGCGACTGGGCGGCACGGGCGCACCGCAGGATGCAGGCCACGATCGAGACCGGCAAGACGGAGATGGAGTGCTACACGCCCGCGGCGATCGAGACGCTGTTCGAGATGGTCCGCGAGATGCCCGGCTGGCGGCCGCGCGGCGGCGACGACACCGGGATCACCGCGATGTTCGTCGGCGGGCGCGCGACGGCCATGCCGCACGGTTTCGTCAAGGGCCACGGCGTCCAGCCCGGCGACGTCCTGGTCAGCGGGGCGGCGGCCAACATCGACGGCTACCGCAGCGAGCTGGAGCGGACCATGATCGTGGGCGACCCCTCCGCCGAGCAGCGCCGCGCGTTCGACGCGATGCTTGCCCTTCAGTCTTGCGCCATCGAGGTGATGGCTCCGGGCGTGCCTGCCGGCGAGGTCGAGCTCGCGACGGTGCGGCTGGCCGAGGAGCTGGGTGTCGCCGGCAACCTGCGCCACCACGTGGGCCATTCGATCGGGCTCGAGGGGCACGAGGCGCCGTTCCTCGACCGGGGCGACGACGCGGTGCTCGAGCCGGGGATGGTCTTCACCGTGGAGCCCGGCGTCTACCTCAAAGAGCTGGGCGGATTTCGCCACTCGGACACCGTTGTCATCACCGAGGACGGCTGTCGCCTCATGACCGACTATCCGCGCGCGTTGGCAGACCTGATCATCACGCCGTAGCGCTCTGCGGGGCGGGCGTCACCTTGTGCGTGTACATGTGGAGCACGGTGTGGCCGTCGTTGTGATGGTGGCGCACCCTGCCGACCGCGGTCGGGGGCAGCGTGTCCTTGTCCTCCAGCGTGACCACTGTCTCCTTCGGGTGGATGGTTCGCCAGACCTCGCCCACCATCTCACGGGGCAGATTGCCCGGTATGGATTCGGGGCGATCAATTAACCTCGGACTCGCATGAGCCCTGAGTCGGTCGCCCGGCGCGGCAGCAGGCTGGGAGACCTTCGGGTGGTCGTCCGGCGTCCCGCCAAGCTCCCGCGCACCCTGGGCCCCGGCGCGCTGTTCGCGGCATGCTACGGCAACGTCGGCTCGAGCATCTATTACGCCCTCGGCGTCACCGCGGCGTTCGCCCTGGGCCTGACGCCGGTCGCCCTCATCCTCGCGGGGTTCATCTTCGTCACGACCGCTCTCAACTACGCCGAGGGCACAGCGGCCCTGCCCCACGCCGGCGGCAGCTCGAGCTTCGCTCGCCGCGCCTTCAACCAGCCGATCGGCTTTCTCGTGGGCTGGGTCCAGCTGCTGAACTACACGGCGACCGTATCCATCTCCGCCTATTTCGCGATCGGCTACCTGGGCGTGTTCGAGAGATACAGCTGGGTCTTCCACGAGCTGAGGCACAACGACGCGTGGCATGTCTTTGCCACTTGCGCGCTCATCGGGTTATTGATCGTCGTCAACGTGATCGGCATCCAGGAGTCGAGCCTTCTCAACCTGGTGCTCGCGTTCACCGACCTCGTCACGCAGTTCGTGCTCGTGATCCTCGGTCTGATCTTGCTGTTGAACATCAAGACGGTCATCGAGAACGTGCACCTGGGGTTGGCGCCGACGTGGGGCAGCTTCCTCGCCAGCATCTCGATCGCGATGGTCACCTACACCGGGATCGAGACGATCTCCAACCTCTCCGAGGAGGCGAAGGACCCCGGCCGTAACGTGCCGAAGGCCACGTGGTGGGTGATCATCGCGGTGCTCTTCGTCTCGGCGTTTCTGCCGACGATCGGCATGAGCGTTTTTCCGGTTCACCTGGATCCCAACACGCACCAGTACGTCACCGACCTCGCGACGCGTTACAAGGACGATCCCGTCGCCGGGATCGTGAGCAAGTTCATCCAGCCACTCGCGTTCTGGGCCGAGCTCTGGGTCGGCATGCTTGCCTTCACCATCCTCGTGATCGCCACCAACGCCGGCCTGATCGGCATCTCCCGCCTCAGCTACTCGCTGGCGGGCGTCGACCTGCTGCCGAAGGGCTTCGCGACGCTGCATCCTAAGTTCAAGACGCCATACATCTCGATCATCGTGTTCGGGATCGTGGCCGCGGTCCTCGTGCTGCCTGGGATCATCGTCCGCGGCGCGCAGATCGACCTGATGGCCGCGGTCTATTCGCTCGCGGCGACGTTCGCGTTCTGCTCGGCCCACCTGTCGGTCATGCGGTTGCGATTCATCGAGCCGGCGCTGCATCGCCCGTACCGCATGCCGTGGAACATCCGGTTCGGCCGGGACAGCATCCCCGTCCTTTCTATTGTGGGTGCGCTGTTCATCGGCACGGTGTTCACCCAGCTGGTCTTTCAGAACATCTCGAACTCGACCTACATCTTCTTCGGCTGGCTTGCCCTGGGCGCGCTGACGTACGTCGCGTACCGTCGGTACCGACGCGAACCGCTGTGGGAGCCTCTCGAGGTGCCGCCGCCGCGCGAGCGCGATGTGGAGCATGTGCCGTTCGAGAGCCTGCCTCGAAGCGCGCGCTACCGGATGGGCCGGCGCGAACGGGTCAGCGCGCACGTCGCGGCGGTGAGGCATGTGCAGGAGAGGCACCGCGCGGCGTGGCAGCTAGAGCTGGAGCTGTTCTTTGCGCGCCATGGCGCGGTCCGTGGCGTCTTGATCGTGCTCGTCTTCGCGGCGATCAGCGGGCTGGCAGTGTTCGTCGACCTGTCGCCGATCGACCCAACAGGGCCGGGGCTGGGCTGGTCGCCGGGCCTGGTGATCGTGGCCTTCATCGCGGCATACCTGCTGAACCGAAGCCACTCCGAGCAGTAGTAAGCCGGTTAACAGGCTGCGTTGCCACGTGCATCGAGGACCGCCAACCTGCACGCGTGGGCAAAGCGCCACGCATTCCATCTGAGTTCAGAACGAGGCCTTTCTCGCTCGACGAAGCCCGCGCCGCCGGACTGACCCGACACAAGTTGAGCGGCAGGACCTGGCGGCGTATCAGCCAGGGGCTGTACTGCTGGGCCAAACTGCCCGACGATCCGTGGCTGAAACTCTCGGCCTGGCGGCGAGTCCTGACACCGGAGGCCGTCTTCGCTGGTGCGAGCGCCGCCTGGCTGTCCGGCCTCAAGCTCGGGCCCACAGATCCGGTCGAGATCGTTGTCCCGCCGTCCTCTGGTATTCGCTCGCGGCCTGGGCTGCTGGTCCGCCGCGCAGACACTCGTCCGCAGGAAGTCGTGACCGTTCGCGGGCTTCGTACCCTCGTGTTGCCGCTGGCGCTGGCCGGACTGTGCCTCCGCCTCTCAGCAGTAGAAGCCTTGATCGCGATCGACATGGCCATTCACCAGGGGCTTACCGATCAGATCGCTCTGGGGCAATTCGCCGCAGCTGCCAACGGCCGGCCGGGTACGGGGCGTCTGCGCTCGCTCGCGCTGTTGGCTGGGCCCGCCGAATCCCCAATGGAAACGCGTCTGCGCTGGGTTCTGATGCAGGCCCGATTGCCCAGACCCGAAGTCCAGGCCAATCTCTACGATTCCGCGGAGCGGTTCGTTGGTAGGGCTGATCTCTACTACAGCGAGCCGCGCCTTGTGGTCGAGTACGACGGCGGCAACCATCGTGACCGCCTGGTCGAAGATGATCGCCGTCAGAACCTATTGGTCAACGCCGGCTACAGACTCCTCCGCTTCACGGCTGCAGACATCTACAACCGTCCCGACGTCGTCGTCGCCCAGGTGCAAGGAGGCCTGGGTGCACCTGCAAGGCGCCGTCGGCGCAAAAGGCGGGTCTGAAGCCGCACACCCGGGCGCGTTCGGCGCCAAACGCGCCCCTCCACGTGTCCGCCGCCGTCACCACCCCGATCACCGCGGTGACCACGATCGCCCCGCCGACCGCGACCGCGTAGGGCGCCAGTCGCCGGATCATTGCGGAGTCGAGTCTACGTTCCAGCGCACGTGGCTCCCGTGCGCGCCGCTCGTTCCGACCAGCTCGTCGTCGAGCCGGATCTCGAACACCGGGTAGGCGGGCTCCATGCGGAGGTAGAACACACCCGCGCGATCGATCGCGTTGCGAATCCGCTCGCGCGAACCCTCTTCGACGTACTGCATGAAGACGGAGTGGAACACGACAGTCGCCATTTCAGGCGCGGGTCGAGCCAGCTCTCGTTCCAGAAAATCAGCCGCGTCCACTCTCTCGATTTCAACGGGCATCAGCCGCGCCACCTCGAGGGCGCCGTCCAGGAGGCTCATCCGATGCAGCTGGTCAGCCCAGATCGACGCCCGCAGCGCCAGCGCGCCTTCGTCCGAGGAGGAATCGAGTGGATTGGTGTCGCAGCCTTTGCGCTCGGCCACGGCTGCCGGACGATTCATCGGCGGCGCGACGTCGAACATGTTGACGAACTGGACCGGCGAATCCTCGTCGCCCCAGGCGCCTGCGGCTGATTCGTATCGATAGCGATCCCACCTCAGGTTCAGGCCGGCGCTCGCTCCAACCTCGAGGATCCGCAGGGGCAGGCGGGTGCGGTGGGCGACCTCGAGAAACCCGCCGAGCAGCGCGGCGCTGCGACCGACCTCGTTGGTCTGGCATGGCCGGCGCACCAGGCGTGCGATCTCGTCGCCCCTGTCGACCAGCGCCGCACGGAACAGCGGCCACGCCGCCACCGCGTCGCCGTCGCCGCCGACCGACGGGTAGCGAGGCGCCAGGGCAGGCAGGTCGTCCAGGAGGACCAACCGGTGCACAGCCGCCATCAAACGCAAAGCGAGCGCCGACCACTTAGATTCGCCCTCCATTCCGCCGAGGACGTCCCACACCGGGCCGCCGGCTTCGAGGTCGGCGGGGGGTGGGCGACGCGATACCAGGCGAGCGTCTCGGCCAGGGCGTCCTCGAGCGCGGAGGGCTCGAAGCCGAGCTCGCCGCGAGCGCGGTCGATCACGTAGCCGGCCGAGCGGCGCGGGTCGGGCCCGTACGGCCTCGCCCCTTCCGGAATCTCGGCAAAAGGCACCGGGTGCAGCCGCGCCGGCACGCCGAGCGCCCGCGCGATGCCGGCCAGCAGGCCCTCCAGGGTCACGCCCGCGAACGACGCGTTGTAAGCCTTGCGCGTGGTGTCCTTGCGCAGGTCGCACGCGAGGGCGCAGGCGAAACCGATGTCCTTGACCCACGCGAGGCCGGCCTGCCACTCGTATGTCTCCGCGGGGACCAGCACTGGACCTCCGTCCGCGACGCGCTCGATGTAGGCGGCGATCCTCAGCGTGTGGTCAGCCGCGCCGAAGACCGCGGGCGGGCGGATGACCGTCCACGGAAAGTCCGCGAGGCGGGCCAGCTGCGTCTCGCACCAGCGCTTGCCCTCTCGGTAGTCGAGGGCCTCCGGCGGTTCGCCGCGGAGCGGCACGAAATCCTTCTCCTCCGCTGGCTTGCCGTGCAGGTCGGGGTACACGCCCGTCGACACGAACACATACCGCTCGCCTTTGAAACGGCGGGCCGCGGCTTCGACCTCGCGGGGCTGGTAGCACGCGAGGTCGAGGAGGACGTCCGGCTGCGTCTGCTCGAGTGCGCGGGCGAGCTGGTCCTCGTCGGTGCGGTCGAACGCGACGTAGCTGGTGAAGGTTCCGTAGGGCCGTTCCTTGCGCCCTGCGGCGATCGTCTCCACCCCGCGGCGCATCAGCTCCTTGCACGCTGCGACGCCTATGAAGCCGGCTCCCCCCAGGACAAGAGCTCGCGTCAATCTATGTCGCGGGTGACGACGTCGACGTCGATGCCCTCGTCCTGGCGCAGGCGAGCCGCGAGCCGCGAAGCCAGGACGACCGACCGGTGCCGCCCTCCCGTACACCCAAATGCGACGACCACGTGCATGCGCCCCTTCTCCTCGTAGAGGGGCAGCAGCCGGTGCACGATTCTCTCGACGTCGTCGAGCAGCTCGGCCGCGGCGGGCTGGTTCATCACGTAGTCGACCACTTCGGGATCGCGACCCGACAGCGGTTTGAGCTCGGGCACCCAGTACGGGTTGTCGAGGAACCGGGCGTCGATGAGAAGCGCGGCCTCGGCGGGTGCGCCGTTCTTGTAGCCGAACGCAAGGCACGTGACGAGCGGTCGCGAGCGGGTCCGCAGGTGTTGCGCCAGCCCTTCACGCTGCCCCGCCTCGATCCGGTGATGCGCCCTCTCGTAAGTGCCGCCGTCGTGGCCGTCGGCGTCGCCGTCGTGGACGAGCACGTACTTGATCGCCCGGCGGTCGGCCTCGCGCAGGAGGTCGGCGCCTCCATTGTCGACGCCAAGCACGAAGTCGCCTTCGCGCAGGCCGTCCAGCTCGTCGATGCGCGAGAACCCGGCGGACTCGAACGCCGCGACCGATTCCTCCATGCGTTCCGCGTTCGACGCGCCGACGATGACCAGAGTCACGGTCGGAGACCTCGGCGAGAGATTCGGTGGCGGGGTGGCCCAGATGCTAGGCGCGGCCGAGCACCGGAGCGAGCGCATCCGTTGATGCGTGAGCGAGGAGCGGAGGCCGCAACGACGCAGATGGGCCGCCACGGCGCCGAAGATCCGTCGAGGGCCTCCGACCGGGACTCTTGCTTCACAGGGTCTCTTTCAGGCGAGCCGCAAGGCGTTCCGGGATCCCGAGCTTCACGATCTCGTCGACCGGCGCCTCGCGGATCGCCTGCACCGAGCCGAAGTGTCGCAGGAGGGCTCGCTTCCGCGACGGGCCGATCCCCTCGACCGAATCGAGCGGTGAGGTCAATGCCTTGCGCGACCGCACCTTGCGGTGGTGCGTGATCGCAAAGCGGTGCGCCTCGTCGCGGATCCGCTGGACCAGGAACATGCCCGGGCTGTTGTGCTCCTGCACGATCGGCTCCGCGCGGCCTGGCGCGAAGATCTCCTCCCTTTCTTTGGCGAGCGCGAACGTAGGGATGTCCGCGTAGCCGGCGGCTTCCATCACCTCGAGCGCGGCGCTCAGCTGTCCCTTGCCGCCGTCGATGAGGATCAGGTCCGGCCGCGTCGTGAACGAGCGGTCGCCGACGATGTCCGCTTCCTCGCGGCGCTGCGCCGATTCGAGCCGCTCCAGCCGGCGGCGCAGGACCTCCTGCAGCATCGCGAAGTCGTTCGGCCCGGGCACGTACTTGATCCTGAAGTGGCGGTAGTGATCGTTGCGCGGGCGACCGTCCTCGAACACCACCATCGCGCCCACGGCCGAATCGCCCTGGATGTTGGATATGTCGTAGCACTCGATCCGCTTCGGCGGGCTCTCGAGGTCGAGCGCCTGGGCCAGAGCCGCGAGCATCGGCTCTGTGCGGCTGCGGTCGTAGTCGGCCTGGATGCGCATCTGCTCGAGCTCCTGCTTTGCGGTCTCGGCAAGCTGCGTGACAAGCCCTCGCTTGCGGCCGCGCTGCGGGATCTCGAGCGTCACCGGGCCGCCGCGCTTCTCGCTCAACCATCCGAGGAGGAGATCCGGCTCGTCGACCGGTCCGGGAAGGATGACGGTGCGCGGCACGTGCGTCGCGCTCGAGTAGTACTGGAGCATGAAGCCGCGCAGCAGCTCCGGCTCTGGTGCGTCGCCGGCGCCGTCGAGCGCGTGTCCGTCGTGGCCCACCATCTTGCCCTGGCGCACGTACGCCACCTCGACGAAGACGTCCTTGCCGCTGCGCGCGTAGGCGAGGATGTCCTGGTCGTCGCGGCCGCGGGTGAGGACTCGCTGCCTGTCCGCGATCCGCTCGATCGACTGCAGCTGGTCGCGATAGCGCGCCGCGTTCTCGAAATCGAGGCGTCCGGCCGACGTCTCCATCCTCTGCTCGAGCTCTCGAACCAGGATGTCGGAGCGGCCCTCCATGAAAAGCGCCACCTCGTGGATCCGCGCCCTGTAGTCCTCAGAGCTGATCCGCCGCTCGCACGGACCCGGGCAGCGCTTGATGTGAAAGTCGAGGCACACCTTGCCCTGCTTGAAGATCTCGTCGGAGCAGGTGCGGAACGGAAGCAGCTGGCGGATCGATTTCACCGTCGAGCGCAACGATTGCGCCGACGTGTACGGGCCGAAGTACAGCGCGCCGTCGTTCTGCACCCGGCGCGAGTAGTGCACGCGCGGGAACTCCTCCGTCACCGGGAGCTTCAGGTAGAGATAGTTCTTGTCGTCCTTCAGCCGGATGTTGAATCGCGGCCGGTAGTTCTTGATCAGGTTGTTCTCGAGGACGAGCGCCTCGACCTCGTTCGCTGTGGTGACGAACTCGAAGTCGATCGCCCTGCTCATCAGCTCGGCGATGCGCCCCGTGTCCGCGTAGCCGGGCGTGAAATAGGACCGCAGGCGGTCGCGCAGGCGCAGGGCCTTGCCGACGTAGATCACCTGGCTCCGGTTGTCCCGGAACATGTACACGCCAGGGCTCTCGGGCACGGCCTGCAGCCGCCGCTTGATCGTCTCCTCGAGTGAAACCGCCATCTAGATGCCGATTCTAGGAATCCCTAGACTCCCACCCGTGAGCACCCCGCCACCGCAGCTGCCCGCCGCGACCACCTCGAAGCGCTACAACCCCTGGGCCATCGCCAGCATCTCGCTCGCGGCCTCCACGGTCATCGGCTCGTGGTGCCTCGGCGGGCTCGCCGCCGTCATCACCGGCCACATCGCCCGGCACCAGATCAAACGGACCGGCGAAGCGGGCGGTTCGCTTGCCCTGGCAGGCCTCATCGCAGGCTACGCCGCGATCGCGCTGACGCTCGCCTTCATCACGCTGTACATCCTGTTTTTCGTGTTTGTTTTCGCCTTCGCCGCGACCCATCCCGACGCCACGCCGTCACCCACCCCGGGCTAGACTCAGGCCGATGAGCACACTTCCTCCGCCGCCGTCCTCCGGCGGCTCGTCGACGCAGATCGCGGGCCAGGAATCGGCGCCGGCCAGCGTGGTGCCGCAGGGCCCGGTGTACACGCCGTCGCGCGCGAGCTACAACTCGATGGCCGTGGTGAGCCTGATCACCGGCGCTATTTCGGTCTTCGGCCACATCGTGCTCCCGGGCATCGGCGGGGGCTCGCTCGCCTTGATCGCGATCATCACCGGCTTGATCGGGCGCGGCGAGATCAAGAAGACCGGCGAGCAGGGAATGTGGATGGCGACTCTCGGCCTGATCCTCGGCATCGCACACCTGGCGATCATCGCCCTGGTCATCATCTTCCTCATCGTGGTGGTGTTCTTCCTGGGAGGCTTCGCGCTGCTCCACAAAGGCTAGAAGTGGATGCCGCGCATCAGGTACGCCATCGTCGCCGCCTCGACTGAGATCTCCTGGTCCGCCCGCTGACCGTCCTTCTGCGCGGTCTCGGGGAACAGGTGGTACGCGCCGGTCATCACGAACTGGAGCAGTCCCGGCGCCACGGTGTTGACGCTCTCGCCGATCTTGCCCAGCCGCGTCGAGACCTCGGGCGGGCGGGTCAGGATCGCGGAAGCCACCATCTCGGCCGCCTCTTCGGGAGAGCTCGTGGGGAAGTTCCTGTACATCCCGGTGGGCTCGATCATCGGCGTACGCACGAGCGGCATGTGGATGTTCGTGATCGCCACCCCGTCGTCGGCAACCTCGGGCCCGATGCAGCGGCTCAGCGCGGCCAGCGCTGACTTCGACGCGACGTAAGCGCCGAAGCGCGGCGGATAGGCCTGCACCCCGATGCTCGAGATGTTGATGATGTGCCCGCGCTTGCGGCGCCGCATCTCGGGCAGGACGGCGAGGAGCAGCTTCACCGCCCCGAAGTAGTTCAGCTGCATCGTGCGCTGGAAATCGTGGAAGCGGTCGTATGAGGCCTCGATCGAACGCCGGATCGAACGGCCTGCGTTGTTGATCAGGATGTCGACGTGTCCGTGGTCTTGCAAGACCTTGTGGATCATCGCGTCGCACGCGTCGAGATCCGACAGGTCGGCCGGATAGACGAGAGCACTACCGCCTTCGCGCTCGATCTCGGCCTTGAGCTCCTCGAGCTTCTCCTTCGTGCGCGAGACGAGGATCACGACCGCGCCGTGGCGCGCGAGGAGCTGCGCGGTGGCGCGTCCGATTCCGCTCGAGGCGCCCGTGACGACGACGATGCGGTCCTGGAGCGCGTCGCGCAGGTTGCGCTCGGTCATCGCTTCCGGGTCCATCTGCCGCTCCCAGTAGTCCCAGACCTTCCACGCGTACGCGTGCAGGGGCGGGCATGAGACACCGGTGCCCTGAAGCGCCGCCTGCGCCACCTCACTCGTGAAACGGGCCCGGTTGGAGATATAGGGCAGCGCTGCCTCGGGGACGTGCACGCCGTCGAGCAGGCGGCGCTTGAGGGTCTGGGCCACGCTCCAGTGCTCGAGCATCGCCCGCGTCTCGCTCGGCAGCATCGCGCCGGCGCGCGTGTCGATGCGGAGCGTGAACTGGGGCGCGTGCGCCGCCCGGCAGAACTCGTTCGTCACCTCACCGAGCCTCCGCGCCGCCGGGTCCGTCAGGTGGAAGGTCATCCCGTCTAGACCTTCGCGGTGGCCGATCGCGTCGAGTGCGCGGGCGACGAAGTCGACCGGCACCACGTTGATCTCGCCGCCCTCGATCCCGATCAGCGGCACCCACTGCGGAATCGCGTCGCGCAGGCGCTGGATGAGCTTGAACGCGTAGTAGGGCCCGTCGATGCGGTCGGCCTCGCCGGTTTCCGAAGACCCGATCACCAGGCCCGGCCGGTAGATCCGGAAGCGCACGCCCGAGTCGCGAACGATCTTCTCCGCGTCGTACTTGGTCCGGTAGTAGGGATGGTCGAGGACCTGTCCCTCGGCGAACATCTCCTCGGTGAACTTGCCTTTCCACCGGCTCCCCGCCACTGCGATCGAGCTCACGTGGTGGAGCCGGCCGCTGATGCGCTGCGCCAGCTCGACGACGTGGCGGGTGCCCTCGACATTCACTTCCTGGTTGACCTTTGCGCCCGCCTCGAGGTCGTAGACCGCGGCGAGGTGATAGACGTCAGCCCCCTCGAGCCTCGCCACGTCGGGGGTGCTCAGGCCGAGCCCGGGCGCGGTGATGTCGCCTTCCACCGGTCGCAAGCTTTCTCGCGCACCGATTGACTCGATGAGCGCTTCGAGGCGCTCTCGTGAGGCGTGGCGGACGAGGACGAACGTGGTCCCTTCTCGCCTGGCCAGCTCGCGCAGGAGATGGCGGCCGATGAATCCCGTTCCGCCGGTGACCAGTCGCAGCAACCCGATCGAACCTTATAACCCCACGCCGTTTTGGTCTATCAAGCCTTAGGATTTGCGCGATGTCCGAGCAGCAACCACCTGAGCCCGGTCCTCCAGCGCCTCCGCCCGAGGCAGCCCCAGCGCCCTACGCACCGCTCCCGCCGCCCGTGAGCTCGCCGCCACCGGCAGCGCCACCAGGAACTCCGCCCCCCGTCCTGCCGACGGCCATCGGCGCCGGCGGAACCGCAGGCCTCCTTTCACAGTTCACAGGCTCGGCAGGCTGGGCGTGCCTCGTCGGGGTGATCACCATCGCCGTTCCGTTCATCTTCAACCGCGTCTTCTTCTTCCTCCCGATCATCGGCCTGATCCTCGCGATCCAGGCGATCGTCCGGAGCCGGAAGATGGTCGGCGGGATCGTCGGCATCGTGCTGAACGTGATCGGCGGCATCATCACGCTGCTGGGCCTCTTCGGAGGCTAGAGACCTCTAGCTGGGAGCCAGCGGGAGGTCCCGGATCCCAAGCTCGACGCAGCGCTGCTGCCACGCCGGCGCATCGACCTCGCCCCGCGCCATTCGGTTGACCTCGAGGAAGGGCTCGATCGTCACCTCCCCGTGGCGCATCGCGACCGGCCGCCCCGGCAGCGACTCGGCGGTCCATCCACTGTCCGCCAGCGCGGTGGCGAACGCGGCCCCAGCCAGGCCGACCCCAAGCGACCGCGTCTGGTCCGCGGTCAGCTGCCGCCCCGCCGCGGCCGTCTCCGACCTGCCGAGCCGGTCGGCGTACTTGACCAGCTCGGGCAGCCAGCCCACCGAGTAGTCGCGCAGCATCGCTTCGATGCTGTTGACGAGCGTCGCGGCCGGTGGACCGGCAGGATCGTCGGGACCTGATGGCATGGAGCCCAGGGCAGCGATCCGCTCGGTGTCCGGCGGGTGGCTGTCGTAAGGATCGCTGCGAGCCTGAGACAGGAGCTCCTGCGCAGCCTTCTCAGCTCCCTCCTTCACCTGGGGCTCGCTGAGAAAGCGCTGGAACCCATCCGCGATCGGTGGCTGGAAGCCCGCCTCGAGCAGCGGCACCACCTCGGTTCGCCAGTACGCGCTCCAGGCCGCCGAGCCGCGGGCAAGCGCGCGAAGGCCGCCGATCATCGCGGCTGCGCCAAACGTCCGGGCGGCCAGCGCATCGGCGGTCAGCTCCTGCCGCCGAGAGACTGCCTGCGTGATGCGCATGAACATGCGGCCATACCAGAGAAATGGGATCTGGAGAATCGCGCTCTGTCGCGAGGCGTTCTGCACGATGCGCTCGATCGCCTCGCGCGTGCGGTAGATCCACGGGCCAAGGCGCGTGTCGCCGCCGTGGTAGTGGCCGAACTCGTGGGCGAGGACGGCGCGCATCTCGTTGACGGTCAGGACCTGCATCAAAGGCAGGCCGAGGACCATCACGCGACGCCGGCGCCGTACAAGGACGCCCGCGTTCATCTCGGGTGAGATGTAGACCTCGGCAGGCATCGTCTCGCCAACCGCGCTTGCCACGCCCTGGAGCTCGGCGAAGAGGGGCGCCTGCCCGGCGGGGTTGAGCAGAGGCCCCGGCGGAACGAAGCGCCGCGGCCACGGGATGATGGAGATCCCGATCACCACCACGCCGAAGATGCAGAACCCCAGCACCCTGCCCGGCACGTTGGGCTCGAAGAGCACCCAGACCATCGCGGCCATCAGGCCGAGCGCGAGCGCGTAGAAACCGAAAGTCAGCGCCACCGCGAGCACGACGCGCAGCCGCAGGCTCATGAGCTCACATTTTCGTCCCGCGCGGGAATCGCGATCGTCGGAAACAACGCCGACACGAGCGCAACGGCCGCCGCCACCCACAACGCCGCGTCGAGCGACCACGCGATGACCGGACCCGCGAGAGCCGAGCCGACGGGCGTGCCGATCCAGTTGACCGACATCGAGATGGCGAACGCCCGGCCGAACCACGCCGGGTCGGTGCGCCTCTGGCGCAAAGTGAAGAGCGCGACGTCGAACGGGCCGTTGGCCGCACCGACGATAACGATGGCGACCACGACGAGTGGAAGGGCCGCGGCGAACGGCAGCAGCGCAATCCCCACGGCGCTGACCACGATCGCGCCGGCCATCAGCTGCCTCTCGCGACCGCGGCTGTCGATGCGACCGGTGACGAGCGCGGAGACGAGTCCGGCCAGGCCCATCGCGCCCCACAGGAATCCGACCGCTGCAGGGCCCTGGTGCAGGCGGCCGAGGACGAGCACCGGGATGGCGATGAAGAGCACCCCCCACGCGAGGTTGAACGTGCTCAGGGTGAGGGCGAGACCGCGCAGCGTCGCGTTGCGCACGACGTACTGCAGGCCTCGCCACGCCTCACGGACGATCGAGCCGCCGGCCGACCGCGGGCTGGGGTCGTGGACGAAAGCCATCGCCAGCGCTCCGACGGCGAAGAGCGCCCCAGATGAAGTGAGAGCCCATTCTGCGCTGGCGTAACCCACCAGCAAGCCCGCCAGAGGCGCGCCGACCAGCGTCGCGATGACGTGGCCGCCGCTGTCGAGCGCGTTGGCGCGCTCCCACAGGTGACGTGGCGCCAGGACCGGGAAGAGCGACCTCGACCCGCTGTTGCTGAGCGGGTTGGTCAGCGACGAGACGGCGACGATCGCCAGCAGCAGCGGCGCGGGCAGCGCGTGCCGCCAGGAGAGGACGGCGATCAAGACCACGGTCAGGGCGGCGATCGCGTAGTCGAGCATCACGAGGCGCGCACGCCCGTAGCGGTCGAGCAGCGCGCCGGCGATCGGCGACACGACCAGGCCCGGGACGCTCGCGAGGAACGCGGTCAAGCCCGCAAGCTGTGGCGAGTGGTAGCGGGCCAGCACGAAGAGGACGAGAGTGATGTTGACCATCTGCCCGCTGACGCGCCCGACCAACAGGCTCGTGTACAGCGGGGCGAAACCAGGGACGCGCAGGAGCGCGCCATAGCCGGGCTTGGCGGGCTGTGGTTCCGTCCTCAGCCGACGGCGACTTTCGAACGTCGCGACCGCGCGGCCCCGTTCGACGAGGCCGGCGTCTTGCGTGCCTTCGCCAGGGGCGCGCGCAGGTACTGGCCTGTCGCCGAATCGCTGTTGGCCGCGAGCTGCTCGGGCGAACCCTCCGCGATCACGTAGCCACCTTTCTCGCCACCCTCCGGACCCAGGTCGATGATCCAGTCTGCCGTCTTGAGGACGTCGAGGTTGTGCTCGATCACCACCACGGTGTTGCCGTGATCGACCAGGCGATGCAGGACCGCCAGCAGACGCTCGACGTCGGCGTAGTGCAGCCCCGTCGTCGGCTCGTCGAGCAGGTAGAGAGTGCGTCCGGTGTCGCGGCGCGACAGCTCGGAGGAGAGCTTGACCCTCTGCGCCTCGCCACCGGAGAGCTGCGTCGCGGGCTGGCCGAGACGGATGTAACCCAGGCCGACGTCGTGCAGGGTCCGCAGCTTGGTCTTGATCGCGGGCACGTTCTCGAAGACGTCGAGCGCCTCGTCCACAGTCATCTCGAGCACCTCGGATATCGAGTGGCCGCGGAACTTCACTTCCTGGACCTCGCGCGAGTAGCGGGTGCCGTTACACACCTCGCAAGGCACGTACACGTCCGGCAGGAACTGCATCTCGATCTGGATGATCCCGTCGCCCTGGCAGTTCTCACACCGGCCGCCTTTCACGTTGAAGCTGAACCGGCCGGCCTTGTAGCCGCGCATCTTCGCCTCGGGCAGGCTCGCGAACAGTTCGCGGATGTGCGTGAACATCCCCGTGTACGTCGCCGGGTTGCTTCGCGGCGTGCGGCCGATCGGCGACTGGTCGATGTCGATCGCCTTGTCGAGATGCTCGAGACCCTCGACCGCGTCGTGGGGTCCGGGCCGGTCTTTGGCGCGGTAGAAGTGCTGCGCCACCTTGCGGCTGAGGATGTCCGTCACCAGGGACGACTTGCCGGAGCCGCTCACCCCCGATACGGCCACGAACGTGCCGAGCGGAAATGTCACGTCGATGTCCTTCAGGTTGTTCGCGCGAGCGCCTCGGACGGTCAGCCTCTTGCCGTTTCCCTTGCGGCGCTGTGGTGGGACGGGGATCATCCGGTCGCCGCGCAGATACGCGGCCGTGATCGACTTCGGGTCGCGCAGGACCTTCTGCACGGGCCCGATCGCGACGATCTCGCCTCCATGTTCGCCGGCGGCGGGTCCGATGTCGACCATGAAGTCGGCCGACCGGATCGTCTCCTCGTCGTGCTCGACGACGATGAGCGTGTTGCCCAGGTCGCGCAGGCTGAGCAGCGTGTTGATCAGACGCCTGTTGTCCCGTTGGTGCAACCCAATCGATGGCTCGTCCAGGATGTACAGCACGCCCATGAGCTTCGACCCGATCTGGGTCGCGAGCCGGATGCGCTGTGACTCGCCGCCGCTCAACGTGTTCGCCGCGCGCGAGATCGTGAGGTATTCCAGCCCGACGTCGATCATGAACTGCAGACGTTCGCGGATCTCCTTGAGGATCTGGCGCGCGATCAAGACCTCGCGCTCGGCCAGGTCGAGGTGGTCGAAGAAGTCGATCGACGCCCCGATCGCCAGGTCGGCGACTTCCGAGATGTTGCGGTTCGAGACGGTCACCGCCAGCGACTCGGGCTTCAGCCGGCGCCCCTTGCACGTGGGGCATGGCTTGTCCGACATGTACCGCTCGAGCTCGGCCTTCAGGTACTCGGACTGCGTCTCGTCGTAGCGGCGCTGCAGGTTCGCGATCACGCCCTCGAACGGCGCTTCGTACCACCGCGAGTGGCCGTACTGGTTCTTGTAGCCAAAGCGGATCTTCTTCTCGCCCGTACCGTTCAGCAGCACGTCGCGCTGCTGCTTCGGCAGCTTCGACCACGGCTTGTCCATGTCGATCCCGAAGTACTTGCTGACCGACTCGAGCAGCTCCGGGTAGAAGAACTGCGACTTGCTCCACGCCGCGATCGCACCCTCGCGCAGCGACAGCGATGGGGCCGGCACGACCAGGTCGCCGTCGACCACGAGCTGCGACCCGATGCCTGTGCACACCGGGCATGCACCGTGCGGGTTGTTGAAGGAAAAGTTCCGCGGCTCGGGCTCGGGCACGCTGATCCCGTCGATCGGACACATGAAGTCCTGCGACATGTGTATCTCGGCACCGCCGTCGACCGGCGCGATGATCACCGATCCGTTGCCGAGCTTGGTCGCCGTCTCGAGCGATTCGACGAGCCGCGTCCGCTGGTCCGGCCCGATCACGATGCGGTCGACCACGACCTCGACATCGTGCTTCTTGTTCTTGTCCATCGGAATCTGCTCACCGATCTCGTACAGGCTTCCGTCGACCCGCACCCGGACGAAACCTGACTTGCGAACGTCCTCGATCAGCGAGCGGTACTCGCCCTTGCGCCCCTTGACCACCGGGCCGAGCACCATCACGCGCGTCCCCTTCGGCAGCTTCTCGACCTGGTCGCCCATCTGGTCGACCGTCTGGCGACGAACCTCGTGCCCGTTCGGGCAGTGGGGGTGGCCGACGCGCGCGTACAGCAAGCGCAGGTAGTCGTACACCTCGGTCACGGTGCCCACCGTCGAGCGCGGGTTCTTGGACGTGCCCTTCTGGTCGATCGAGATCGCGGGTGAGAGGCCCTCGATGATGTCGACGTCGGGCTTCTCCATCTGGCCCAGGAACTGGCGGGCGTAGGCCGACAGCGACTCGACGTACCGGCGCTGGCCCTCCGCATAGATGGTGTCGAAGGCAAGCGAGGATTTCCCGGATCCCGAGAGACCGGTGAAGACGATTAGCTTGTCCCGCGGGATGGAGAGGGTGACGTTCTTGAGGTTGTGCTCGCGAGCCCCGCGGATCGTGATCTGGTCAGTCGGCATCGGAACCCATGTTCATTCCTTTTCTCTCGTCACGGCAAACGTCCCGCTCGCGGTGGCGACGAGCCGCCCACCAGGCGTCTCGACCCGGCACTCGGCGACCACCGTGCGCCGCCCGGCGTGGACGACCCGCCCGGTCGCCTGCAGCTTCTCGCCCACCTTCGCTGCCGAGATGAAGCTCAGCTTCAGGTCGAAGCTCATCGCCCGCGCGACACCTGGCTTGATCGTGCGCAGCGAGCGGCCCATCGCCGAGTCGGCCAGCGCACTGATCATGCCACCGTGGACGAAACCGGCGTGGTTGGCCATGTCTTCCGATGGCGTCATCTCGACCGTGGCGCTGCCCTCGCCAACCTCGACCACGCTGATCCCAAGCCAGCGCCACGCCGGCGAAATGATCTCGGTCTGACTACTCACGGCCCTGGCCCTCCGGGACGGGCATGCAGGTCGAGGAGGCGCGGGCCACCAGTCGGTCCCGCTCGTCGAAGACGTCGGCCTCGCTGAAGAGCAGGGTCTGCCGCATGTCGATGACCCGGCCGACGGCACGAAGCCGCCCCTCGATCACCGGCCGGAGGAAGTTGATCTTGAGCTCGATCGTGGTGTTCCAGATCCCGTCCGGCTGGAGCGTGGCGAGCGACATCCCCATCGCCGCGTCGGCGATCTGCGTGATCACGCCTCCCTGGACGACGCCGCCTCCGTGCCGGTGCTGCGGCCCCGCGACGAGCTCCAGGACGACCCGGCCCGGCTCAGCCTCAGTGATCCGGGCGCCGAGCGTCTCCATCCAGCCCGCCGGGGCTGCCTCGAGCAGCGCCCGGGCTCGACCGGCATTCAGGACTTGAACATGTTCGTTTCCTCTTGACATTCAGATTGCGCTCATCTAGGCTCTGACTTGAACATGTTCAAATTAAACGAACTGGGGTGATAAACATGGATCTCCGACTCGTCGATTACCTCATCTATCTCGTCGCCAGCGCTCTGGTCACGGTTTACGTCGGCCGAACGCTCTACCGCCGCGGCAGGGCGTTCCTGGTGTCCGTGTTCAAGGAGGAAGGCCTTGCCGACTCCGTGAACCACCTGCTCGTGGTCGGCTTCTACCTGATCAACTTCGGCGCCGTCGCGCTGCTCATCAACTCGGGCGGCGCCCCGTCCACCGTGGCGGACATGGTCCAGGAGACGGCGACCCGCCTGGGCGTGGCGCTGCTCGTCCTTGGCGCCATGCACTTTTTCAACCTGTTCATCTTCCACATGATCCGCCGGCCGCTCCGCCAGAAAGTCGTCATGCCTCCGAACTACAACCCGTACCAACCCGCTCCGGGGGTTTAGAGAGCCCGATTGGCCATCGAGGCCCCGAAAACCAAGCGTGGCGAGACGTCGAGGGCGGTCATCTTGAGCGCCGCCCTCGACCTGTTCCAGGAGCGCGGCTACGAGGCGACCACGATGCGCGCCATCGCGGACCGCGCCGGCGTATCGCTGGGCAGCTCCTACCACTACTTCCCGTCCAAAGAGCATCTCGTCCTCGAGTTCTACCGCCACACACACCAGCTGCATGCCGCGGCGATCGCGCCGCTGCTCGGCCGGGAGACGGACCTGGCGGCGCGCCTGCGCGGCACCATCCGCGCCGTCGTCGTCACCTGCGAGCCATTCCACGCGGTCGCGGGGTCGATCTTCAGCACAGTGGCCAACCCCTCCAGCCCCTTGAACCCATTCGGCGCCGCGGCAAAACCCCTTCGCGACGACGTCGTGAAGCTCTATGCCGAAGTGGTCGACGGATCCGATGCGCGCATTCCGTCGGACATCGCGGAGATGCTCCCGCTCACGCTCTGGCTCTACCAGATGGGCATCCTCTACTTCTGGATCTTCGACAGCTCCCCCGGCCGCCTGCGCACGCTGGAGGTGATCGACGAGACGACCGACCTGATCGTGCGCCTCGTCAGCCTGGCGAACCTGCCGGTGCTGCGGGGCTCGCGCAGGCGAATCCTCGGCCTGATGAAGAGCATCGTCCAGGGCTCCGCCGCCTAGGGACCGCGTCGCGTCCGTCTCCAGTTCCGGACGGTTGTCTTTTGCTTCGGGGCCGCGGCGATCGCCATCGCCACGTCGGCGTCGTTCTCCTTTTCAGTGGACACGTCCTCGCCAGAGAGCCGCCGGCGCAGCGCGATGATCTTGTCGCGCACGCGAGCCGCGTCCTCGAACTGCAGCTCCTTGGACAGCCGTCGCATCTCCTTCTCGAGGTCGCGGACGATGGCGAGCAGGTCCTCGCGCGGAACGCCGGCTCCGGCCATGATCTCGATGGCGTCGGCCTGGATGTCGTTCTCGTTGATCTCCAGCGCGTAGATCGCCTTCTTGACCGTCTCGGGCGTGATCCCGTGCTCGGCGTTGTACGCGATCTGCCTGTTGCGCCGGCGGTCTGTTTCATCCAGCGCCTGGCGCATCGAGTCCGTGATCGAGTCGGCGTACATCACGACGTGGCCTTCGACGTTGCGCGCCGCTCGTCCGATGATCTGGATGAAGGACCTGTACGCGCGCAGGTAGCCTTCCTTGTAGCGGACCTTGACGCCGTATTCCCGCAGATAATCCGCGAGGTCTTCGGCGAAACGCTTGGTCAGCGTGGTCACCAGCGAGCGCTGGCCCAGCGCGGTCCGCCTCTTCACCTCGGCCAGCAGGTCGTCGATCTGGCCTTCGGTCGGCCGGACCTCGACCGTCGGGTCGACCAGCCCGGTCGGCCGCACCACCATCTCCGCCGTGCGCTGCGTGCGCCGCATCTCGTAGGCACCGGGCGTCGCCGAGACGTAGATCACGTTGCCCGCGCACTCCTCCCACTCCTCGAAGCTGAGGGGCCGGTTGTCGAAGGCGCTGGGCAGGCGGAAGCCGTACTCGACGAGCGCCGCCTTGCGCGAGCGGTCGCCGCCCAGCATGCCGCCGATCTGCGGCACGGCGACGTGCGACTCGTCGACGAAGATCACCGTGTCGGCGGGAAGGAAGTCCATCAACGTGTATGGAGCCTCGCCCGGCTGCCGCCGGGTCAGGTGACGCGAATAGTTCTCGATCCCCGCACAGGTGCCCGTCTCGCGGAGCATCTCGAGGTCGAAGTTGGTGCGCTGGCGGAGGCGCTGCGCCTCGAGCAAGCGGCCGTGCTCCTCGAACCACTTGCAGCGCTCCTCTAGCTCCGCCTCGATGTCGGTCATCGCGATGCGCAGCTTGTCCGCCGGCGTGACGTAGTGCGATGCGGGAAATACTGTGAACTCGTCCTTCGTGCCGAGGATCTCGCCGGTGATCGCGTCGAGCTCCTGGATCCGCTCGACCTCGTCTCCGAAGAACTCGACCCGGTAGACCCGCTCCTCGTTCGCGGGCACAAGGTCGACCACGTCGCCGCGCACGCGAAACCTCAACCTGGCGAGGTCGTAATCGTTGCGCTCATACAGCATCTCGGTGAGCTTGCGTAGAAAGACCTCGCGCCGGATCGACTGGCCTTTCTCGATGTGCAGGGACTCGCCCATGTAGTCCTCGACCGAGCCGATGCCATAGATGCAGCTCACGCTGGCGACGACGAGCACGTCACGGCGCGTCAGCAGGTTCTGCGTCGTCGAGTGCCGCATGCGGTCGATGTCGTCATTGCGGCTCGAGTCCTTCTCGATGTAGGTGTCCGTGCGAGCGATGTACGCCTCGGGCTGGTAGTAGTCGTAGTAGCTGACGAAGTACTCGACCGCGTTGTCCGGAAGGAGGCGCCGGAACTCCGCACACAGCTGCGCGGCGAGCGTCTTGTTGGGGCTCAGGACGAGGACCGGGCGCTGAAGCTCCTCGACCACCCAGGACATGACGTTGGTCTTGCCGCTCCCCGTCACGCCGGCGAGGACCTGCTGGGACAGGCCCGAGCGCACGCCGTCGACCAGCTGGGCGATGGCCTGCGGCTGGTCTCCGGCCGGCTTGAAGGGTGCGTCGACACGGAAGCGGTTGGGCATCGGTGAGGCTTAATTCTAAAGCGCACATCCGTTCGCCGGAACAACCCCGGATAGTCCGCACTATCTGAACATCTGGCTTCTTGAGTTCAAGGGGTCGTCGCAACACCTCTGAAACAGGAGGGGTGTTTGGGTGGGCTTCGAAAAACCTCGTGCGGAGCGACGCCGGTATTGGCTGTT
>WNFI01370254.1_pt1 | contig 37679 bp, 29 predicted proteins | sample 5400471 | NCBI WGS metagenome assembly WNFI01 (sample SAMN13153348, study PRJNA577476) | soil metagenome | isolation source: 100 cm saprolite on Douglas fir-dominated hillslope | place: USA:California | collected 2013-09-17 | reverse complement strand
GTCTTGCGGTAGAAGCCACCCGCCTCCGCCTGGGGATGGGCCGCGGATTGCGCGGACGGCCCGACATAGTTGGCGAGATCGACCGGCGTGGGCGCGACCTTGCGGGCTCCCTTGTTGAAGCCGGTGGCGATGACCGTCACCTTGACCGCGTCTCCCATCGACTCGTCGGTCACGATGCCGTAGATGACGTTGGCTTCCGGATCCGCCACCTTCGTGATGAGGCTGGTGGCCTCCGAAGCCTCGGCCAGGCTGAGGTCGCTTCCGCCCGTGATGTTCACGATGATCCCCCGCGCGCCCTCGATCGAGCTGTCCTCGAGCAGGGGGTTGGAGATCGCGCGCTGCGCCGCCTCCACCGCGCGGTTCTCGCCCTCGCCGATGCCGGTGCCCATCACGGCCTGGCCCATGCCCTTCATGACCGCGCGCACGTCCGCGAAGTCGAGGTTGATCTGGCCGGGCACGGTGATGATGTCGGAGATGCCCTGCACGGCCTGGCGGAGGACGTCGTCCGCCACCCGGAAGGCCTCCGATACGGGGGTGTGGCGCGCCACCGTCTGCAGCAGGCGATCGTTCGGGATGGCGATCACGCTGTCCACGCACTCGCGGAGCTGGGCCAGGCCCTCCATGGCCTGGGCCATGCGCCGCTTGCCCTCCATGCTGAAGGGCAGGGTGACGACGGCGACGGTGAGCACGCTCCCGCTGTCGCCGCCGAGCTGGCTGGCGATCGACGCCACCACCGGGGCGGCGCCGGTGCCGGTGCCGCCGCCGAGGCCGGTGGTGATGAACACCATGTCCGCGCCTTCGAGGGCGTCGCACACCTTCTCCGTGTCCTCGACCGCGGCCTGCCGCCCCACGTCCGGGTTGGCGCCCGCGCCGAGCCCCTTGGTGAGCTTCCCGCCGATCTGGATCTTCACCGGCGCGCGGTTGGTCCGCAGCGCCTGCAGGTCCGTGTTGATGGCGATGAACTCCACCCCTTGGAGGCCGGAAGCGATCATGCGGCTGATCGCGTTGCCGCCCCCGCCGCCGACCCCCACCACCTTGATGTGGGCGCCGCGCGTCTCGTCGTCGGCGAAGGTGATACGGCCTGGCCCTTCGTTGGTCTCGTTAGGCATGAAGTTCTCCTAGATCCCTTCGGAACACCCGGTCATGAACCCGCAGCGCAGGCAGATGCGCTTGCAATGGGAGGCGATGACGGAGGACCCGCACATCTCGCAGCGAGGCTCACCGTCGCGGGGCAGGAACACACCCGGACGGACGGCCTCCCGCACGCGCTCGCGCGGCATCGGCACGGGTGGGAACACGACGCCCTCTTTGATGTCCATGTGCCCTCCAGGCTTGTTAAGGCAGGGGGGGCACTCACGCGACACCGCGATGGGCGTTCGCGAACCCCCCCTGCAACCCCCCTCGCCCACTGCCGCCGCTCCGCGGCGCCAGAGGGCTCTACGTGCCCCTTGCCCTTCCGCCCTCTCGGCGCCGTTCATCAAAAGAAATCCGAGAGCCATCCCATCAGCCTTCCCGTCACCTTGCCGAACGTCCCGGTCGCCGCCGGGCGCATCATCCCGACGCCGCGGCGCTCGCGGTTGCGGTAGCCCCACAGCACGAGGCCCACCGCGGTCGAATAGACGGGGCTGGCCACCACGTCCACGAGGCCCCCGATCCCGGAGGGCGTTCCACGCCGCACGGGCATGTCGAAGATCTGCTCCGCGATCTCCGGCATGCCCTCGAGGATGGCCCCCCCGCCCGTCAGCACCACGCCGCTGTTGAGGCTCCGATCGAAGCCGGCGCGCCGGATCTCGGTCAGGGCGAGCTGGCAGATCTCTTCCGCCCGCGCCTGAAGGACGTCGCCCAGCACCTGGCGGGCCATGATCCGGGGCTTGCGCCCTCCGACCGAGGGGACCTCGATCGAGTCGTCCTCCGGAATCATCGAGACCAGTGCGCACCCATGCTTCTTCTTGATCTTCTCCGCCTCGTTCACCGGGGTCCTGAGGGCCACGGCGACGTCGTTCGTGAAGTGCTCGCCGCCGACCTGTAGCACAGCCGTGTGCCATAACGAGCCCTTTTCGAAGATGGCCAGATCGGTTGTTCCCCCCCCGATGTCGACCAGGGCGACCCCCAGCTCCTTCTCGTCGGTGGTCAGGCAGGCCTCGGCCGCGCTGAGCTGGGTGAGGACGGTGTCCGTCACCTCCAGGCCGGCCCGGTTGACGCAGGTCACCGTGTTCTGGGCCGCGGTGGAGGCGCAGGTGATGATGTGGACGTTGACCTCCAGGCGGGTGCCCGTCATGCCGGAGGGATCCCCGATGCCGTCCTGGTCGTCGACCACGAACTCCTGGGGCAGGACGTGCAGGATCTCGCGGTCGAGGGGGATGGCGACAGCCTTGGCCGCCTCGATGACCCGGGCCACGTCCTCGCGCTCGATGATGCGGTTCTTGTTGGAGACGGCGATCACCCCCCGCGAGTTGAACCCGCGGATGTGGGTGCCGGCCAGGCCCACGTAGGCGGAGCCGATCGCGACCCCCGCCATGAGCTCCGCCTCCTCCACCACGCGTTTGATGGAGTCGACGGTGGCCTCGAGGTTGATGACGACCCCCTTGCGCAGGCCCTTGCTCTCGGCCTGGCCGATGCCGATGACGTCGAGGCGCCCTTCCTCGGTGATCTCGGCCACGATCGCGCACACCTTGTGGGTGCCCACGTCGAGGCCAACCACGTAGCGTTCCTTTTTCTTCGCCACCTACCCCCCTTCCCTCACGGCATCGGCATGGATCGGCTCGATACGGGGTCCCGACGGAACCTCGTGCGTATCCGGCAGCGCGGCCGGCAGCGGCGACGCTTCGGTGCCCGGCCGCGGTCCCACTGCCTCCGGCGGCTCCTTGGCGTAGATGCGACCCGTGAAGCGGAGGTCGAAGTACTCCGCGCGCGGACAGCGCTCGCGCAGCTCCTGGCGCAGTCCCAGGAAGGTGACGAAGCGGCTGCGGTACGGGGGTGCGCCCATGAGCACCACTTCGCCCGCCCCGCGCAGGACGACGCGCAGGTCGCCCGAGGCCTGGACCTCGACCTCCGAGATCTCGCCCGCCAGCTCGCCGACGTCGCGGAGCAGCGCGCCGGCGCGGCCGGCACGATCGCGGCGGACCTCGGCGTCGACGTGAGCCAGCCCCCGCACGATGGGAAGGTCGAAGCCGGCCGTCCGCGGCCCGTAGATGTCGATGAGGGCGCCGTCGCCGTCCATGAGATAGAGGCGCTCCATCTCGGCCAGGGCCAGGGGCACGCGCTCGCGGATCTCGACGCGCACGGTGTCGGGCAGGTTGCGCGACACGGTGGCGTCCGCGACCCAGGGCGACGCCCGCAGGCGCGATTTCAGTCCGTCGATGTCGAGGCTGAGGATGTTCTCCCCCACCGCCGGCCCCAGCAGCTCGCGGACCTCTCCCTCGGAGAGGAAATGGCCGCCGCGCACCTCGACCTTGCCCACGCGCAGCCGCTCGCTGGCCATGACCTTCGAATAGCCGGTCCAGATCACGCTCACCGCGATGAGCAGCGCGGCCCCGAGCTGCAGGGCCAGGACCGTGCGGTACGTCCAGCCCCGGCGCCGCTGGCGCACGCGCGTGCGGCGTTCCGGACGCAGGAACGTCCACACGCTGCCCGCGCCCAGGGTCAGCACGACGTCGCCTTCCTTCACTTCCCGGGCGAGGCGCTCCGTCGCCGCGCGCAGGTCGCCCACGTAGAGGGCCTGCCGATGTCCGCGGCGGGCGATCGCTTCGGCCAGGGCCTCCGAGGTGATTCCCGCGACCGCCTCTTCGCCGGCGGGATAGATGTCCACGAGGAGCAGCAGGTCGGCGAGGTGGAAGGCGCGGCAGAACTCGTCCCACAGATGCTGCGTGCGCGTGTAGCGATGCGGCTGGAACAGCACTACCGTGCGCCGGCTGCCCGCCCGCCCGCGCAGGGTCTCGAGGGTGGCGCGAATCTCCGTCGGGTGGTGGCCGTAGTCGTCGACCACCAGCACGCCGCCCGCCTCCCCCCGGATCTGGAAACGCCGGTCGACGCCGGTGAAGGCGGCCAGTCCCTGGCGGATGCTCTCGAAGGGGACGGCCAGCTCCAGCCCGACCGCGACCGCGGCCAGGGAGTTGAGGACGTTGTGCGCGCCGGGCACGGCCAGCTCGATCTCGCCCAGCGTGCGCTCGCCCGCCGAGGCCTGATAGGCCGACCCGCTCGGCCTCAGCCGCACGTCGCGCGCCGAGACCTGCGCCTGCGGGCTCAGGCCGTAGCTGACGACGCGGCGCTCCACCCGCGGCAGGATGTCCTGGATCGGCCCGTCGTCCAGGCACACCACGCCCGCCCCGTAGAAGGGCACCTTGTTCAGGAAGCCGAGGAAGGCCTCCTGCACGTCCGCGAGGTCCTTGTAGGTGTCGAGGTGCTCGCGGTCGATGTTGGTGACGATCGCGATCGTGGGCGAGAGCTTGAGGAACGACCGGTCGGACTCGTCCGCTTCCGCGACCATGAAGTCGCCGCGGCCCAGGCGCGCGCCCGAGCCCAGGACCCCCAGCCGACCGCCCACCACCACCGTGGGGTCGAGGCCCCCCTTGTCCAGGACCATCGCGATCATGGACGTGGTCGTGGTCTTCCCGTGGCTGCCCGCCACCGCCACCCCGTACTTGAGGCGCATCAGCTCGGCCAGCATCTCCGCGCGGGGGATCACGGGGATGCCCAGGCGGCGCGCCTCCACGACCTCGGGATTGGTCGGGCGCACCGCGGTCGAGATCACGACCACGTGGGCGCCCTCCACGTTGGCGGCCGCGTGCCCTTCCGCGATGCGCGCGCCCTGCGCGGCCAGCCGGTCCGTCACCGGCGACCGCTTCTGGTCCGAGCCGGAGACGACGTAGCCGAGGTTGAGCAGCACCTCCGCGATGCCGCTCATCCCGCTGCCCCCGACGCCGACGAAATGGATGTGGCGGATGTTGCCGAACATCAAGCCACCTTCCCCTCGAGGAGATCGGCCACCCGCGCCGCCGCATCCGGACGGGCCAGCTTCCGCGCCGCCTCCTCCATCGCGGTCAGCTTGGCGGGATCGCTCAGCAGCTCCGTCACGACCGCGGCCAGCCGTTCCGGCGTGAGGTCCTTCTCCTCGATCATGCGGGCGGCCCCCGCCGCCTCCAGGGCACGGGCATTGCCACGCTGGTGGTCGTCGGCGGCCCGGGCGAACGGAACGAGCACGGAGGCCTTGCCCGCCGCGGTCAGCTCGGCGGCGGTGGTGGCGCCGCTGCGGCACAGGACGAGATCGGCCTGGGCGAAGCGCGTCTCCATGTCGTCCAGGAACGCGAGCACCTCCGCCTTGCGCCCGGCCGCGTTGTATCCCTCCGCGACCTCGTCGCGCGAAGCCGGCCCCGTCTGGTGGACGAGCTTGAGCTGCTCGGGTCCGGGCAGCCGCGGAATCGCCGCCACCAGCGTGCGGTTGATGATGCGCGCGCCCTGGCTGCCTCCGAACGTGAGCAGGGTCAGGGGCGGGACGTGCCACTTCGGAGCGAGCTTGGCGAAGCCCCCGCGCACCGGGTTGCCCGTCACCACGCCCTTGCTCCCGAACTCGCGCCGCGTCTCCTCGTACGAGCAGGCGGCGTGGCGCACGAAAGGCTTGAGCACGCGGTTCGTGAACCCCGGCTTCGCGTTGGGCTCGAGCACGACCGTCGGGATGCGGAGCAGGGCGGCCACGAGGACGATCGGGCCTCCCGCGTATCCGCCCACCCCCAGCACGGCCTCCGGACGCAGGCGACGGACGAGCTGGACGGCCTTGACCATCGCCCAGGGGAGAGCGAGGACGCCCTTGACCATCCGCACCAGCCCCACCCCGTTGAGGGGCAGGATGGGGAGCATCTCCAGCTCGTAACCGGCCTTGGGCACGAGGCGCGACTCCAGGCCTCGGGGCGTCCCCACGAAGACGACGCGCGTCTCCGGATCGCGGGCCTTGAGCTCGTCCGCGACGGCAATGCCGGGGAAGAGGTGGCCCCCCGTGCCGCCAGCCGCGATGAGGATGGTTCGTGCCATGGGTCAGTCCGCATGCTGGGTGATGTTGAGGAGGAGGCCGACGCTCACGAGGGTGAACAGGAGCGAGGATCCGCCCGCGCTGATGAACGGCAGGGGAATGCCCTTCGTCGGCAGCAGGCCCAGCACGACGCTCACGTTGATGAGCCCCTGGAGGACGATGGACAGGGTCAGGCCCGCGGCCAGGAAGGTTCCGAAGGCGTCCGGGGCCTTCCAGGCCGCGCGCACTCCCCGCCAGAGGAGGAGGACGAACCCCAGCACGACAAGACCCGCCCCCAGCATCCCCAGCTCTTCGCCGATGACGGCATAGATGAAGTCGCTGTACGGATAGGGCAGGTAGAAGAGCTTCTGCCGCCCTTCCATGAGGCCCACGCCGGTGAGGCCGCCGGTGCCCACCGCGATGAGGCTCTGGATGATCTGGTAGCCGGAGCCGCGCGCGTCGGACCAGGGGTTGAGGTAGGCCTCGATGCGGTCACGGCGATAGGCGGCCATCATGATGGCCTGGTACACGACGGGCAGGCCGAGCACGGTGAGAGCCGCGAAGTAGCGCAGCCGCACTCCGGCCAGGAACAGCATCACGCAGCCGATCAGGATCACGGTGGCTGCGCTGCCGAGGTCGGGCTGGATGAAGATGAGGAACGCGAACCACCCCAGCAGCAGCAGCACCGGGAAGAGCGAGGGCAGGAACTCGTTGACGTTCTCGCCGCGGCGCTCCAGAGTAGACGACGGCGGGATGGCGCAGCTTGCGGTAGTCCGTGCGCATGGCCGCCACCATGGAGACGAGGCCGACGCACGCCCACACCACCTGCCGGATCAGGAAGTAGTACGCGTTGCCGTAGCGCTCCTGGGCCAGGCCGGACGACGCGCTCCACACCATCACCAGGCCCACGCCGAGCAGGGCCACGGTCACGGCGAAGAGCGAGCTGTCCGAGGAGATCTTCTTAGCCACTGCGCTTCTCCGGCGGGGCCGCGGTGGCGGCCAGGCGCCGCACTTCGTCCTTGAAGGCGCGCCCGCGGGCGGCGTAGTCCTCGAACATGTCGAAGGACGAGCAGGCGGGCGCCAGCAGGACGGTGTCGCCGGCCGTGGCCAGGGCGAAGCCGCGCTCCACCGCCTCGCGCAGCGAGTCGCAGGGGACGACGGGGATCACCGCCGCCAGCGCGGCCACGATGCGCGGGGTGGCTTCGCCGATGGCCAGCACCGCCTTGCCGTGCGCGCGCAACTCGGGGGCGAGGTCCGCGAAGTCCCCGCCCTTGTAGCGGCCGCCGAGGATCGGCAGCACGACACCCGGGAACGCTTCCAGGCTCTTGCGCGCCGCCTCGACGTTGGTGGCCTTGGAGTCGTTGAAGAACGCGACGCCCGCGATCTCCTCCACCCGCTCGAGGACGTGCTCCACGCCGGTGTAGGAGCGGACGGCCCGGCGGATCGCGTCCACCGGCGCCCCCATCAAACGGGCGCAGGTGGCCGCGGCCAGCATGTCGGAGGCGAGGTGGTCGCCGGGCAGCCGCACGTAGGCGCGATCGAAGAGGACCTCGTCGAGCCCCGCCGTCTTGAGCCGCGCCAACCCGCCCTCGAAGAACGCCCCCTCCGCGGCGCGCGCGGTGGGATGGAAGGCGACGGGCCGGGCCTTTCCCTGTCGCGCGAGCGCGAGCACCGCCGGATCGTCCGCGTTCACCACCGCCCAGTCGTCCGCGGTCTGGCTCGCGAAGATGCGGGCCTTGGCCTGCGCGTACTCCTCGTAGCTGGCGTGGCGGTCGAGATGATCGGCGGAGAGGTTCAGGAAGACCGCGACGTGCGGCCGGAACGTATCCGTCCCCTCGAGCTGGAAGCTGGAGACCTCGAGCACGAACGTGGTGTCGTCGGTCGAGCCGTCCACGATCCCGGTGACGGCCTGTCCGATGTTGCCGCCCACGCGCACGTCGCCGCCGGCTTCGCTCAGCATTGCGCCCGCGGCCGCCGTCGTCGTGGACTTGCCCTTCGTGCCCGTGATCGCGGCCACCGTCCCCTTCAACAGCCGGAAGCCCAGCTCCAGCTCGGCCACGACCGGGACTCCCGCCGCGCGCGCGGCCTGCAGCTCTGGCATCGTCGAGGGCACGCCCGGAGACACGACGATCATCGAGGCGCCGGTGAAGGTCGCCCGGCGATGACCACCGAGTTCCAGCCGCACGCCCTGCTTCTCCAGGTTCATCACTTCCGGCGGAAGCTCGCCCGGCCCTTTCCGATCGGTGGCCACGACCCGCGCGCCGCGCCGCGCGCAGAGCGCCGCGGCGGCAATGCCTGACCGCGCAAGGCCGACAATGACGACGTCTTTCCCCTCCAGCTCCATGGCGCTGAAGATGAAGGCCACGATCCAGAAGCGCACCACCACCTGCGTTTCCTTCCAGCCGATGAGCTCGAAGTGATGGTGCAGGGGGGCCATGCGGAAGATGCGCTTGCCCCGAAGCTGGAACGACACCACCTGCAGGATCACGGAGAGGGCCTCGATGACGAACAGCCCGCCGATGCTGAAGAACAGCACTTCCTGCTTGATGAGGATCGCGATCGTGCCCAGCGCACCCCCCAGGGCCAGCGATCCCACGTCCCCCATGAAGATGTGGGCGGGATAGCAGTTCCACCACAGGAACCCCATCGACGCCCCCACCATCGCGCCGCAGAAGATGGTCAGCTCCGCCCCCCGCGGCAGGAAGATCAGGTCGAGGTAGCGGGAGAACACCGCGTGCGTGGTCAGGTACGTGAGCACCGTGAAGGCGGCGGCGGCGATCAGGGTCGTCCCGATGGCGAGGCCGTCCAGACCATCGGTGAGGTTCACCGCGTTCGAAGCGAAGGCCACGAACAGCACCGCGAACGGTATGTAGAGCAGGGCCAGGTCGGGCAGGAGGTTCTTGAAGAAGGGTACGGTGATCCGCGTCGAGTAGCTCGCGGGATCGACGCGGGCGAAGCCGTACACGATGACCCCGATCACGAACCCGATGGCGAGCTGGAAATAGAGCTTGCTGCGGCCGCTCAGGCCCAGGTTCTGCTTCTTCACGACCTTCAGGTAGTCGTCGGCGAAGCCGATGGCGCCGAAGGCCAGGGTGGACAGGACGGCGATCCACACGTTGCGGTTCGTGAGGTTGGCCCACAAGAGGGTGGGGATCACGATGCCGGCCAGGATGAGCAGGCCGCCCATCGTCGGCGTGCCCTTCTTGGACTGGTGCGCCTGGGGGCCTTCCTCGCGGATGTATTGACCGACCTGGAGCCGGCGCAGGCGCTCGATCATCCAGGGGCCCAGGATCAGGACGAGGAAGAGGGCGGTGAGGCTGGCCACCGCGGTGCGGAAGGTGATGTACCGGATCACGTTGAACCCGGACACCTGCGTGTGGAGAGGGTACAGGAGGTGGTAGAGCACGCTAGCTCTCCTTCTCCCCGAACCGGGCCACCAACGCCTCCACGACCTTCTCCATGCGCGCGCCGCGCGAGCCCTTCACGAGCACGGCGTCGCCCGGCTTCACGAGCGCGACCGCTTCGCGGGCGGCCACCTCGGAATCCGCGAAGTCGCGCAGCGCGGACGCGGGCAGGCCGGCGCGCCGTGCCCCTTCCGCGAACTCTCGACCCAGCGCGCCCACCCCGACCACGAAGTCGGCGCGGCCGGCCAGCTTCGCCCCCGTCTCCCGATGCAGCTCCGGCCCCGCCTTTCCCAGCTCCAGCATGTCGCCCAGGAACACGACGCGGCGCCCTTGCGCGGCCATGTCGAGCGCGGTCACCGCCGCCTCCACCGCCGCCGGGTTCGAGTTGTAGCTGTCGTCCAGGAGGGTGACGCCTTCGCCCAGCCGGCGGACCTGCCCGCGGCTCTTGGCCGCCTTGAGGTGGGTGGCCGCCTCCACGATCGCGTCCAGGGGGACGCCGATGTGGTGCGCGGCCGCAGTGGCGGCCAGGAAGTTCAGGAGGAAGTGCGGGCCGGGCAGGGGCAGGGCCACGTCGTAGCTCTTCCCGTCCACGCGCATATCGAAGCGCATGCCGTGGATGGTGCCCCGCCAGTTCTCCGCGGAGACGTCGCAGGCGCGGTCGCGCCCGAACCAGAGCGTGCGGCCCTTGCGCTGCTCGCCGATGCGCCGGACGCGCGGGTCTTCCCAGTTGAGGACGGCCGCTCCGTTGGCGTCGAGCCCTTCCAGGATCTCCGCCTTCGCCGCCGCGATCGCGTCCACGGACGCGAAGAACTCGAGGTGGACGGGCGCGACCATGGTGATGATGGCCACGTCGGGACGCGCGATCGCGGACAGCTCGCGCAGCTCGCCCGCCGCGGACATGCCGAGCTCGAGCACCGCGAACCGGTGCTCGGGCGACAGGCGCAGCAAGGTCAGGGGGAGGCCGTACTGGTTGTTGAGGTTGCCTTCCGTCTTGAGGACGGGGCCCTGCGTCGCGAGCAGCGCCGCCGTCATCTCCTTGGTCGTGGTCTTGCCCGCGGAGCCGGTGACGGCCACGACGGGCAGGCCCGCCTTCATGCGCACGTGCCGTCCGAGGTCCTTCAGCGCCTGCGTGGTCTCGCCCACGCGCACGAGCGGGAATCCGTCGGGGACGGCCACCTCGCGGTGCACCATGGCCGCGGCAGCGCCGCGCGCGAGGGCGGCGCCGACGAAGTCGTGCCCGTCGAAGTTCGGGCCCTTCACGGCCACGAAGAGCTGGCCCTTGGCGAGGGTCCGTGAGTCGATGGAGACGCCGGCGACCGGCGCCGCCGGTCCGCCCGCGGCCACGCGGCCCTGCGTGGCTTTGGCGATCTCGTCCAGGGTGAGGGTGTCATTGGGCGCGGTCACGGATGCCCCCTTCATGGCTTCCCCGACCGGGCGGGAAGGCGGGACAGGATGTCCCGGGCCACCTGCCGGTCGTCGAAGGGGACCGTGCGGTCCCGCAGGACCTGGTAGGTCTCGTGCCCCTTGCCCGCGATGACGACGGCATCGCCGGGACGAGCCATCTCCAGAGCGCGCGCGATCGCCTCGCGCCGGTCCACGATCGCGTGGCGCTCGGCCTTGCGGCCGCCGTTCATCCCCCTCTGTATCTCTTCGAGAATAGCCTCCGGGGGCTCGGAGCGGGGATTGTCCGAGGTGACGATCACGACGTCGCTGAGTCGCGAGGCCACCGCGCCCATGAGCGGCCTTTTCGTGCGATCGCGGTCGCCCCCGCAGCCGAAGACGGTGATCACACGGCTCGGCCCGAGCTCGCGCACCGTCTCCAGCAGGTTCTTGAGCGCGTCGTCCGTGTGTGGACGTTGAAGCGGCCGACGAGGGCGCTACGCACCTCGTGGGTGCCCAGCGGGCTGCGGATGCGGAAGCGCGTGCCGTCCAGAGCCAGGCGGACCTCCTCGGCCTGGAAGTCCGCCGTCTTGTCCACGCCATAGGTCCAGACGGGCGCGCGCGAGACCGCGATGAGCTCGGCCGCGCGGTCGTCGTCGGCGTTGATCACGGAGCGCCCGTCGGGTCGGACGAGCTCCGCGAACAGCTTCCGCTTGGCGTGGAAGTACGAGTCCATGTCGCCGTGGAAGTCGAGGTGGTCGCGCGTCAGGTTGGTGAACACGGCCACCCGGAACTCGAGGCCCGCGACGCGCTTGAGCTCGAGGGAGTGCGACGAGACCTCGAGCACGGCATGCGAGCAGCCCGCGTCCACCATCTCGCGCAACAGCCCCTGCAGGTCCGACGACTCCGGCGTCGTCCGGGTCGCGTCCGCCATCCGGTCGCCGATCCGGTAGAGCACGGTGCCGAGCAGGCCGACCTGGTGGCCGGCCGCGCGCAGGGCGGCGTCGATGAGATAGGTCGTGGTGGTCTTGCCGTTGGTGCCGGTGACGCCGACGAGCTCCAGCGCGCGCGCGGGATCGCCGAGCACGGCCGCGGAGAGTTGGGCCAGCGCCTCCCGCGCGTCCGGGACCTGCAGCCACGTCGATCCCGGCGGCGCCGCTTGCTCGGACGCGATGGCGGCCGCGCCCTTCTTGCGCGCCGCCTCCACGAACTGGTTGCCGTCGGCGGCCAGTCCCTTGATGGCGACGAAGAGCGCGCCCGGCCCCGCCTTGCGCGAGTCGTGGGTGACGGCGGTGATCGCGGTCTCGCCGTCCCCGCTGAGGACGGCCCCGGGCAGGCGCGCGGCCAGCTCGCGCAGGTTCACGGCGTGCCTCCGAGCTGGAGGACGCAGGTCATCCCCGCCTCGATCTCGGCCCCGGGCTCCGGCGCCTGCTTCACCACGCGGCCGGATCCCTTCAGCTCGACGATGAGGCCCAGGCGCGCGGCGGAGGTCGCCCCTTCGCGGGCGGAGGCGCCGCGGAGGTCGGGCATGAAGCCAGGCTCGGTCGGGCTCGTGGGGCTGGCCGCGGGCACCGGCTGGTAGGCGGCCAGGTGCACGTTGTCGCTGGGCAGGCCCGTCGCGTGCAGGACCCGGTCGGGATCGTCCGGAGAAACCGCCAGCCGGCGGAGCGCGGGCTCGGCGATGCGCGCGAAGAGCGGCGCCGCCACGTCGCCGCCCTCGTTGGCGGGACCCTTGGGAGTGTCGAGGGAGACGAGCACGACCAGGGCCGGGCGCGACGCGGGCACGAAGCCCACGAAGGACGCGACGTGGTCCACCATCGAGTACTTGCCGCCGGGCTCGACCTTCTGGGCGGTGCCCGTCTTGCCCGCCACCGCGTAGCCGGGGATGGCCGCGCGATGGCCGGTGCCCTTGAGCACGACCCCGCGCAGGATGTCGGTCAGCCGGTCCGCGGTGGCGGGATCGAGCACGCGCCGGACGGCGGTGGGCCGCGCCTCGCGCACCACGCGCCCCTCGCTGTCTTCGATCTGCCGGATGATCGTGGGCTTCATCAGGTAGCCGCCGTTGGCCACCGCCGCCACCGCCGCCGTCATCTGCAAGGCGGTGACCCCGATCTCCTGCCCGAACGACAGCGTGGGCAGGCTCAGCGCGCTCCAGCGGTTGAGCGGCCGCAACAGCCCGCCCGACTCGCCGGGCAGCTCGACGCCAGTGGCGGCGCCGAAGCCGAAATGCCGCAGGTAGCGGTTGAAGTTGTCGCGGCCCAGGCGCTGGGCGACGCGGGCCACGCCCACGTCGCTGGACTTGGCCATGACGTCGCGGAAGGAGAGCTGGTCGAAGACCTTGTGATCGTTGATGCGGATCCCTGCCACTTCCAGGAAGCCGTGGCCGCAGTCGATCATCTCGTCCGGGTCGACCACCTTCTCCTCGAGGCCGGCGGCGGCGGTGATGATCTTGAACATGCTGCCCGGCTCGTAGGCGTCGGCCACGGCGCGGTTGCGCCAGCGCGAGCTGGGATAGGCGCCGAACTTGTTCGGGTTGAAGGTCGGCCGGTTGGCCAGGGCGAGGATCTCCCCCGTGCGCGGGTCCATCACCACCGCCACGCCCGCGATGGAGCCCGTCTCCTGGACCGAGCGCTCCAGCTCCCTCTCCACCACGTGCTGGATCGACTCGTCGATGGTGAGCACGACGGTGTGTCCCTCGGTGGAGGGCTTCTCCGTGTGTTCGATGGCCCGGCGGCGCGCGTCGGTGCGGATCAGGACCTTGTCCGCTCGGCCGCGGATCGCGTTCTCGAACGTGTACTCGATGCCGCTCATGCCGGTGTTGTCGAGGCCGACGTAGCCGATCACGTGCGCGGCCAGCTCGCGCTGCGGGTAGTAACGGCGGTTCTCGGTGAGGAACCCCACGCCGTCGAGCTGCAGCGCACGCACCGCGCGCGCGACGGTGGGATCCACCTTGCGCCGCACCCACACGAAGGCGCGCGTCTTCTCCAGCAGCGCCTGCAGCTCCTTGCGCGCGCCGGCGTCGAGGGACAGCGCGCGGCCGAGGGCCGTCGCCGTCCCCGCCGCATCCTCGATGTCCTGTGGGACCGCGTAGATGCTCTCCGCGTCCACGCTGACGGCGAAGGGATGGCCGCTCCGGTCGACGATGGCCCCGCGGCGCGGATCGAGGTTGATGGTGCGCTCGCTCTGGCGCGAGGCCTGCCGCTCGAAGAAGGCCCGGCCCATGACCTGGAGCTGCACCAGCCGCACCATGATCACGAGCACCCACAGGCAGGCGGAGAGCGTGATGAGCATGAGGCGCAGGCGCACCATGCGCTCGCGCGCGGAAGGGGGCGGCGCGAGCAGCGAGGCGCCGAAGGTGGTCCTCTCCCCCGCCATCAGTTCCGCTCTCCCCCCGGCGAGGCCGCGGCCGGGGTGCCGAGCTCCTTCGCCAGCTGTGCCCCCGGCACGGGGGTGCGCGCGCGCTCGATCACCACCACCCGCGCCGCCGGCGGAGACGAGAGGCCGAGCTCGCGGGTCGCGATGTTCTCCACCCGCCGCAGGTTCTCGAGGCTGGCCTTCTCGAGCCGCAGCTTGCGGTTCTCCTCCAGGAGGCGCTCGCGCTGGCGGGACATGCGGTCCTGCGCCCGCGAGGTCTCGCGGATCTGCAGGTGCGGCCAGGCGTACAGGACCAGCCCGCCGACCAGCGTCATCACCACGACCAGCAGCCACCACAGGTCCCGGCTGGCCCGGGGATCGACCTCGCGAATGACGTTGGAGTTGTCGATCCTCACGCGGCCACCGCAATCCGCTCGATCGCGCGGAGCTTCGCGCTGCGGGCGCGGGGATTCCTCGCCCTCTCCGCGTCGCCGGGCACGAGGGGCTTCTTGGTCAGGATCCGGAATCCGCGGGTGGCGACGGCGCGCAGCGTCTGCTTGACCTCGCGGTCCTCCAGGCTGTGGAACGCGATCACGGCCAGCCGTCCGCCCGGCGCGAGGACGCCCGCGATGCGCTCCAGGGCCGGCCCCAGGCCCTCCAGCTCGCGATTGACGTGGATGCGCAGGGCCTGGAAGGTCTTCGTCGCGGGATGGAGGCCGGGACGGCGCGAGCGTCCGGCGGAGCGCCGCACCACCTCCGCCAGCTCCGTGGTGGTGGTGAAATGCCGGTGCCGCCGCGTCTCCACGATCGCGCGCGCGATGCGGCGCGAGGCGTGCTCCTCGCCCCAGCGGTAGATGAGGTCGGCCAGCTCGCGCTCGGGCAACCGGTTCACGAGGTCGGCCGCCGTGAATCCTTCCGTCGGGTCCATGCGCATGTCGAGCGGACCTTCGACGGAGAAGCTGAACCCGCGCGCCGCCTCGTCGAGCTGCATCGAGCTGACGCCCAGGTCCAGGAGCACGCCTTGCGGGGCTTCGCCGCCCAGACGCTCGGGGATCTCGCGGAAGTCCGCGTGCTCGAAGCGCACGCGATCGCCGAACTCGCGCAGCCGCGCGCGCGCGTGCACGAGGGCGTCCGGATCCTTGTCGAAGGCGACGAGCCGGCCGTCGGGGGCGCTGCGCCGCAGGATCTCGCCCGCGTGGCCGCCGAGCCCGAGCGTCCCGTCCACGTAGAGGCCGCCCGGCCTCACCGCGAGCAGCTCCATCGCTTCCGCGAGCAGCACCGGCTGGTGGCGAGGGACGGCGCCGGTCGCCACATCAGATCCCGAACCCGGAGAGCACGCGTCCGTCCTCGTCCGTGAACGGCTCCTTCTTGAACCGCTCCGTGAGCCGCTTCTGGTTCCACACTTCCAGGTGGTTCTGCAGGCCGAGCACGCTGACGTCGCCGGCCATGGCCGCGCTTTCGCGCAGGAGCTGCGGCAGCACGACGCGGCCCTGCTTGTCCATCGTCACCGCCTGCCCGAAGAAGTTCACGCGGTCGAGGAACCGCTGCTTCGAAGGATTGGCGGACGGGACCTCGGCCAGCCTGCGCTCGATCTCGAGCCACACCGCCATCGGATAGATGCGCACGTACTCGCCGCTGACGCTGGTGACGAAGAGCTCCGCGCCGTACTGCTGCTCGACGAGCACACGGAAGCCGTTGGGGATCTTGAGTCGCCCCTTGTCGTCGACGCGCGCCGGATGGTTTCCCCGCAGCACGCTAGAGCCCGCCTTCGTCGTACGCCCATCGGGCCGCCGGGGAGACGCTTCTCCGCGGCGGGTCAGGGCTCCCGCTCAGTCGCGACCCTCACGCCCCACCTTGGGACACGCGAGGCCACTTTTTTCCACAAAATTCCACCACGGAGTCTAGAGGGCGGCCCTCAGGGTGTCAAGGGGGAAAAGTCAGATTCGCTTGGGTTTCTCCTGTGGATGACCCGGGGAACGCGGCTCGGGGGGAGCCGCGGGCGGCAGCGGCCACTGCACGTCCAGGGTGGCGTCCTCGAGCAGGCGCTCGGAGTCGGCCACGAAGGCGTCCCACCTGTCCGGCGCCCACACCTCGAACCGGTTCAGGACGCCGATGACGAGGGCCTCGCGGTCCAGGCCCGCGGCGGCCCGCAGGGGCGCGGGCAGGAGGATCCGGCCCTGGACGTCGAGCTCGCAGTCGAGGACGGTGGATAGGCGGCGAGGCACTGATCGAGCGGCGTGACCACGACCGCCGGCGGCGCCTCGCCGAGACCTCGGCGGAATACGGCGGGCACGGGAAGACGCCCCTTGGGGTCGATTCGGTGGCGATAAGTCCCTTTGAACACAGCGAGCTGGGAGTATTCCACACTTTCTTCCACTTTTCCACACTGGAAAGAACAACGACAACGGAGATCGATCGACGCGGTTACAGATAGAGGTTGTGGCCTGGTCGGCTTGTCTTCAGGAACGGACGCGAGGCTGCCCTACTGCCCGTGGGTGAGTACGCGATCCAGCGCCTCCACGATGCGCAGGTCCCACATGCCGACGCTCGCCTCTTCCCGCATCAGGCGCATCGCCTCTTCCCGGGCGAGGGCCTTGCGATAGGAGCGATCGGAGGTCAGCGCGTCGTACACGTCGGCGACGCTGAGGCAGCGCAGGGGCAGGGGAATGGCGTCCCCCTTCAGGCCGTCCGGATAGCCGCGGCCGTCGAGGCGCTCGTGGTGGCCGCGGATGAGGGCGAGGAGGGGAACCATCGTGCGCAGGGGCAGGCAGATCTCGTAGCCGATGACGGGATGCTTCTTCACTTCCTCGTATTCCGACGCCGTCAGCGGCCCGGGCTTCTGGAGGTAGTCGAGCCGCGTCCCGATCTTCCCGATGTCGTGGAGCAGGCCGGCGCGGCGCAGGGTACGGCGCTCCGCGCGGTCGAGGCCGAGGGCGCCCCCGAGCGCCTCCGCGTACTCCGCCACGCGCTCGGAGTGCCCGCGCGTGTAGTTGTCCTTCGCATCGAGCGCGGTGGCCAGGCTGACGAGAACGTTCTCGGCCTGCTCGAGGTCGTCGATGAGGGCCTTGGCCCGGAGCAGGCTGCGCGTGCGCGCCATGAGCTGCTCGGCGTCCACGGGCTTGGTCAGGAAGTCGTCGCAGCCGGCGGCGATGCCCTGGATGCGGTCCTCCCGCGCCACGAGGCCCGTCACCAGGACCAGGGGGACGAGGTGCGTCCGTTCGTCGGCCTTGAGGCGCCGGCAGGCTTCGAAGCCCGTCATGCGCGGCATGGAGACGTCCATGAGGATGAGGTCGGGCGGATCGGCCAGCGCCTTGTCCAGCCCCTCCTGCCCGTCCTTGGCCGTGATGAGCACGTACCCCTCGGGCTCGAGGAGGCCGGTCAGGATCTCGCGGTTCTCGGGCAGGTCGTCGACGATGAGGATCCGGGCGGGCGGCATGGCCCTCCGATTGTAAACGGACGGGAGGGGGGCGCCACTCCGGGGCCGGGGCGGCCTATCATGGGCGCCCTTCCATGCCGCACCGAGACCCTCCCCCGGCTGGCACCTACCTCGCGTCCCGCATCCGCCTGGGCATGAAGTTCGGGCTCGAGACCATGCAGGCGCTGGTGGACGCGCTCGGGCATCCGGAACGTGCGTTTGCCTGCCTGCTGGTCGCGGGCACGAACGGCAAGGGATCGGTGGTGGCCTACTCCGACTCCGTCCTGCGCGCGAGCGGCCTGCGCGTGGGGCGTTACACCTCGCCGCACCTGCTGCACGTCGGCGAGCGCATCGCGGTGGGGGGGCGCGCCATCTCCAACCGCGCCCTCGACCGCGAGGTGGCTCGCGTGCGCGCGGCGGCGGAGGCCCTGGCCGCGGACGGGAGCCTGCCCGCGCAGCCGACCTTCTTCGAGGTGCTGACCGCGGCCGCCCTTCTCCATTTCCAGCGGGCGCGGGTCGACGTCGCGGTGCTGGAGGTCGGGATGGGCGCGCGCCTCGACGCCACCAACGTGGTGGATCCCCTATGCTCCGCCATCGTGACGATCGATCGCGATCACGAGGCCTACCTCGGGACCACGCTCGCCGCCATCGCGCGCGAGAAGGCCGGCGTCCTGCGGCGGGGGCGCGTCACCGTGCTCGGGCCCATGTCCGACGAGGCGCGCGACGCCATCCAGGTCGCGGCGGACCGCCTGGGGGCGCGGATCGCGGAAGTGGCCGTGGACCGCGTGGGGCCACGGCCCGGAGGAAAGGTGGACGTCGTGACTCCGCGCCGCGTGCACCGCGACCTCCGTCCGCTGCCCGGCGCGCATCAGCGCGCGAACGTGGCCGTCGCGGTGAGGCTGCTGGAGGAGGCCCGGGCGGCCGGGCTCGCCGTCGATCTCTCCAAGATGGCGGCCGGAATCTCGCGGACGCGCTGGCCGGGCCGCCTGCAGCGGCTGCCCGGACGGCCGCCGCTGCTCGTGGACGGCGCTCACAACCCCGCGGCCGCGCGCGCCCTGGCCGACGAGCTGCGGAGGGAGGGTCCCTTCGTGCTCGTGTTCGCGGCCATGGCGGACAAGGACATCGCGGCCATGGGCCGCATCCTCTTTCCGCTCGCGCGCGAGGTCATCCTCACGAAGGTGCCCGGCAATCGGGCCGCCGCGCCGGACGCGATCGCGCACGCGGTGGGCGCGCCGGCGCGCCGGGCGCGGAGGGCAGGCACGGTGGGAGCGGCCCTGGCCCGCGCCCGGCGGCTGGCCGGCCCCCGCGGCCTGGTGGTGGCCGCGGGCAGCCTCTACCTGGCCGGCGAGGTGCTGCGCTCGGTCGCGGCCGGGCGCCGGGGCAGCAGCCCGCGGAAGTAACCGAGGGCTTCCGGCGTGTCCCACTCCGCCGGACCGACGAAAGTGCGCAGCAGCGTGCCGTCGCGGCCGATGACGAAGGTCTCCGGATAGCCGGTCGCGCGATAGGCGGCCGCGGTCTGCCGTCCTCGGAGATGCCGACGACCACGACGCCCTCCGGACCCAGGGTGCGATGGAGGCGCTCGAGGGACGGCATCTCCTCCACGCAGGGCGGACACCAGGTCGCCCAGAAGTTGACGAGCACGACGCGGCCGCGCAGCGATCCCAGGTCTGTGGCGCCTCCCGCCAGCGATGGGAGCCGGAAGTCGGGCACGGCCGGGCCCGGACGGAGGCCGTAGTCCTTTCTCTCCTGCAGCGAGATGAACCCGAAGGCGGTCCCGGCCACGATGAGGATCACGGCCGCGAACTTGACGATCTCCCTCATGCGCGCACGCGTCCTGGTGGAGCGCGTACGCGAAAGGGTCGGAGAGCACCGCGAAGGTCAGCTCGTTGCGGGCGACGAACCGGCGGACGGCGGCGAAGTCGGAGTCGAGGGCCACCCCCGTCGTGCGCAGCCCCCGCCGGAAGTATCGCCGGTGCATGCGCTCGAGGTATTGCAGGTAGGCGTCGCTGCCCGGCCACTGCGTATCGAAGAAGAAGAGGACGTTGGGCCCGCCGCGGATCTCGGACAGGCGGAAGGGGGGACCGCCGGTCACGACGGGAAGCGTGAAGTCGGGGGCGATCTCGCCGACGTGCAGACGGGTCGCGCGCGGCGCGCGCGCGTACAGGCCGGCGATCACCACGACCGCGGCCACGACCAGGGCCACCGCGGCTCCCACGAGCGACGCCGACGCGCGGCGCGTGCCATTCCCGTCCCCCACGCCGTCGATTCTAGTCGGCGTTGGCTACAATCCCGACATGGCTCGATTCTCCGACGACGTGCGCGCCCTGCAGCCCGAGATGATCGCGCTGCGCCGCGAGCTGCACCAGCATCCCGAGCTGGCCTACGCGGAAACGCGCACGGCGGCCCGGGTGGCGGCCCTCCTCGAGGACGCCGGCCTCGAGGTGCGCACGGGCGTGGGAGGCACGGGGGTGATCGCGAGCATCCGCGGCCGCCGCGGCCCGGCCGTGCTCCTCCGCGCGGACATGGACGCCCTCCCCATCCAGGAGGACAGCATGGCTCCCTACGCCTCGCTCGCCCCCGGGCGGATGCATGCCTGTGGGCACGACGGGCACGTGGCGATGGCGGTGACGGCGGCGAAGGCGCTCGCCGGGCGCGGTCTGGCCGGATCGGTGCGCGTCCTCTTCCAGCCCGCCGAGGAGGGCGAGGGAGGCGCGCAGGCGGTGATCCGCGACGGCGGCCTCGAAGGAGTGGACGTGGTGATGGGCGTCCATCTCTGGAACGAGCTGCCGGTGGGCACGATCGGGGTGAAGGAAGGCCCGCTGATGGCGGCGGTGGACCGGCTCCGCATCGTGATCCACGGCCGGGGCGGCCACGGGGGCAAGCCGCATCGCGCCGCCGATCCGATCGTCGCCGCGGCCCAGGTCGTGGTCGCGCTGCAGACCGTCGTCGCGCGTGAGGTCTCTCCGATCGAGCCGGCGGTGGTGACCATCGGCTCCGTGCACGGCGGCCAGGCCTTCAACGTCATCCCCGATGACGTGGTCCTCACCGGCACCATCCGCACCTTCGATCCCGCCCTCCGCCGCTCCATGCCCGAGCGGCTCACGCGCGTGGCCCGCGGGGTCGCGGAGGCCCTGCAGTGTCGGGCCGAGGTGGAGGTCAAGGCCGGCAACCCGCCGGTGATCAACCATCCCGACATCGCGGAGATCGCGCAGCGCGCGGCGGTGCGGGTGGTGGGTGAGGAGAAGGTCGTGCGCCCCGAGCCCACCATGGGCGGCGAGGACATGGCCGTCTATTTCGAGCAGGTGCCGGGGTGCTTCGTGTTCGTGGGATCCTCGAACGCCGCGCGCGGCCTCGATCAGCCGCACCATAGCCCGCGTTTCGACTTCGACGAGGACGCGCTCCCCATCGGCTGCGAGTTCCTGATCGCGGCGGCGGAAGAAGCGATCCGGGGGCGGGGGGACGCGAAGGGATGAGCTCCCGCGACTCGATGGCTAACGCGACTCGATCAGGCTGAGCACGGCGAACACCAGCACGGCCACGAACACCGCGATCCCGACGTAGAGCATCCCCCGGCGCGGGTCCGCCACCTCGATCCCGTCGCGCTCGTCACGCGCGCGCCGGCGCCGGGCGCCCTCCGCCCCCTCGACGATCAGCGAGGGGGGCTCGCGCAGGCCGGCTTCGCTGAGGGCCGCGTCGGGCGCGAGCCGATCGAGGTCGGCGGGCGCACCCTCGTCCTCGGCACCGGCGATCTCGATGTCGTCCGGCGCGGGTTCGCGGACCGCGCCGGGGGAGACGGTGGACGGAGAGTTGGCCCTGGACGCCCTGCGGCGGCGCTTCCCGCGAATCCGGCGGCGACGGCTCATAGCGAGGGATCCCGCGGTGACGAGGCACCGCGGGCGCCTCCATCCTACCCGCGCAGGGCGGTTATGCAACCCACGGCAAGGCTTTACGGCGTCCAGCTCCGGCGCGTCACCGTGGCGCGCTCGACGCGCGGCCAGACGATCTCGTGGCCGATCCCGGGTCCTTCCGGCACCGCAATCCGTCCGTCCGCGGAGACGACCACGGGCGGGTCCACGAGGTCCTCCTCGAAGTAGCGCGCGCTGGCGGACGTATCGCCGGGCAGGGAGAACCCGGGCAGCGTCTGCAGGTGAACGTTGGCGAGCCGGCCGATGCCGGACTCGAGCATGCCTCCGCACCAGACGGGAATGCCGCGGGAGCGGCAGAGGTCGTGGATGGCCAGGCTGGTCGTGAAGCCGCCGACGCGCCCCGCCTTGATGTTGATGACGCGGCAGGCTCCGAGGGCAAGGGCATGGCGGGCGTCGTCGGGCGAGCGAATGGACTCGTCCAGGCAGATGGGGGTGCGCAGCTCACGCTGCAGCGCGGCGTGGTCCACGATGTCGCTCCAGGCCAGCGGCTGCTCGATCATCATCAGGCCCAGCGGGTCGAGCTCGCGCAGCACGGCGACGTCGTCGAGCGTGTAGGCGCTGTTGGCGTCGACCATGAGGGGCACGCGGCCGAAGCGCTGGCGCAGGGCGCGGACCAGCCCGACATCGTGGCCGGGCTTGATCTTGATCTTGATGCGCCGGTAGCCGGCCGCGATCTCCGTCTCCACCTTGCCCAGGAGCGCCGCCTCGTCGTCCTGGAGGCCGACGGACACGCCGGCTTCGATGGTGGTCTTCTCGCCGCCGAGCACGCGGCGCAGCGGCACCCCTTCGCGCCGGGCCCAGAGCTCCCAGACCGCCATGTCCAGCGAGGCCTTCGCCATCTCGTGGCCGCGCACGCGGGCCAGGCCCGGCCAGACCTCACGCGGGTGGGCGATCTCGAGCTGGAGCAGCAGCGGGATCAGGAACTCGTCGAGCACGTGGGCGACGGTGCCGTTCGTCTCGGGCAGGTAGTAGGGATCGCGGTCGGCCACGCACTCGCCGTAGCCGGTGACGCCGCCGGCCGTCACCGCGACGAGCAGGAACTGCTTGCGCGTGGTCCGGCCGAAGGAGGTCTCGAACGGGTAGCGCAGGGGCAGGGCCAGCTCGCGGACCTCGACACGCTCGATTTTCACTGGCGTCCTCGCTCCGCGCTCATCATCCATCGAAGTCGGCTTGCCGCGAGTGAATCGCAGCTCGCCGGCGAAGGAGACGCTCCGCTGCGGAAAACGCTGATGATCACCGGCTCCTCACGAGAACGCGTGCTTGCGCATCCACAGCTCGAGCGTGAGCAGCGTCCAGAGCTGGTGGCCGCGATCGGCGCGGCCGGAGGCGTGGTCGTCGAAGATCCCGCGGATCACGGAGGGGTCGAGTCGCCGGCCCAGGCGGGAGCCATCCAGGAGCGTCCCTTCGACCATGGGACGCAGCTCGCCCCGGAACCAGGCGCCCAGAGGAACGCCGAAGCCGTGCTTCTTGCGACGGAGGATCGCCGCGGGCAGCAGGGCCTCGACCGCCTTCTTCAGCACGACCTTCCCGTGCCGCCCCGAGCGCTTGAGCTCGTCCGGCAGCGTGGCCACGTACTCGGCCAGGCTCCGGTCGAGGAAGGGGCTCCGCGTCTCCAGGCCGTGCGCCATGGACATGCGATCCATCTTTGGGAGGAGATCGTCCAGGAGGTACGTCCGCGCGTTCAGGTAGAGGAGGCGGGAGAGGAGCGAGCGCCCCTCGCACTTCCCCAGGGCCTCGCGATAGGAGGCGAGCACGTCGCCCTCGGCGCGGCCGCGGGTCAGGGCCTCGATCTCGGGCTGGTCGAAGAACGTGCTCCAGCCCGCGATCCGCTCGACCTCGGGGCGGGTGGCCTTGTCCGTGAACCGGCGCAGCCGCTTCAGCCGCCCGTGATGGGTGCCACCCTCCGGGAGCGCGCGCGCGCCCGCGCGCAGGAGGGTGCGCAGCGGTCCCGGAATGCGGCGGGCGAGAAGGGCGGCCCAGAACTTGTCGTACCCCGCGAACACCTCGTCGCCGCCGTCGCCGTTGAGGGCGACCGTCACCTCGCGCCGCGCCTCCCGCGCCACCAGGTACGTCGGCAGGGCCGAGGAGTCCCCGAACGGCTCGTCGTGGTGATGCAGCAGCGTCTCGACGAGCTCGGCCGCGTGCGGGGCCACCACGGATTCGTGATGCTCCGTTCCCAGGTGGCGCGCGACGTGGGCGGCGTGCGGACGCTCGTCGAAGTACGCGTCGCCCTCGAAGCCGACGGCGAAGGTCTTGACCCGCCCGGGCACCAGTCGGGTCATGAGCGCCCCGACCGCGCTGGAGTCGACGCCGCCGGAGAGGAGCACCCCCAGCGGAACGTCCGACACCAGGCGCTTGCGGACGGCCGCCGAGAGGAGCTCGCGCACCCGCTCCGCGGCCTGGCCGAGGTCGATCGCGGCGGCGGCGCCCTCCGGAGGGCAGGAGAGATCCCAATAGGCGCGGGGCGCGGACGGGCCATGCGCGTCCACCACCATCAGCGACGCCGGGGGCAGCTTGCGGATCCCCTTGAAGAGGGTCGAAGGCGTGGGCACGTAGCCGAAGGCCAGGTACTCGCCGAGGTGCTCGTCCGCCATCTCCGGGGGCACGCCCGCGGCCAGGAGGGCCTTGATCTCGGACCCGAAGACGAAGCGGCGGGCGTCGGACCAGTAGTAGAGCGGCTTCTTGCCGAAGGGATCGCGGGCCAGCACGAGCCGCCGCCGCCGCGCGTCCCAGATGGCGAGCGCGAACATCCCGTCGAGCCGCGGGACGATCGCCTCCTCGCGATCCTCGTAACCGTGCGCGATGACCTCGGTGTCGCCGTGCGTACGGAAGGTGTGGCCGCTTTCGAGGGCGGCGCGCAGCTCCTGGAAGTTGTAGATCTCGCCGTTGAGCATCACCTGCACGCGCTCGTCCTCGCCGCTCAGGGGCTGGTTGGCGGCGGGGCTGAGGTCGATGATCGACAGCCGGCGGTGAACGAGCCCGACCGCCGGTGGCCCGAGGTGATCCTCCCAAATGCCTTCGGCGTCCGGGCCGCGGTGGCTCAGCGACGCACCCATGCGATGGAGAACGGCCGGGTCGACCGGCGAGCCGTCGAAATGAAGGACCCCGGCCAGGCCGCACATCAGGAGTGCGTCCGACTACTCTCTCGAGGGTAATCGGCCACACTCCTAATGGGTTCCATCGGCGTCGTCCACTCTATTAGGAATGTGGCCGAGTCCCCGCCGCGGGCGGACTCGGACACATTCCTAGCGCCGCGCTTCGGGGCGCGCCTTGGCGGCCGCCGCGCAGTCGCGGCAGTACCCGAAGATCTGGTGCCGATGGCCGTCGATGACGAAGCCGATGTCGGCCGCGATCTCGTCCTGGATGCGCTCGATCTCCGCGCTGGAGAACTCGAAGATCTCGCCGCACGACTTGCAGATGAAGTGGTCGTGGTGCTGCCGCTTGTACTCGCGCTCGAACCGCGTCTGGCCCTGGAGCACGAGCTCCTGGGCCAGGCCCGCCGACTGCAGGAGCTTGAGCGTCCGGTAGACGGTGGTGCGCCCGATGTCGGGGCGGCGCTTCTGCACGAGCTGGAGGAGGTCGTCGACGGAGAGGTGGCGCTCGGAGCGCAGGAAGGTATCCAGGATCACCTCGCGCTGCTCGCTGCGCTTGAGGTGGTTCTTGACCAGATAGGCGGCGAAGACCTCTTTTTCCTCGCGGCCGACATCGGTTTTCACGATAGCCGCAGACTAGCCCCCGCCCCGCGCGCCTGTCAACGGCAAGCCTCGGCGGCGGAGGCGTTTGTGAGCGATCGCAGCCTCTCCCCGTCCGATCTTTGACTCGGGTACGCTTTCGTTCTACCGTCAATTGAACTCTCTCGGGGGCAAGGCCGTGCTCAGGCGGATCCAGCTCGTCGCGCTCGTGGCCGCGGTCGCGGTCGCGGCGCTGTTGCCCCTGTACGGAGACCCCCGCAACTCCGCCGTCACCCACGCGGAGTGGGCACGAATGCTCCTGCGCGGCCTCGACATGCAGGAGGCCATCCAGCAGACCACGACCGCGACCCAGGCCTTCGCCATCCTGTCCTGGAAGGGAAGCCTGAGCCTTCGCGCCGATCGCTTCGTCTCCGGCGAAGACGTTCGCGTGGACGGCCAGGGCGAGCAGCGTCAGGTGACGGCGACGGGCGAGATCGGCGAAGTGACCTACGCCGTCGCCGTCGTGCGCGGCGGCGACTATCGGGTGCGCCTCCAGGTCGCGGGCAACCCTCAGCGCCCGGTGTCCGCGGAGCTCGCCCGCGCCGGCGAGGTCAAGCCGGTGGAGGCCTTCACGATCACTCCGGCGGTGGCCATGACGTGGATGGACGCCGGCGCCACGCACCTCGATCCCGGCGCCTATACCGCTTCCGTCCTGCTGCCTCGAGGCACCACCCTCGAGCACGTCGAGGTCGCGCCGCCGTGCGTGATGCCGATCGAGCCTCCCGGGGGCTGGAAGGCGCCGGCGGTGCTTCTCGCCGAGGACGCCGCGGTGACGCTGGTGCAGGCCCTCGACCAGCAATCCGAGCTGCCACCCGCGGACACGCCGATCGAGCTCGAGGCCTCGCACTTCCATGTGGAATCCGGCGCCTTGACGGTCGCGGCCGGCGGCTTGATCCAGGACGCGATCAAGGGCGGGCCGGGGGGCACGCGCGCCCTCGTCGTCGTCGACCTGCCGGAAGCGGGCCTCTACACGATCTCCGCGTTCGGGCTCAAGGGCGCCGGCCAGAGCTGGACGGCCGACTCCTGCCTCAAGTCCGTCGTGTGCGCGGACAAGGACGTGGGCGCCGACGTCGCGCAGTGGCGTCCCGTGCTCACGGCGCAATTCGCGCCGGGTCGCCATGCGTTCTCCGTCCTCCTCGCCCCCGGCGCCGCCCTCCAGCGCGTGCGCGCGGAGCGCAAGAAGGACACTCCGGCGGATTACGTCACGACCCTGCGGCGCCTGGGCTTCGACGTCGGACCGGCCGGACCGATGCCCCGCAACCGCGCCGTGGACGCGATGCGGTTCCTCGAGAAGAAAGCCGCGCCGATGAAGATGGCGCTGTGCGGGGACGTCGTCCTGCCCGCCACGGCCGTCCCGGTCACGCGCGCGGGACTCCAAGTGGCGCAGATCCCCGGCCCCGCGCAGCCACCTCCGTTTGCGGGACCCGGACAGCCGCCGCTGGGCTCCGGCCCGCTCGTCCCCGTCGGCGGGACGCCTGGCCCGCCGGTCGCGCAGCCGTCGCCGGTGACCAGCCCTGCCCCCGTGCCCACGCCGAGCGTGCCCGTGGCATCGCCGTCGCCGTCCGCTCCGCCGCCGTCTCCGGCTCCGGCCTCCTCGCCCACGCCGCCGCCGCCGCCCCCCACCCTGCCCTCGCCGGACGTGACGACGCCGGTGCTGCCCGTGCCGAGCCCGAGCCCTTCGCCGTAGCGGCCGCTACTTCTCCACGACGCAGATGAGGCCGGGCGCGGAGGGCGCACCCTCCACGCCGCGGTCGTCGATGGCGGACGCCTGCCACCGGTAGGTCCCCAGCCCGCGGCCGGGCACCTCCAGCGATGTGCCTTCGACTTCGCGTGAGAGGACGATCTCGGTGCCGTCCAGGCTCAGCACCTGGACGCGATAGCGGCGCGCCGATCCCTTCCAGGCCAGGGGCGCAATCCGGCCCTGCACGACGTAGAGCGGATCGCTTCCGGGGCTGAGGCCGGTGGGTGGCGGGGGCTGCTCGACGAGGACGGCCTCGCCGTCGGCGGAGACCACGGCCGCCTGGCCGCCTTCGAGGGAGAGGCTGCCGTGCCGGGACTTGATCCGGAACCAGCCGCGGAGGGCGGAGACCCGCGTCTGGGCGGGGGAGTCGGACCGGATGACCACGACGTCGCCGCGGCCGCGCACCTCCGCCTCCGGGGTGACGACTTTCAGGATGTCGCCGGCGGTGGACTGCTCCTGGATCCGCCCCCGATCCAGCGTCGCGGAGAGCACGGTGCTGGGGGTGAGGCCGACGACGGTGTCGTCGGCCACCACGATGTGCATCCAGGGGAACGTGAGGAGCGCGGCTCCGTCGCCGCTGGTGCGCAGGCTCTCGCCGGGCGCGATCCGGAACTCGCGATCCGCGGACTTCCAGGACCGGCCGTCCCCGCGCTGCAGCGTGCCGTCGAGGATGCGCACGGAGGCCACGGGCGCCGGAGGCAGGGGCCGCGCGGGCCGGCGCACGACCACGTCGGGCTTGGCGAAGAGGAGGGCGAGAACGGCGGCGCCGAAAGGCACCGTCAGCGATTTCCGACCGCGATGTCCTCGGCCGGCTTGCTCTCGCTGGGCTTGTTCGGCGCTTTGGACGTCTCCACGTCGTGCGGATAGTAGTAGTAGTAGTAGCCCTTGGCCTTCACGTTCACCGCGTTGAGCACCACCCCGAGCACCGTGTCCGTGACCTTCCGGAGCGCGCTGAGGTTGCGGCGGATGAGCTTCTTGTCCGCGGTGTTGTACTGGACCACGAACGTGGTGAGGTCGGCGTAGCGAGCCAGCAGCTGCGCGTCCGTGACCGAAGCCAGCGGGGGCGAGTCGATCAGGATCCAGGAGAAATGGCCGCGCAGCCGATCCAGGAAATCCTGCATGTTGGGCCGGGTCAGGATGGCGGGGGGGTTCGGGGGCAACGGACCCGTGGTCAGCGCGAAGAGGTTGGGCACGCGCGTCGGCCGCACGAGCGCGTCCAGGTCCTCGTGGTTCACGAAGAAGTTGGTGACTCCGGGCTCCCGGGTCAGTCCCAGCCGGCTGTGGAGCTGGCCGCGCCGCAGGTCGAAGTCCACGAGGACGGCTTTCTCACCCGACGATGCGAGCAGCTTGCCCAGGTTCACGATCGTCGTCGTCTTGCCTTCCTGGGGCACCGTGCCCGTCACGAGGACGATCTGCCCGCTCTCGTCCTTGCGGCCGAAGATGAGGGCGGTGCGGAGGTTCTGGTAGGCCTCGGTGACGAAGTGGACGTTCGCCTCGTCGTACTGGGGCACCGCGGCCAGGAGGTCGATGTGCAGGTACCGCTCGATCTCCTCCGGATCCTTGATGGTGTTGTCCAGGTAGTCGCGGGCGATCACGAGGCCGACGCCGAGGAGCAGGCCCAGGAAGCCGGCCACGGCGGCGATCCGCTTCTTGTTGGGGCGGATGGGCGAGGTGGGCGCCGACGCCCGCTCCACCACGCTCACGTTGTTGCTGCGGATGGAGGCGGCGATGTCGGTCTCGTTGAGCTTCTGCAGGAGGACGTCGTAGAGGCCCTTCGCCGACTCGGCTTCCTTCTTGATGGCGTCGAGCTCCGCCGCCTTCCGGCTCTGGGAGGCGGCCTGGGCCTTCTCGGTGTCGATGGCCCCCCGCAGCTCGGATTCGCGTTTTTGCAGCTGCTCGTAGTCCGCGCGCAGGGCGGCGATGATCTGCGTGCCCTGCCTCTCCTTCGTCTTCTGCGCCTGGTCCAGTTGGAGCAGCAGCTTCTGGATCTCGGGGTGGCCTTCCTTGTACTGCTGGCGGAGCCGGGCCAGCTCGTTGTTGGCGACCGAGACCTGGGCGCTGAGGCTCATGATGATCGGATCCGCCGCGAACTGGGGCACCGCGTCCAGCGGCAGGTTGGCCGCCTTGAGCTGCGCGATCTGCTTCAGCGCCGCCTCCAGCCCGATGCGCCGGGCCTGCGCCTCGATGAGGTCGGCGGTCAGCTTCGTGATCGAGCTGGTCACGGCGGAGGTGCTGCCTTCCGGCACGAAGAGGTCCTGGCTCTGGTAGCTCTTGAACAGGCGGTCCTGGGCCTCGCGCATGCTCTTCTGGGTCGCCCCCAGACGTTCCTGGAGCCACTCGTAGGCCTTGCGCGCGGCCTCGACGCGGGTGGAGATCGTGTCCTCGATGTAGACGTCGGCGAGGGTGTTCGCCCAGAGGGCCGCTTCCTTCGGGTAACGGTGCATGACGTGGATGAGGACGAGCCGGCTCTCCGGGATCGGCTCCACGCTGACGTGCGACATGAACTCCCCGCCCGCCTCGCGATTCTCGGCGGGGTCCTTGAGCTTCAGCCGGTCGAGGACCTTCTCGCCGAGCGCGCTCGAGCGCAGGACGCGGAACTGGGTGTTGTAGAAGTCGGCGTTCTGCCAGTAGCCGCCTCCGAGCGCTTCCTGGACGCTCATGAACGTCGGCGTCGGCGGATCGATCTGCACCATCACGCTGGCGCGATACTCCGGCGTCTGGGCGAAAGCGATCACGAGACCGAGCGCGAGGCCCAGCACCGCCGCCGTGGCCAGGAGGATGCGGTTCTTCCAGAGGAGGTTGCCGTAGTAGCGGAAGTCGATCGGGCTTTCCGACGACCCGCCGGCGGGGCCGGATTCGATCCGCCGCAACTTGACATCGCTGCTCCCGAAACGGGTCAGCCCACCCGCGGTCGAGATCGCGCCGGTCACGGTCAGATCACCCTCGATGGCATATCGCCCCGGGCGCTGGACCTCTCCCTCAACGGTAACATACTGGCGCGCAGAGGCCGTAATGACGTCCCCGTTGTGGAGCGGCAGCTCCAGCCCGACGTAGTCCTGCGCGCTGAACGTGCCCCCCAGGCGCATGCGCACGACCTTGGCTCCGCCTTCGAAAGACCCCTCCGTGCGCGTGATCACGATCTCGCCGGAGGCGCGCGGCGTGAAGCCGCCGGAGTCGACGAGGACATCGACCAGACGGCTGCCCCCCCGGAGCACCTTGCGCCCCGGCGTGTTGAGCTCGCCGATCACGACGACGAACTGGCTCAGGAACTCCTTGACCTTGACCTCCACGTGCGGATCGACGAGGAAATCCTTCTGCAGCAGCGTGGCCATCTTCCGCTGGACCTCGCTGACGGTCAGGCCGGAGACGCTCACCTCGTTGAGCAGCGGGAAGGTGATGCTTCCGCTCGGCTGGACGGTGACGCTGCGCGAGAGGTCGGCATTGCCGAGCACGGTGATCTCCAGGACGTCTCCGGGACCGACCCGGTAATCGTTGCGATCCGGAGTCGGCGTGGGCGACGGCGACGCGGAGGGCGCGGGCGCTTGTTCGGTTGCGGGTGGGGGTGCGGGTGGCGGCGCGGGCGCGCTCGCCTGGGACGCGACGAGAGCGACGAAGCCGGCGAGCGTGCCGAGACGCCAGAGGGCCAACGTCACCGGGGAGCCCCCCCGACGGGCGCGGGGCCGAGGTACCCGAGGCCGAGCTGGACGATGAATACGTGCCCGTTCGTATCGAACGCGGGCAGGTTCGAATCACGCCGATCCTGGCGGTAGTCGCCTCGCAAGAAGCTCCACCTCGTCAATGACCGGCCGACGCCGGCCGACCACCCGATGAGATCGTCGCGCCGGGGGACGGAGAGTCCGGCGGCGGGGACCCCGTAGGCATTGCGCTGCCACCCCACGGTGCCGTGGAACACCAGCGACAGTGGCAAGCCGAGGTCCGCTTCGAGGCCGGCACTCGTCGCGACGTAGAAGGCGTTTTCCTCGAATCCAGAAGGATACGTGTCGCGGGAGCCAACCAAGCCGAGCGAGGCCGATGGGGTGAACTCCTTCCGAAGGCTCGCCGCGAGGACGGTGCCGTCGAACTGCGTGCCCCCACTGCCGCCTCGGGGAGCGGAAAGATGCCGGTAGCCCACCATCAGATCCCCGCGAACGAGGGGGATGAGCTCTCCGTTGACCTGGAGAGACACGGTCGAGGCGCGTGACTCGATGATCGGCCGCTGCGCCGACGGGGGGACGTGGTCCCACGCGTACCGCAGGTAAGCGCGCAACGTCGGGCCCAACTCGTAAATCAGGCTCGACGAGACGACGTCCGTACGATGGTCGAAGAATCCGGCGTTGTCGCTGAGTCGCACGGAATCACGGCTTCCGTGCACCTCGAGGCCGAAACGACCGCCGGAATTGGCCTCGACTCCGGCCGTGGTCTGCTGGCGCGTGAATGGCGTGAGCCGGAAGAAGTACTCCCGGCCGGGATCGACCTCCGTCGTTTCGATCACGCCCCGCGCGTAGTGGTGCAGAGCCCGAACCGTGAACCGGCCGCCCACCGGTGTTTCGAGGGAAAGCGTGGCCAGGTGCGTCGTATGACGCAGCTCCGGGAAAGCGGTGCTCGTACGGAATCGCGGATTGTAGGTCAGCTCCACCTTGCGTCCGTCCGGAACGGCCGCGCCGAGATCAAACGTCAGCCGCGGCTCGATCTGGAAGTAACGGTCGCGCACCGGTTGCGGAGTGTCGAGCAGCGCCGTATCGGCGTCGATGTAGCTCGTGACGAGCGTCGGCCGCAGGCGTACGGGCCCGAAGTAGAACCCCTCGCGCGGCGCAGCGGGTTCCGCGGCACTTCCCTCTGCCGGTGGTTCCCCTTCGGGCCCGACCCCCGCTGGGGGCGGAAGGATCTTGGCGTACAGATCACGGACATCCCCGGCGGCGGATCCGGATTGGAGTCCCTCGCGCGACACGGCAGGCGGCGTGGCAACTCCCACCGCCGGCGCGGCCTCGCGCTGCACGGGGGGCTCCGCGGCCGGCGCCGCCTCGCGCTCGACGGGAGGCTGCGCGGTCGGCGTGACCTCGTGCTCCACGGGAGGCGGCGCGGTCGGCGTGACTTCGTGCTCCACGGGGGGCTCCGCGGCCGGCGCCGCCTCGCGCTCGACGGGAGGCGGCGCGGTCGGCGTGACCTCGTGCTCCACGGGAGGCGGCGCCGCTGGCGCTACCTCTTCGGGCCGGCCTCCCGGTGCGGGCCAAAGGACCTTGGCGTACACATCACGGACGGGCGCCGAGGGCACGATCGTGACGCTCATGAGTCCTGGCTCCTGGCGAAGCTCGTAGTCCAGCGGCTGGTCGAGACGGATACGAATCCGCGCTCCCTCGCGGCTGTCCTTGAGCGTGAGCTTCGCGATACCCGCGTTGGGAAAGGGGAGCAGGAGACCCGGCCGAGGGTGCGCGCCCGGAAGCACGAGGAGGAGATCGCGGCCGCTGCGCTCCACGCGGGCGGGCGTCGGGCCCGACACCACGGCGCGAACGATGGGCCGGCCGTTCACGGCTTCGAGCCGGACCGCGGAGAGGGTCACGGTCGCCTCGGACGCCGCCAGCAGAGCCGTCGCCATCGCGATCATGCCGGGGGCCGGTTCACCGGCGGGACCGGCCGGTCGACGAACATGAGCATCAGCACGACGGTGACGAATCCAGCCGTCTGCAGCAGCACGAGCACGCTCTGGAACAGGGTGGCGTCGGTGAGGGCGGCGGCGCCCAGGCCGAGGGAGAACGTCAGGAGGTACAGGACCGTGACCGCGCGACGCCGCGAGAAGCCCAGGGAGACCAGCCGGTGCGACAGGTGGCGATTGTCGCCGATGTAGATGGGCCGGCGCTCGTGCAGGCGGATGTACATGACGGTCGCGGTATCCACGAGCGGAACGGCCAGGACGAGGATGGGCATGAGGATCGGGAAGAGCAGGCCCGACGCGTGCGTCACGTACCGCTCGAGGAGGGTGAGGGAGCCCATGAGGTAGCCGATGAAGAGGCTGCCGCAGTCGCCGAGAAAGATCCGCGCGGGATGGACGTTGAAGACGAGGAACCCGAGCAGGCTTCCCATGAAGGCGACCAGGATGAGGCTGATGAAGATCTCGTCGAGCGACCATGCGTTGATCAGGAGGACGAGCGCGGCCACGAAGGCGACCCCCGCGGAGAGGCCGTCCATGTTGTCGAGGAGGTTGAAGGCGTTGGTCATCCCGACCATCCAGAGGAGCGTGACCACCACGTTCATCCATGGGAAGGGCAGGAACGACGTGGTCACCCCCGCCGCGATGAGGACGATCGCGCCCAGGAGCTGCCCACCCAGCTTGGCCCAGACGGGGAATCGCCCTCTCGAGACGTCATCCGCGAACCCGACGGCGAAAGCGAGCGTCGATCCCGCGATGATCGCCCACAGCTTTTCGCTGACCCGGTAGGAGTCCCGGAGGACGATGCTCGAGGTGGGCAGGATCGAGCGGATCCAGGGCATCTCCTGCAGGTGCGGAGTCATCGCGTAGCCGGCGGCGACGACGAGGATGACCGACGCATACACGGCGATTCCCCCCGCCCGCGCCATGGGGACCGAATGGTCCTTGCGATGCCCCGGGTTGTCGATCATTCCGTAGCGCAAGGCCAGGAGGCGCGTCGGCCATACCGCGGCGGCGGACGTCACGGCCGCCACGATGAAGACGAGGACGGCCAGAAGCGCCGGATCGGATGTCATGCCGGCGCGGCGACGCGCGGAAGGAGCTCGCGGTAGAGGGCATCGATGTCCCGCAGCAACCGTTCGACGGAATGATGGGCGAGGACGTAGTCGCGGGCCGCGCGGGCGCGACGCGCGCTGTCCTCGTGCCGATCGAGCGTCTCGAGGATGGCGTCGGCGAGGGCGGTGGGATCGCCGGCGGGGACCAGCCGTCCTCGCTCCCCGTCCCCGAGCAGGTCCGCGGTCCCCCCGACGGCGGTGGCCACGACCGGGCGGCTGGCGGCCATGGCTTCGATGAGAGCCACCGGGGTGCCTTCGTTGCGCGACGAGTTCACGACCACGTCGAGATCGGCGTACACGGCTTCGAGGTCGGTCCGCCAGCCGAGGAAGGTCACGCGCGAGGCCAGCCCCAGGTCCGCGGCCTTCTGTTCGAGCGACGCGCGCAGCTCGCCGTCGCCGACGATGGCGAAGCGCGCGCGCGACGAGGTCCGGCTCACCCGGGAAGCGGCCTCGAGGAAACCGTCGATGTCCTTGATCGGGACGAGGCGGCCGACGACCCCGATGAGCGCATCGCCGTCACCCGCGCCGCAGAGGGAGCGCAGCGTCCCCCGCACGTGCGGCCGGGCGAAGCGGGCGAGATCCAGGCCCAGCGGCACGACGCGGATCTTCTCGCGCGGCGCGACTCCCATCGCCGCGAGGTCGTCGCGGAGAGCGTCGGAAACGGTGATGGCGACGTCCGTCAGGCGATTGAGGGCCGTTTCCAGCCGCCGGAAGAAGGCGGTCTTGAACGGACCGAAATAGCCCCGCAGGACGTGGCCGTGATACGTGTGCACGACGATGGGCACTCCGGCGAGGCGCGCGGCGATCCGCCCGAGGACACCGGCCTTCGCCGTGTGGGTGTGGACGATGGCGGGGCGGGACTGCCGGATGGCGCGGTAGAGCTGCCACAGCGTCGCGAGATCGGCGAGGGGCCGGATCTCACGCCCGAGGCCCGCGAGCTGCTCCACTTCGATCCCCTTCTGCCGGGCCATGTCCAACAGATTGCCTTCCGAAGGCGCCTCGCGACCGACGATGAGGCGCGTCTCGTATCCCTTCTCACGAAGGCCGGCCGTCAGGAGGATGACGTGAACCGATGGGCCTCCGATGTTCAAACGCGAGAACAGCCGAACGACCCGCGTGGTCACTGGACTCGGCGCGCGACGCTCTTCAGGCATGAGACGCGGTGAGCCCATGAGAGTCTACAGGCCTGAGGTGCTGACGTCAAACAAACTTCCCCTGGGGTCAGCGGTTTACGCCCGAGACCTCAACCAATACCTGAGGTCGGCATCCCTAACATTCAGAGCCACCCTCGGACCCGGTAATAGAGGAGCTTTGCGTACTCCGTCACGACCGCCCGTCGGCTCCAGGCCGTCCTCCACCATCCCCTCGGGCTCCACACCGAAGGCGATGCCGGATGAGAGAGGACGGTGACGCCGGGCCAGGCCCGCCGAGCCGCGGCGGTGGCGCGGCGCTGGTGGTACGGAGAGGTCACGACCGTCACCGTTCGCGCCTCGAGGGATTGGAGGATCGGCGCGACCGCGAGGACGGCCTCGCGGGTGGTGTGCGAGGTCGTCTCCACGCGGATCCGCGGCGCCGGAACACCGAGCTCGAGCGCCTTGGCCCGCAGGCTTTCCGCGCCGTCCCCGGGACCCGGCTCGCCGCCGGTCAGGATCAGCGTCGCGACGTTCTCGGATCGCATCAGGGCCACCGCGGCTCTCGTGCGCTCGTAGTCGGGGTCGCCCGCCATCACCACGATGGCATCGGACGGCCCCGGCGGATCGTCGACGATCAGGAAGCGCGCGGCCTCGTCGCGGGCGAGGAGCCCGAGCAGGCCGAGCAGCGCGAGCGCGGCCGCACCTCCGGCCAGGACCCGCCGTCTTCGGAAGGCACCGTGGGCTCCAGTGTCAGTGCAGAGCGGCACGAGGGACAACACAGGTGGCGGCGAACGCGCGCCTCATCCGGAGTAGAGGTCGTCGGGGGCGTCTCGGCGCGCCTTACGGTGGATGAGCACGTCGTCCTCGGCAGTTAGAGGCCGGATGATCCGGGCCGGCACCCCGCCCACGAGGGATCCCGGGGTGTCGATGGCCCCGGCGAGCACGGAGCCGAGCCCGAGTATCGATCGCTCGGCCAGCCGGGCGCCGGGAGCGAGGCGCACTTCCGATCCGAGGTAACAGAAGTCCCCGATCGCGATGGGCGCCGTCGACTGGCGGTTGTGGGTCCACAGCGACGAGTTCCGGCCCCCGATGATGACGTTCTGGCCGATCGTCACCTCGTCCGTGAAGTCGATGCGGTGCCCGGAGACCACGACCGCGCCGCGGCCGATCTCGAGCCGAGAGGCCGGGCTCGTCGTGCAGTCGTGGTCCGGGATCGCGTTGAGCACGTTGAGCCGCATGACCTCCGCATAGTCGCCGAGCCGAACTCGTTCGCCTCCCCGGATGATATTGAGGGATCCGATGCGTACGGATCGCCCCGTGATGAAGCTACCCACGCGCGTGATGAGGTTGAGGTGCCCTATGTCCGTCCCGTCCCCGAGCTCGACCGTGCCCGCGTCGAGGATCACGAGGCCGATGCGCACGCCGCGCCCGATCCGATAGCGGAAGAGGCCTCGATAGAGCGGCCTCTTCACGAACCCCGGCAGCAGGGCGATGACCGCCAGCAGCGCGAGACGCGGCCAGCGGCGCCCGCTCATGGGACCTGGAAGGCGGGCGCGCCCAGCGCGGGCTGCGTCCCCTGTTGGGCGCGGCGCTTCTCCACGACGCCCGCGGCCATGAGGATGAAGTAGAACATCGTCACCTGCGTCCGCTGTCGATACGCGGTGCCCACGTTTCCCTGGAAGACGGCGTACGCGCAGGTGAGCGAGGCCGCGAAGACGAGGATGGGCAGCGCGGGCCGGAAGCGGGTGCGGATCGTGTGGAACAACCCGCGGACGAGCGCGGGCATGAGCGCATACCAGACGAGCGTCTCCGGAATGGTCAGGGCCTGACGGAGATTGTGCACCGCCCAGGGAAAGGGCGCGAACAGGAGATAGGCCAGGCCCACGGGAAGGACGGAGAGGACGCCCTGCGTGGTGGAGACGTCCGCCTTGGGCGCGTAGGCCGATTGCCCCCAGGTGGCCTGGTCCGAACGCGTGATCTGTAGCCGCTCCAGCGTGAAGTACGAGCGTTGCTGCTCGACGGTCTCCTGCTTGGCGGCGAAGGTGAAGGCCCCGACGAACACCGCGATGAGGACCACGTAGGACCCTATGCTTCCGCCCACCCCACGCCGCTGAGAGAGGACGAAGGTACCCATGGTCGCGAAGGCGACGAAGTAGAAGACGTAGAACCGGAGGGTCATGAGGGCCAGGCTCGCGCCGACGAAGAGGACGACATAGCGGAGCGTGAACTCGTGGTTGAGCTTCAACACCGCGTACATGCAGAGGGCGATGCACAGCATGATGGCCGGGTCTTTGTAGATCGCACCCGACCAGAAGATCATCTGGGGAAAGAAGGCCATGAACCGGCCGGCCCACTGCGCGACCTCGACGTCGAAGAGATCCTTGGCGATGGCGTAGATCACGAGCACGGTGGCCGCCCCGATGGTCGCGTTCACGATCTGGGCCAGGAGCTGGTTGTGGCCGAACACGTAGTAGATCGAGGCGATGAAGTAGAAGAATCCCCACCCGCTCACTTTGCCCGAGTAGTAGGGATTGAGCAGGCCCTGGCCTTCCCACTGCAGGCTCATGAGCCAGCCGCCCTCGTCGTAAGTGGCGGAGTCCCCCCAGAACATCACCGCGAACGTCGTCTGGCCGGCGTAGGCATTGAGGAAGCAGGCGAGCCCGAAGCGCAGGGCGAGCGTCCACACGTAGATCCGGGCCAGGGCGGCGCCTTCGTCCCCGGGAAGGCCGTGCCGGATGCGGCGGACGATGAAGGCGTTGACGGCCAGCATCACGACGAAAGCAATGATGACGTCGATGATGTCCGTCACGAGGCGACCTGGCGCAAGATCTCGGC
>WNFI01548986.1_pt1 | contig 37704 bp, 32 predicted proteins | sample 5400471 | NCBI WGS metagenome assembly WNFI01 (sample SAMN13153348, study PRJNA577476) | soil metagenome | isolation source: 100 cm saprolite on Douglas fir-dominated hillslope | place: USA:California | collected 2013-09-17 | reverse complement strand
TTCGACCATATGCCTGCGGACTTTCACGGCATAGTGGCTGTCGGTCGAATACTCGCGGATGCTGGGATTGTGCGAGGCGGCGATCACCAGCTTGGTCAGATCCTCCGGACTCGCCACATTCTGGCTCGACAGGCCCGTCGGATCGACGAAGTGCGAGCTTGCCATGCCGAGCTCCGCGGCCTTGGCGTTCATGGCGGCGACCATCGCGGGCATTCCGCCGGGGTAATTGTTCCCCAACGCATGCGCGGCGCGGTTTTCGGACGACATCAGGGCCAGGTGCATCAGGTCGCCCCGGGTCAGGGTGGTGCCGACGGCCAGGCGCGAAAAGCCTCCCTTCGGGAGGTCTCGGTCGGCGTCGGTGATCTGAATCGGCTCATCGAGAGGCTGGTTGGCGTCGAGGACCACCAGGGCGGTCATCAACTTGGTGATGGAAGCGATGGGCATCGGCACGTCGGAATGGCGCGAATACAGCACCGAGGAGTCGCTCGCATCCATGATGAGCACGGAACTCGACTTGAGCTTGAGGTCGCGGACGAGCTTCGCGGGATCGCGGACAGCCTTCGGGGGAGTGCGGATGACCTTCGCCGAGGCCTGCATGGCCAGAATCGCCAGGAACAGACCGGCTACCGCGCGCAGCGACATGGACAGCCGTCTCGAGTTGAACGCCATGGACTATCTCTCAAGTTCTCGACGAAAAATGGCAAATTGACATATGTCGATCACGCCGCGACGTGATCCATCGCTAACTTTGCCATTATTTTTTTGAAAGTCCAGAACATTCAGACCTTTGCCTCGACAACCTCAGGCGCTTGCCTCGCTGCCGGGAGCTCGCCGCAGCTCCTTGTCGCGGTACATCTTGCGGTCGGCGATGCTGAGGAGTTCGCGCATGTCGCGGGCGTCCCTGGGGTAATTGACGACACCGATGCTGACACTGCAGCGAATCATGCGCGAGCGCAGGTCGAGCGTGGTCTTGAAGACGTTGTGCCGCACGCGCTTGACCACGGCCTCGGCGACTTCGGGCGATGCGCCGGGCAGCAGCACGGCAAACTCGTCGCCGCCGAAGCGCGCGGCATAATCGGTATTTCGAATGCTCCTTTGCAGACATTGCGCCACCAGTGTGATGGCGCTGTTCCCCGCTTCGTGGCCGAAGGCATCATTGATGTCCTTGAGCTTGTCCATGTCGATCATCAGCATCGCGTACACGCCGCGGTCGCGCTCGGCGGAGCCGTGTTCGCGTTGCCACACTTCATTGAACATGCGCAAATTGTAGAGACCCGTCAACGCGTCGGTTTGCGCCAGATTCTCGATCCTTTCCCTTGCCTCCGTGATATCCGCCGACAGCGTCGTCGTCAGATAGGCCACCAATAGAAAGGGCGCCAATTGGCCCACTGCCTGGCTGGCGTAGGAGAGCGAAATCACGTCGAGGCCCGGTGTGGCGGCGGCAAGCAGCACATGGCAAGTCGCGATGACCGCCACTTGCAGCAGCGTCACCAGTCGTCCGAGGGTGAGCGCACTCAAGATGATGGGCAGCAAGTAGAGATTCAGGAGAGGACTGGAACTCTTCCCGGTGAACCACAGCACGCCGGTGATGAATATCACCATGGACCAGGACTCGATCAGCAGGCGCGTCCGCGTGAGCCCCGGGAAGAACCAGCGGGACCGAAACGCGACGATGGCGACCACGAAGGCGCAGAGCAGGCCGAGCACCGGCCACAGTTGGGTCGTCAGCGCCCGAGACCAAACCACCACCAGGGCGGCGAGCGCCAAACACAGTATTTCTATGGATCGGGTACTGCGCACGAGCTACCTGAATCGAGCCGCCGCCGAGACCGACCCGCTGCCGCCCACGGCCGGTACCTTCAATTCCTGAACCGCCCGCCTCACTTCCGGGTCACGCTGCAGCAGCGGCGCGTCGGCGGGCACGGACTCAGCAAGAGGCTTGGGATCGCGCGGGAGCTCGATGTCGGGGACGATGCCTCGGTGATTGATGGATATTCCGGACGGCGTGTAATAGAGCGACGTGGTCAGCTTGATGGCCCGGTCGCCGGACAGGGGAATGACGGTCTGCACCGAGCCCTTGCCGAAAGTCGTGCGTCCCATGAGCTTCGCACGATGGTTGTCTTTGAGGGCACCGGCGACGATCTCCGCCGCCGATGCCGATCCGCCGTTGATCAATACCACGATCGGCGCGCCATTGAGCGCGTCGCCGGGTGTCGCATCCATTTCGAATTTGGACTCCGGCGTGCGCCCTTTGGCGGTCACGATGACGCCCGAGTCGAGAAAGGCATCCGAGACCGACACCGCGGCCTCCAGCACGCCGCCCGGATTGTTGCGCAAATCGAGCACCAGACCCTTCAGCGCCGTGCCATTGCGCTTGCGCAGGTCTTTGAGCGCGGCGTCCAGATCATCGCCGGTGGTTTCGCTGAACTGGGAAACCCGCACATACCCCATGCCGGGCTCGAGGAGTTCAGCCCTCACGCTGCGTAATTCCACGCGCGCGCGCTTCAGGGTGAACTGCAGCGGTTCGGCGCTGCCCTCGCGCAATATACCTATCTTGACCGTGGTTCCCTCCTTGCCGCGCATGCGCCCGATCGTGTCCGCCAACGTGTTCGTGTTCACGGGAATCCCATCGATCGTCGCGATGACATCGCCGGGGCGGATTCCGGCCGCGGCCGCAGGCGAACCTTCGAAAGGCGACACCACCACGACCTCCTCGTCCTCCATCGACACCTCGATGCCGACGCCTGAGTACTGACCCGAGCTCGAGATCTTCACCTCGTCGTACTCGTCCCCGTCGAGATAAGCCGAATACGGATCCAGCGAGGAAACCATGCCGCGAATGGCCGCCTGCAGCAGCTGGTGATCGTCCACGGGATTCACGTAGTCGTGCTTCACGCGCTCCAGCACGTCGGCCAGCATGCGGGCGTCTTGCCAGGGCAGGTCGTCCTTGGGCGGCGGCGCCGGCTTGTCCGCGAGCACCCCTCTCGCCAGCCCAAGCGACGCACCGATTGCCATTCCGACGCTCAGTATCCAAACATTGCGGGATTTGGTGATCATCAAACCGCAGCATACGTGCGGCGGCGATTCGCCGCTAGCCGCCGAGCGCCGCCATTTTTCCGAGGACGGGATCGAAGAGGCCGGTGGACGTGGTAAAGCACGCGTACAGCGGCAAGTCGTGAATCACATCGTCCAGCGCCAATGGTTTGCCGATGAAAAAGCCCTGGCCATAGTCCACGCCCAATTGTGCGGCGCGCGCACGGATCGCGTCGGTTTCGACGTGTCCGGCCACGGTTTCGAGGCCAAAGGCGTTCGCGAGTTTGGTTATGGCCACGACCATGGACTGCGATTTCGGGCTGTCGAGGAGATCGCGGCTGAAGCTGCCGTCGATCTTGATGCACGACACCGGCAGCGAATTCAAATGCGAGAGTGATCCGATGCCGCGGCCAAAGTTGTCGAGGGCAAAGGAGATTCCCTGTTCGCGCAGCCGGCACATGAACGGCGCGATGGTGCCGAAGTGCGCGCTCGCAGCCTCCTCGGGAAATTCAAACCCGAGCGTTCCGGGTTCGATGCGGCTCTTGCGCACCAGGTCTTCCAACATTCGCCAGAATTCCCCGTCGGCAAGGGAGGCCACCGACAAATTCAGGGAGAATTTCGCCGGGTGCTCCCGAAGCAGATGGCGGCAAGTCGCGAGTCGCTCGATCGCGTGCTCGATCACCCAGCGATCGATACCGCGGTGCAGATCCGGACAGGTGGCCGCACCCGCCAGTTTCTCGAGGCCAAGCCGGGTGCCGTCCGCCGCGCGCATGCGCAACAAAATCTCGAAGCGCGGATCGGCCGGCGCAGAACGCAGCGGCAAAATGGGCTGCGCCAGAAGCTCGAAGGAATCGGACGCGAGCGCGGCGCCGGCAAGCTCCGCGAAGCTCGACACCGAGCGCTCTCCCCCGGAGCCCCGCTCATTGCCATAGAAAACCTCGACGCGATTGCGGCCGCGTTCCTTGGCCGTTCGGCAGGCGTGTTCGGCCGCCGCCATCGCATGGTCGAGGCGTCGATCGCGGTCGCCGAGACGCGAGACACCGATGCTCAAGGACACGAGCAGCGGCTTGTCGCCGCGCGCGCCGCTCAAGCGGATGGCCGCGCTGCGCAGTTCTTCGGCAATCCGGGCGGCAGGCTCGATTCCGCAGCCGGGCAGAAACATGCTGAATCGGTCGCCGCCCACCCGGGCCACCAGCGTGCCCTCGCGAGCCCGGCGGCACAGCAGGTTGGCGACGCTCTGAATGACCTCGTCGCCGACGTGCATTCCGTGATTTTCATTGACCACGTTCAATTGATCGATATCGACATAGAGCAAGCCGTGAGTGCTCACGCCGCAGTCTTGCGCGGCCAACTTCGCCGCGGTTTGAGTTCTGAACGCCGCCGTCGTCAGGAGCCCGGTCACGGGATCGAAGCTCGATCGAATGATCTGCGCCGCCTTGCGCGCCAGCAATTCCAAGGCCTCCGCGTCGCGCAGCTGAAAGTCACCGTCCGTATCCACGCGGAATACGGCGAGCACGCCGATGACCCGAGTCTCATCGCGAATGGGAGTCGAGATAGCCTTGTATGGCACCGCAGCATTGGAGCCGTCGAGCGCCAGATGGTTGGCGACCAGGGTGCAGCCGTGCAGCTGGGCGCGGGTCATGAGGTGGCGGTGCATTTGCGCCAGGACTTCGCTCTCGATGCCGTAGGGCTGTCCCGGTCGTCTGCGGCAAATCGTCAGATTCCGGTCCGGCAGGAGAATGGCCGCGACCACCCCCGAGAGATGCTCGTTCGCCAGCGTTGGAATTTGTGCCAGCGATTCCAAGCCCTCGGCGGTCGCTGCCTCGGACAGCCGCTGAAAGAGATCGAGCTCACGGGTGCTGTCCTCGAGATTCTCTTGCAGCTCGCCGATGGCGGCGTGCGCAGCGGCGTGTGCGGCGCGTGCCGACAATTCGCTCTGCAAGCAGTCGAGTGCCGGCTTGATCAACCCGTGGACGGAGCCTAAGTCGAGACGCGCCTCGGGTTGCGGCAGTGCGATGACGACGAAGCCCAGCAACTCGCCGAGCGCGCCGCGGATGCGAAATCCATAGTGCGATTCGGCACCGTCTTCGGCCGCAACCAAGCCGTCGATTTCGTTGGGGCGGATGGTGTGCGAACCCATCAACAGAGCAAGCGCATGCCGCGCTCGAGATGCGTCCGAGGGGTCGCTCGACCACCATGAGACGCCGTCGGCATTCGCGAACAGGATGTGGCTGATGCTTGGACTCAGGCGCGCGAGCAATTGCGCATACGATTTCCAAGTTTCGATCGAAGCTGGCATCGATTGCAGAATCCAACAAATGCCGCGGCGAATCTAGGACGCGTTCGGCAGTTCGTCGCTGCTTCACAAAATAGTTTTTGTGGCACGATGAGACATAATCAGCGCGTTCAAGGATTTGCCTTCAACCAGGCCCTGGGGTCCACGGTTTTGCGTCCTTCGCGAATTTCAAAATACAGCTGCGGGGCGGCGCCCGCGCCATCGCTCAAGGCCGCGATCACATCACCCGGAGCGACCCAGTCGCCCACCGATTTGTAGAGCACCTCGGCATGACCGTACAGGGTCATGTAGCCGCCGCTGTGGCCGATGATGAGCAGAAGTCCAAGGCCCTGCAGCCAATCGGCATACACGACGCGGCCAAAGTAGGGAGCGCGCACCTTGGCGCCGCGCACCCCCTCGATCATTTCGCCGTTCCAGCGCATGCCCGGCGCGGAATTCGCGTGCTGCTCCTGATAATGCGCGGTCACTCTGCCCTGTACGGGCCACGGCAGTTTGCCGCGCATTCGGTCGAAGCTCTGGGTCGAATCGACCGGAAAATCCTGCATCACTCGCGCGAGGTCCGCCACCAGGGACTCGACCGCCTGCTCCTCGCGCTTCAAATTGGCCAGTTCCTGATTGCCGCTCGCCACTTCCTTGGCGAGCGCCGCCAGCGCGGCAGCGCGGTCGGCGCGCGCATGTTCCAGGCCCGCCATCTCGCGGCGCGCGTCATTCTCGAGCGTCTTGAGCTGTGCGCTTTGCTGATCGATTTCGGCCACCAACTGCTGCAGCCGCATCATTTGATTCTGAATGGTGTCGATTTTACCGCTGCGTTCCTGGGCGAAATATCCATAGTAAGCGAGCGTACGGCCGAGGCTGGACGGATTGCTCTGGTTCAACAGCAGCTTGAGCTGCTCCTGCCGGCCGATCATATAGGCCGCCCGCACTTGCTGGCCCAAGGCGGCGCGCTCCGCCTGCAACGAATTTTGGGCGCGCCCTTGCAGGGCGCGGAGCTCCGAGCGGCGCCGCTCCGCGGCGGCCTCTGCGGCACGCACAGTATCGAGCCGTTGGCGCTTGGCGGTAATGACGAGCTCCGCCTCGCGCAGACGCGCGCTCAATGCATCGCGTTTCTTCAGCTCGTCGCCGAGACGGCTCGTGAGATCCGCGATGCGCGCGCGCACGGCCGCAAGTTTGGCTTTCGCCTGCGCGGAGTCGTCGAGCTCGGAGGCCGCCCAGGTGCCTGCGCAATACAGGACCGACGCGACGGCGGCTATGCATAAGTGTCTGAAACAGCGGTTATTGATGAGGTCCATCTAAGGATGGCAAGCATACAAGCCTTGAGCCCGCTGCTATACTTCCCGGCCCGAAAAACCTTTTGTGCGAGCCGCATGCAGCGACTGTTCGAGTTCATTGTCCATCATCCTTACTTGGCGGGCGGAGCGGTACTGGCTGCCGCCGTCGTGGCTTTTTACGAGATTCGCGAGCGCATACAGGCGTTTGCCGCGTTGAGCGCCACGCAGGCCGTACGCCTCATGAATCAAGGCGCGCTGGTCATCGACCTTCGCGGCAAGGAAGCGTACGACGCGGGTCATATCGGCGATGCGCGCAACGTGCCCGTGGCGGAACTCGCGTCGCAAGCCGAAAGCTTGAAGAAATGGCGCGACAAGAACGTGATTACTTATTGTGACAGCGGCGTGAACGGCGCGAGCGGCGCACGCACGCTCATGAAGCTCGGCTTCGCCAAGGTGTTCAATTTGCACGGGGGCTTGAATGCCTGGGTAAAGGAAAACCTGCCCTTGGCGAAGACCTCGCCGGGCGGTAAGGGAAGCTCGAAGTGACCCAACCCGCCGTTCGGCGACAAGCATGTCGGCGGCTGCGACGATCTTTTCGAACTCGATCGCAGTGGGGAACTGGATCGATTAATTCAGGGGGCTTGATGAACGAGGTTAGAACTCCGGGGCCAGAGGCCAGCATCGGCGGCGTCCAGGTGAGCTTGCAAAACGTGTACTTGAAGGATTGTTCCTACGAATCGCCGAACGGACCGCGGCTGCCGAACAATCAAGGATGGGAGCCGAAATTTCAGCTCAACATGAACACCTCGGCCGAGGAACTTGCCGCGGATGTCCGCGAGGTGCTCTTGACCATCACGCTCGAGGCAAAGCAGGGCGAGGCGACGCTGTACCTGGTCGAGGTGAAGCAGGCGGGAGTGTTCTCGATCGCCGGCGCGTCGGCGGAAGATATGAAACGCCTGATCGGCAGCTTCTGTCCGAGTGTCCTGTTTCCCTACGCTCGCGAAGTGATTTCAGATCTGATCGTCAAGGGCGGCTTCCCGAATTTTCTCCTGCCCCTGGTCAATTTCGATGCCTTGCTCGCGCAGGCGTCGGAATCGCCGCAACCGGGTCTCGTCAACTAGGAGGACCCGGGAGATGCAGCGCCCAAGCGCCGAACCGATGACAGTCATCGGCGCCGGTTCCTGGGGCACGGCACTCGCCATTCAACTGGCCCGGGAGGGTCATCCTACGCAGCTGTGGGGACGCGACGGCGTCCAGCTCGATGCCATGCGCCGCACGCGGCGCAATGCGCGCTATTTGCCGGACGCCGGATTCCCCGACGCTTTGCAGGTCGCCGGCGACCTGCGCCGGGCGCTCGAGGCTGCACGAGATGCGCTGATCGCCGTGCCTTCGCACGCATTTCGCGCGACGCTGGAGAGCATCAAGCCGCTCTTGGATCCCGGCACGCGCATAGCATGGGCAACCAAGGGATTCGAGATCGCGACCGGCCTGTTGCCGCACCAGATCGCCCGCCAGGTTTTGGGCAAACGGCCGGGGGCGGTATTGTCCGGCCCCACCTTTGCCAAGGAAGTCGGTGCCGGCCTGCCCACCGCCATGACGGTCGCCTCCCGCGACGAGCGCTTCGCCAAGGAGCTCGCGTTGAGCCTGTCGGGACCGAATTTCCGTGCCTATACGCAAACCGACATCATGGGTGTGGAGGTCGGAGGCGCGGTCAAGAATGTCATCGCGATCGGCTCGGGTATCGCCGACGGCATGGGTTTCGGCGCCAACACCCGCGTGGCGTTGATCACTCGCGGGCTCGCCGAAATGATGCGTCTGGGGGTCAAGCTCGGCGCCGCGCGAGAGACTTTCATGGGACTGGCCGGCCTCGGCGATCTGGTGCTCACCTGCACCGACGACCAGTCCCGCAATCGCCGCTTCGGCATGGCCCTGGGCCGGGGCCAATCCATAAGCCACGCGGCGAGCGGCATTCATCAAGTGGTCGAAGGCCTTCCCGCGGCGCGCGCCGTCTACGACGTGGCGCAGCGGCTGACCGTGAACATGCCCATATGCCAGGAAGTTTACCGGGTCATGCATGAGGGCAAACCGGTTCGAGCCGCGGTACAAGCGCTCATGGGACGGGAAGTGCGCTCGGAAACGGAGTGACTCGCGGAGGGTGTCCAGTTCCGGCCGTCCCCTATGTCGACGGCTAACCGCCTGAGCGCGGGCGCTCCGGCTCCTGCCCGGCAAAGCCGACCTGACGCCAGGCTTCGTATACGACCAGCGCCACCGCATTGGATAGGTTGATGCTGCGGCTCTGTGCCCGCATGGGAATGGACACGGATGATTCACGTCCGACCCGGTCCAGCACGGCTTCCGGAAGTCCGCGCGTTTCCGGCCCGAACAGGAATGCATCGCCGGCGCGGTATTTGACATCGCTGTAGCGATGCCTGCCGCCGGTTTCCACGGCAAAGAGCCGCGCATCGGCGAGAGCAGTCAGGCAGTCGTCGAGATTTTCGTGAATTCTGACTTCGGCAAGGTCGTGGTAATCGAGTCCGGACCGTTGCAGGCTCTTGTCGTCCAGGCGAAACCCCAGCGGCTTGACCAGGTGCAATGTCGCGCCGCTGTTCGCGCACAGGCGAATGGCGTTGCCGGTATTCGGCGGAATCTCGGGCTCGAACAGCACGACGTGAAACATGGGCGTTGGCTTTGGTGCGGGTGTTGTGCCGTGCGATGCGAGCTATGGCTGCGCTAGCTATCGGCGGCGATTCGCGGCTGCGTGAGAATCACGCGCTGCGTCGGATAGTCGAACTCGACGCCCAGACGGCGAAATTCGTCGATGATGCGAAAATTCACGGCTTGCTGGAGGTCGAGCAGGGGATTGAGATTGGGCTGCTCAACGAAGTACGAGAGCTCGAAGTGCAGCGCCGAATCGCCCAGCGTCTTCAGGTGGCAGCGCTCGAAACGAGCGTTCGCATGCTCGCGAACGATGCTCTCGAGCAGTACGGGTATTTTCCGGAGCGTGTCGGAGGGAGTTTCGTAGGGCACGCGAATCGTCGCCAGCGCGCGTAGTTCCTGGGCGCGGCCGAAATTGCGCACGCGGCTTTTCAGGATGTCGGCGTTCGAGAGAATGATCTGTTCGCCGGTGTCGCTGCGCAATCGCGTGCTCTTGATGCCGATGTATTCAACCTTGCCGGTGAACGTGTCGATCACCAGCGTATCGCCGACGACGAACGGCTTGTCGAGAGCGATCGACAGCGAGGCGAACAAATCCCCGAGCACGCTCTGCAGAGCCAGAGCTACCGCCACGCCGCCGACCCCGAGGCCGGCGAGCAGGGCGGTGATATTGACGCCGAAGTTTTCGAGCGCCACCAAGGTGAGCAACGACCAGACGACTAAGCGCGCAATGAAGTTGATGATGCTCAGCGACCCGGCAAATACCCGGTCGGCGCCGCGCTCCCGTTCCTTCATCTCCAGATAGAAGCGCAGCGCGAGTCCGGCCCACAGGCCCACCTGCACCAGAAAGAGCATCAACGCGATGTTGTTGACGGCATGCTGAAGCCTGTCCGGCAGCGTCAGGCTCTCTTGTGCGGCGTAGAGCGCGGCTCCCAGGAAGAGGAGCTGCGTGGTGTTGCCGATCAGATAGGTGACGAGGCGGACCGGCACGGAGTGCTGGGCGCCCGAGTCCTTCTGGTAGCGCGACGCCGCGAGCCGCCGCAGTATCCACAGCCCCGACCAGACGGCGACGGCCACGATCCCCGCGACCAGCCAGTCCGTCAGCGAATTGCCGAGCAACAGGCGTTGCGCCGCCTCGATCTTGTGCGAAAGGTATTCACCCATGACGGCGATTTTGACGTCCCCCCGCGCCCGTATCAATGGACGGGGATTCCTTCTGCAAGACCGCGACGTCCCGCCGCAAGTTCTTCGCAGCGCTGCTAGCTGACCTAGCTGACGTTCTCCATTCCCAGCTCTTTCATTTTGCGGGTCAGCGTATTGCGGCCCCAGCCGAGAAGCTTGGCCGCGTCCTGCTTCAACCCGTCGGCCTTGCGCAGCGCCACTCGGATCAATATGCGCTCGACCTCGGGGACCGCCTGATCCAGCAGCCGTCGCGTTCCCGCTTCCAATTCCTGCTCGGCCCAATGCGAAAGCTTAGCCATCCAATCATGATTCGCGGAATGGCCGGCCGGCACGCCGCCGAGATCGGGCGGAATGTCCTCGGCGCGGATCTCGCGCCCGGGCGCGGTCACGGTGAGGCGCCGGCTGGCATTGACGAGCTGGCGGACATTGCCCGGCCAATCGAAAGTCACGAGCGCGGCCTCCGCCGGCGCGGTCAGCAATTTCGGCTCGACTCCGAGCTCATGGCCCGCAACCGCCAGATAATGCCGCAACAATTCGGGAATATCTTCGCGCCGCTCCCGCAACGGCGGGATTTCGATTCGAATCACGTTGAGCCTGTGCAGCAGGTCTTCGCGAAAGTGGCCGGAACTCACGCGCGCTTCCAGGTCCTGGTGAGTCGCGGCAATGACGCGCACCTCGACCTTCACGGGCGTTTGTCCGCCGACTCGATAGAATTCGCCCTCGGCCAGCACGCGCAGCAGCCGCGTCTGCAGCGCCGGAGACATGTCGCCGATTTCATCGAGGAAGAGTGTGCCGCCGTCGGCTTGTTCGAAGCGTCCGCGGCGCACGCCACGAGTTCCTTGCCCGTGCCCGATTCGCCGGTGATCAGCACCGTCATGCTGGAGCGGGACAGTCTGCCGACCGCGCGAAACACTTGCTGCATGGCTGCCGCCTGGCCCAGCAACTCCGGGATGCTGCGCCGCGCGGCCTCGACATCGATGGACACCGTTGCCTGCTGCGCGGCGCGGCGCACCAGATCGACCGCCTTGTCGATGTCGAAGGGCTTGGGCAAATACTCGAACGCACCGCCCTGATAGGCCGCGACGGCCGCGTCCAAATCGGAGTGCGCGGTCATGACGATGACCGGCAAACCGGGCCGCGACACTTGAATTTCCTTGAGCAGGTCTAGACCGCTGCGCCCGGGCATGCGGATGTCGGTCATCAATACGTCAGATGACGAATATGGTTCTACCCGGGGCGCTGTCGAATTCGATCAGGCCGCCGTGGCGGCTCACGAGGTCCTGAGCTATCCCTAAGCCGAGGCCCGTGCCATCGGCGCGCCCGGACACCAGCGGATAAAAAATCGTATCGCGAATTTCAGAGAGGACTCCGGGCCCGTTGTCTTCGAATTGAATCGAGGCAACCAGCCGATGGCGCTGGGCGCCGACGCTGACGTTGCTCACGGCGCGAGTTCGGAGGATCAGTCTCGGCGACTGCACGTTGCCGCCCGACAGGGCCTGAATGGCGTTGCGCCCGAGATTCAGCATGGCCTGAATGATGTGGTTCGGGTCCACGGTGAGGGGCGGCAGGCTGGGGTCGTAGTCGCGATCGACGGTGACGCCTTCGGGCGCCTCACTGCGCAGCAAATGATAGACGCGCTCCAGTATCTCATGCACGTTGATCAGCTGCTTCGCGGGCGGCCGGCCGGGTCCGAGCATGGAATCGAGCAGGTTGGTGAGCCGGTCCGCCTCGCTGATGATGACGCGGGTGTACTCGCGCAACGCCGGATCCAAGAGTTCCCGTTCCAGAAGCTGCGCGGCACCGCGTAAGCCGCCGAGCGGGTTTTTGATTTCGTGCGCGAGCTGCCGCACCATCAAGCGGCTCCCGCCCAATTGCGCCAGCAGCGCGTTCTCGCGAGTCAGGCGCCGATGCTGCGTGATGTCTTCGATTTCCAGAAGGAGCCGGGAGTTGTCTTGCCCGAGCGTTGCTTGCGTCACGGCACAGTCGAGGATGCGATCGACTCCGCCCGACGCCGGCCATGCGAGTTCGCGCTGAACGATTCCCTCGCCGCCTTGACGCGCGCGATCGAACATCGGCAGCAAGGACTCGGCGCCTCGCGTCAATTCCGTGATGCTCCTGCCCAGCGCTTGGTTGGGGCCCAAGCCGAGCAGCGTTTGCGCGGCGGCATTCAAATAATCGACGTGTAAATCCTGGTCCAGCAGGAAAACACTGGTCACCAGACTATCGAGCAGCTCGGTGCCCTCGATATGAATCGTGTCCAGTTTGAATTCAGCGGCCAATCGGAGCATCCGGTTGGCGGAACGGGCGTGCTAGGAGCCTGGCTCCTAGGGCTTCTTGTGCTGGGGCGACAACTCGGAGGGCTGCCGAACGAAAAAGCTGACACTGTCGGTGCTCAAAGATGCGCCCGTCGTTTGATCCGTGATGGTCGCGGCAATGGCGTAGGTGCCGCGGTCCAAATGAGGCAGTGTGAATTGCGTGGCGCTCGATGCCTGATCGTCGAGCTGCCTGCCGTTCAGATGCCAGGTGACGGTCTGGCCCGGCTTGAGGCTGGGTTCCAGGGCGAGATGCACGCTGATCACGTCGTCGCCGAAGAAGGTCTGGTCGGGAAGCGGCGAAGTAATTGCGAACTGAGTGTACTCGAGTCCCGGTGCCACGTTCTTCTTGGGGTTGGGGACCGGCGCCCCCGGGTTCGCCGAGCGCGCGGACGAAACCGACCCGCCGGGCGTGGGGCTGCTGGCCGTGAAGATCTTTTCGGCTCCGGGCACCGGCTGATCGGAATAATGGATCACCCCGTCGGAGTCGGTCCATTTGTAAACCACGGCTGCCTGCCCCGCAAACGCTGCGAGGCTGGCCAGCACTATCCATGGTCTCCAAGGGTGCATAAGTCCAAAGCATAGCCCTATCGCCTCCAAGCCACAAAACGAGGTGACGGCGACGTGACCGCCGTCACCTTAAGGCTTGCACCCTGCAATACCTCACAAACTGTAGTACATCTCCACTTCGATCGGATGCGTGGTCATGCGCACGCGGGTCACTTCCTTCATCTTCAACTCGATGTAGGCATCGATCAGGTCGTCGGTGAAGACGCCCCCCGCCTTGAGGAACCCACGATCCTTGTCCAGATAATCGAGCGCCATGTCGAGGGAATGGCACACCGTCGGTATTTTCTTGTCCTCTTCCGGCTCCAAGTCATAGAGATCCTTGTCGCCGGGATCGCCGGGATGGATCTTGTTTTGAATGCCGTCGATTCCTGCCAGCAACATGGAGGCGAACGCGAAATACGGATTCGCGGTTGCATCCGATTGATGGCGCGGGCATGCTTGATGATGCCGCCGATGTAATAGAGCGCGATATCCGACAGGCCGCCGTACTTGTCGCCGGCAAACAGCGCCTTGCCTTCCTTTTGCAGCGATTGATGCACATGCATGCCGCTGCCGTTATCGCCGACGATGGGTTTCGGCATGAAAGTCAGGGTCTTTCCGTACCCATGCGCCACGTTTTGCAGCGCATATTTGAGAATCTGCACCTCGTCGGCTTTCTTGGTCAGGGTATTCGCCGCGACATTGATTTCGCCCTGTCCGGCGGTTGCCACTTCGTGGTGATGCACTTCGAACTTCAAGCCCATTTCTTCGCAGGCCATGGACATCGCGGTGCGGATGTCTTGCTGCGAATCGACCGGCGGCACGGGGAAGTAACCGCCCTTCACGCCCGGGCGGTGCGCTTTATTGCCGTCTTCGTAGGTCTTGCCGGAATTCCAAGCGCCTTCGTAGGAATCCACTTCGTAGGAGCAGCCGTTCATGCTGGAACTGACGGTGACGTTGTCGAATATGAAGAATTCGTTTTCGGGTCCGAACAGCGCCGAATCGGCGATTCCGGAGGACTTGAGATACGCTTCCGCGCGTTTCGCCAAGGAACGCGGATCGCGCTCGTAGCCCTGCATGGTCATGGGTTCGATGACATCGCAGCGCAAATCAACGGTCGTCTCTTCGTAGAAAGGATCGATGACGGCGGTGGCGGGATCCGGCATCAAAATCATGTCCGACTCATTGATGCCCTTCCAGCCGGCGATCGATGAACCATCGAACATCTTGCCATCCTTGAAAAAGCCCTCATCCACGAGGCGCGTCGGGATGGTGACGTGGTGCTCCTTGCCGATTGTGTCGGTAAAGCGGAGATCGGCGAATTTCGCCTCTTTTTCTTTGATTAATTTCAAAACATCGGCGGGAGTCATGTGCGTCCTCGCGGGTTGGCTATTTGGCCCGGGCCAGAACCCGGGGCTCTGTCGACACTGCAGCTAATGTGCCATTCTGATGCATATACGGATCAAGCACTTGCGGCCAGGGCAGCAAGGAATTGCATCATAGTAGATCGAATCGCAAAAAGCTGCGCACCTTTTTGGTGCACATCTTTGTACACACCGGGTATTGGTTGCGCAAAGCGGGGCCTCATATGCGAAGGATCGCGCCTTTTTGAGCGAATTGGGTGCACGGTAACCTTAAGACACTGAAGGGTGGCGTCGCTATACTCGCCACCTTTGATCGCCGCGAGCACCCAATGGCCCCAGCGCTTCCCAAGCCGCCCCGCACGTTCCAGGATCTCATTTTTGCACTGCAGAAATATTGGTCGGACCAGGGTTGCGTCATCCTGCAGCCCTACGACATGGAAATGGGGGCCGGCACCTTTCACACGGCGACCTTTCTGCGCGCCGTGGGCCCGGAGCCCTGGAGCGCGGCCTATGTTCAACCCTCGCGCCGGCCGACCGATGGCCGTTACGGCAATAACCCGTTCCGCCTGCAGCACTATTATCAGTTTCAGGTCTGCATCAAGCCCTCGCCCGACGCCTTTCAGGAACTGTACCTGGGCTCGCTGCGATCCCTGGGGCTGGATTTGTTGACGCATGACGTCCGCTTTGTCGAGGACAACTGGGAGTCGCCGACCCTGGGAGCTTGGGGATTGGGGTGGGAGGTGTGGCTGAACGGCATGGAAGTCTCGCAGTTCACTTACTTCCAGCAAGTGGGGAGTCTGGACTGCCGCCCCGTGATGGGCGAGATCACCTATGGTCTCGAACGATTGGCCATGTACATCCAGGGCAAGGAAAGCATCTTCGATATCGTTTGGACCGATGGTCCGTTCGGGACGATCACCTACGGCGATGTGTTTCTTCAGAACGAAGTGGAGCAATCCACCTATAATTTTGAAAAGGCGGACACTGCGGTGCTGTCGACGCAGTTCGACGCGCATGAAGTCGCCTGCCGGCGCCTGCTCGAAGACAAATTGGTGCTGCCTGCCTACGAACAAATGGTGAAGGCTTCGCACGCGTTCAATTTGCTGGATGCGCGGCATGCAGTCTCCGTCACCGAACGGCAACGATTCATTCTTCGTGTACGCACGCTGGCGCGCGGTGTGGCCGAAGCGTATCGCGCGAGCCGCGAAGCGCTGGGCTTCCCGCTCATCAAGAACACGGCCGCGGAACGAGCTGCCTGATGAGCGCACAGGATTTGTTATTCGAACTCTGCACCGAGGAGTTGCCGCCGCGCGCCCTGCTGAGTTTGTCGACCGCCCTCACCGAGGGCGTGACCAAGGGGATAGACGCCGCCGGCATTCCGCATGGCAGGGTTCATGGATACGCCACGCCGCGGCGTCTCGCCGTGCGAATACAAAAATTGGCGGAGCATCAGCCTGACCGCCAAGTGGAACGGCGCGGACCGCCGCTCAAGAACTCCTTTGACCCGCAAGGCGCACCGACTCAAGCCGCCCTGGCATTTTCCAAAAACTGCGGCGTGGCGGTGGCCGACCTCGAGCGGATCACGACCGACAAGGGCGCCTGGCTGGTGTTCCGAGGCACCGAGCGAGGCGCGGCAACCACGGCCCTGCTGGGCGATATCATCAATCAAGCCGTCGCCGCATTGCCCATCCCCAAGCGCATGCGATGGGGTGCCGGTAGCGCGGAGTTCGTGAGACCCGTGCACAGCGTCGTTCTTTTATATGGCGAGACGGTGGTCCCGGCCCTGGTGCTCGGCCTACCCTCGGGGCGGGTAACCTTCGGACACCGCTTTCTCGCGCCGCGGCCCATTACCCTCAAGTCGGCCAAGAGCTACGAGGGCCGGCTGCGCCGCGCCAAGGTGGTGGCGGATTTCGCGACGCGCCGCGAGCTGATTCGAGCGGGGGTTCGCGACGCGGGGGCGGCGAGCGGCGGCACGGCGCTGATCGAAGACGCATTGCTCGACGAGGTCACCGCCTTGGTCGAGTGGCCGGTACCGATCGCCGGGCAGTTCGAGCAGCGATTCTTGAGCCTGCCGCGCGAAGTGGTGATCGCGACCGTGCAGGACCATCAACGCTACTTCGCAGTGGAAGGCGCGGACGGCAAGTTATCCGGTTGGTTCGTCACCGTCAGCAACATCGAGAGCCGCGACCCTTCCAAGGTACGGGAGGGCAACGAACGCGTGGTGAGGCCGCGTTTGAGCGACGCGGCGTTTTTCTGGGAGCAGGATCGGAAACTGCCGCTCGAAGCGTATGCGGCCAAGCTTGGCGACGTGACCTTTCAGGCCAAGTTGGGCACGTATGCCGACAAGACCCGGAGGGTGACGGCGCTGGCGCAATTGATCGGCAGCCGCATCGGCGCCGGTGCCCACGTGGCGCGAGCGGCCGAGCTTGCCAAGGCGGACCTGATGACCGCGATGGTGGGTGAATTTCCGGAATTGCAAGGCACCATGGGCCGCTACTACGCCGAAGCGCAAGGCGAGCCGGAAGAATTGGCGCGGGCGTTGGAGGAGCACTACCGTCCGCGGTATGCCGGCGACTCATTACCCACGACCAAGACGGGCCAGGCAGTCGCGCTCGCCGACAAGATCGATACGCTGGTGGGCATTTTCGCCATCGAGCAGCGGCCGACGGGCACCAAGGATCCCTTCGGTCTGCGGCGCGCCGCGCTCGGCGTGTTGCGCATCCTGCTCGAGGGCCGCCTGGAATTGGATTTACTCGAATTGCTGGGCGAAGCCGCCGCCGCGCAACCGGTGCTCCGGGCCGGCGTGATCGATGAGGTCTACGATTTCATCGCCGAGCGGCTGCGGGGCCTGCTGCTGGAAGAGCCCGGCACCACGGCCGAAATGCTCGACGCGGTACTCGCGAACCGCCCGCGCTCGCCGCTCGATGCGGTCACGCGCTTGGCGGCACTGAAAGAGTTCCTGCTGCTGCCGGAGGCCGGTATTCTCGCGGCCATCAACAAGCGCATCGCGAACATACTGAAGAAGACTTCGCTGGGGCCGGAAGTGGCGGTCAACGCCGGCGCGCTGACCGAGGACGCCGAAAGGCAACTGCACCGGGTGCTCGGCGAGCTGCGCGTTCCGGTCGAGGACGCGACTGCGCAGCGCCGCTATGCGCAGGGCCTCAAGGCGCTGGTAGCCTTGAGAGCGCCGGTGGACGATTTTTTCGAACGCATCATGGTGATGGACGAGAACATCGAGCGGCGCAACAACCGCCTCGCGTTGCTGCGCGACGCACAGCTGTTGCTCGGCGGTGTCGCCGATCTATCGCGCCTGCCGGGTTGAACTGACCCCGTGCAGCTCCTCCGGTCGCTGATTTTCACCACGTACATGATGGCGTCGGCATGCCTGTTCGGGGCCGTGATGGCACTTGGTTTTTGGTTGCCGTATCGCGCGCAATTTGCCATCGCGCGCACCTGGGCGCGAATCTTGTTTTGGGTGCTGGACCGCCTGTGCGGCCTTAACTTCATAGTCGAGGGCCGCGAGCGAATTCCGCCGGGGAACCACATCGTGATGAGCAATCACACGTCGGCATGGGAAACCGTGGCGCCGTTCCTCCTGTTCCCGCCGCAGGTCTGGGTTCTGAAGCGCGAACTCCTGTGGATTCCCTTCGTCGGTTGGGGGCTGAAGCTGCTCCGGCCCATCGCCATCAACCGCGGCGAGGGGCACCGGTCCGTCAACCAGGTGATCGACCAGGGCAAAGCGCGGCTCAAGGACGGTCTGTGGATCATCATCTTTCCCGAAGGCACGCGGGTAGTCGCGGGAGACACTCGCAAGTTCGGGGCGAGCGGCGCGTTGCTCGCGGTCGAATCCGGCAGGAGCGTGGTGCCGCTGTCCCACAACGCCGGGGCGTACTGGCCGAGACGCGGGTTCTTGAAAAAGCCGGGCACAATTCGCGTGATCATCGGCGAGCCGATCGAATCCGCCGGCAAGAAACCCCGGGAACTCAACGAGGAAGTGAAGCAGTCCATCGAGGCCGGCCTCGCCCGAATCGAGGCTTGGCCGACGCAGACGCGGGAAGGATAAGCGGCATTGAAGAAGTGCGGCGTAGAATTCTCCGCATAGAGGACGCTCCAGGGGCAGCAAACGGAGCTACGTTTCAACGCTTGCCTTGGCAGGAGGCGGCACCGCACCAATGATCCGAGCGCAATCCTCGATGCTCAGACACTGGCAATGAAAGCCTGATTCCAGCAGGACCTTCATGCGCCGCAGTCGCCTCATTTGCGCGTCGATCTCCCCCAGCTTACGTTTGGCGAGCGTTCGCCAGCGAATCGCCGGCGGTGTGGTCGCGGAGAATCCCGCCACGAACGTGCGAGTCTCCGCAATGGTGAAGCCTGCCTCACGGGTAACCTGGAGAAGGCGCAGTCGCCCGATCATCTCAGCGCCGTACCGCCGCTGACGGCTGACCCGGATCGGCTTTGGAAGCAAGCCGGCCTTCTCGTAATAGCGGATCGCGGAAGGCGCCAGCCCGCAAATTTGCGCGACCTGCCCAATGGACATGCTCGACATGGCTTTCGATCTCCCCGTACAAGCGCTGGGGGTTGACTTAAAGTGCACTTTAAGTCGTATGCTCGGCGCCTGCAAGTTCTGCCGCGAGGCGAGAGACTCGATAGGCGGCTGAAGTGTCGCGGTGTCCGGCGCCGGACGGGGCGCATAACTTTGCTTCGATAAGGAGGGTGCGGAGATGGGAACAGTAACATTCAGGCAGTTGCCGATGATTGCCAAAGTGGCAGTCGGCGTTGCGTTCTTGGAGGCTTGGGTTTCGCTCGAACAATTGGTGATCGAACCAACAGGCCTGTGGCACTACATGCCTTTCTACCGGGTGGGCGGATTTTGCATATATGATTTTACGGTCACCCTCCTCGTTGTCGCTGGACTCTGGCGGCTGTCACGGCAGCGCGAGGTAGGCACCACGGGCAAAGTCACTTGATTGAGATTCTGAATTTCTCCAGTCATCGGCGAACGCAGCCTAGCGGAGGGCTTCAATCTCTCCGGCGACGCCCCCATGACGCCATGCTTTCAAATACGCCATCGCGCCGTATCAAGCCGTGCATCAGCGCCGCGCCGAGATGCGCCAAGAACACCGCGAACAAAAGATACGCGAAATCGGTGTGCAACTGCCGCAGCCGAGCATAGAGCGCCGCATCCTGCGGCAGGATGGGTGGCAGGTGGAGCGAACCGTAGATCACGATCGGGTAGGGCGCCGCCGAGAGCATCCCCCAACCCAGCAGCGGCATGATGAACATCAGCGCATACAAGAGGACATGCGATGCCTTGGCGGCGACGCGCTGCAGCGGAGGGATGCTATCGGGAAGCGGAGGCGGAGGATTGAGCAGCCGGTTGATCAAGCGAATGGCGACCAAGACCAGGATAGCAAGACCGAGCGGCCGGTGAATCGCGACCAGGAACCGATAGCGCTCGGATAACGACGACGCCATGCCGACGCCAAGGAACAGCATGGCCAAAACCATTATTGCCATCAGCCAGTGCAACCATCGGGAGACGGCGGGAAAGCGCGATTGATGAGGGCTCATCGCATTCCTCCAGCCTTTACTTCCTGCGTGCTCACCGGGCTGGGCGCTTTTTTCTGCTTCTCGCCGGCACGCAATGTGAAGGAACGCGCATACGCCGCGGAGCGGGCACTGAGCAGCGGATCGTCCGAGGGTTCAATGCCGGAAGGCAGAACCAAGGGATCGTAGTTGACGTCGGTGCAGGAGCCATCGCTTGCATCCTCGCTGGAGACATGTTCGATCGACACCAGCCCCGCGTCGACGTGCCTGCGATCTTCGGGCCAAGGCAGTGTGGCATCGTCGGTCGGATCGCCGGGCTGACCGATGGTGAGCACCAATCGCCATCGCTGCGGCTGCCGTTGGATCCGCGCGATCATCTCGTCGAATAAGTAATTCTCGTCCGCGTCGGCATGCTGCGCTCCGTTCTCGGGCAGAACCTCCTGCACCGGCACGGTGGCCCACCGCACAGGAACTGAAATGCCGGCGGCGTTGACGAAGCGGAAGGCGTCGAGACTGTTGTAGGTGGAATCGGCAAAGCTCGAGGAAATGGAGCGTGCGCGAATGAGCGTCAGCGCACGCTTGGATTCCGGATGGCGCGCTAGGAATTCCTGCATGGCGGCCGGATTGGGTTTGCCGCTCGCCGGATCCGGCTTCGAGGCGAGGAGCTGCTCGTAGAAGCCTTGCGCGGAATTCACCGCGAAGACCGGGATGTTGTTCATCCCCGTGCGCCATTCCTCACCGCCGGGAGGAAGAAATCGCAGCGCCATGCTGCGCACCGTGGCGGGGGCGTCCGCTTGAAAGGGCATGCCGCCGGCAAGGGCGAAGCGGCCGATCACGGGAACGCGGCCGGGCTCAAACACCGCAGCCTTCGACAGCGCGGCCGCATTGCCGTTGCTCTCAAACCAACCGGTCACACACAGTCCCTTGGCATGATTTCGGCGGAAGCCGGGGTGATTCCCGCCGGTCGATTCGAATGCCGCCATCATCCGGGCCTGAGTCAGCCGGTGGGGCGACAACCAACCTCCCACATAGGCGAAGGCGCCGAGCACGGCCAGCAGCACCGCGCCGATGACGGCGAACCGCACGAGCGCACGGGCGCCGGTCAGCGGTGCGCGTTGATCGATCAAATCGGAGGCTTCATTCATGGCGATTAGACCGGAATGAATGATAAAACATTTCATCGCGGCCGGTGGTGGGTAGGGCCTGCCCATTGTGCCTAGGAACAAACAGCAGGCGATCTGTCTAACAAGTGATGATTCTGGACAAATGGGTCGAGACAGCCTATTCGCTGGGAGCCAGCGACTTGCATCTGGAAACGGATACGTCCGTGGTGGCGCGAATCCGGGGAGAACTGCAGACGGTCAGCGGCGTCGTAGCAGCAGAGCGTCTGGTACAAGCCGGTCAGGATTTGTTGGGCGCCGAGGGCTGGGCGCAGTTCAAGGTGCGCGGCTCTGCCGATATTTCGATCACCATCTCCGGCGCCCGGTGTCGCGCCAACTTCTTTCGCACGGTGCGCGGGATTGCGATCGCGATAAGACTCTTGGCGCCGTCCATCAAAGATCTCAATGCATGCAACCTACACCCGGATCTTCGCAAACTGATAGATGCGCCGACCGGTTTGGTCATCATCTCGGGTCCGACGGGGTCGGGAAAATCCACAACACTTGCCGCGCTCATCGAGGAGATCAATGCATCGCGGGCGCACAATATCGTCACACTCGAGAGTCCGCTCGAATATATCTTCGCCAATCGGCGTTCTTTCATCCGTCAACGTGAAATTCCGACGCACTCGCCGAGCTTCGAGCAGGGCATCATCGACGCCTTGCGCGAGAACCCTGATGTGCTGGTCATCAGCGAGATGCGGACGCCGGAGGTGATGAGGCTTACATTGAATGCCGCGGAAACCGGACATCTTGTTCTGGCCACGATGCACTCGGCCAATTGCGCGGAGGCGCTGAGCCGTCTCTGCATGTCGTTTCCTTCGGATATCCAAGCGAGCATACGTGCCCAGCTTGCCGATTGTCTCGTTGGGGTAAGCTGTCAGCGACTGGATTTCCTGAGCGCACATCGTTTGCGTGTGCCGCGCTGCGAGATCCTTCTTCCCAGCTCCGGCGCCAAGGGAACTATTCGGATGGGGAACTTCAGCCAGCTGGCCAACGTGCTCCAGTCGGGGGGCGATGAGGGTATGTGGACGTTCGATCGCTACCAGCGTTGGATGGAACAAGTCAGTGACTGGGTACGCCCCGCGCAGACCGCTCCATTGCCCGACTCAAGCCAAAGGCCCTCGGTCAAACCAGCGCCGATTCAGTCAGTCCCGTTTCAACCACTGCCGAGCCAGCCGGTGTCGACCCAGACAACGCCCGCGCGACCAGTGCTGACCGATGATGTAATTGAAGTGCCACCCGAGGACCTGGATCTTGCGGAACTCGCTGAACTTGCCAAGAAGGTGGTCGAGCGGAAGCCTTCCGGTTCCAGGTAAACGGCGCGACTGCGCGCCTGCCACGAATCGCTTACCGTTAAATATGATGTGAGTTCCCGAACGGCGCATTCGCGACGTTTCCGCGGAAACGTGTGGGACTGTCCGCGTAGTGGACGACGTTTCCGCGGAAACGCGCCGCTCCAACGGCGCGGCGCCTCAGACCTTCCTCAATGACACTCCGGCGTCTGCTGCGCCCGCCGGTCCCGGCATTCTGGCGGTGATGCGAACCATTCCTCCCGGAGCCGCGTCACGGCGCACCGACAACCCGAGAGAACTCAGGTGCTCGACGACCCACTCGGGCGAGAGCCGCAGCTTGGGGTAGCTGCTGGCGCGAATCCGCCACGATCCGCTTTCGCGCTGGTGGAGCAGGTCGTGCACGGTCACGGTCGTGTCCGCGTACTCGAGGAAGCAGGTCAGTACTCGTTCTTCGTCTCCGCGAACCAATATGAAGCGCGCATCCCCTTGCAAGGGCGCGGAAACGTAATCGCGGAATGTTGCGGCAAAGAGTCCGCCCGGGCCGAGGCTTGCAGCCACATCGCCGAAAAGTGATTCGACGGAGGAATGATTCGGCAGATGCGTGAGCGTGTCGCCCATGCACACGATGACGTCGACGGGCGCGGCTATGTGTGCGCGGAAGGCAAGGAGGTCGGCGTTGACGGTGTGGATGGGGAGCGAACCCTTGCGCGATAGCAGCTCCTTCAACAAGGGATCATGGCTGTCTATCGCGACAACGCTGAATCCGCGACGCGCCAACGGTATGGCATGCATTCCGAAACCGGCCCCCAGATCGACCGCGGTGCCGCCGGTTTTTGATGGCAGCGGCAGCGCATCGAGCTCCGCGTCGCCGCGGGAAATAGCGGCGTCGACACCGCCGACCATCCATGTGTAGATGGGGCCGAGGTGCTTTTCGTAATGATCCGCAACGGTGATAGTCATCACTGTCAATCCTAGCGCAACAAAAGCGCTGTAGTTCTACTCTTTGCCGTGTTAGGAATGTAACCGAAGAATTCCGGCGGAGAGACTTGATGAGTGCAGCCGAAGAGATCGTAAACCACAAACCCCGTTCCCAATTGCGATCCGGTGCGGTGAACCTGATCGAGACCGTCGGCCAGTCCCTGGCTGCAATCGCGCCGACCCTCACACCCGCGCTGAATATTTCGGTGGTCGCAGGACTTGCCGGACTCGGCTGTTGGATGTCGTATTTCATCGGTACCCTGGGCGTGGTCATCGTCGCCGGGAGCGTGGGTGTCCTGGCGTCGCGGCATCCCGAGGCGGGGTCGTATTTCGTCTATATCGGCCGTAGCTTCGGCCCACTTGCGGGCGCGCTGGCGGGATGGTCGATGATCAGCGCGTACATGTTCACCGCGGTGGCCGTGGCGCTGTCCTTTGCCATTTTTCTCGACGATTTCCTGGCAACATTCGGCCTCCAGCTGAACATGCTGCCGATGACGGCGGTGATGCTGGTCTTCATCGCAACAGTAACTTACGCTGCCTATCGCGACATCAAATTATCGTCGCGCGTCGGCCTGATTCTGGAAATCATTTCGATCGGCATCGTGATCGTCATTTCCGCGCTTTTCGTCCGCGTGCGGGGCACGGTCATCGACCCGAACCAGCTCAAGATCGCCTCCTTCGACTATGGCGGAGTGTTCTCTGCACTGCCCTTTGTCATCTTCAGCTTCGTGGGGTTCGAGAGTTCGGCGACCTTGGCGAAGGAATCAGCCAATCCGCGCAGAAACATACCGCTGGCGGTCATCGGTTGCGCCGCTTTTTCGGGAATATTTTTCACCGTGATGGCCTACTTGATGGTGTTCGGCATCGGCAACGACACCGTGGCGCTCGGCAAGAGCGCAGCGCCCTTCGGCGACGTGGCCGCCAAGGCGGGTCTGGGCTGGGCATCAATGGTCGTCTATTTCGCCGCCATGATCAGCGTGTTCGCTTGCTGCCTCGCCAGCATCAACGCGGCTGCGCGCCTGCTCTTCTCCATGGGCAAGTATCAGTTTCTACACCGCTCGATGGGGCTGGTTCACGACACGCACCGCACTCCTCATCGGGCGATTCTGCTGTGTGGTTGCCTGCTGGCCGTGATCTGTGTGGCCATTCTGCCGGCCGGGTTTCTGGATGCGTTTGGATACGCCGGCACCTTCGCGAGCTTCGGCTTCGTCGTGGTCTATTTCGCGCTTTGCGTCGTCGCACCGATGGACTTGAAGAAAAGCCGGGAGATGAAGCCGCGCCATGTATTGCTCGGGATGACCGGTGCCGCGCTCATGTTATTCGTCGTCGTCGGCAGCGTTTATCCGAGTCCCGCGTATCCGTACAACATCCTGCCCTATGTATTCTTCGCCTACATGCTGGTGGGCGCGATCTGGTTCGCGGCCCTGAAGGTGAAATCTCCCCAAACCCTGGCCTCGATCCAGCACGACATGGAAGGCGACTAGCGTCCCCACGCGGGCAAGGCGCCCAAAAACTCGATGATCGCCTCGTTCACCAGCTGCGGACGCTCTTGCTGGATGAAGTGCCCGGCGCCGTCGATGAGCAATTTGCGCCGCAACCCAGGCACAGTGGCCGGAAGAGCCTGAAGCGCAGCGGCGCCGGAGCCCAGCGCGATGACGGGATCTTGGCTGCCGGCGATGAACAAGGCCGGCTGGTGGATCAATGCGCCCGCCCAGGGCGCCGTGAGCCCCCAGTTGCGGTCGAGGTTGCGGTACCAATTGAGTCCGCCGCGAAATCCGCTGCGCGAGAATTCCGCCGCCATGTGGTCGAGATCCGCGTCGGTGAGCCATGCCGGAAGGTGCTCGGGATCGAGGGTGTTGGCGAGCCAGCCCTTGCCCGGCTGCAGCGTGAGTCTTCTGGTTTCGGGCGGTGCGTCTCCCGAAATCGAATACAGAATGCGCCGCAGAGCCGCGCGTGGATCACGCTCGAATTCGGCCTCGGCCACGCCGGGTTCTTGCAGGTGAAACCAGTAGTGGGTGAGTTGCCCGGCCTTGCGCAACATGTGCAGCGGCGGCGCCGGGCCGCGCTGGCGAAAGGGGACGCTGAGAGCGGCAACGGCGGGGAACACATCGGGACGAAACAACGCCGCGTGCCACGCGATGTTGGCGCCCCAATCGTGCCCGACAATGATGGCCTGCTTCTCGCCGAGCGCGCCGACGAGACCGATCATGTCGCCGACCATATCGAGAACGGTGTACGAAGAGATCTCCGCCGGTGCGTCGGTGCGTCCATAGCCGCGCATGTCGGGCGCGACCGCGCGGTATCCGGCGGCGGCGAGAGCCTGCAGCTGATCTCGCCACGAATACCACCCTTCAGGAAAACCGTGGCACAAAAGAACCAGCGGTCCGGCTCCTTTCTCGGCATAGTGGACGCGAATGCCGTTGGCCGTGACGTCGTGCTGTTGAAGGTCCTTCACCGTCATGTGTTCTCGGGTGGCCTCAATGGGTGCGGCCTCATGGCGAATCCTATCGTATACTTTTGTGTTTCATGGTCACAGCCCTTCTGTTTCTCGCGTCCGCCGCCGCGATCTACTTCGCGTGCGAATTTTTCGTCAACGGAGTCGAATGGCTGGGCCGTAAGCTGGGCGTGGGCGAGACCGCCACCGGTACCATCCTTGCAGCCTTCGGCACCGCGCTGCCGGAGAGCGCCGTGACCTTCGTGGCCGTGGCCCTGGGCCGGGATCCTGCTCAAAAAGACATCGGTGTCGGTGCCGCCCTGGGTGGGCCGCTGGTACTTGCCACCATTTCCTATGCCGTCGTCGGGTTCGCGATGCTGTGGAACCATCGGCGCCTGGGCCGCGCCACGCCGGCCATCGAGGGCGAATCGAGACAACTGCGGCGCGATCAGGCGTGGTTCCTGGTCATTTTCACCGGCAAGGTGGCGCTGGGTCTCTTCGTGTTCAATTACAAACCATGGCTCGGGGCGTTGTTCCTGCTCGCATACATTGTGTATCTACTGCGAGAATTGCGCGGTGCGCAGGTCTTGAGCGAAGAGGCTCTCGAGCCCCTCAAGCTCCATCCCAAAGGCGACCCCGGCCTGCTATGGCCGCTGGTACAGACGAGCCTCGCATTGATCGCCATCGCGATTGCCTCCAAGGTGTTCGTCGGTCAGCTCGAAAACATCGGAGTCTGGGCGGGGCTGTCGCCGCAACTGGTGGCGCTGTTATTGAGCCCGGTTGCGACCGAGCTGCCCGAAACCATGAACGCGCTGATCTGGGTTCGCCAGGGCAAGGAGCGCCTCGCACTCGCCAATATTTCGGGCGCCATGATGATACAGGCCACCATCCCGACCGCCCTCGGCCTGTTCTTTACATCTTGGGTGTTCTCGCGCGAGCTGATCGTTTCCGGACTCATCACCATGGCAGCGGTCGCGGCATTGCTGGGGTTGTTCTCGAAAAATCAGGTCAACGCTCGATGGCTCACGCCGCTCGTCGGGCTGTACGCCGTCTTTATCGCCATCATTGCCTTGATGTGAGAAGCCACAGGGGTCACCTCCGGCCCTGATATTTTACAGCCGAGGGCGGCGCGCCGAACAATCGTAGAAAGGTGCGCCGCATTCGCTCCGCATTGCCGAAACCGCATGTTCGCGCCACGTCCTGTATGGATCGGCCGTGGGTGGCAAGTGAGCCGCGCGCCGTTTCGGCGCGCAGCTGCTCAATGGCCTTTGCGGGAGACATTCCTGTTTCCGAATGGAATGCGCGGGAAAAATGCCGCGGACTCATGCAGACATGTTCCGCCAGATCCGCGACGCTGTGCCGTCTTTGCAAGTGTCTGCGCACATAATCCAACAGCGAAGCAAAACGGCCGCTGGCGCGCTCCATCTCCAGGAGCGCGGAGAATTGCGACTGACCGCCGGGACGCCGGTAATAGACCACCAGTTGTTGCGCGGTGCGCCGCGCGATGGACTCGCCGAGGTCGGCTTCGATCATCGCGAGGGATAAGTCGATTCCGGCGCTGATGCCGGCGGACGTCCAAATGGAACCGTCCTTCACGAAGATGCAGTCGGGCTCCAAACGCACCCGGGGAAACTTCCGGGCAAAATCGGCGGCCCGGCTCCAGTGGGTGGTGGCGCGCTTGCCATCGAGCAAACCCGCCGCAGCCAAAAGGTAGGAGCCCGAACAGACGCTGGTCGTGCGTCGCGCGTGGCCGGCGCAATGCCGGATGAACCGCAGGGTTTTAGCGCAGGAGACTGCTGAACGGGAGCCGTCGCCGCCCGCGATGACCAGCGTGTCGATGCCCCGCGCGCGCCCGAACGGACGGGCTTGCATCGACGCGCCCGATGAACTCGTGACCAGACCCGGTTCGGCGGCGATGACCCGCAGCGTGTAGCTGGCCGGCTGGTAGCGCGCCGCAATTTCGAACGCCGCGATCGGGCCCGCCGCGTCGAGGAGCTGGAAGTCGGGATAAATGAGAAATGCGATCTGCCGGATCATGGCCTAAAACGTTGGAATAACGTCATTTAGGCCGGAGACTAGTCGGATAAGGTGCGATCGTCAAACCGGGAGTAGACCATGACCAGCAAAACCACCCAGACCTGCGACACCACCGTAGTGTTTGCGCTCTATCCGCGCGTCACTCAGCTCGACTTCACGGGGCCTTTTGAGATTTTCGCGCGCTTGCCGGGCGCGCGCTGCGTGCTCGCGTCGACCGATGGCGGGACCGTCCAGGGTGACGGCGGCATCACCTTTTCCAACGTGGTTCGCCTGGCCGACGTCGCGCACTGCACGCTGCTCTGTGTTCCGGGAGGCTTCGGCACAGTCGCCGCGATGGATGATCAAAGCTATTTGGCGGAGCTCCGGCGTCTCGCCGCACAAGCACGGTTCGTCACCTCGGTATGCACGGGATCGTTGCTGCTTGCGGCGGCCGGACTGCTGCGCGGGAAGAGGGCGGCGTGCCACTGGGCTTGGCGCGAACTGCTGGGGGAATTCGGCGTGACGCCCGACGCCGGTCGAATCGTGCGCGACGGAAATGTCATCACCGGCGGCGGCGTCACCGCCGGGATCGACATGGCGCTTTCGGTCATGGCCGAAATCGCCGGAGTCGACTATGCGCAGGTCGTGCAGCTCGCAGTGGAATACTCGCCCGAGCCGCCATTCGATTGCGGGCGACCCGAGCGCGCCCGGCCTGAGATCGTAGCCGCCGCATTGAGGCGGCTGGACCCCATTCGCACCGAGCGTTCCGCGGTCGTTCGGCGTGCGGCCGAGTCGTTGAAAGGTACGCTTGGCGGAGCGGTTCCGGTCTAGCGTGTGTACATGGGCGACGCCGTGGACCCCGGTTGACCCACTGCGGCCGGGCCGCTGCTCGCCGGCAGAACGATGGAGAATGCCGAACCGCTGCCGACCTCGGAGCGCACATCGAGCTCGAGTCTGAGCAGCTTGGCCAGCCGCTGCACGACACTCAGCCCCAAACCGTAGCTCCCGCGGGAGCTGCCGGCCGAAACGTCGGCCTGATGGAATTCATCGAAAACGTACGGCAGCTGATCGGGTGGAATGCCGGCTCCCGTGTCGAGCACCTCGATTCGAACGAATCCCTCCCTGCGCAGACAGCGCAAGCGCACATACCCTTCGCGCGTGTACTCGATGGCGTTGGAGATGAGGTTCCTCAAAATTTGCTCAACCAACGCGGCATCGCCATGCACCCGCCCGTCGCTCGGCTCGATCTCCAGCCGAAGACCCTTGCCGGCCGCGATACTGGTGAATTCTGCGCGTAGCTCTTCGAGCAGAGGCGCCACGTCGAAATCGGTCGACGCGGGTTGGATGGCCCCGGACTCGAGCTTGCCCATGTCGAGCAGGTCGCTGAGCAGTCTCGACATGTGGCCAATGGCGTGCTCCTGTTGCGACAGGGCCAGGGAAGCGGCGGGATCGGTCAAATGCCGGCGCAACGTGTCGTTGAGACGGACCAGAGCTTGCAGCGGCTGGCGCAAATCGCGATTCGCGACCTCCAGGAAGCGCTTCCTGCCCTGGTTAGCCCGCTCGGCGAGTTCCCGCATGGCCTCTATTGCATCGAGCGCCACGACCAGCTCGGCCTCGACTCGCTTGCGTTCGGTCACATCGCGAATAGTGGCCGCGACCAGGGTTTGGCCGACGTCCTCGATGGGGCTGAGATTGACCTCGAGGGCAAACTCGGTGCCGTCGCGCCGTTGTCCATAGAGGTCGAGCCCGGGCCCCATGGGGCGCACGCGCACATTGCTGACGACGTCCCCTCGGTGGCCTGCGAGCTCCGCCCGAAAGCGTTCGGGCATCAGCATTTCGAAGTCCTCGCCGATGATTTCGTCGTGGGTGTACCCAAACAGGGCGGAGACTTGGCGATTCGCGAACCAGATGGTGCCGAACGTGTCGATAATGACTATCGCATCCGGGGCGGCATCCAGGACCTTGCGGGCGAGAGCGGGCGGGATTGCGATCATGCAAGCAGCCTCGGGATCCCAGGTGATCCCCATCAAAGCGGCCCCGCGTATCCATCGGTTGGGGCCAGGCCAGGCGGCGGCGCGGACCTGGCGGCGCTCAACGCCGTCGACGATCAAATCCTCAGCCAGTTCTTGACCGGTGACGACCCCCTGGAGCTGGCGGATGGCCACGTTTCAATGGCACCCCGAAAGTTCGGGCTGCCTTCTTAGTGGGCAGCGTCGGACGCAGAGAAGGCCACGAAGATCTCAGCGTAGGCCTGCTCCGGGCTGAGCAACAAAACATGGGCAAGGACCCCGACGCCAATGGCCAATTTGTCAAGGTTATCAATGCCAGGATTCACTTCTTTGCGCTCCAACGCGCCGATGTAAGTTCTCTTCAGCCCGCACTGCAGGCCCAGTTCCTCCTGGGACCAACGAAACAAGGAACGTGCGGCGCGCAAATTCGACGCCAGGGAAATGCGCGATGATTTTTTTTGCAGTTTCTTGGCCATGGCCCGAAATTGTGGGGCGGAGCGCACCCGGTTGCGACCCCGCATTCGTGGAGCCGGGCCACGTATCGATGGCACTGCGTCCGGAATATCTCTCTCATTGCCCATTTCATGCTTCGTAAAGCCGCCCAGGGTGGCCGTGCCAGTATGCGCCCTAATCGCCACCAAACTACACGTCTAAATTCGAAACCTGCAGTGCGTTCTTTTCGATGAATTCGCGGCGCGGTTCCACGGCATCGCCCATCAGCGTCGTGAAGATGTCGTCCGCGGCCACCACATCCTCGATGCGTACTTGCATGAGCCGGCGCGTTTCCGGGTTGATGGTCGTGTCCCACAATTGGCTGGCGTTCATCTCGCCCAGACCCTTGTAGCGTTGGATGCTCTGGCCCTTCTTGGCCTGTTCGAACAACCAATTCATGGCGACCTTGAAACTGCCCACGTCCTGGCGGTCATCGCCGCGTTGGACGAAGGCGCCCGGTCCCATCAAGTCGCTCAGGGTCTGCGAGAGTTCCGCGATCCGCAGATATTCCGCCGACTCGAAGAACTCCCGAGGGATGTGCTTCTCCGAGGAAAGACCATGCTCCAACCGCTGCAGATTGATGCGATGGCCGCCGGCGGCCATGGTCTCCACGGTGACGCGGTAGCGCCGCGACACATCGTCGAGGGTATTGAGCCGCTGCTCCAGATTCCGGCACCAATCGCGCAGCGTATCGATGCGGTCGAATGATTCCGTGCTCAATGCAGGCACGTACAACAGCTGCTCGAGAAAGCGCTCGTCGTAACGGCGCGCCCAGCGCCGCACGATGGCTTGCACCTCGACATACTTACGGGCCAGCGATTCGAGACCCAAGCCCGACAAGGGCGGCGCCTCGGCAGTGACGTGCAACGCCGCTCCATCGATGGCGGTGCCGAGCAGTACGGCATTCAATTCCAGATCGTCCTTGACGTAAGTTTCTTGCTTGCCCTTCTTCACCTTGTAAAGTGGCGGCTGCGCAATATAGATGTGTCCGCGCTCGATGAGTATCGGCATCTGGCGATAGAAAAACGTCAGCAGCAGCGTTCGGATGTGAGAGCCGTCGACGTCGGCATCTGTCATGATGATGATGCGGTGATAACGCAGCTTGTCGACGTTGAAGTCGTCGCGCCCGATGCCGGTTCCCAACGCGGTGATGAGCGTGCCGACTTCGGCGGACGCCAGCATCTTGTCGAAGCGCGCTTTCTCGACATTGAGAATTTTTCCTTTGAGCGGCAGGATGGCTTGTGTGCGCCGGTCGCGGCCCTGCTTGGCCGAACCGCCGGCGGAATCACCTTCCACCAAGAACATCTCTGAGAGCGCAGGGTCCTTTTCCTGGCAGTCGGCGAGTTTACCGGGCAAGCCCGCGATATCCAGCGCGCCCTTACGGCGCGTCATTTCGCGCGCCTTGCGCGCGGCCTCGCGCGCATAGGCAGCCTCGAGGATTTTATTGACGATGGCGCGTGCTTCTTGCGGGTGCTCCAGCAGGAACTCCTCCAAGCGGCCCGCAACCGCGGACTCGACCACTCCCTTGACTTCCGAAGACACCAATTTGTCCTTGGTCTGCGACGAGAATTTTGGGTCCGGCAGTTTCACCGACAAAATCGCGGTAAGCCCTTCACGCGAGTCGTCGCCCGTCGTCTGGATTTTCTCCTTCTTGGCGGCGAGTTCCTTCTCGATGTAGTTGTTGAGCGTGCGCGTCAGCGCGGCGCGGTAGCCGGCGAGATGTGTTCCGCCGTCTTTCTGCGGAATGTTGTTCGTGTAGCAATACATGCTTTCCTGGTACGAGTCATTCCACTGCATGGCGACTTCCACCTGGGTATTGCCATCGCGGGTTTGAAACCACAGGACCGTGGGGTGTACGGGCGTCTTGCTGCGATTCAGATGAGTGACGAAGGCTTTCAAGCCCCCTACGTGCTGAAACACCTCGGTCTTCTCGTCGCGCTCGTCGTTCAACTCGATGCGTACGCCCGAGTTCAGAAATGACAGCTCGCGTAAACGTTTCGCGAGCGTGTCGTAGTTGAATGAGATATGGGTAAATATCTGCGAGCTGGGTTTGAAGCGCAGCGTCGTACCGCGCTCGTCGGTATCGCTGATGGCCGCCAGAGGCGCCTGCGGCTCGCCGAGCCGATATTCCTGGCGATGCAATTTGCCGTCGCGCCGGATATTCAACTCCAGATAATCCGAGAGCGCATTGACCACCGAGATTCCCACGCCGTGCAATCCGCCGGAGACCTTGTAGGACGTGTCATCGAACTTGCCGCCGGAATGCAGCACCGTCATGATGACCTCGGCTGCGGAGCGGCCTTCTTCGGCGTGGATATCCACAGGAATTCCACGGCCGTTGTCCGACACCGTTATTGATTCGTCGGCGTGAATGGTGACCACCACGCGATCGCAATACCCGGCAAGCGCCTCATCGATGGCGTTGTCGACTACCTCGAAAACCATGTGGTGGAGACCACTGCCGTCGTCGGTGTCGCCGATGTACATTCCGGGCCGCTTGCGAACTGCGTCGAGCCCTCGTAAGACTTTGATTTTGCTTGAATCGTATACGTCGGTATCGGCCATGGTGAATCCTGTTTTATGACCCCCCAGTCTAACATTTTCCGGCAATAAATAACGAGTCCGCCGGGTCGGAAAATGCTCGTAAAATCATGTGGTTACATCGTGCCATTGGACGACTCGCAAGGCTCGATCACTGCCTAATCAATGTATAAGTGTATAGCGCGTCCCTTAGTGGCATAGAAATTCCCTATAGCGATTACATTGGGGAGACGGTTGCGAGGTCCGCGCCAACCGGTGCCACGACAGCGCACGGACAATGAGCGGTATCCCGATCACGGCGGGGGCCAGTCAATATGAGACCGGAGGAAGATCTCTCCAAAGCGGCAGGTTCTTTTTGTTGTCCGCATAGAACGCAGTCAGCAGCAAGATGTACGACGTCCCCATGCCGGTGATATGCAGCTTCACCCAGTTGCTCCAGCGCTTCCCGCGCGCCATGCGACCCAGGTGTGCGGCGGCAAAGACCAGCGTTCCCAGTCGAACCAGGGATGACGACAGCTGGGTTTCGGGCGCAGCATCGCCCAGTCCCCGGTGGCAAGCGGTTGAAGTCGGCGACGTGCGACCGCTGGCTGAGACGAATCCACGTCAATCAGCCTAGTTCCACGTGGAACAACTACAAGGCTTCGACATGGCCGGTAGCCACTCTGAATCTTCGACCCGGCGTGCCAAAGGCTGAGAATTCGCTGTGCAATGTCGTGACGATCAACTGCACCGACTGCGCCGACACTTCGCGAATCAGCCCCGTGAGCCGATCGTCGTCCAGTTCCGCTGCAGGGTCGTCCAATAAAAGACTCGGTTGCGCCAGTGAATTCTCAGGAAACAGTTTCAGCTGAGCCATGAGCAGTGCCGCCGCCAGCAGCTTTTGCTGCCCTCGGGATATTCGGTCTTTGACCCCCACTCCGTTCAGTCGAATGCTGAGCTCGGCCCGATGTGGCCCAACCTGAGTCGCACCGCTCGACTGATCGTGACTCCTGCTATGTTGAAGCGACTCGGCAAAGCTCTGGTCCCGGGCCCACCCCGGGCGATAGCTCAGTTGCAAGTCCATTCCCAGCAAATTGCGGCCGATGACTGCCGCTGGTTCGAGCAGCAGAGCCACATATCGAGATCTCGCGCTGGTCAGGAACTCGCCGTAGCGCAGCAGGTCGCCATCCCACGCGGCCACCGCGGCACGCGGCTGCCCCGATTTGAGGGCGGCGTTTCGCTGCTTCAAAGCTTGGCGGTAACGCTGCCAGTGGGCGACGAATGTAGGTTCCACGTGAAACACACCCCAGTCCAGAAACCGCCGACGGCGGCTGGGGCCCTCCTCGATTAGGCGGTGGATCTCCGGATCAATGATCTGCACCGGTAGCGCCACCGCCAATTCAGCCAGCGATGCGGCTTTCGCGCCGCCTATCCTGGCGCGAATGCCGGACGCCGAGCCCTCCACGCCCACGGGGATTTGTCGATCGGTGGTTTCAATCTCGCCAAACACCACAAACTGTTCGGTGCCGTGCCTGATCAAATGCTCGAGCCGCCGAGTGCGAAACGACCGGCCGCGGCCCAGCACATAGATGGCCTCCAGCAAGCTGGTCTTGCCCGAGGCATTAGGCCCACTAATCAGCGTGAATCGGGGATCCAGATCCAGTGCCGCCGACTGCAAGCAGCGGAAGTCCGTTACTTGCATCCGGCGAAGTGACACGGCTCAAAGCCTCATCGGCATGACGACATAGCGCGCCGTGGCATTCCCAGGTGAGCGAATCAGGCAGCTGCTGTTGCTGTCCGTCAGACCGAGCTCAACTTCCTGGCCGTCGATGGCGGCCAAGGCGTCGAGCAGGTAATTCACATTGAACCCGACCTCGAGGTCGCTGCCGTCATAGCCGACCTCGATTTCCTCCTCGGCTTCTTCCTGCTCCGGATTGTGCGCCTGGACCGTCACAACGCTCTTCTTCACGGTGACGCGAATACCGCGGTACTTTTCATTCGACAGAATCGCCGTCCGTTGCAACGCCTGCCGCAAAATATCCCGATCCGCTCGAATGGCATTGGCCGGCGCCGCCGGGATCACCCGAGAATATTCCGGAAAACGGCCGTCGATTAGCTTCGAAGTGAAGCGAACTTCGCCGATCTGGGCTCGAACATGATTCGTTCCGATCGCTAACTCGGCGACTCCCTCCTCGGTGAGCACCCTCTGCAACTCCAAAACACCCTTCCTGGGCACGATCACCTGCTGTGAGGTCTTCGCCTTCGCGGCCAACGCCGTTTCGCACAGCGCCAGCCGATGCCCGTCGGTCGCCACCGCCCGCAGCAGCTGGCCGTCGATCTCCAACAGCATTCCGTTCAAATAGTAGCGAACGTCTTGCTGTGCCATCGAAAAATGCGTCTTCTCCAGCAAACGCAACAATTCCTTGCGAGGTACCTGCACCGTTTGCTGCGAGTTGATGTCCTCGATGACGGGAAATTCCGTGGCCGGGAGAGTCGACAGGCTGAAACGGCTTCGGCCCGCCTTGATGACCACCTTTTCCCCTTCGACGGCCAGCGACACCGAGACCTTCTCCGGCAAGGCGCGCAGAATATCCAGGAATTTTCGGCCAGGAACCGTGATATCACCGGCTTCTTGAACCGCCACCTCCGTGGAAGCCACCAGCTCCACCTCCAGATCAGTGGCCGTAATCGACAACTGTCCCTGGCGGACGCCAAGCAACACATTGGCCAGTACCGGCATGGTCTGGCGCCTTTCCACGACCCCGATCACTGCCTGCAATGGGGCCAACAACTTCTCGCGCTCCGCCGTCAATTTCATGGGCACACCCGTCTAACCAATCTTAGATTTAGATTCTTAAAAGAGATTATTACTATGATTAATGAAGCCCCTGATTCCCGGTATAACTCCAAAAACACATTAACAATCAACGTTCTACAGTCACCAAAACCACACCTTGACTCCTGTCCGGAGACGGCTCGGAAGCTGTCGTCGACCTGTGGATATCTTTATCCACAGCGCCATCCACAGCTTCTCCTACCCTATCCAGCCAGGGTTCTCAACAGGTTCATATAGTCCTCGCCGATTCGCCGCTCCGTCTCTCGTAACTCCTTGACCCGCCTGCAAGCATGCAACACCGTCGTATGATCTCGGCCGCCGAAAGCGTCCCCGATCTCCGGCAGGCTGTGATTGGTCAACTCCTTCGCCAGCGCCATCGCGACCTGGCGCGGCCGGGCGATGGAGCGGCTGCGACGCTTCGACAGCAAATCGGCAATTCTGATTTTGTAGTATTCCGCGACCGTCTTCTGAATATTTTCCACGGTCACCAGCTTTTCTTGCAGCGCCAAGAGATCGCGCAAGGCTTCCTTGACCAAGTCCAGCGTGATCGGCCGCCCCGTAAAATTCGAGGTCGCCACCACTCTACGCAACGCACCCTCGAGCTCGCGAACGTTCGAGCGAATGCGCTTGGCAACGAAAAACGCGACCTCCTCCGGCAAATCGACCTGCGACATCGCAGCCTTGCTCATCAGAATCGCGACACAGGTCTCGAGCTCCGGCGGCTCTATCGCCACGGTCAAGCCCCAACCGAATCTCGACTTCAACCGCTCTTCGAGCCCATCGACTTCCTTCGGGTACCGATCACAGGTCAAGATCACCTGCTGCTGGCTCTCCAACAGCGCGTTGAAGGTGTGAAAGAATTCTTCCTGCGAGCGCTCCTTTCCCGCAAAAAACTGAATATCGTCAATCATCAACGCATCCAAGGAGCGATACGCCGTTTTGAAATCGTTGATGGTGTTGTGCTGCAGGGACTTCACCATATCGCTCACGAATCGTTCGCTGTGAACGTAGGCGAGCCGCGCCTCCGAATTCTTTTCCTTGATTCTGTTGGCCACCGCATGCATGAGGTGCGTCTTGCCGAGGCCGACACCGCCATAAATGAACAGCGGGTTATAGGCCCGTCCAGGATTGCCGGCGACCTGAATCGCGGCCGCCTTGGCGAGCTGATTGCTCTTGCCTTCGACGAAACTGTCAAATGTGAAACCCGAATTGATCGGTCCGCCCAGCACCGAGGGCGCTAGCCTCCTGGCTCTGGCCGTCGAGTCGTTGGCCGCGGTGTGGCCGCCGTTCACCGCAACCACCGGGGCCGCAGCACCGGCCCGCGTGCCCACGTCGAGCACCACCTCCGGGGCGGGATCCTCGGCAAAAGCCCGAATGAGCTCCTTGATCCTCGGCAGCGAGTTCTGGCCCAGCCACTCAATGACATAGCGATTGGGCGCCAGGAGCCTGAGTTGCCCGTCTCGCTCGATTGCCTGCAGGGGCCGCACCCAGGTATTGAACTGCTGCTCCGGGAGTTCGCTCTCGAGCACTCGCAGACAGCGGTTCCATAGCGACTCCGACAAGAGCGCTCTCCTAAAGATTTAAGGCAACGGGGCAAAGCAAACGAAAGGGCAGGGAGTCTAGCTCCAACTTGCTGAGGCGTCTATTGACACATCCATGCTCGCTCAGTACCCTTGCCGCCTTTCGTAAATCTCCCAATTCATTGATTTGGCCCGTGGTTTTTGCCTGAGTTGCGCTATGAAACGTACTTTCAATCCC